>VFQN01000722.1_pt1 | contig 59679 bp, 82 predicted proteins | sample 3512371 | NCBI WGS metagenome assembly VFQN01 (sample SAMN10412370, study PRJNA504923) | tailings metagenome | isolation source: Replicate 2 from Balatoc abandoned mine | place: Philippines: Itogon, Benguet | collected 2017-08-28 | reverse complement strand
ACCTCAGTGCCTACCTCAGTGCCTACCTCAGTGCCTACCTCAGTGCCTACCTCAGGATTCGCGTCCACTGACCTGCTTTTGCCAGCGGGTGAGCCGCCTCCCGTCAGTGGTCTGCGGCCTCCTGTCCAGGTACGGGCTGTAGTAGGGGTCAGCCTCCATGGCGTCCCACACCTCCTTCACCGTGGCCTGGGTGGGTTTAGGTGCGGCAGGGCGTGACGCGCAAGGGAATCAGTGCACGGCGTCAGGGAAAGGCGAGTAGGCGTGCAGAGGCAAGGGAGGAGTCCTAGGGCATAGGGTTGCTTACGCGCAACGTAAGTGAGGAGTTCATGTTGCCGTCCGCCCTTGCTGGTCACTCGGGGCGCTATGCCAGTCTTGCGCGCTCCATGTGCGCAGGCCACACGACAACACCCGGGCACTGCCACGTTGACTCCTGCATATCACGCTCAGTTTGAGGCACGTTCCTGCAGTGCGCGCGTCCACTGCGCTGGGCTCGGCTGGTGTTAGTATGGCTGTACACATGTACGCTTGTGATTACATGCGCCAAGACCCACCTCGCAGTCCGGGAAGGTCTTGAGCACCTCCTTGACCTTGCGCACCAGTGGGTAGGGGTAGTCCACCTGCAACGTACGGCAACGCAGATAAACTTGTAAATAATTTTTTATCCAATAAGTCACGCCTTCTCTTTTTTTCTTCGGGGCAACAAAGCCTCTTCTTTGTCCCCCCGAAGGGGCGAAAGCTATTCTCCCACGTTGTGCCCTTTGGGGCAGAGCAGGGCGGTGTACGACGCCAAACGCACGCGGCGTAAAAGAAATGCACTGCCGCCGGGGCGACTTCGTTCACGATGCCGCGCAATTCTACCTGGAATTACGGAGAGCGCGACCAAAAATGCTAGCACGTGGCACAGGGCACGCGTGGCTGGCGGCCCGCAATAGGCTACAGGTGCACTGGGTTGCAGACGGATCATAGCCATGCAGGGCCCAGAAGCGCCCGGACGGGGCTCTGGGACGAGGCACGAAGGGCCCGGTGGGGAAGGGTAGGCACCAATAACGCCGGGTTGCGCACCTCACCTTGGGTGCTATGCGGCTCTCGTAGCTGCTACCGCTCTCCACGATGCGCCGCATTGCGCTGTACTTGTTGCGCAGCTTGAGGATGACCTTGTGCTGGTCCGGAACGCCCTCCCAGCCTGCGACAGGTGCAGATGCCAGTAAAGCCATAGAGGTAGGGGTGATGCCGTTCAAGGAACACAAGCCGCACCTGACTTGTCACGAGGCTAAACTGCTTGTGCCAGTGCAAACCCACATGGCCAAGGGCCTCTCCACGTGCCATGGCTGTCGTACAGGTGTAACAACACCCCTTAGCGTTGACCGGGTTGACGGGTTGACGGCTCCAACCCAGTCCGGACCCACCTAGGTCGGTGATGAGGCTCTTGTAGTCAGGCTTCTTGCCAGAGGCCAGGTTCTCCTTGACCGTCGCGTACACGCGGCTAAGCCGTGCGTCCGTCCATACCAATCCCGCGCTCTCGTTCTCAGCAGCAGTCTCCTTCCGCCTCTTCTTCTGCGGCGGCCCACTCGAGCTCGCGCCCCCGTCGCCCAGCCCCTGCCCCGCCTGGGTAGCATGCTCCCCATCCTGTCGCTGCTGCTGCTGTTGTTGCGCGGCGGCCGCTGCGGCAGCTGCAGCAGCAGCCGCTGCGGCTGCAGCAGCTGCTGCAGTTGCCGGGTCAGCCCCCATCAGCGCCTGCTGCATCGCCGCTTGGATAAGCAGTTGCTGCTGAGCTGCCATGGCCTCTGGTGTGAGTTGGAAAGGCGGCAGATAGCTCTGGTGCTGCTGAGGGAGCTGTTGCGGTGGAGCGTGGATCTGCATGGCATCTGAAGGGCTCGGGGTATGTTGATGGTTTGACGCTGCCCCCAGCTCCTGCCCAGACAGTGGGACCGCTGCCAAGCCAGGAGGGACTCCGCCCGGAGGAAACGGCTGCTGCAGCAACATCGCGCTTGTGACTTGCGGCAGAGGCGCTGCTGCCTGGCCAGGTTGAAGAGTGCTGGCTAGCATGGCCACCTGTTCGCGGCCAGCGTTCTGGTCAAACGAAAGGATCAAGCGGTATCTATAATCGTATTGTTTGGCCTAATCTATCAGGTGAGGTGTGTGGAGGCGCCGGCCCGGCACGCTAGTGCCGGGCCATCGCTGAACGGAACACTAGCCTTATTGTTGGCTTTCAGAGATGCGCCTGGGCGGCTCAGAGGCTACTGCCTAGTTGACCGTTAGGTTCCCGCGCAATTGACGCAGGGCCCTCGACGAACGTTGTGGGCCTTGTGCGGGGTGAGTCGAGCGGAGAAAGCTAAAGCCGCGTTGTTAGCACTTCTTTCCCACCTATTCGATTACTTTAGTGAAATTGTTTCCTATCAATCACGCTTGCCTTTGTGCATGTATGCAAGCGCGTTCTCTGAATCTGCCTGCTACAATGCTCAGGTGCCCTTCGCAGCAAAGGCGAGAAGAAAAGTCCCCTATAAAACAGAGTATCTCATGGATCGCCCTTTGGGGCTGCAACGAAGCCCGGCTCAAGACCCCTGGGTCGCATGTGTGAACATATTGCGCCATAGGTAAGAAGGCGATGGACACACCCAGCAGACATGTGACTTTGTCAGTTTGCTGGCCACAACACCTCATACACAAGAGAGAAAAGCAGGAGCTCAAGCAAGCCCCGCAACAACGTTTGGCAGGGGTAGGCATCTGCGTGGCATTTTGGATCTTATCAGATGACTTGCCTCCCACGAAGACATGCTGCATGCATGCCGCTCCTTCCCATTGGAGTTACAACACCAACTCCAGAATCCCCTGCTCAAGCCGTGCCATGCTGCCCCTCCACGCCCGACGAGCAAGACCCCAGCCCAGATTAGCGGATGGGTGGCTACTGGCTAGCGGTACGCTCAGGGTACACCAAAAACAAGCACCCTAGTAGTGAAAACAAGCACCCTAGTAGTGACGCCGAGTAATGCGTGTAAAGTTCTGTGCTGACGGACCTGGCATATGCGATGCGGCCAGCATTTGGGTGCCGTGATGCCGTGCTGTGCACGTCCAGTGGAATCCTGCCGTACTCCACGCGTCAGCGGGCAGTGATTGTGGAGCCAAGTTATCAGGGTGCCCAATAGTGCCCACGGCGTTGCCTGGCGTCGCCTCGGCCAACCAACGGCCCTTCGCCCATGATCGCGCCAGAGACGGTACTTGCAGACCCAGTCAAGACGATCTCCTACCGCTGCCCTTCGCCAAGCTCCACCTGCATGCTCTCCTACCGAGAGCTCAAACATTTCCTCAACCGACCCTGTCTGCGCCTGCCCCTTTCTGCTCCTGCCCCACGCCTGGGTCATTCCTTACCGGCTGTACAGCCACCACACTGCACGCCTCTTCCAGCTCGCTCCGGGACAGCGCCGTCCCCTTCCCCCGCATGTCCACCAACGCCTCAACCTCCTCCACCCGCTGCGATACAAGGCGCCTCAGCGCCTCGCCAAGCAGCCCTGGCACCGCCGCAACACCCGTGCCCCGGGCAGCAGCCCCATTGCCATCCCCGCCGCTGCTGCCGCTGCCACTGCCACCGCCCGTGATGCCTGCATCGCCGCCCCAGCAGTCGCTGTAGGTCGTCTCTCCGTTGAACAACATGGCACTGACCAGCGCCGCTGCTGCCTCATGCTGCCGCGAGGCGGTCAAGACCCAAACACCTGGCGCACTCCTCCGTTGCTCCCACGCCCGCGTCGCGCCCACAGGAGAAGCGTGGTCGCCCACCACAGTGCAGGAGTACGCCAGGCGCAGCGGCGCAGCACCAAGTTGCCTCATGTCAGCATCATCGCTTTCGTCGCTGTCTTCCACGGCCTCCGCCAGCTCCGGCCCCACCCCGGCTCTGGACCCCTGGGCCCCCAGGAGGCTCACCGCCGCCTCATGCGCGTAGCACAGGCTGAGCAGCACCGCACCGCCGGCACCACCAGCACCACCGCCAGTTTCAACGACATCCGCTCCGGCGTCCTCCTCCGGTGGCGCACTGTCCTGCCTGCCACGCAGGACCCGCGGCGCGCTGCTGCTACCTGGTGTAGCGCCTGTAGCGCCAGCGCCAGCCATTGCCGCTCCAGCTCCTGCTGCTGCGGTTGCCGCTGCGCCGCGTTGGAGTCGTATGGCCTGCAGCACGCCGTCCGCCTCACGCTCAGAGAGCAGCAGCAGCTCTATGTGGCTGCCGGTGCCGCCAGCAGCAGTGTCGGCGCTGCCATTTGCCCTGCCGCCAGCTCCGCCGTTCCCAGCTTGCCTACTCCCGCAGACCAGCACCAGGACCGTATCAACGGGACGCAGGTACTCACTAAGGGGCGGCGACGATGCCCCGCCACCACTCCCACCAACTGTCCCGTCGCCCTTGGCATGCGCAGCAGGAGCGGCAGCAGCAGCAGCGTCCGCCAGGGACACCGCCACTGCGAAGTTGCGTGTGCAGTACACGTGCGGGGACCAGGGCAGGGCGCCAAGGGAAGCTGGAAGCAGCTGCTGCCGCACCACGTCGCACAGCCTGGCCACGCCAGCGTCCGGGTCCAGGTTGGAGACGCACGTAGCCCCCAGCACGCTGCCGTACGCCCAGTCGGTCTCCAGCACTGGCTGCGCACGTGGCACCTGCCGCTCCACCTCCTGCTCCTGCTCGTCCTCCTCCTGCAGCTCCCGCTCGCACTCCTCATCCACCGCGCCGCCCCCGCCCACCCTGCTGGTAGCCACTAGATGCCCCTCCCCGTACTCTGCGGCCCTGTCCGCAATGCAACTCATCAGCCCTTCCGCGTTTAGCTGCCGCGCCACTGCCTTTCCAGGCAGCGCTTTCTGTCGAGGCTGCCTACCTCGCCGCCTACCCACCGCCCGCCCCGCCTTGCCGTCACCCAGAACCCCTGCCGCCGCCGCGACCTCATTGCGCATCGCCGCCGCCCGCTCGCCCACGACCTGACTCACGGGTCGCAGTACCTTGTCGCTGCCGTACATGTCGTCCAGCGTGAGCAGCTCGTCCTGTACGGCACGACCCAGGGCGTCTCGCGAAGCAGCGTAGTGCAAACCCTGGCCGGCCCACGGCAGCAGGCCCTCCTGCGTGGCCCGCACCGTGTTGCACATGACCCACTGCAGGACGTCACGCGAGGTGAGCTGCATGGGACCGCCGCCGCTGCCGCCTCTGCTGCCGCCGCTGCCGCCGCTACCGCTGCTGCTGCCACCGCTGCCGCCTCTGCCCCTCACTTCCCTTGGCGCCCCCCGCGCCCGGCCCTTCCTCACCCCGCTCGCGCTGTTCCCATGCTTGTCGCCCTGCCCCTGCCTCCCCACCGCCCCAGCCCCGTCAGCTGCCGATGCCGCTGCTGCCAGGCCAACCTTAGCCCACACGTCCGGTGTGCCCACGAACTGCACCGTCTGCCCTCTGCCCAGCAGCCTCATGCGCCCCGCGGCCTGCATCAGCTTGTCCTTGCACAGCCCTGGACCAAGGGTCAGCAGCCCCACTGCGTCCCGCCGCAGCTGCAGGTCCGCCCCACGGCACCGGGCCTCGTCGTACAGTACGAAGCACTCGCGGGCGGACACGGGGGAGGCGGACAGATGCAGACGACGGCCTGTGAGATCGAGCACCATCCAGCTGCGGTTGGCGGTGTCGTGGTAGCACACGCCCTTGTGGCAGCCGTTGTGGCGCAGGAGGGTCACCAGGTGCTCGGCCGCGGAGCTGAGGGTAGGTGCAGGCCGACACAGGGACCAGCTGTAAGTACTGGTACTGGTACGACTGGCGTGAGGGGCGACGGAATCATGCAAGAAGACAGCGGAAGGCAGGGCGCCAAGCCGTGAGTAAGGACGGAAGCTGAACGCTGCAGCTCGGATCCGCTGGTTGGTGATGCGCCGGAGGGGAGAATCGGACATCCACGCGGCGACAGACTTGCAGGCAATGGCCTAATGGGCTCCCCGGCCCAGCACCTCAACCTCGGGCCTCGGCAGCGCGCGGCTGCTTACCGGTTGCTGGTGCCCGCCATCAGCGCCCCGCAGTCTAGTAGCGCGTCCGCCCCCAGCTGGACCGCCTGCTGCAGCAGGCACTGCCATGCAGGCTCGTCAGCCTGTGGGCACCACGGGTGCAGGGATGCCTTGGCGTCCCATCTTCTTATGCAAGTGCTCGGCCGTACAAGACATCACGTGCACATGCATTTATATCTTCCCCAGATGGAGATGGTGACGTATGGTGTTAGCCTGGCGTGCGCGCTCCTTGCCCGGACCTGGTTGGACGAGAACGAACAGACGTACCCGGTGCTCCATGGTGTGGCACACACCCGTACACGCGCGCCTTAATACACGTGATGGGACAGACGCACCCGGTGCTCCAGGGTGTGGCAGCGTGGGTTGTCCAGGATGCGTGCGAGCATGAGCCCGTTGGTGGCGGCCAGGTGGGGGTCGGGCAGTGGTTCCTGGTGCACCAGCAGCGGCAGCAGCCTGTGGTTGTCGTTGGTGCCGGAGAAGCCCACCACACGCCCGCGTGTGTTGCGTGCCAGGTGCCATGCGCTGGCGGCCAGGCGCTGCGGAAACTGCTTGGTCTCGGAGGGCAGGACGCAGTACTTGAGCCAGAAGTCCGCCACGGCCATGTTGTGGCGCATGTGGGTGTGCATGAGCGCCAGCTGCTGCGGGTTGGTGGGGTCCACCTGCCGTACGCTGCGGAACTGCGCCAGGTCCCCTGTGGGTTAGCAGCACATGGTTGCATGCAGCATTGGCTACCGCTACGGGTATGACGACAGCAACGGGAAAGTAAGCAGTGGGAACGTTACCAGCCCATCAGGCAAGCCGACCGAGAGCTACCAAGGCAGAGCGGAACACTGATCAGCCCACAGTCAGGACATGTGTAGGGCGGAGGCGCGGCCAAGCAAGAGGCCAAGAGAGCGGAACATGCTGCACACACATGGACGTAGCCTGGTTGTAACCTCCGTATTCGTGGCATCCGCAGCACAGCTGATGCAAGCAAGCAAGCCGCACCACCGACGCACCGTCAGGAATGGTACCAGCTGCAACGTCGAGCCACTCTTCGTAGTGCGCCCGCTGCGCGCTGCCGCCCATGCGCAGCAGCGTGTCCAGCGCCGTACGGAACTCGTCGTACGACAGGCCGTCGTAATAGTACGACAGATGAGTCAGCAGCAGCGCCACGTCAGGCTGTGCGAACTCGCTCCGCTCGCTGGGCGTGTGGGCGGCGCGGTACGGCACGGCGAGGCGCTTGCGGGCGGTGGGGCGCCTGCAGTTCAAGGCAACATGGAGAACATTCCGGTGCCCGCCAATGAACGCCAACTGAATTCGTAGGAAGAAGCGCTTACAGTTCCAAGGACAGTCCCAACCTTGTCACCTAAGCGCATGTGTGCTCGAAAATGCTTGCAGTCGGTCCTGTGCATGCACCTTCGACCTTCGTGCACCTGCAAGATAGCCCAGTGGTACTACACGATCTGGTACTCCCCTGCTACACGATCTGGCTCGCAGCAAACGCGCACACGTAGGGCAGGCAACTGCACGCCATCACGCACTCCTTACACCTCGCCCGTGCACCTGGACGTAAACCCTCCGGTGCTTGCAACATCTGGGCCACAGCAAACACGCGAGTACGGTAAGGCAACTCTGGGCAACTGAACGTAGCAGTGCGTACAACCTCCCATGATGTAAGGCAAGCAGCACGAACTGCCGTGTGTACCCAACCCAGCCATGCATACCCACCTGTCCACCCCGTAATCCACAAGGTGCCTCTTGGCCAGCGCGTGCGCCAACAGCCCACACCCGAGCTGCCCACGGAGGGCTAGCCACGAGTCGAGCTTGTCGGGCTGCAGCTGCTGCAGCAGCTGCGGGTCCAGGTCCTCAACGGCGCGAGACGCGTCCAGGGCGTGCGCTGCGAGCTCCTCCTGCATTGTGATTTGTACATCGCAATTTTATGAAGTCGCTACCGGTATTAAAGACACAGCGATGCAGCATATGGCCGTGTGTGCGTGTGTGTGAGGCCGTGTGTGCACGATGATCCGCTGTGCCTGTGTTCCGTACGGCAAGCACGTGCACGGATTTATGATATAAAGCGGAACGTGGAGGAACGTTTACTCCAATCTGGGTCAAGGATAGCAACCTGGAGGATACCCCACATGTGGTGGCCCGTCGCTCGATGCTCACGAGCCGTTTGCTCCAACCGGCCCGCGCACACGCCCTGCGGGCAAAGCAAGCAAATATACCCTAACACGCGGCCCTTGGACACGGCCCTTACCCGTCTTGGGTGCGCTTGGAGCCACGCTAGCCGGTGCGGCGGCCTAGCCAGCAGCTCCCACACGAGGCAGCGCAGCAGCTGGGGAAGCCCGCTCTCCAGTGCTGCACCCGGCAGCAGTCGAAGCCCGCACCAGCCGCCAGCTGGCTGGGTTGCGCCGCCTCCGCCGCCAGACGCCGCCGGTGGCGAGAATACAGCTATGTCCGCACAAAGCAGCTGATGGCCGCTGCTGCTGCTGTTGCCGCTGCTGCCAGGAAGGTTGGCTGTGGCCTCAGCTGCCCCGGCTTTAGCGCTCTCCCCTGCTGATGGTGTGGATGGCGATGACGGAGATGCTTGTGGGCGTGCAGCTAATGCGAGGCGGTTGAAGGCTCGCAACAGAGCCTGGATGACAGTAACGCGCTCGTTGAGGGCCGGAAGCTGCGCGGGAGACCCGACGGCGTAAATGAGCTGGTACCTGCGCGGATGGACGAGGGGATGGAGCGAGTAACGGGGATGAGTCAGCAATGGCGCTGCAGGCAAGGCGGTAGCAGCCGTGACGTGCGACATGCGTGCAGGAGAGAAGATACAAAGGGCGCATAAAGAAAGAGAGATGTAAAGCACATTTGCATCGGTATCGTCTCATTCCGTTAGTCCATTCCGCAGGCCCACCGGCAGTACGTCCTTACCGGCGGGATCGGTTTTATACTGGCCGCCCGAGCAACGGCATGCGCACGACTACCGTAACGTGGCGTTGCGGTTGCCCACCTGTGGTGCAGGACCTCGTCACTCTCGTCCAGCAGGTCGGTGTACGGCACCCTGTACAGCACATCCTGCAGCACCTCGGCCACCGCCATCCGTGCGTCCAGGTGCGCCCCCGCACGCGCAGCACTACTGCTGGCCCCTGTCCCGCCGACACTGGCAGCAGCAAGGGAGCCGCTGGTGCTCGCGCTGCCTCCTCGGGTGGATAGCAGCAGCTCGTGCAGCTTGAGCTCCATGGACAGGCGGTGCTCGGGCGCAACCAGCAGCAAGCCGCCCTCCTGTGGAGAAGGGAGGGGGAATGAACTCAGCACGTGAAGCAGAAATGTTTGCCCATCAACAGGGACACTTACCGTAAGCGTAATCCACTCAAGACATGACGTTGCGTGGTGGAATAGTAGCCTGGAACTGACGAACGAGCACGCGCAGGCCCACGAGGACACTGAGGCCCACCTTACGCCGCCTCGCTTGCGCCCCGATGCGTGCACCGCCGCCGTGCCGTGCACTTTATGCTGGCCCACCCGTCCTAGTCTCTGGTAGGGTCTCTACCCCGAACTGGCTACACGCCTTCGACATCAAACGTCAAACATCCGATGGCGTGAACCCTTCCCTTCCGTAATCAGTACGGTACGCATCAACGAACACCACCTCCCTGACCTGCTTGCAGTGCTCGAGGCACGCTCTCAGCTCTTGCGCCCCCCGTGGCGTCAGCTGCACGTCCCGGTGGAAGGGCAGGCGGAGCAGCTTGCGGCCCAGCACGCTAGCACACAGCGTGACGTGCAGGTGCGCGTGCGCCTCGTCCAGCAGCGGGGACAGGAAGTGCAACCGGACCTGTGGGGCACATGGGGCACAGGGGCAGGGTTACGTTACCGGTAATGGCATCGTACTGGAGCTTGGGAAAGCTAGTCCCACCAACGCCAAGGCATTATGAAGGCGGTCCCGTTTACGTGCCGGTCGGTAGTGCAGTGCACAAAGCATGGCGGTCGTAGTGCTGTTCCAGTTCACGCTGTTTGACACTAGGAACTTTACCGTACGCTTGCCTGGCATGTTCTACCCAGGTTGGCTTATGCGGCCAACCCGTGTTACCCTGCAGCTTCTTAGCAGCTTACATACCGGTACCTTCCTGCACAGCCCGCCGGTCCCAATCCCTAAGACCCTGACCACCACCGCACGTCACATCGATCCCCCAGTTGGCATATGCACCACCACCCCTTTGCACCACGAAAGCCACAAGCAACCCACCAGCTGCGCTCCGTCCGCCCAATGCAGCGCCAGCATGGGCAGGATGACACGTGTCTTGCCCTCCCCCATGTTGAGCTGCACGACGGCGCCCGGGTTCTCCAGCAGGTGGCGGGCCAGTGCGTACTGCGCAGGCCGAATCTGCAGCCGCCCCTCCGCCTCGAACGCCAGCCACTGCGGGTGCTGAGCCACGTCCCATGTGCGCCGCACCAGCAGCTCCTGTGGGAGGGAACAAGGAATTCACGAGCAGGCTGGGCATCCATGGCACCTGCTGTGCAGGTGCCGGTGAAAGGGGTGGTGTAGGAGTGTAGGTGTGTGGGTGTGTAGGGCGGTGAACGGGGCAGCGGCGTTGCCAGAAAGCATGCAGCTTGCGGCCCATACCTATGCGCACCTTATCGCACATAATCCTGCCCCTTGCAAGGTTCCCCAACCCGCTGACCGGGCGCTCCAGAGAGTGCAGTTGCATGCAATCGCCCCCATTGTACTCCTGGCGTCATACATGTCAACCTCCCTCACCTTGATGAGCGAATCCTTGTGCTCTGGCCCCGCTGCCGCCAGCTCCGCTAGCCGCCCCAGCCGATCCTCCAACACACACAGCTGCAGCCACAGCAGCACCGACTTGTGCAGCTGCCCGCGCACCTCTGGAGACAGGAAAGGGTTCAGGTCCTCCAACTGCAAGCATGAGTGAGTCGGGGACACATATTTCCACCCCAGCTAGAGCTCAAGGAGCCTGGTGACCTGCCTCCGCGCAATCTATTTGGTGGCCTGCCTGTTCAGCATGTACTGTTGACACGGTAGCAGACAGTGACAAACAGCAGCTGCGCAAGTCCTAACAGTCGGTCCAGGCGCAACAAGTGATCCAAGGTTGCTACTACTATCATCACCTTGAGCAGGTGGGGGCGGTAACCCACAGCCAGGCCAAGCAGGTCCAGCAGCCCAGCCGTTGGCACAACGCCCGCCGCACGCAGCAGGCGAAAGGCTGCGCCTGCACAGCCCGCCGAGTCAGACACGTACGACAGCTGCCGTACAAGGTACGACTCCATGGCCTCCCGGTGACGCCGTGTGGTCCGCTGGAGGCAAGGGCGCGTGCGCCATAGATTAGCAAGGGAGGCCCACACACCCATCAGCATTAGCAGTTCCCTCAGTCCGGTGGTTGAGGTAGAGTGCAGTGGCCAAGCAAGCTGCACGCGGGGGAGCAACGGCTTTGAGCAGCGCGTTCCAAGCATCGCTGCGCACCCGGACAGCACCTGCAGCTGCTTCAAGACCTAAGCCCCATAGCACCGCTCTCCCACCTGCAGGTCCCTGATGCGCTTTCTGGCCCCTGGCGCCACCGCGCGCCCCTCGGTCCGCACCACCGCTTGGTGCTGCGCCCAGCTGCTCGCCAGCTCCGCGTGCATCTCAGCCTCCAGAGGCGTCCGGCCGCCCCCCGCCCCGTTCCCGCCGCTGCCAGCCCTCTCCGCAAGCAGGGGATAGGCCGGTGCAGCAGACACACCCGCACCCCAGCCGCCAGCAGCAGCAGCTGCGCCCTGCCCCACAGGCCCTACCACCACCAGGGACGCGAGCTCAGCCTCAGCTTCACCTACGTACACAGCTGACACCGGGACGGGCTCAGTCGTCGCCGCGCCCGCAGCACCACCGCGGCCGCGCACATACCGGTTGTCGCCGCTGCCAGGAGACGGCCCCGCGCGAGCAGCCCGTACCCAGCTGCTGCTGCCGGCCCCGCCTGTGCTGGTCCCCAGCACCCGCACCTCCTCCCCAGGCGTCAAGCGCAGCCGCGGCCCGGGGCCAGCCCAGCATGGCTGATCCAACAGGGAGGCGAACCCCCAGCCGCCCGCCACACCGGCACCAGCTTCATACCACGCACGGTTCACACCGCCGTACCGTACGGCAAAGCCCTGCTGGTACGCCGTAACCGCGTCGTTGTCGACCTGCGGCGCCTCTTTCAGCTGAGAGCCCTGGGGCTTGGTCTGCTGGTTCCCGGGCCCTCCTGGAGCTGCGGCGTCCAGCGCTCGCAGCTTCCAGGCCGTGTCCTCCCGCTCGTGTATTAGCAGCAGCAGCTGCGGCACCAGGTGGCCCCCCAGCCGCCCCACGCTGCGTAGCTGAATCAGCTCGTCTGGCGTTAGGGGCACATTGCCCCAGCACTGCCGCAGCAGCTGCAGGGCTGCTTCAGCACCCGTGCGGTGTGTGTGCGGCTCGGGCAGCAGGGTGGATGTGGCGGCGTAGAGGGCGGCCAGCTGCAGCCGAGAGAGGGTGGTTGGAGCAACCAGGTGGCCGAACCGGCTGTGGATTCTATAGCAGTGGGCCTGCGGGAGCGGGCGGGTGAGTTGGGCGCATAGTATCAGGAAGGTGTACACGGCGCCGGGGACGACATGCGACTGGAATGGCATGCCTGCCTATGCCTCGGTCAATACGCCGCGTGCCACGTGCGCTAGACAGGGAGACCTATCGGGGCGTAGCTGAAGCTGGTAGTCAGCAGCAAGCACTACATACAGCTGTACGGACGTCGGCTCTCGGCGCGAAGGCCTTGGACACCACCTGTGTATTGCAGGCCGGGCAGCCGTATGCCAGCCAGGGGCAGGGGCTGGCACGCTCTCGAGACACGCGTACCGTACCACACTTGCAACCTAGGCTTGAGTCCCTACACCACAGCGCAAATCGGGTGTGCCGTGATGGAAGTGTACTCACCTGCAACTGTGCGCCGCTTTCCACAGGAAGCCTTATCCACACGCTGCCAAACCCCCAGCCACCACTGCTGCTACTGCCGCTGCTGCTGCTGTTGCCGCCGCTGCCTGTAGCGCCAGGGCGCACGTCCACCTCCCCAGCCGGCGCAAGGACCATCACATCATCGGGGGGAGCCGCAGCAGCTTGAGCCCCGGCCGGGCCCGCTCCCTGCACCCGCTCCAGGACCAGGTACTGTCGGAACCCGGGTAGTGTGTACAACACTCGATCCCCTGCCTGCTGCTGCTGCTGCTGTGCATCCCCTACCAGCTGCTGGTGCGGCTGCCGAAGGCGGTAGCCCGTGTAGTTGCGTGACACCACCTGGCCGTCCACCACCTCAAACTCCAGACCGTAGCGCGGTAGTTCGAGCACGAGAGACACGCCGCCGCCGCCGCCGCCGCTGCTGCTGCCGCTACCGCTGTCGCTGCTGCCGCCGCCGCTGCTCACAGCAGCAACTTCCTCAACGGTGGAGCTGAAAGTGCCACACCCGTCTGCCGCCGAGGGGCTGTCGTCTCCACGATGTCTGGCCAGGGTTGAGTACACGTGCACGAACTGGGGGTCCTCAAACTTGCCCAGAATGTTTGCAGTCAAGTGGCAGCTGGGTCCGGGCAGCACCAGCCCGTCGGTGAGCTCTGCACGGTGGGCTGACAGCAGCTGGGTCCAGTGCCGGCGCCGCAAGTGTGTCGGGACGCGGAGGCACGTGTACGGCAGGGCGCCGCCGCCGCCATCACGCTCCGAAGCCTCCTTGTCGTACACTATGACAAAGTGTGTGTTGTGCGACTGGAAGTGAGGAGGGCGCAGCAGTAGCACGCCGTCCTCCCTGCAAGCAAGCACAGAAGCGCAACATGTGCTGCTTCAGCACCGATTGAGGCAAGAGGTTGGGTGCTGAACATTGTGCACGCCTTTCCTAGCGAGGCAGGACGACCATTGCAACACACAGCCTCGTCACGGCCTACCACGGCACCATGTCTCTTAGCTAGCTCCATGCATGCCCTCCTCATCTGCTCACAGCAGCGTGAGGCCGGCCCATCTCCCAAGGGCCCCGGCCCCTTTCAAGATCCTCCCCAACACCCTCACCTGCTGAGCCAGTGGCTGTGCAGCTCCCGCAGCCGCACCGGCAGCTCCCTCCCCCACAGCCCGCACCTCGCTCCGCCCCCGCCACTGCTCCCGCCGTCGCTGCCCTTCTGCCCCTCCTCCAGCGCATCGAGCAGCTGCAGACGCAGCTCCCCCTGCTGCGCCTTCGGCGGCTCCACCTCATACACGACCAGGCGCTGCCGCCCGGCTTCGGCAACCAAGGAGCGCCCATCACTTCCACTACCGCCCGTGCAAGCAGCAGTAAAAAAGAACTCATAGAAGCGGCCCTCCACGGGCCGCAGGGTGGAGAGGACTCCCCTGGCATCCCGCGCAACCTCGAAGTTGGTGCCCTCACCAAAGGTGCGCACGAATAGGGGGTGCTCGGTTACTTCCTTTGGCAGCCGGCTGGGAGGGCGCCCGTTGAGCAGCACTGCGCCTTCCAGCAGGTTGACGGAATAAAGGTCGCTGCCAGGCCCCACGGCCTCAAAGCTGCACAGCGGGATGCGTGGAGTAGCCCCATCCTCACCATCGGTCAACTCGCTGGCGTGTTCGTTGCCGTGGCCTCCGAGCTGCTGCAGCTGCTGCCAGTCCAGTTCTCCCTCCTTCGCCGTCTGGGGCAACACCCGGGACACTCCCGCAGTCAGCAGCTGCGGGCAGCTGCGCACAGCTTCCGTCACCTCCTCCGCTCGCCCCGCCATGACTCCCTGCGCCGCCACCCCCACCCGCCGCAGCTTGCGCCTCACCCCCTCCTCTTCCTGGAACAGGCTGCCATGCCGCACCAGCACCACCAGCTGCACCATGTGCCCCACGTCGCTAAGACACAGCGGCCCCGCGCCGTAGCACCCCAGCGCCATGCCCCTCAGCACCACCTGCTGCGCCCGCAGCTGCCCCACAACCCGGTGCTTCCCCTTTGCCTGCGCCGCCGCCACCCGGGCGTCCATCTCGTCTGCCATACGGCTGGCCATGCCGGCAAAGCGCCGTACAACTGTACGGCATGGCTCGTACCAGTCCGACAGGTAGGCAGCTACCTCCCCCAGCAGCAGAATGGCCCCCTGGTCACGTGGTGCGTGCTCCAGCTGCTCCGCGTAAGCGTCCAGCTCAGCACACAGCGTGGGAAGGACGTCGTGGTCGTCGTCCCAGCCCTCCCGCCACACCAATGATGGGAGACGGGCAGTGCCGCAACTGCTGCTGATTGCAGGTGCAGCGTCCGCGGCAGGCGCAGCGGACGAGCCTTTTGGACTGGTTACCGGGCCGACGTGGTACAGCAGCTGCCGTACAAGGGCGTGTACGGCAGGGTGGGCCAGGGGCAGGGTTCGCTGCCGCAGGGCGGCGCACAGGCGGTGCAGCTGGCGCAGGGGATAGGCGCGGAGGGAGGTGAAGTCGAGGTATGCCGGCTTGGTCAGCCAGTCGGGGCGGAGGTCTGTGGGGAGGGTGGGCCCGGGCAGGGACCACGCCCACGGGACAGGGACAGGGACTGGGACTGGGACTAGGACAGGGGACGGGAGAAAGTCTAGCGCTTGGTCTTTGCTTGGGAGCATGAACAAGCCTCCTTTTGGTGACAGGTCCGTGTACATCGCAAGCGTTGCGAGCGACGTAAAGGAACCGCAGAACAGAGTAATCGCAAGCGGTAAGCATCGGACCCAGGTTTGTAATGCGCATTCTAACTATCATGCAATGCAATTATCAGCAACGCAAACGTCTGTACTGGTATGTAGGCGCAAGCAGCACTCAGTAGCGTAGCCGACCCCATGCCTTCAATAGCAGCCCTCGCCCCTCGGTCCATTCCGCACCTTGTCTTGCAACGCCCAGGTTGCCCCGATCTCGAGCCACGCCCAGCGAGCCGGCCTCGCCCACACACAGCGGCATTGCCCACTGCAGCGCCTCCGAACCCGACGGCAGCCGCTCCGTCAGCCGCTCAGCCACGAGTTGCTGCTTCGAGGGAGGCAGCGCCCACGGGTTGAACGCCGTCGTCGGCAGCCCCAGCAACAGGTCCGCGCTGCAGCTGCTACCCCTCCACACCATTACGGGAGTGAACCCATCCGGGTGCCACACGCCATGGTGCGGGGCGGCACACTCCTCCACGCTGCGCGGACCCACGGCCGAGTCGGTGTCCTTGGGGACGGACTCCTTGGCCCACAGCCTCACGTCCCCCTCGGTACCCTCCGAGCTCTGCTTTAGCTGCCCATGGTACCGCGGTTACTTGCTGCGGTGGGCGTTGTAGTGCGCTGTGAGGTCGGTTTCCAGGTCCGCGACGGCCATGGCTTTGCAGAGCTTGGGGTGGTCGGTGCACGGGTGCGGCAGGAGGGCCTGCTGCGCCAGGAAGGAGGCTCGGGACAGGTGGCGCAGCAGGGGTGGCATGTGCAGGAAGAAGAGCCACGTGAGGGCGTCCCCCTCCCTGCTCGGCAGCGGCTGCAGCACGGGGGCCGGGGCCCGCATGACCTCCTCCAGCTCCGATGCAGCTTCCCACCGCTCGCTCTTCAGCTCTTTTAGCTTGTGCCTTGCGCTCCACATCCGTTTCTCGTGGATCTTGTCCTTAGGGTATGAAGTGGTTCGGTACAGCCGCTCGTGCTCCTTCTCTTCTTCCTCCAAACTGTCAATCTCGGCGCTGAGCTGCTGCCGCTGCGCCCGCAGCTCATCGGCCCGCTCCTTCCTCCGCAACACCTCCGCCCAGTGCCCCTGCTTCCTCGCCTCCGCATCCTCAGCCTCCCGCGCCCAGATGCCCCGCAGCCGCCCACACTCAGTCGCAAACTCGAGCGCAAAGGCGCTGGTGCCCGCACCCCCATCCGCAAGAGAGAACAGCAGCTGCCTCCCCGGCACCGCCGCCCGCTGCAGGTAGGCGCACACCCCCAGCGCCGCATCCACCGCCGCCCGGTCTCCCAGCACAAGGTGTCTTAGCCCCTCACGGGCGGCGGCCTGGCCATCGGACTCGGGGCAGGGGCCATCGGGCGGCGGTACGACCCCGGTAGGCAGGCGCAGGGATGCGTTGGTAAGGGCGTGGGAGGCATCCCCTGGCAGAAGGTGCTCTCGAGCCGCCAGGTGGGCACGGGCCTGCAGGAGGTTGTCTAGCCGCTGGCGGTGGCTGCTGCAGGCGGCCTCCAATGGGGTGACGTCCAGGCCGTCGTGTGCAAGGGCTGCGGCACGGGAGCAGGCAGAGCGGAGCATGAGGGCAGCCAGGTCCACAGCCGGGGGTGTGGCGGAGAGGGGGCTGAGTAGCTGCAGCTGGCGGTGCAGGAGCCACAGGTCCAGGTGGACGAGGATGTGGCGGTGGAGGAGCGGGGGAGGCGTGCAGGGGCCGAGGGGATCAGGGGAGCCGGCGTTGGTGCAGAGGAGGAACTGCGTGGGATGTGTGTCAGGGAGCAAGAGGGCAGCAGAAGGGGTGGGGGCGGCGAAGCGAGGGTAAGGGCTTGCCAGGCAATGGCGCTTGCGTGTGGGCTTTGCTTTGGGTAAAAGGATCTCGCACGTCACGGCAGCCGCTTACATTTATGCACCCCAGGTATTAGTGCGGGTCGCCTGCGCAAGGGTCGAGCATGCCCATGGAACGCGCCCTTTACGATGTACCCCTGGCATGCCGGGGCCTACCATACGACGCATAACCACCATAACTACTCACCAGCAGCACCTCCCTCACAAGTGGCCAAGCCGTATCCCGCGTCGCATCGCCCCCGCTGTGGTGCCCCACGTCCGTGGTGCCCCCACGGGGCAGCGTCCGAGGCGCGTCCTTCGCCCACGTGTCAACCTCCGCCGCCGATCCCACCTGCCGTACACCCGCACCACCACCTGCCGTACCGGCTGCGTCACCGCCGTCATCCGCCGCCGTACGCTGCAGCAGTGCGGCCAGGGCGTCAAGGACCACTGAGTGGGCAAAGGCGGGGGTGCGCTGGTAAGCCCTGTCGCCTGGCTTTTCGGTGTCCCTCTTTTCCCTCCGCTCCTCTATCAGATTGTGGATCAGGGACACCAGGTCGCTGTGGTGGTGTGCCGGCACGGTGCCGCAAAAAATGGAGGAGTGGCCCTGGGCTGCTGCGGTGTGCTTGAACGACGTCGTGGCTCTGCAAGCAGGCACAGGGCACGCAGGACACGTGTTGCGCAAAGGCTCTGTTAGCAGCAGCATGTTCGGGCTCGGGCGCCCTATGGGCCCAGCGATGCGCAGACCACGTGACCTACGCTGCCTCCCCTCCACCCGCATAACCACCCATACCGTACCACAACGCACTTCAAATCCATACATAGAAAGCGTGAGCTCCACCACCAGCCCTACCAGCGCACCACTCGCCGCCCGCCCACCCACTCCTGTTGCAGCCCCTACACCATAACCCGCACCGCGCACCCCAGCTCCCACAGTCTCACCTTCCGCCGCTGAAGACCCGGTTGGGGTGCACCCGGAAAGCCCAACCGTCCAGCGCTACCAGGTACAGGGCCAGCTCGCCTGGGACAGCCCAGCCTCCGCCTCCTGCACCCTCCCACACCCTCCCTCCCTGGCGGCTGTTGCCCTCTTCATCCTGCTCCGTAGACACCCCACCATCACGTGGACGCCCCGCCTCAGCCTCCTCCTCCGGGCGCAGTTCAGCCCTGCTCCCGCCATCGCGCCGAAAACTGACGGCCACTAGCGCACAGCCCAAGGCCGGCAGCCAGGTCACACGGGTGTGCTGATCGGTTGAAGAGGCCAGGGCAGCAGCAGCGGCGCGGAGGGACCTCCTGTCGGCAGGGGGTAGGCACCCGGCGGGCCACAAGGGCCCTGTAGCGCCAAGCCCTGCAGGGCGATGACTGCGCTCTGGCCCCGGCGCTGTGCCAACAGGAACTGCCTTTGCAGGGTTACCACGTCGTGGTGCCCGGCCCTTGCGCACGCCTCGGGCGACTTGCTCCTGCACGTGTGCGCAACCAGCTCGGTCAGGGCTTGCCACTGTGCCACTGTGTCATAAGCTTGACTGACATATGGTGTTGTCATTGCCGCGTGCTAGAGCCCTAGACTCCAGGTCTAGCTCTCACAGCTTGCTAGCGTGCGCAGTGGCAATTTTTGTACAGCATGAATCCAGCTCCCGCAGCCCGATACAGACATCATGACGCACAGTGAAACAGCGCCCACCCATCATATGCACTCGTACCTGCAGCTGCTCTTGCTCCTCCTCCACCTCCCCCAGGAAGCGTTCCAACACGCCACACGCCTCGTGCACGTCTGCAGGGGACTGCAGCCCCGCTGGCGGCAGGTGTGGATTGCCGTACATGCTGGCCAGTAGCTGCAGCTGCTCGCACCAGCTCGGCTCGGCCCACAGCTGCCGCCCCCAAATGCACCCGCCACCTGCAGGGCTGGTCCCACCAGGAAGAGTGCTGGCATCCTTGCCAGACGTACAGTCGCTGTGCTTGGCGAGCTCTGATGTGGATGTGGAGCTGTTGGGTGCACCACTTACGCCAGCTGCTGCAGCACCAGTGGTGCTGGGTCCGTGGGTCAGGGCGTCGGCGCGCGTTGGCGGTTGCCGGAACCGATGCCGAGGGAGAACTCGATGAGCTATGCAGCCACGAGGCAATGAGGGGCTTGAGTAGCTGGCACATGAACACGCGTGAGCTGTCGCGGCGGCAGTGCGAGGCGGGAGCGTCGCGCTCCTGTTCCGCAGCAAGCATTCATTACCGCGTGCACCAGGGCGGACGAGGCCCTTCTGACAGCTGCGCCCCCAAGGAGTGGCACCCGGCAACCAAGGAGGACCACTTTTGGGCGGTAGAATCATTTACGGGTAGGTGGATGCAGGTCGCAGCCAGCGGCGCGGGAGGCGGGACCAAACTGTTGGCCGTGTGACGGAGAAGGCGAGGCGGTTGCTCCGGTCTAGAGTTGAGGACCAGCTTTGGCAAGTGCCAAAGATGTTGATGTGCGCTGCATGTAAGCAGCGGTCCAGTACTCTTACTGCCGCACTTCGGTGTTATGCGGCAGTTGAGGGGCCTCAAGGATTGCCGAAGGGAGTTCTGCAAGGGGGGCACAGGCAGCAGTATGAGGACGTCTACAAAGCTTGTTATACTTCCGCAATCAACTATGAGGCTATCAGTGTACTAACGGCCAGCTTTGCCTTCGCCAACGGCAGTCATGGCACCGTTTCAGGCCAGCGGGGCCGATCGCTATGCTGGCGGACAGTGGTAGAACGGAAACCATCTCAGGCATTTTCCTTATTATACAGCACGGCCTCGGCCTCGGTCCTGCGGCTGGCTGTTCCCGGGATTCGTCCGGTCCTGGCAGCCAGCCCGAGGCCCCGCGGCCCCCGGCACATGACACCAGCCGCGCACGCGACCTGACGGAGCTGCAGCGCATGGTGGAGCGGGACGCGGGGGCGTGGGCGCGGGAGGGAAGGCTGCGGGAGCTGGCCACCGCATTCAGCCAGGCGGTCAAGGTACGGAGGGTGGCAACAGGGGGGCTGTCGTTAGGCACTACCGCTGTTTCATACGACCTACTGTGCGAACGGACCGGCTTGGCGTCAACCTGTTGCAAAATACTCGAGTCACACATGTTACGCTGTCACGAGATCGTGGAGGGAACCTGTTACGGTGTCACGATAGTGGAGGGAACCTATGGCTTGACCCACCCTGTGCTGCCGCCCGCAGCTCCCTGCCGCTGGCGACCCCGGGGCGGCCTCCCTCCAGCGCCACGCCGTGGTGCGCGCCCTGGCCACCGAATACCTGCCGCTGGTGCCTGGGCTGCGGAGGACTATGTACTGCACCGTGCCGCTGAGAGCCATTGCCAAGGTGCAAGGCTGGGGCCAGGGGCAGGGGGACGAGGTGGTCAAGCCGGCGCAGGCTGGCGCGGCTGGCGCAGGGCGGGTGCGAGCTGGTGCACATGGCTAAGGGGGAGGGGCACTCCCAGTTGTGGCTCTCCCTGTCGGAGGCTCCCCCGGCCATAGCTGCGAGCCATGGCCAGCTGCTGGTGGCCAGTGCCACGCGGCTGGTGGAGATGGGGGTGCAGGGTGTTGGAGCAAGAGAATGCGCCAACATCCTACTGGCGTGCGCCCAGCTGCTGCCCCACGTCAGCATAGGCAACCCTGCGCCGCTGCTGCACTACCTTACCGGGCGCCTGGTACAGCTGCGGCGGGACGCGAACGCAGAGGAGCTGACCAACACGACGTACGCCCTGGGCCGGCTGCACGAGCAGTGCGGCAGCACGCCGCTTCCGGAGCACCTGCAGGGCCTGGCCGCGGCGGTGCTGCAGCGGCTTTCGAGGCAGAAGGGGACGGGCGTACGGGGTTTCCTTCCCCAGGAGCTGTCCAACATGCTGTGGGGCTGCGCCAAGCTGCGCTACGCCCACCCAGAGCTGCTGACACGCCTGGCGGAGGCTGCGGGGGAGGCTGCCAGGCGCATGAAGGAGCAGGAGCTGAGCAACAGCGTGTGGGCCCTGGGCCGGCTGGTGGAGGCCGGTTGCCTGCTGGACGGCAGCAGCGGTGTGCCGGGGGTGCAGCGCCTGGCCGAAGAAGTGTGAAGGAGGGTGCGGCAACAGCGTAGCGGCTTTACACCTCAGGTTCTGTCCAACCTGCTGCTAGGCATGGCGCACCTGCGGTCTGCAGCACAGCCGGGGACCTACAGGCTCGCGGCAGCGGTCGAGGCGCTGGCAGCAGAGTGCCATGTGGGCCGGGGGTTCCAGGGCTTCACGCACCAGCAGCTGTCCAGCGCCGCCTGGGCCCTGGCTAAGCTGGGCTACGACAGGCAGGCCTGGTATGCGGTCTGCGTGAAGGCAGCGCTGCGGCCCGGCTCCTACACGCAGGCGCCAAGCCAGGATTGGTCCAGCCTGTGGTTGGCGCTGGCGGAGGCACGGCACCGCACCTCAGACGCCCCGCTGCCGCTGGCGCGCACGGCAGAGGCCATGGGCGCACTGCGGGGCCAGGCGAATGGGCAAGAGTGCGCCGACATGCTGTGGGCCCTTGCCACCCTGGGGCTGTACGACAGGCGGCTGGTGGGCTGTATGCTGGGCCGCCTGGTGGAGCTGCGGGGACATGGGGACACGATGGAACAGGGCCTAGCTCGTTGTGGGCGGCATCGGTCATGGGCCCTGCAGCGCTGTCTGCCCACCACAGCAGCGAGGTGGGGCTGCTGTTGCGAGAGGTTGCTCGGCGATGGCGGGACCCGGAAGGGCGTGCCACCTTTCCAGGGGAGGATCTCACCCAGCTGTGGCAGGCCCAGGTGGAGCTGGAGGCGCACCCTGCCCCCGAGGTGCGGGCCCTGGCCGCCGTACTGCGGGAGGCAACAGGAGGCGGCGTTAGGATGCAGGAGGCCATGCAGCAGATGGCTGGCAAGCGTGGCCTGCCTGACGACCCCGCAACCAGGCGCGTGCGCAGTGAATTGCTGGCCGTGCTGCAGATGATGCAGGGCAAGGACCTGGCCAGCGCTAACAGCGGGCCCAACGGCAGCACTGGCGCCGGCAGCAGCCCTCCTCCCCCAAACACCATAATGCCCTTGACCAAACACGTTGCAGTGGGGCAGGCGCAACGCTGGACCGACGTGGAGGTGCGGCTGGGGGGCGGCAGGGCGGTGGCAGTGGTGTTGGGGCAAACCAGCCGCACATACTGTTGGGAGGTGCGCAGCTGCACCTGCGGCAGCTGCAGCGGGTGTACGGCGAGGACAACGTGGTGGGCGTGTGTGTCCAGGAGTGGGAGGCGCAGGGCGGGGACGCGGGGCGGCAGGAGGCGCTGCTGCGGGCGCTGCTAATGCAGGGCGGAGAGCAGCAGCAGAGTGGCGAGGGGCAGGCAGGGCAGCGGTTGGTCGCCGAGCAGCCGCTGGTGCCGCCCCAGGCGCAGAGCCGAGGGCCCGCACCGTCCGTGGCGGCGGCCTTCTGTGGCCCCAGGACCCACGCTTTGCCGTTGCCTGCGCCGCACTCGACCCCGCTACCACCAAGCCACCTAGCGCGCAGGGTCTGTTGCAGCAGCGGCTGGCGCTGCAGGCCAGAGGCAGGAAGCGGGCGCGGCCCAGCTAACGGGCTGCTGTTGTAGCTGGTCATGGACACCGGGAGGCAGGAGGCGTGCGCATTTGCTGCGTCGTGGCATACCGGGCATTCCGCATAGGCTTACACCCCCATGCATGCCGTTGAGAGCGGGTATGGGGCCCTGTTCGTCTCACAATTCAGGTGCTGCGCTGCGCAGCGATCCGGACATCCGTCACCCTGGCCATGTCCGCGGCGTTTCGGCTTTGCGCCGTTCGCACAGCAGTACGCCTGTACGTAATGCACTTTTGGGATTTGCGCCCTGGGTCAGCACGTGTCTTGCCTGGTGGAGGGAGAAGCAAGGGCAGCGCCGGGGGCCGCACCACCAGGGCAGCAGGCGGCGTTGCTAGGCTGCTTGGGCACTTTGGTAGTGGTGGTGCAACGGTGCGATGTTGGAGCTCGTGGGAAGTATAAGGAAGCTGCACCAGGCTGCACCGCTGTGTTGCAAAGATGCCCACATGCAGGGTATTCTCTTGAAGAGTTTGCACTGCCCTTGAACGCGACTTTAGTTGCTTGGTCGAGTTGCCATACGCTTTCTTCTGCATGACGGCACACGGCAGCGTTTCCACACTAGCGTGTACCCTTGTTGCCGGGTGGCTAGACACGCTTGCTAGGTGGCTGTCAAAATGTCTAAAACGCATGTGATCCGTCTGCTCCGCTGGCCTTAATGAATAATGATGTCGGTATTTCGCCAAGGGGTACGCTGCGCAGTTGCAGAGGTTGTTTTGCTTGTACATTACAAGGTAATTGCCGGAAACCCGGAATATGCGTCGTCTACAAATGCACAGCCGGCTCACAGCACGGAGGCCTTGTGGAGTATGGTTACGGTACACTGCCACCCCGTGTTGCAGCTGATGTACGGCCAGCTGCACTGCAACTGCTGAGGGGCTGCAACAATATCAGGTAGCCTACAACGTGCTCGCTGCCCTGACGGGCTAGGTACCAGTTACCAGCTGAACACTCTCCTGCAGCACTCTAGGAGCTACACCTCTCCGCTCATGCTTCTGCCCCTGGCACAAGTGGTGCAATGGTGACCGTCACACACAGACAACCACGTTTATAGTCCCGGCAGCATGCACCAACCTGTAAGCTTCGCCATGGCACGCGTACCATCCATGTCCAAAACCCGTGCGCAGCATCCAATGGGCTACCCTGGTGCTACCTACCAATGCAACCCGCCCGCCTGCTTCCTCAGGGCACCCTACCAGCCGTATCTCCAAACACGCCGTGGCGGCCGTGCAACCCCATGCAAGCCCACAATTCCAGTTCTAGGCACACTCGGTACCCTGACCCCGTCCGCAGGCCCGTCCCAGGCACTACCCCACAGCGCCACCAGGCGCAAGCCCACACGCGCACACAAGCGCGAGCGCCCGCACAAGTAGCAGCGCCACCTTTCCCCTTCGCAAACACCTAGGCACGTGACGCCCCTGGCCACGGCCTCCCTGGGCTCCTGACGGCACCTCCCCGCCCCCTTGGACGGCGAGCCCAGGTGATGTCCTCGCCCATAGATACCTGGGCCCCGCCCCGCTCCGCCCCGCTCCGCCTCCAACAGGTCAAACTCGTACGACGTCCTCGACGGCTGGCGCCAGCGAATAAAACCAGTGAGCAGAGCCGCTTCCACCTGCACCTGCCTGCTCACCTCCAGGTTCCGGTCCCCCGGGGCTCCTGGAGCCCGCCACGCCCAGGTACGCTAAGCAACGCCCCCGCACTGGGAGCTTCCATTCCTCGCATCTCGCCCCGCCCCGCCTCGCCTCCAACAGGCCAACTCAGATGACGTCCTCGCTTGCTGGCGCCAGGGAGTAGAGCAGGTCCACGAAGGTTGTGGGCTTCTCCACGCTGGTGGTGCCCAGCACCACGTCGCGGTTGAGCTGCTCAGCCATCTGGTGCACCACGCGCATCTCGCCTGTGGAAGGAAGGGGAGCCCGAGATGCGCAAGGTAACGCATCTCGCCTGGGGACCGAGAGGGCGGGGGAAGACGGCAGGCAAGGTACCGGGTAACATGAACACGTGGCGCGCCCTGTACTACCAGCGAACACCACTTGACGCCCTGCTCCTCATGCTCTGCCCACTCGGACACGCATGTGCGACGTTTGGGCAACTAAAAGCACGTGCTTACCCGTCTTGCATAGCACGGCGGCCCCAAACGACAAAGCCAAACCGACCAGCCGCCCGCTCGTCATCTATACACACAAACACATGACTTGCACACGCCTTCACACACCTAACTCACGCTGTGTCCGACGCCCACGCCCACGCACAACCCACACTGAGCCCAAACGCCCACGCACCTCGCGTTGCCCCTCCGATGATGAACACCACCAGGCGCCGCCCCGCCGGGCCCCCCGCGCCGCCCGACCCGTCCTGCCCGCGCTTGGCCCAGTTGAGCCCCGTGCGCCCCGTGCGTGCGCTGGCCACCTGCGGGCCCTGGTCTACGTCACCGCTGGGCTGCCTGCGGGGGGAGAGGATAGATACAACGTGCAGGCGTGGGTTGGGTGGGCAATGCATGTGGGCATAATACACTGGACGTGGCCTTTGGCAGCGCTTCAGCAGCACTGACTGCCGGAGGTGAGGCACCTAATCTGCAGGGCCGCTGCTTTACGTGCGCAGGCAGGCTTGCAAGCAGCGGCGAAGCTGTACCACAATTGCAGGGCGGACGTGGTTCAGCTGTTCGGCATTTAGCTCTTCACACACGCACGACGGAGTGAAGGAATCTCCTTTCAGGCGCGGCGAGCCACTGTGAAGGACTCCCTGCCCTCCCACACGGCTTCCGCCCACTCATGCGCCCCTACACCCTTCCGTACCAACCTGCCCCAACCGAGCCCTTTGGGCATATAATGTTAACATAAGCCGCACACCGGAAACCTCTAATTCGCGCCTTTCCCGCCAGCCTCCTTCGCCCAAACACCCCTCCAACCCCCACCCACTTGACGTAGGGGAAGTCGTCCTGGCTCAGCCGCCCCGCCCCCATGTCCGACAGGATGTCGTACAGCAGCGGCGCGAAGCGGTTCAGCGCGTACTCGTCCTCCCCGCCGCGCTTGATGCGCGTGGCCCTGCACGGCAGGCCACAAGTCACACGTCACAAGTAACGGCAGGACACGTCATAAGTCACGTTGCGCGATGTAAAGGGTACAGAGGCACATTGGGGACGTCCCCCTCGCCGCGCCTGGTACGCGCGACCCTGTGGACTGAGCTTGTGCATGTGTGTAGCAACGGGCAGCACCGTGAACTATAAGGCCTGAGCAGTGTCGTGCGCTAGGGGTTCCGTAGCATAAGCGCGAGGGTACAGAGTACCATCCGTACTGGCTCACTACATGAACGGCCATGCAAAGGAAGCGCGAAGGCTGCACGTGCATGTGAAGACTGCGTACGTGGGCGCATGCGGGCCAGCGTTGTGCGGGCAGGGTCTCACTTACTGGGTGCAGGGTGCACAAGCGTGCAGTGCCGAGTATATGTGCACGGTATATGTGCCAGTCCAAGACCAAAAGTGTACAGCGTCTTACTTGCTGGGCGATCCCTTGCTGCCCTTCTTGGTGCCGAAGAAACCCGACTTGGTGGTCATGTCTGGGGCTGCGGACACAATGAGTTGGGAAAGAACCGCTCACCCTCCATGACCATGCCCCCCAGCTTCATGATATCACAGGGCATAGGTCAGGCGGGGTTCGCTCCAGATGCAAGCGCTGAGGGCCACTCCCTCTCCACGGCCTCGACCTGCAGGCCACTGCTGTACCAGCACCCCCAATACACCACCACCTCAGGACTCTCTCCCATGACCTTGACCCCTATGCCGCTGCTGTCCCAGCAGTTCCGTTACGCCCCACCAACTCATTCTCCATGACCTCGACCCCCCGCTACTGCTGTCCCAGCACTCCCAATACACCACCAACTCCGAACTCACTCTCCATGACCTTGACGCCCAGGCGGCCCAGGCCCCCCACCAGCGCCGCCATGTCCTGCCCCGTCAGCCCAGCGGCCTGCGGGGGAGGACGAGAGTGGGGTGGGGGTTGCTACCAAGGGATCCGTGTATGGCAAAGCGGTCCGGGAGACGGAGCGAACCTCCTGCCCCGTCAGCCCAGCGGCCTGCGGCGAAATGAGCGAAAGGAAAACCGTTAGGTCAGCGGAAAGAAACAAGGGACGTCCCCAACCCTACCTTGGTCCAGGCCGACCGCTTGCTGACGTCCAGCTTGCCCGGGTGCGTGGCCAGGTAGCAGGCCAGCAGCCGAACCTTGTCGTACGCGTCCATGTTGGCCTGGTGCTCTGGGGGGGAGAACCAACGGAGTCCTGCGTTGCTGAGCCTCGTTGACGCTTTAACGAGTGTGGAGTAATTCAAAAGCCGTGCCGAGGGGGTGTATGCTGGCCTGGTGCTGTGGGGAGGGGGGACGAGGGAAGGGCACGGAAAGCAGCATGATGGTGGGGGAAACAACTGCTGATGAGCGTGGTGACAGGGCGGGCGTTGAGGGATGCACACGTGCAGGCACGCGGCAATGTCAGTCCATCGTTCGGGTGTGCCGGTGTGGGGCACATAGGGCACATGCGTTGTTTGGGGTTTCGCCGGTTGAGGCCAATGCTGCAGGGCCCTCCTCCTGCGCGGCAGCTGACTGATACCCACTTCGGGGCAAGCCAAGGAAGGGCTTGCAGCCGTGTAGTATGGAGGAGCAAGGCTTGCGCGCGAAGGACACGAGCATGTCCTGTTGGTGCTTCGCCCCCAGCACCAGGTCCTTAGTGTCAATAAAAGCATCCAGATGTGCATGTGCGTGGCTTACGCGCGAAGAACTCGAGCATGTCCTTGCTGTGCTTCTCGCCCAGCACCAGGTCCTGCTCCACCTCGCCCACGTCTGTGAGCCCCCGCGCGTTGGTGGCGGTCTTGACCTCGGAAGACAGCTGGATGTGCAGCGCCATGCGCGACAGCTGCTCCCGGTACTGCGGGAGGCGGAAGGAGCAATACCGTACCACTGGTGAATAAAGGAAAGCCCTTTGGGCGGGCTAGGTGTTGCATTCCGTCACGTCCCCGTTGTGTGGCCCCTTAGCCCACCTGCGGCAGGGCGATGATCAGCTTGCCGACAGAGGCCCGGTACGGTGCGTACGCAACAATCAGGACTAGGCAATGCTTATACGAAAGCTTGGTGTGTGCGTGACCCTGTTGGCTCACCTGCGGCAGGGCCATGATGAGCTGACGTATGGAGGCACCGGACATGGCCTCCGTCACCTTGCTCCCTGCATATGGCACGTGATCAATAAGCAATGCGTGGTTGATGGGAAGCTGGGGCACAGGGGAAGCTGGGGAAAGCACAGCGCCGAGGGATGTAGTAATCGCCGTTCCAGGCGTGGATCCAAGCTGCCTGTAGAGCCCCGCTGTTGCAGGGATGCACCGCACACGGTTGCAACTAACGCACACATCCGGCTCCTGTGCGACGACCAACAACTGGCGCGCACAATTTTCCCGCCCAACAACCCACTAGCGCACCCCGAAACCCCATTGCACCATCCCGCACTGGCTCCCCACTCTAACTGCCCCCCGAAACCGCACCTGCGACGCGGGCCGCCTTGTTCTTGGCCTGGAACTCCTTGAACCGCGTGGCCAGCACACTGTACACGTCCGCGATGAACCTGTGTCTTAGCTCCAGCCACAGCTCGTCCGTCTCCTCCAGCAGCGCCTCGCGGGTGCCCGACGTGCTGGACTCGCCCGTGCTGACCTCGTACCTGCGTGCCGGACGTGTACCGGTGTACGGCAATAGGAGCACGGCGTGTACGGCAGGAGGGCAGATTGGAGAAGGGACAGGGGAGTCGCTTGTGCCTGGGCGCGGTAGGTGAAGGGTATGGTGGCATTGGTGGTGGTGGTGGAATGCAGGGAGGGGTGTGAGGAGATGTGGGTTGCGAGAGGTTGTGCACCGTGGTGAAATACACCGCGCCGTCCGGCACCCGGCCGCGATGCTTGGTTGTCGGGACTGGGTTCCGCTGTGCCAGCCCCTAACGCACACCCCGGCACGGCTTAGCGCGCGGCCCGGGGTGCTGCCGAAGCACGAGGCGCGAAGGACCGGTCCATGCGTGTTATGATAGTCTGTGCTGGAAATCGAGCTGCTAGGTTGCTGCTGTGCACCGTGGTGAAATACATCGCGCCGTCCGGCACCCGGCCGCGATGCTTGGTAGTCGGGACTGGGCTCCAGGCTGTGCCAGACCCCCACGCACACCCCGGCGCGGCCTGGAGCGCGGGTCCGGGGTGCTGCCGAAGCACGAGGCGCGGGGGACCGGACGCCTCGACGAGGCCTTGTCACATGCACACCTCCCAGCCTACCCCTTCCAAGGCTGCATTGCCAAACCTCATTCATTACCGCCTCCTCCCCCAATGAACCTAGCTCTCCGCAGGCCGACTGTTCCCGCTCGGCACTTCGCCGCTCCGCGGAAATCCCCTCCTCCTTCCCCTTCCCCGCACATGTTGGTACATGCTTGATACCGTATATCCCTGCACCGCAGACTATATAACAAGCAAGTCTACAAATACACACAAGCAATGTGTCCACACTCACTTGTACACGTTGCCCTCAATGGGCACCAGGTCGTATGCCAGCGCCTCGTAGCTCCACTCGTGGATGAAGGGCGCCACGGCGTCGTACGACCGGTCCAGCACCAGCAGGTCACAGGACTCCTGGGGGGCACAGAATGCAAACAGCACGGCACCATCAGACCGTATGTAAGCACGTCCTCGGCACGCAGGACTGAGGGGGCGCAGAAGCGGTATATACGGGCACCAGCACGTGTCGCTGGCCCTGACTCTGGCCCTGGCCCTGGCCCGTAACGCCCATCGCCCCATGCCCCGACACGCCCCCAACACCGGTGCCCATCCATGCCCTGTGTCGTGCGAGGCTGTCCGCTGCAGCTGCCCTCCCTGCCCGGACACACGCGCCCACCTGCTGGGCCAAGCCTCCCTACTGAGGACGCAGAGAGCGCAGAGAGCAACGCTGGAACCCGCTGTGAGCAAAACGGTGCCGGTACCTTAAAGCCTTGCCGCATGCTTCGAACGTGTCCGTGCGGCCGTGACCCGAGCGACCCCCGGCCCACGCCCCCACCGTGGCCGTGCAACTCCCGGCCCCGGCCCCTGCCCCCTCCTTGCCACAGGTACCCAAACGTGTCCGTGCACGTCCCTGGTCCGTGCATCTCCCGTGGTTCCCGCCCCCACCTTGGCCGGCAGCTGCCCCGCCCGCTGCCCCCCCCCCCCCCCTTTGCGGCTTTGCCGTTACCCCCACCTTGGCTGTGCAACTCCCTGCCCTGCCCCCCCCCCCGTCCCCACCTTGGCCGGCAGCTGCCCCGCCCGCTGCAACCCGCTGAGCCGCTCGTACAGCCTGCTGGCGAACAGCTTGGGCAGCTGCCGCCGCACCGCGCCGCCGGGCAGGTCCGCCGCGTCCGAGCGCACGCCCTGGTACCTGCAGGGTACAGTGCACATAAGAGCTTCGACACACTGATGCACACCGCTCCTCGATCCACAGCCTGCTCCATGCCATCAATTTGCCCCAGCTTTGTTTCTGTGCTCAACACGGTGCTGCGCGCAGTTCAATAGCCACACTGGCCGAGGGGTTTGCCGCTGGCTAGAATCACCGATAGCTGCACGGCCCCGCACCTTCCCTCGGCCGCCCGGCTTCTACCACGCCCGCCCACCTCTCCTCCCGATACTGCGCGGCGCCCGCCCCATGACACTCTAACAACAGAAGCACATATGTTCTGAGCTGCCCCCCACCTGACGGCCGGGAACTCCTTGAATGTGGTGAACAGCGTGGCCAGGCGGCCCACCACGGCATCCACCTCCCGCGTCACGGCCGTGCGGTCGCGGTCCGCCGTGTCGCCCAGCAGCCTGAGGAGGGGGAGGGGCATCGGGCCGGGGGGAGGGGGTTAGGCAAGGGGCAAGAGTTGAGCAGTGGGCAAAGGTGGATCAGTGGGCAAGGGTGACGTAGGGGCGAGGGTTCAGGGGTGGTGGGCGCGGTTCGGTGGAGCTGGTCAGTACGGTACTGCGCCCGGGCCGTGCGCCTTGCCCCCAAACCCCATAACTCTTACACTGGCCCCTCTACAAACCACTAGCAGCTTCAATCCACTCACGTGATGAGGGCTGAGGGATGGTCCGTGATCATGGTGCGGGAGTCCACGGTCAGGAACTCCAGGTTGAGCTCCTTGAGTGTTTTGAGGGACTTGATGAGCCGCGGGTTGGCTTTGAGCCGCTCAATCACCTCTGCTGACGCCTTGTTGGAGAAAAAGATGTGCACCGAGGGGTATAGCTGCTTCATGCCTGCCACCTTGCCTGTGCCGTCCGGGCCCCCGAAGTCGTTCAGCACACGTGACACGCTCTCGGCGCTGGGCTGGATGAAATAGACAGCTGGTTGATGGAGGGGCTCACGAGCCTTGTTGAGGTCCTCTACGACAGACACGTTGCACTCCTGGATATCCGACATGCGGAGGGTCGACGACAGCACACGCGTGGTCAGCGCGTCGACGATGAGCACCCGCCAGCCCCCGCCAGTCGCGTCTGAGACGCTGCCCAGCATATCCGTAAGAATACGCTCCTTGACGGCCCTCCTGCATGACTCTGCGGGCAGTCAAGGCAGCTTGAGGTAAGGGATGTCCCTTCGCCACTTCGGCAGCTGCTTCTGGCCCTTGGTTCTAGTTTGGAACGCTAGGGCCAGATCCCGCCATGATATGATAATAGTCTGATAGCTCAACACGCACAAGGTAAGCTAGGAACTCGATCCAGTGAGCTCAAAAGAAGTCAGACGACTGAGCAAACTGCGCGCTTCCCGATGCTTTCAGGCATTTTGCATATCCCACAAAGAAAGCTCCATCACGCACCCATCTTTGCACGCCGCGAGTCTACTCGTTCACGCTTCTAGGCCAAAGCGAGCAGAGGTCGAGGAAGGCCCCGGAGCCAAAGAAGCCCGGACGGCGCCAAGACCTATCAGTATTAGAAGATACTGCAGCAATGATGTAACTCTTCTACTGCCAGTCCAGCTGTAGTTAGCATGTTGGCAGCAGCAGCAGTTCTAGCCTGTGAGTTGCAAGGCGTTGTCCAACAGCACCGCTTCGCAAGACACTCGGACTTTTACTTAGTTTACAGGTAGGAGTCTTGTACAGGAATGGGAGGATTGCATTGGGGCTGTACAGCAGAGGCAACAATGGCATGTGCGCACGCTCGTACCGTACCCTTGCAGCTCATGGGGCCAAAGCACGTGGACCAGCTCATGGGGCCAAAGCACGTGGACCAGCGTACAAAGCTAATACACGGTGACGCGGTTCAAGTAACGGGGGCCGGCAACCCACGCCCCACGGGGGGCAGTATGGCGTACGCTACTCCACCACGCCCTGTCGCACCCGCTATCCCTTAGCGCACGCACTCTCAATCACCGTGATTCTGTATAACTCTGCAAGACAAGTGTACTGGTATGTTGGCCCCACCTCCAGGGAACAGCTGAATACGCTGCAGTCGCGGTGACCCATTCACCGCCTGCAGCTACCTCCACAACACCTCGTCACCGCCAGCCCTCAACCATCCACACCATGCATACCCCGGCGCCTAGCACCGCACGCCCAAACCGCTCCAACCTAGTAACTGCAAGCCCACCTACCCATCCACCCCACCCACAGCAGTCCACACCGCGTTCCACGCGTTCCATGCGGGAAAGTCAACCCTTGCTACCTGCTTCCTCCTCCCGGAAACCAGCCGGCCCAGTCCCCACAGCACACCAGCACCAGCACCACCATCACCACCACCACCACCTCTCCTTGCTTCCTTCCACTTGCTTATGTACACCGCATTACGCCCTATTTCCCGCGCCGCACTTACCACACCTCAGCATATGGTGCACCCGCACGCTGGCGCCGGTCGGTCCGCCTCCGCCCCCCGCCCCCGCCCACTCCCTCCCGCCCCCGACCCAACAGCCCCCGCTTTGGACACCACCTTGTCCAGGTGCTCCATGTACAACGCGTGCAGCTCCTTGCGCTCGCGCTGCTGCTGCTCGTGCTGCTGCTGCACCATGTGTGTTAGCGTTGACAGCTGGTGCAGGGCGGCGGACTGCGCCTCCATCACCGTGTCTAGGGAGGTCTCGAGCACCTGGCGACGGGCGGGTAGACACATTGGCTGTATAAACAAAAAAATGAAATGTGAAATAGGCCTGAGGGCCGAATTCCCAGTGCGTTCTTGCACACGTGCATCGGCTTGACACAGTGTGGTTCGGGCAGCATGCGGTGGAGCACCTGTCCGCCACTCTAAGATCAACATGATCCCGGACGGGGCGGAGTAACCTCGCCAGCTCTCACCTGCACCCTGTGTATGAGGCTGCCCTCCGCCACCCCCGGCTCGGGAGACACGTTCGCCGCCTCCGAGCTCCCCGCTGTGCCGTTGCCCGCCGCACCTAGTGGACAGCAGCAACACAGCCGGTGGTGTTTTGAGGACTGCGAGCATCGTGCAGGCACCGGTCCCAGGTACAAGCCCAGCAAGGAACGGCATCAGGTAACCCAGACCCATTTGACCCCAGGCCGTGATCGCCATGCACAGCACCAAGGGTCACAAGGTCATGTACGCAAACCCACCCGCCCACACGTCCTCCCACTCACCCGCACGCATCGCCGCCAGCTGCTGCCTGAGCTCCTGCTGCCGCGCCACCAGCCGCCGCTGTGCCTCCCGCTGCGCCGCCACCGCACCGCCCGCCACACCCGCCCCTGCACCCACAGCCCCTGGCCCTGGCCCTGCCCCTGACCCCGAACGGGTGGCCATGGGCGAGGAGGGCAGCGGCCCTGCGGCCTCCCCAGGTGGAGTCCCGGGGGACGCCTCCCCCGACCGATTGAGCGAGAGCCCCACTGTGGGGGCCTGGGCTGCTGCTGCCGCTGGGGGTGGCTGCTTGCCCTCCGGGCTGGCCCCGGCAGAGGCTGTGCCGTCCATGGAGGTCGTGCCGTACTCGGGGTTGGTATACCTGGTGGCGGGGATGGGAAGACAGGAGATACCGCATGATGTAGGCAACTTGCAGTATTGTACAAGTGGCGGGGACGTGGGAGCAGAAAGAAGATTGGGGTAATGTGGTGCGGGACAGACCGTACAAAACCGGTTGGGAAGAGCTGCCCTGAAGCACTGACAGCCCAAAGCCAGACGTATACGGCACATCCAGGAGGCCTGTCCAAAGCCCATGCAAAGGAGAACCGCTTCACCTTGTGTTCCTGAGCTGTGCGCATAGCACCTACCGCACTCCCATACTGCCTGTCCACAGACCTCAACAGCTCAATGTATACCAGTGTATCCTGCAGCCTTTGCACACTTCAACCTTGTCCATTGCAACAAAGCAAGCGCCTTCCTCACCGCGTCAGGTAGGATCCTTCTGCCGCTGCGGCTGCCGACCGCGGCTGCTGCCCTGGGCCCTCCGCCGCCGCCGCGCCCGCCCCCTCCGCCGGCCCCGCTGCCGCCAGCTGTTGTTCGTACGGCCGGTCGATGGGGGCGATGGGGGCACGCACGATGCCCCGCTTGAGCTCCTCCATGTCCAGGCCCAGTTTATCCTGCAGCACACACACCGGGTTTTAAGAACACATAAACGACAACAGAGAATGAAATAGGTTATAGTAGAAGAGATTAAAATTACGTGCGCTTGAGCTCCTCCAAGTCCAGGCCCAGTTAAGCCTGCGGCACACATACCGGGACCCCAATTGCGTGCATTGTTACGGCCCTGGTCGCGTGCATACTTCTGCCCGCCCACACAATCGGATACCTAGATCGTGTGGCAGTCTGGGGACCCGTTAGGGTACCAGCTGGACTGTTCTGCACAGCCCTCGATGGTGGCCCAAAAGCCACGGACAACATCGCATGGCCTGGCTGTGAGCAGCAAACACTTTGATGGTGGGCACCAACAGTGTTGAAGCCACTTGCAGCGTGCATGCACGCTTGGCTGCTGACAGAAAAATTGCTACTTAATTCCAGGCAGTGCTCTAGAGCTTCCTGCTGTGTATCGCATACGTGCACCTGTGTGTACAGTTGCATCCCGAATTCCACATCCTGCACTGCCACTCACGTAAAGCTGCGGATCGTTCCACGGGCCCACGTCGTCCGCCAGGGACCCGGTACTGCTGCCCCCAAACCGCTCCATGAGGGAGGCCTCATCAACCCACTTGAGCAGCTCGGCCTTGTAGTTGGGGCCCAGAATCTGTGTGTATTAGGGCCAGCAGCAGCGACCATCAGTAGCAGCGGCAGCGGGTGTAAGCATGGGGTTCAGCCTGACCGCATGCCATGCGGGCCCTGGATCTGCGTCCATGTGCCACAAGTGTCAGCAGCAACCAGCGCAGCATATATCCATGCACAGCTGATGGTGTACAGGGCTGCAGGACACTGCCTAAAAGGGGTGATGCTGGCATATGCACAGCTGGTGATGCATGGCTGGCTTCAGGGCACTGCCTGATGCTGGCATGGACTCGGACCAGCGGGGCGCGCCGTTGTGTGGTGGCATCGTCCTGGCCGCACGTCTCGGGGAAACTCTTCGTCGGGGCTGGCCCTGTCCTCATGGCCCTCGGTGCCCTCACCTGCACCATGCTCTGCGTTCGCGTGCCAATGCCTGTGTGTGGTGTACGGCAAGAGCTGTACCGGCATGGGAGCAGCGCCTGCCCTGGCTCCTGTGCCTCACCTGCACCTTGCCCTGCGTGCGTGCGTCAATGAAGCCCTTGGCCATGTTCCAGATGGCGCGGAACACCACGGGCGCGTTGATGATGCAGATGTGGCCAAGCATCTCGGGGAAGTTGTCCTGGTTTAGTACGGTGTGGTGGAAGAGGGAAAGAAAGTCGGGGGGCTTTGAGTGGTGCTGCTGCGGCCGGTCTGCTGGCTTTGCTAGTAGTACAGCGAGTGAGCGAGACTTGGCAGGTGGACGAGGGTTGTCGAGTTCGCTGAGAGCAAAGAGCTACGGCGGCGGCAGCGTCAAGCCCCGATGCATCCTTACTGCAATCCTAAGATGATATCACCAAGCGTGAGAAAGACGCTACCGTTGTCCCTCCTCCAAGCAGCCACCCTTTGTGGCGCCCACCTGGTCGGCCTTGGCTATTCGCTGGAACATCTTCAGAGCGTCTCCAGTGCACTGCGCCAGGCCCATGCCTGTCGGACATAGGGGCGGCGCGTCGTAAGGTGCCGGTGACAAGTGCAGGTCTCGCGAATGTTGCCGTACCGCAACAAATGCCCACCCTGTGCCGTACTTGGTTCCCTGCCCAAAACCGCATCACAGTCCAGGCTTGGGTCCCCAACACAACGCATCCCCGGCTCGCCCTCACCCGATGGCCCTCCTCCCGCCCCCGAAACCCTGGGTAACCCCAAGCCAAGCCAGTCGCTCACCCTTGACGTCCATGATGTTGAAGGTGGTCTCTATCTGCTTGCCGTGAAGCCGCGAGCACAGCGGCAGCACCACCTTGCGCACGCGCTCGTACTCGTGGATGTGGAACCTGACCGAGCAGCAGATGCCGTGAGCATTTAGGAGCATGCTAGCAGCAAAGCGTGGTGGTGCGAGAACCCGATACCTACTGACACAGCGCGTGAGTATGGGAGTAGGGCTTTATAATGGACCAGCCATCACTCGCGACCCTTGCCCCAGCTGGTCCGGGCACGCCCTCCCATGCTGGACGCTGTACCCCACCACCAGCTCAGCCTTTCCCCAGCTGAGCCAGCCAGCTGCACACATGTCTTTTCAGGTCTACATTACATTTGTATATGCGCTTTGGTACTTCACTGTGTTGCAGTTCCCCCACCTGAACATGCGGTCTTCCGTGGCGACCTTTTTGAGCTGTGCCATGTTGACACCGCCCATGAGCTGTACGTAGATGGGCCGGCCCTGAGAGGTGTGGGGTGGAAGGAAGGTAGGTGCGTAGTGCGCGTGTAGGGTGAAAGGCAGGAGACACCGCAATAGGCGGCGAAAATAGTGTGCGCCGGACTGTCAGCTCTGGAAGGTTACATACGGTGGTAGCAGGCGGTTTGGCTTACAGCGGACTCGTACGTGATTGCTCAAGGGACACAGACGATGCGCACGCGGCGTGTGCGGCTGCAGAGGCGTGCTCCGCTGGTGCCCGAGCACACACCGAAGTCTCAGCAGTCGCAGAATGTTTTCTAATTTTTAACATATGTGACTGCTGAGACTTATTATCCGATTTATTTCCTAAGACCAACCCACAAAATACCCACCAGCTTGTCCGTCTTGTGGTACCCCTGGGGGAAGTACTTGACGAACTCCTCTCGCTCGGGGAATGAAAAGTTCTGCAGCGGCAGGAATGACACAAAAGGGCAAAAGGCAAGGCCCCACAGCTAACGAGGCTCAGTCCACCTCATCATGAGCAAGGCTAGTGCACAATGGTGCTGGTCAGGGCATAGCTGTGCCAGTCTCAAGTGCTGCCCCCGGCAGCCCAGTTCAGGGCGATACGCTGATGCCCCTGTTTGAGATGCCGTCCGCTGATAGTCGAGGAGCCGTAAGAGCACCGGTACCGAACATTAAGGGCCAGAATGGCCAGGTACGATTACAGGGGAGCATGCTAGTGGGGCCGTGGGCTGCAATAGATGTGATCCACCACCAGTCAAAAATGTACTACGCACACGCACATGTCACTGTTTTAATCCATGCTACTGGGCAGGACCCACCACCAGGACGTCATCAACGTCGTTCTCTTGCCGCCACCTGATGTGGTGCACCCACATCTCGGTCGCCTGCTTCAGACGGGACAGCAGAGCAGACGGCAGAGCGCATGCCGCTCAGCAAGCGACATACGGTTGGGCATGGACTGGCTGGCAGCAGGAAGGGTCCCCGTAGGGCAAAGGGCTCTAGTAAACCGCCAACCGATCCCATGCGCGAAAGTCCAGTGGGTCGCAGGCCGCTGAGCAGTACCATCTGGTTCCTTCCAACCAGTCATGGACAGACTGATGCGTCCTGCAGTTGGGCCGCATGGTGAAAGCTTTTGGCCCCATATGGTCCAGCAGGGGTTGGCCTTCAGTCCCCGCTCCTGCCCCCAACCCTCCAGGGATCGCTGTAAATGCATGTGTCCCCCGTACCCCGCCCCGCCCCGCCCCGACCCGACCCGACTCGACCCGCCCTGCCCACCTTGCCTATGTCGTACGTCCGCGCGCGCAGGAAACGCCGAAGTGTGAAGTAATCTGCCAGACAGAAGGCGGGGGCCAGGCCACACAGGTACCGCGTATCAGCGCAGCGTGCACAGCATCATCACCCACAGGTAATGCCCTCCGCGAAATGATACGGGGGCCTCACTGTGATCTGGCGAGTGAGTTGGCTGAGTTGGCTGACTCGCTCGGTACCCCAGCCTTGCCGTTTACTCCTTGTGCGGTAGTTCGCACCAAGTCGCTGCAACCCACCGTGTTTGTCCTTGTCCCACAGCTGCTCATCCACCTCCACAATGTGCCGCCTAAACAGCTCCACGTACGTCTCCTGAAGGACACAGCAACACATCAACCCATGTAAATGAGCAATCCACCAGCAGCGTTTACAGGAACGTGCTGCCCCGGCAGAGCAACCCGCTCCGTATGCTGATCGGTGTCCCCAGAGCCCTTGGTGCAAGTGGCAGCCCTGAGCTTGCCTGCTGCTCGGGCGTCAGGCCCCAGTCATCTGGGCCCGGCTCCGGGAGGTAGTCCCTGCGCCCCTGGAACTTGAGCGCAGGCCCATGGGGCGGGTGTGCCTTGACCATGGCTCAGGGAGCAGGCTGCCAAGCAGGGCTACGGGTCCAGCTGCAGGGCCCTGGGCCCGGCAGGGGCCTGCACATGCGGGACACGCCGCACAGGGAGGGGGCCTGACACACATGAATGGGCTTCTATCCTCGCGTGTTCCCCGTGTCTAGGGGCCTGGGCCAAGTGGCACGACAAGGCATGTGCAACGCTGGATGTGAAATGCGTTATTGTAGTCGATATGTACCATGGTGATGTTCAGGGTTGCCATGGTGCTGATTCGCAGCATGCGTCACGGCGAAGTTTTGGGGGCATGGGGGTCCATGGCTGGAGCGGAAGGTCCGGGTGACGGACAGTGCAAGGCATACTGTCTGGTGTTATCTATTGACCTTTACCTTGTATTGACGGTTACCAGGGAAGCGTCGCGAAATTGTGAAGTTGCCCTGCTGTTCCTCGCTAGCCTTCCGCGCCAAGGTTCAACGCCACGGCCTAATTCTCAAGTAACTTTGAAGGACAATCGTTTCGTTGAATCAGCATATACCAAGCAGTGATCGCGATGTGGAAAGGATGTTGCTATGCCACCCTGTGCTACTCTGGTTTAACTCTTTGCGCAGAGGCGTCTGTGTTCGATAGCAAGCAATCAAGCACACAGCGAGGTCAGTGCCAGACCTGACCATCAACTGGCATACCCGTGTCTCCTCTCTCCAGCAATCCAGCTTCCTTGAGGAGTGAGCGGCCAACTGGAACCGAAAACCGAACGGCCGCTTTTGACACGTGGACGTGGTCGCCCGTTGCCTGCACTGGTGACATAGTGGGCCCTTGCCCCAAGATTGCAGCTACTAGCGGTACATATAGAGACAGTTGCACGACCCTTTCCGGTATACGAGCTACGGGCTACTGCGGGTGGATGCGCGGTAAGACGGCCGTTGGCACTGCCTCTCAGGGTTGCATCCGGCTGCTCTTCACGACGACGGTGTGTTGCTAACACTGTCCTGTAAAACGCAATATGTAGTACGGTATCAGCACTGCCGTCACCCGGTACACTAAGTGTGTGCTTGTAAGGTGCTAATAAGGCGGCCTCGCTCAGCAGTTAGGGTGATCTATGAACACGAATGTCCCCGTCTCCAAACGATTACACCCAGGCAAGGAGCAGGCAGGGCGCCAGGGCTCATGCCAATGCCCCGAACATTGGCCCACATTTTGTTTGTGACAGCGGATGCCCAAGAATGGTCATGGGATTTCCCTGTGAAACAACACTAAAAGACCCTGTGCGGTACTGTGCTGCTGTCACGATACGTACGCTGTACCAAGAACCGTCGTCCTGAGTGGCCCTCTCCTACCTATGGTGCTCCTCAAGCCCCTCGTTTCCAACCAAGCACTGTCACCCCTAATTGTCCGTTATTCCATGATGCTCGAGCACGCTACCAGCCTGCGAGCGCGCCACCTGGAAATCACTGTCGTCCCTATGCGTAGTTACCACTTAATGCATGCTGACGCTATCAGCCCGCCAACGTGTCACCTGGAGAGTTTATACGCAACGCTGTTCTTCCACAGGCCATGTCGCTCCGAGTCATCAGCCACCACCACCCCGGTCCTTGCCCACATCTCGCTCCCTCTCCTCCGCTTCGCCCCTCGGCACCACCAGCCCCACCAAGCACCCCGCCCGCTCCCGCGCGTCCCCCAACACCCCCGCCACCGCATCCCCCGCCCCCTCCGGTCCCCGCTCCACCACACGCCAGAAGCAGCTGCCCTCACTGCCCACCCACGCCCCTCCATTGAGCTCCAGCGGGCCCCCCGCTCCCAGCAGCACCCGCACACTCATTAGGGCAGCTGGCCCGCTGCGTCCGCAGCAGCTGTCAAGCTTGCCACCACCGCCTCCGCCGCCAACCTGGCCCTTGACGCCACTGCCGTCACCGCCGCCTCCGCCGCCACCGCCGTCACCGCTGCCACTGCCGTCACCGTCACCGCCACCACCGCCGTCAGCGCCGTCAGCACAACCATCGCCGCCACCGCCACCACCGCCGCCACCGCCGCCCTCCGCAGCACGGCTGAAGGCAGCGTACACCTCATTCGGAAAGGCCGCCGCCGCCGCCTCCAGGCATGCCGCCAGCGCCCCTGGAGGCAGCAGGTCGCGGAGGAACACCCCGCCGGTTCCGCACGTGCCGTTCACGCGTGGGTAGGCGGCCAGCAGGCGCACCACAGCACCCAGCGTGCGCGGCACGTCCAGCTGCTCCAACAGCTGCTGCCGCCACGCCGCGGACATACTTGGCCTCTGCCCCTGCTCCTGTCCTCTTGTCCCCTGCTCGTGACCTGTGTCCATGGCCGCCGCTGCTGCTCCCGAGCCGCCCGTTCCCGATTGCTCCTCCCCCGTCCCTGCGGTACCCGAGCCAGCAGCACCACTGTAGCTTGCTTCGCCCTGCTGCTTCCATTCCTGCCCCTCCTCCAAGTCCCGCCGCTGCCCCAGGTCCTACCCCTGCCCTGGTCCCTGCTGGCCCTCCTGCGCCCTCCCGCTGCCATTTTCATGCTGCGGCTCCATTCCCTGCGGCTGCTGCCCCCACGTGTCCGCCAGCGCCACCCGCAGCAGCAGCAGCAGCCACTGCACGCTCCAGCAGGCAGCACACTGCAGCCCGTGCAGCCAGGGCACGCCCTCCACCGCCCGCTTGGCCTCCCGGCCGCAGGGGAAACCCCACAGGCACAGGCACACGCCCGGCAGCAGGCTGGCAGCCATGTACGACACCACGTGGCCCAGCTGGCCCACCGGGCTGTGGGCTGGACCAGCGCCAGGGCCAAGGAGCACGCAAGGAGTTGTCACTCCTGCCGCTGACGCTGATGCTGCCGCTAACTCTCCTTCTGCCGCTGATGACTCTGCTGCTGCCGCAGACTCTGCTGCTGTGGCGGCACCTGCTGCTGCCGCGGCAGCGTCATGGCTGGGGAGTGGGTCGCCTGTGGTGGTCGCTGCTCCGGCTCCTGTCGCAGACTCTGCGGCTGTTGCTGCTGCCGTGGTTGCTCCTGCTCCTGCGATGGCGGCACCGGTGATGGCGGTGGCGATTGGGATAGCGGTGGCGGCGGCCCTGGCCCCTTGGTGAGTGGTGGCAGGGCAGGCCTCGGCAGCATTTGCGGCGGCCATGACGGCCATGATGGAGGACACGGAGAGCGAGGGGGAGCAGGAGGGGGCCACGGGGGGCTCGGAGGCGCCAGGGGACAGCAGGCCGCTCGCGGCGCCTGTGCTGCGGTTTGCCGCGCTGCTGTTTGGCATGCCGCTGTCCAGACCAGCAAGCCGGTAAAGGGTGGCAAGGGTGTGGGCGTCGAGCAAAGCCGCAACCGGCGCCAAGCCCCCGACGAAGGCCTCGACCGCCTTCTCCACCCCCACCGTTGTCGCTGTCCTGGGTGCCTCCTCGGCGCGGACGCTCGTGACTGAAGCTTCTAACCTTCTCTGGGTGACGTGATCCGAAAGGTAGGCCGCAAGCGTCACCGACACCCGCAACCTCGCTGAGTCGACCACGGTCTTGATCTGCGGCAGCGGCCCGAACATGGCGATGCAGCCCCACGCGCCGTGCTGCTGCTGCATGGACGACAGCAGCAGGGCTGGTCCTGATCGGCCCGCATGCCGAAAGGTATCATTGCACAGGGCGGGTAGGAGCCCCGCGGTTATGGCGGCGGCGACGTCGGGGTGGGGGCCGGCTGGCGGGGAATTAGGCAGCGGGGCTGCGGACGGGCATGGGGAGCGGAGGGGCATGTTAAGGGAGTTGTTGGGTGGATGGGTGGATGCATACGGTACGACAGGGTAAGGGTCCTGGGAAGTCCAGCAACACCGTTGAGCTGAACGATGGGGCAAGCTACGGATACGTAGCGTAGGCAACAAGATGCAACGTAGATGGAAGCATGCATGGGTTGCTGCTGCTCCGTCCTCGGGCTCATGCCCCCTATCCTCCTTCAAACAGGCTGAGCCGTGCCTCGTGTATCTGGGGCTATCAAGCTGCCGTACGGATTTGCCAAGCAACACCCAGGACGGGCCCAGCCTCTCTATGTAGCTTACCACGGCAGGGGCCGCACACCAGGCTGTTCACGTTCAACGCCCCAGATGCCGCTGGCCAGCCGGCCGCCGCCAACGGGGCAGCCACGGAGGGGAGGAGGTGGTCAAACGTTGACCGTCTGCCCGCCGCCAGCGCTGCCAGCGCCGCCCGCCACCAGGCCTCCAGCCGCCGTACAGCCGCCGGCGGCGCCGGCCGCCGCTGACACGTGCGCTCCGGAGCTAATGCCAGCCGCCAGCAGCGTAGCGCCTCCGCCGACAACAGCCGCGCCTGCCCTTCGTCTGCGATGCGGCAGTGAGGGACGGGCTCCTTGTGCAGCCTGGCCAGGGCGGCGGCCGCCAGGCGGCTGCACAGCGCCGCCGTCGCCGTACGGCTCAGCGGCGGCAGCTGCTCGGCCGCCGCCTCCACCTCTAGCGCCGCCAGGTCGCGGCGGAGCCACGCCACGTGCTCGGGAGGCTCTGCCGCCGCTCCCGCCGCAGGCGTCGCGGGTTCTGACGGCGGAGGCGGCGGTGGAGGCGGCAGTGCCGCTGGCCAGGAGGCCGAGGACGCTGACGCTTGTCTTGTCACCACACCCGCCGGTGACGCCGAAGACGTGGATGCGGAGGCTGCATCCGCTGCCGGCGTCGCCGCCACCACCGCCGCCACCGTACCCGCCGCCGCCTCCACCGCCGCCAGTCGCCTCCGCAGGTCCGCCGCTGCCGCCTTTGCGGTCCGCCCTCGAGACATGGGACGGCACGGGCCGCCGCCGTAACTGCCGCCGCTGTCCCCGCTGCTGATGCTGATGCTGATGCTTGAAGTTGAGTCCTGGGCCTCCTGCTCGGTGCGTGCAGCTTCGGCAGCGGCGTCCGCCACCCACCACGCATCCCGCACCGCACTGCCCTCCCACAGGCCCCGCGCGCGCGTCCACAGCTCCAGGGCCTTCAAGGCCATGCCCACACCCAGCGCCTTCGGAGGCCTCTCCCCATCCACAAACCTTCCCTTCACATCCTGAAGGTACACGAGAGCTAGCGGGCTGTTGCATCCGCCCTCACCGACGGCCTGGGCGCTAGGAGGCAGCTGGCCTGTGGATGCAGGCCCGGACACCAGCCCATAGTCTTCCCCCCCGTCCAGGGCCGCACACAGCCGTGCCACGTGTGCTGCCAGTAGGCACTGCAGCGAGGAGGGCAGCAGCAATCTAATATCAGGTGACGGCGGGGGGGGCGGGAGCGAAACCGCAATAGCTGCCACCGCCGTTGTTGCCACACCAACTGCCCGCGTTGCTGCTGTCACTGCTGCCGCCGCTGCCGCCTCCGTCGCCGCTGCTGCCTCCGCCGCTGCCGTCGCCGACACCGCTGCTGCTGCCGCTGCTGCTGCTGCTGCTTTCGCCGCCGCGGCAGCCACGTGAGCCGCCGGCGGTGCTCCCCCCGTTTCCGTTGCCCCCTTCCATGCTGCCCGCGGCGGCGGCGAGTCTGACCGGGCATCCGTGCGGCGGAGGCAGGGGCGGGCGCCCTGCCACCGTGCCAAGCCACATGCAGGGCAGCTGTACGGCAGGCTGCGCGGCGTTGCCAATGCTGGAGTCCAGAATCTCAAACACGACGGCCATGATGGGCTGAGATCTGCTGCTGTGCGCTGCCAGCGCAGGGTGGCGTGCCGCATGCGGCAACAGCTCCAGCAGCATGCTGCAGCAGCGGTCCAGCACGCCTAGCTGCTGCAGCTGGATGGACAGCAGCTCGGGCTGGGGGATGCTTGCGGCGATGCGGGCTCCGGAGGGCCCGTGGATGTCGGGCCGGGGGGATACCAGGTACCGGGTGGTGTCCACGACGGTCAGGGAGTCATGCAGCAGGGTCGGCGCCGCCCGGAGAATGCGTTCTAACGCTGGCAGCTGGATTATGGCTGCTGGCTGCGGGGGGCAGCAGCTGCTGCTGCTGCTGCTGCTGCACGCGTCGCTGTGGGCCGCTGGCGCCTCCCGGTCGAGCTGCTGTGTGTGGGCGCGGATGTGGGTCGCGCTCTCTTCGAGCAGGGCCATGTAGAGCCGGAGGGCGTCGCCGCGCACGGCGGCCAGCGCGAGGGACAGGCCGTGGCTGCAGCTTGCAGCGTAGCCGGCTAAGCCAACGCCTAGGTCCCTCCGCACCGACGCATAGTCCAGCTGCGTCGCGTCGTCCGTCAGCGGGTAGCACAGCAGGCTCCGCCTTAGCACCCAGGCGTAGAGCGCCAGCATCTTGCCAGCGTTAGACCTGTGTGCTAACCAAAGTGTTGCCGGTAGGTTGTTCCCTGTGCGTCTTTCTCTTGATAAGGCCTTTATCTGGTGCGCCAAGATGCCGAACTCGTCTGGAGCCAGATGTGGCTCCCTGCCGTCTTCGAGGTCTTGACATACTTTTTGCAGTATGTAGTTGAACCTTTCAGTATCCGAGCTGCCTTCTTGCGCTTCGGCAAGGCGGTTCCGCAGCCGCTGCCGGCCTATAGCTGCGGAAGCACGGCTGAAGCGCTGAGGCATCTGGCGGCATGTGCTAGTTGCAGTAGAGCGGAACTTTTGTATGCTTGCGTCGGCTCTCGCGGTTAGGGGCTGACCTACACAGCGAGAGTGTGGAATGTGCACCGACACCGCGAGGGAGCAATTGCCGCCTTTTCGCGTTTGCGGTTGCTATGAGCCTTGGACGCCACTTTGGTGCATGTTCCTAAGGAAGTGCGCCATTAAAAGAATAAAATGACCTATTCAGGTCGATCGGGCATTGCTGTCTGCTGTTTCAACGACACATACCGTGGACTGACCAACCGCATCACCTCCGCGGCTCCTTCAAGAGTCTGGGGCCAAACATCACTAAAAACACTTGCGCTCACCACACTACTACCAATCGTGTCATGTACACCAGCAGTCTACTGAGTCCAGCAGCACGTGGCTGAAAGCAAGGACAGCTGACTCCCGCTACCCCTTGTGCGTCAGCAGAGACCCATGGGTCACTGAAACCGATTGTTACACTCCTTCAGGGCTGGGTGCAGGCACACGTGCGGCACGTGGCATGTGGCGACTGACCCGGCACCTTGTTGACATGACTGTCACTTTCTATCCTGTCGTCCAACAATGTACGGCACCTGTAAATGACACACTTGCTGTCACGCGCGCGGTAACTGTGGCGTGGCTCCGTGGTACACCGGCTGTTCTCCTGGCTCCGTAGTAGGTCGGTCGGTCGGTACCACTCTATGCTCGCGTCATCGATCAGTGGCTCCAACCGCCATAACTACAGCCCGACCCCCATGTCAACGATAGCATTCTTGCTGGCAACGTGTACATGACGTCCGAACCCCATGTACGCCGTATACGCCGATCACCCCCGTGCAACTGAAGCGTACATGACCGCGTTCATACAAGCTTCCTTGACAACCCAACTGCCCCCAACCGCTCCGAAAAACGTTCCACTCGGTCGCCTGGCTGCTTGACAACCACGTCAGTATCCTGCATTCCCATTACTACCATTTCCTTCTGTCCACGGCCTGCCTCTATCTTCATCACCAACTTCCACTGCAGTCCCAGCTCCCACGCGCATGTACGCCTGTCCAGACCCCCATGCACTGCCGTGCACACCCGAACAACGAACGGACCCCCATGTCAACGATAATATCAACCTGCTATACATATGTACCGTCACTCCATGCAGCTCCGTGACGCTCGAGCACGCTACCAGGAGTACCAGCCCGAGAGCGCGTCACCTGGAAAGCAGCGTTGTCCCTATCCGTCCACCGTTACTCCATATGATGCTAACCAGGGGATGCTGACGCTACCGGCCCGCGAACGCGTCACCTAAAGAGCCCCGGTCCTCGCCTGCACCGCGCACCCTCACCTCTGCATCGCCCCGCGGGACCACCAGGCCCACCAAGCACCCCGCCCCCTCCCGCGCCTCCCCCAACACCCCCGCCACCGCATCCCCCGCCCCCTCCGGTCCCTGCTGCACCACACGCCAGAAGCAGCTGCCCTCACTGCCCACCCACGCCCCTCCATCGAGCTCCAGCGATCCACCCGCACCCAGCAGCACCCGCACACTCATTAGGGCAGCTGGCCCGCTGCGTCCGCAGCAGCTGTCTGGCTTGCCACCACCGCCTCCGCCTCCGCCTCCGCCGCCTCCGCCGCCAACCTGGCCCTTGCAGCCACCGCCGCCACCGCCGCCTCCACTGCCTCCACCGCCGCCTCCACCGCCGCCTCCGCCTCCGCCTCCGCCGCCTCCGCCGCCAACCTGGCCCTTGCAGCCACCGCCGCCACCGCCGCCTCCACTGCCTCCACCGCCGCCTCCACCGCCGCCTCCGCCTCCGCCTCCGCCGCCTCCGCCGCCAACCTGGCCCTTGCAGCCACCGCCGCCACCGCCGCCTCCACTGCCTCCACCGCCGCCTCCACCGCCGCCTCCGCCTCCGCCTCCGCCGCCTCCGCCGCCACCCAGACCGCCACCGCCGCCCTCCGCTGCGCTGCTGAAGGCAGCGCACACCTCATTCGGAAAGGCTGCCGCCGCCGCCTCCAGGCATGCCGCCAGCGCCCCTGGAGGCAGCAGGTCGCGGAGGAACACCCCGCCGGTTCCGCACGTGCCGTTCACGCGTGGGTAGGCGGCCAGCAGGCGCACCACAGCACCCAGCGTGCGCGGCACGTCCAGCTGCTCCAACAGCTGCTGCCTCCATGCCTCCGACAAGACTGGCCTCCATTCCCTGCGCCCCTCTTGCTCCTGTCCTCTTGCCCCCTGCTCGTGGTAAGCGTCCTCTGCTGCTGCTCCTGCTGCTGTTGCTGAGCTGGCCACGCCCGACGGCTCCTCCCCAACCCCAACGGCATCCGAGCTAGCAGCACCACTGCAGCTTGCCCCGCCCTGCTGCTCCCATTCCTGCTTCTGCTCCGAACCCCGCAGCTGCCCCAGTCCCTGCCCCTGCCCCTGTCCCTGCTGCTGCTGTCCCTCCTGCTCCCTCATGTCGCCATTTCCGCGCCCCTGCCCCCGTTGCTGCTGCTCCTCCTCCTCCGGCTCCTGCCGCTGCCGCTGCCCCCGCGTGTCCGCCAGCGCCACCCGCAGCAGCAGCATCAGCCACTGCACCGTCCAGCAGGCGGCACACTGCAGCCCATGCAGATACGGCACTTTCTCCACCGCCTGCTTGGCCTCCCGGCCGCAAGGAAAGTCCCGCAGGCATCGGCACACGTCCGGCAGCAGGCTGCCAGCCATGTACGACACCACCAGTCCCAGCTGGCCCACAGGCCTTGCTGGTCTGTAAGCGGCGCCAGGGTCAAGACGGGGGAGCGGGCCGTCAGTGTCAGCCGCGGCTCCTGCCCCCGCGGCCGCCGCTGCTGCTGCTGCTGCTGTTGTGGCTGCTCCTGCGATGGCGTTAGCGGTGACGGTGGTGGCGGTAGCGGCGGCCCTGGCCCCTGGGTGAGTGGTGTCCACGTCAGCCTCTGCAGCATTTGCGGCAGACGCCGTGACGAGGAAGGATGGGGAGGACGAAATGGGCAAAGAGGAGGGGGAGAAGGGGGAGGAAGGGGAGGAGGGGCCAGAGTACGGCAGGCCGCTTACGGCGCCTGTGCTGCGGCTCGCCGCGCTGCTGTTTGGCGTACCGCTGCCCAGACCAGCAAGCCGGTAAAGGATGGCAAGGGTGTGGGCGTCGAGCAACGCCGCAACCGGCGCCAAGCCTCCGATAAAGGCCTCGACCGCCTTCTCCACCCCCTCCGCCGTCGCTGCCCAGGGCGCCTCCTCGGCGGAACCGGTCGTGCCTGCTGCAGCTTCCAACACCCTCCGGACGCCGTGCTGAGCCATGTAGGCCGCATGAGTCACCGACACCCAGCACCTGGCCGAGTTGACAACAGCCTCGATTTGCGGTAGGGGCCCAAACATGGCTATGCAGCCCCATGCGCCGTGCTGCTGTTGCATGGAGAAAAAGAGCAGGGCTGGTCCCAAGCAGCCCTCATGCCGGAAGATATCGCTCCCCAGGGCCGGTAGAAGCCCCGCGGTTATGGCGGCGGCGACGTCTGGGTGGGGCCCTGCCGGCAGGGACTCCGGCAGCGCGGCTGTGGAGCGGCGGGGACATGGGGTGGGCAGGCGCATGAGGGTGTTGGTTGGTGCTTAGGACACCATGTGGGTGGATGACTACGGTACGACAAGGTGAAAGCCAAGGGCAGTCCGGCAGCAACACCGCTGGGCCGGCCAGGGCACGGCAACCACGGCAGGGGCCGCAAAAAAGGTCGTGTACGCGTGGACAAGTACGGCTAACTAACGTAGATGGAAGGCAGAGCAAACACGCGCAAGGGTTGTCGCGTGGCATATGCATCCGGCTCTCTGCCGCGACCCCAAAACAGGCTCAATAATGCTTCCGTGGCATACTCAGTACAGGGTTACCTACCGGTAGCTACCGGTATATGAAACAGCTCACCACGGCAGGGGCCGCACACCAGGCTGTTCACGTCCACCTCCCCAGCCTCCGCGGGCCAGCCGGCCGCCGCCAACGGGGTAGCCACGCGGTGTAGGTGTTCCCAGGTTGGCCGGTCGCCCGCCGCCAGCGCCGCCAGCGCCGCCCGCCACCAGGCCTCCAGCCGCCGTACAGCCGCCGGCGGCGCCGGCCGCCGCTGACACGTGCGCTCCGGAGCTAATGCCAGCCGCCAGCAGCGTAGCGCCTCCGCCGACAACAGCCGCGCCTGCCCTTCGTCTGCGATGCGGCAGTGAGGGACGGGCTCCTTGTGCAGCCTGGCCAGGGCGGCGGCCGCCAGGCGGCTGCACAGCGCTGCCGTCGCGGTACGGCTCAGCGGCGGCAGCTGCTCGGCCGACGCCTCCACCTCCAGCGCCGCCAGGGTGCGGACGAGCCATGTCACGTGCTCCGAAGACACGGCCGCCCCTGCCTCCTGCAATGTTGCTGGTGACATGGAGGAGGCCGCTGCCTCCTGTCCTGCCACCGCGGCCGGCGGCGACTCTGAAGGTGTGGATGCGGAGGCTGCCCCCGTCGCCACGGTCTCCGCCACCGCCGCCGGCGTGCACGCCTCCGCCTCCGCCGCCTCCGCCTCCGCCGCCGCCAGTCGCTGCCGCAGGTCCGCCGCTGCCACCCTTGCGCTTGGCCCCCTCGAGGCGGTACGACATTGACTGCTGACGCCGCCGCCGCCGCCGCCGCCGCCGCCACTGCCGCTGATGCTGCTGCTGCTGCTTGCAGCTGAGTCCCCGGGTTGCTGCTGGTTGCGCTCAGCTGCTGCGACAGTGTCCCCCACCCACCACGCGTCCCGCGTCGCGCTGCCCTCCCACAGCCCCCGCGCGCGCGTCCACAGCTCCAGGGCCTTCAAGGCCATGCCCACACCGAGCGTCCTTGGGGGCCTCTCCCCATCCACAAACCTTCCCTTTGCATCCTGAAGGTGCACGAGAGCTAGCGGGCTGGGACCCCAACTCCCGCCCTCGGGCTGGGCGCCGGGAGGCAGCTGGCCGGTGGGTGGAGCCCATGACGTCAGCCCATAGTCTGTCCCGCCGTCCAGGGCCGCACACAGCCGTGCCACGTGTGCGGCCAGTAAGCACTGCAGCGAGGAGGGCAGCAGTAAGCCGATAGCAGGTGACGGCGCGGCGGCGGGGGCGAAGGCGCGAACGCCTCCGCCACCGTTGTTGCCGCTGCCCTCGCCGCCATGTCCATTGCCAGCGTTGCCGCTGTCGCTGCCGCTGTTGCTGCTGGCGCTGCTGTAGCAGCCACCTGAGACGCCGCTTGGACCGCTGACTGTCCTTTCCCCGTTTCCACTCCTGTTTCCCATGGTGCCTGCGGCTGCAGAGGGATTGGGTGGGCACCCGCACGGCGGAGGCAGGGGCGGCCGCCCGGCCACCGTGCCAAGCCACATGCAGCGCAGCTTGTCGGGATACTGTACGGCGTTGTTAAGGCTGAGGTCAAGAACGTGAAGAACAAAGGCCATGTCAGGCCGGCAGCTGCTGTTGCGCACTGGAAGCCCAGAGTGGTGTGCTGCATGCGGCATCAGCTCCACCACAACGTCGCTGCAGCGGTCCAGCACGCCTAGCTGCTGCAACTGGATGGACAGCAGCTCGTGCTGGGGGATGCTTGCGGCGATGCGGGCTCCGGAGGGCCCGTGGACGTCGGGCCGGGGGGATACCAGGTTCCAGATGGCGTCCATGACGGTCAGGGAGTCATGCACGAGAGCCACTGCCGTCTGGATGGTGCGGCATAACGCCGGCACGTTGCTTGCGGTGTCTGGAGGCGGCTGAGACTGGCTGCTGCTGCCGCTGCTCCTGCTGCACACGTTGCCGTGTGCCGTTGAGGCCTCATGGCGCAGCTGCTGCGTGTGCGCCCTGATGCGGCTCGCGCTCTCTGCGAGCAGCGCGTTATAGAGCCGGAGGGCGTCGCCCCGCACACAGGCCAGCGCGAGGGACAAGCCATGGCTGCAACTTGCCGCGTAGCCGGCCAAACCGACGCCAAGATTGGTCCGGAGGTACGCATAGTCGAGCTGCCCTTCGTCGTCCGTCGGCGTGGAGTATAGGCTCCGCCTGAGCGCCAAGGCGTAGAGAGCCATCATCTTGTCGGCGTTAGGCTTGTGTGCTATCCAATTTTTCGCGATCAGGTCTGGCTCGGCGTAGTCATCTACTGATAAGGCCTCGAGCTGGCTGGCCAACGTGCTGAAATCGTCAATAGCCAGGAATGGCTCCCTGCCGTCTCCAAGGTCGTCGCATACTTTTTGCAATATCTGACTGAATTGTTCAGCACCCGCAGTAGTGCCTCCTTGCGGTGCGGCAACGCGGTTCCGCTGGCGCTGCGGGCCGCGAGCTGCGGAAGCACGGCTGACGTGCTGCGGCATCTCGCAGCTGTGCTGTGTTGCAGTAGAGTTGAGGTATTACTGTATTCTGTATGGGTCGGCTGTCTTGGTATCAGCTACACAGAGAGATTGTGGATTGGCGCAGACACCGACATGAGCAATTGCCGCCTTTCCACATTCGCGGTTGCTATGCTATGGCCTTGGAAAGCCAATTGAGTGCACTTGCACCTTGTAAAGCGCCGAAGCGATAAATGTACTCAGCCAAGAGGGGCGTCTGCCGTTTCAACGGAGTGCCATGCATGCGCCCCGACCGAATTGCGCCCGCTGTGCGCTCACACGAGTCCATCTGGCGCCAACCAGACGTGCTAATAACATGTCCTTCTCATCATGGTGTAGTTGGCTGAGGCCAATCGCGCATGCTTTTATTGACAGCCAAGTCCCACCTGCCTGGAGCACAGACCCATGCTTCCATTGACCCACGGGTCGCTGCAACCGAGTGTTACATGCCTTCGGGGCTTCGGCGCACCACGGCACCAGCATGCCGTCGTACCTATGCAGGCCAGGGTAAGAACTAGTGGACATGCATGCACGTGCAGTCGTGTACGCAGCCCCGTAGGTATGGCTGGGCCTGGCATGGCAGGTCGCCAGCAGGTGCTAACCGGTTTACGCACTACTGTAGCCACTTACAGGGAATGTGACCCCAACCAGCGGCGAGCGCCCCCCCGCAAACCTGGCAGTTGCCGTGTCCCGGCCCCCCGCGCCTCAACAGCATGGTGCGTATGTATGCATAGGGAGGCACAAGTTGCTAATATGCCCAAGTGCACAGCACAGACTAGTCCTTCATCGTTTTAGACCAACCGGCATCTATCATCACAGTTTGTCGGTCGGTCGGTCGGTCGGTCGGTACCACGTCATGGCCCAGTGGCCTGCCCCCGTCCCCTTGGCGCCGTGGTACGTCGGCAGGCACCACCCACGCTCACATCGGCGCCCAGTGCTCAGTGGGCTGCCCCTGTTCCCTTGGCGCCGTGGTACGTCGCAGCCATGTGGGCGTACCGTGTGCCCACAACCTGCAGGCGCAATAAGACCACAGCGCACGGGAGCAGGCCGAGAAGCATACGTGGCGTTAATACGGGACGCCCCTGGAAGGCACGCAGAGTGCATGGCCAATCACAGTAAGCGTAATATGGCCCCAAGACATGGCATGGCGGCATTTCGAGCCGGGGCCCCCTGGAACCCATGTCGCCGACGCACCCGGAGCGTCACACGAAGCAGTACGGTAGCCGCATGCATTGCTGCGTTGCGCCGAGCTGCTTCTCCCGCTGTTGCACGTCAGCACTTGGGGCTGCTTGCGCGGTCCTGAACAGACACGTCCACCCGGCAACCAACACGCACCTGTTCGGGTGGAACTGCTGCCTCCAGCTCCTTCAGCTCCTCGGCGCTCAGCGTCACGCCCAGCGCCCCCATGTTCTCCTGCGTTGCGCATTTTTGAGTCACTCTTCAACATACATACTGATTATCGTATGTATATCAGTAAAACATCGACAGTTGCTTCCCAAGCGCCCCCATGTTCTCCTGCATGGCACAACCGCCGCATTAACCGCCGCATTAGTAACTAATACAGAGTGACATCTGATGCCATGCTTGACCATACTGTACTGGTGGCGTGCTGAGTACAGCAAGTGCAGGGGTAAGGGCAGGTGCGCGGCATTCAGGGCATACGAGTTATCTGGGCAGTGTTCGGGTGGCCGCAGTGCTTCACCTGCGGGGCGCACGTGCTGCAAGGATTGAGAGTGTGAAGCGTTCACATGCGTGTGCAGCTGTCAAGGCATGCAACCTATGCGCAGCACATGCACGACCTGCGCGCACACCCCTGCCAACCATCACTAACCACCGTCCGGCCGTAGGTAGGCCCCCATACGAGCAACACGCTACGCAAATGACCACCAACACCCTTCGGCAGCACTAAAGTGCCCTGGCCCCCCTACCCACCTCGAGATTGGCCACCCTGCGTGTGCCCGGGATGGGGAACACGTCCTGCCCCTGCGCCAACACCCACGCCAGCGCCAGCTGCCCCGGGCTGCAGCCCTTGCGCTCCGCCAGAGCTGCCACCGCGTCAACCAGCGGCAGGTTGGAGGAGAGGGCCGCGAAGCGGGGCGCCGCCTTGCGCCTGGAAGGGGAAAACAGTACCGGTATCGTTTCGAGTTCGGGCGGTGAGAGGCAGGATGGGTGCCAGTGGCAGGTTGTAGAACAGCGCAGCGAACCGGGGCGCCGCCTTGCGCCTTGGGAGGAAGGGGGCCAGGGGAGGGGCGCAGGGTGGAGAGGGAGTAGCTAGAGGCGAGGAGGAGAGTGACAACGCACGAGTCGGGCGCAGGGCATGGGATGTGCCGCGCAAAGGCGTTGCACAACGGCCGTCGTGCGTGCAGCAGCGCAGTCGCTGCACGGGTTGTGCACCATCCTGACCCACAAACCTGTAGTTGAGTGGGCTCTTGGCGTGCCGTTTAGTTCCAACGCCAAGTAGCATCTCGGCTTGCTTTCTGTGTGTTTCACTCAACATACCTGAAGTCGTCTTCCGGGATGGAGGATATGTCCCGGATCTTGCCCGTCAGGAGGCCGCGCCCTGCACGTGTAGGCGGGTCGGTGGTAACGGCAGCACTCCCCTTGTCACATATCTATGGCGGACTCCAAGCGCCCTGTGGGCCTAGACTACGGTCTTGCATTTTCATGCAAGACTAAGTCGCGCATGCAGGTGCACGAGGACACGGTGCGCTTGCTGTCCCTAACCCAACCTGTCCGCTGTCCCCTGACCCACCCAGGGGACTAGTCTGTCCCCTAAACCGTCCAGCAGAGGACTCCCCTGTCCCCCGACCCACCAACGGGGCTGCCCTGTCCCCAGACCCACCTAGGGGGCTGTAGGCCAGGAAGGCAATGCCCAGCTCCCGGCACGTGGGCACAATGTCCTCCTGCGGCCGGCCGTAATGCACAGCACCTAACTCCGTTGATAGCTTGATGCACATGCATGGAAGAGGCTAACCACATACCAGGGGGCTGGTGACAAGCACTCGATGCTAGCTAGCAAGTAGCACAGCCACTGCCGTTTCCCGCTAGGCACTGCTTTACGCAAACCCCTGTACGTATACGGGTACGAGTGTATTGGCAATGCCTACAACGGCAAGCCTACCGGTACGCCTGGAGGCACGAGCCGCAGCCACCTTATCTCCCCATGCTATCTAAGCGGAGCTGACCACCAACCCATCAACTTGGTTCGTGCAAACTGCACCTGCGTCGACATGTCCACCGCGCACACCCGGTTCCTCCTCTCCACCCCATCCCAGTTAACCCACCTCCACGTCCCGAGTGAACAGCGACCACTCGCACTCCACCGCCGCGATGGGCACCACGGTGGCAGCAGCACGGATCTGCTCCGCGCTCAGCTCCGACAGACCCACGCCTCGGATCTTCCCCTCCGCCAGCAGCAGCTAGGCATGCGGCAGGGACACGTGGTATACCAAACAAGGTTGTTGCGTTCTGATAAGCGGAGGGGTCATGCGCCCAAACGGCAGGCAGTTGTAGGCTAGGCAAAGTGTGCAATGGTGCTTGGCGCAACTACAATCCAGCAGGACGCGATACCGTTACCGTGACTGGTCCCCGCGCACGGAGTCGTTCACGGTAACTTGCAGTGTAAGTAAGGTTCCCTTCTGTGCGCCTGGTTCTTGTGCCAGCGCACCTTGCATTCCTCCATGGTTTCCTCAATGCTGGGTCCGTCGGCGGGGGGCGGCCCGCGGTACACAAAGAGGTCGATGGCGGGACGCTGGAGGCGCTTCAAGGCGCCCTCGCAGGACCTGGGGTCGTCAGCAATACACCGTACAATCACAGTGTCCGCCGTGGCCTTCTTGTGTAGAAGCCAGAGCATTGGCGAGCCAGCACAGCATGCCCTATATCAAGCACGGTTGCAGCAAGTACCGCATGCATATACGGCACGCCACGCCAAAACCTCACTCGTCGCAGCGCTGTAAGGAACGCAGTGCTGCCCGGTTCACATGCTCGGTACAAGTATAGCGTATACCATCTTACACCGTACAGCAAGACCCTGATGAGCCGCTCCACCGACCCAGGGTCTGCGGGCATCCCTCACACGCACGGTACGTCCCGCGCCGTGCAGTGCCGTACCTACAAGGCAGCGCCTCCGAGTTCCGTCTCACCTCCTGCAGTTCTCCCTGCTGTTGTCCATGACGATGCCCCTGCCAGGGTAGGCCATGGCTCCCCATTTGGTGGAGATGAAGACGTCTGGGTATTGATCGGGGGGCAGCGCACGGCCCAGCAGCTCCTCGTTCGTGTACGGGCCGTACAGGTCTGTTGGGGGGTTAGCGGTTAGGGTATGAGCTGACGTGGGGACAGGGTGAAGCCCGAGTTCAGGTATTTGCTGTTGCGGTGCTTAATGGTGCAGAGTTATGCGCGGTGTAGTAGAGGTTGTTGCTACGGGATGCCTTGTGGTGCCCACATGGGTTCCGGGGCACGGCCCAGTCGCCATGCAGTCTTGCAGCACGAACCAAGACCGCTGACGTTCCGTCAGTACAAATGACCCGCATAGGGGTAACATGCCATGCCAGGTTTGCAGTGTTCCGTAAGGGCAGCCCAAGCTGCCTGGAACGAATGTCAGTCACGGACCTGAGGTGTTGAAGAGCCGCACTCCCAGCTTGTACGCCGTGCGCAGCAGCTCTGTCGCGTCCTCCTCATTGGGTGGCTCAGCGTACAGGTTACCGCTCAGACTCATGCAACCATACCCCAGCCGGGCGGTGGACAGGCCACTTCGGCCTAGGGGCACGACTGGGTTGGTCGGAGGCATGCCGTTTGCCGGAACCAACAAGCACCCGGAACCGACAAGACGGGACAGGGACGACTTGAGCCTAACCAGGCCTTTATCCTCAAGTATCTATGGTAGGCTATGCCGTGTCAAGCGTCGGTGGAGACGTTGCAGCTCCACGTTGCAGCTCCAAAGGATTGCAATGGATTCGCCGCCTGTGTCGGCAGCAGTTTTACTAGCAGAAACTGGTACGTAGTTGTTTAAGCCCAGCAGGACGCTTGTCGCTGTCAGGAGAGGAGGAGACAAGCCCCGAAACCTGCTCGTTATTATAACCGACAGAGGCAGAGGTCTCCTCTGTCTTCTTCCTGGGCCCGCGACAGCGACCCAAATGGTTTGCCTTACATATTTCTTGCTATAGAACACCAGACATGCTGCAAACTCATTGCTACTGCCAAAGTCCCAAACCCACACTGTAACATGAGGCGTTGACCCAGGTGCAATGAGTGAAAGCGTTGTTAGCGATTATAGCTCAGAGGTACGCAGTACGCTAGAAGGATGGCACGGTCAACCCATATGGAGCGCTTTGCTCACGAACCGACGACCCTTGGCGGGCGCAGGATGTGGCTCAGACAATAGCTATTATAACACAGCTGAAAGCAGAAAATGTGGAGCTCAAGCGCAACTTCGAGAACGTAAGACGAGGCATGGCCCCACGCATGGGCTGCCCTTCTGCTTCCTCTCAACACCGGGCCCCCTTCCGCGTTTGCAGCTCAAAATCCTGCATATACAGCTGACAGATTCTCACAAGAATCTCCAAGGCCGCTACTCCGTCCTTTATGACGAGCGGGTAGGCGACTCGTCGTAGTGAGGCAGAGGAGCTCCCTGTTGCTGGTGATACGCACCAAGACTGCCACGGCACCGTTACTGGAACGCAGAACACCGTCGAAAAGCAGTACCAGTCGCTGTGCGAGTCATGGCGGGTCGAGCTGGAGGAGAAGCAGAAGCAGCTGGTGGCTGCCCAAGCCCAGGTTCTGGGGCCCAGGTGCGCTCGCCGCACGTTTCACATGACCCAGCTCTGCAGGGAGGAGCTGCACTCTTAGCTGCGTATTTACCCTGACCCAAGCTCTCGAGGCATCTGGGACCCATGTGCTGTGATTCATGACGGGCCTGGTGCGGGGCACACAGCGAAACACAGCGCTACGCCAGCTGTGTCTGGCTGCGGCGCAGCCATGAGCCTAAGCAATGTGCAAACGCCTGTCCTTATGTGACCATCATAAACATCATACTTGGACCATGCCTGGCTTGTCGCCCATGCCTGTGTGGCTTGAACCCGGGCAGGGACTTGGAGCTGCTGAGGGTGAAGCTGCTGGAGGAGGTGGAGAGCTCGTACCGGGCAAAGTGCGACAACCTCACGAAGGTAAGCCGTGGTAGTTATGCGTACGTGCGAGGCAGGGGAGAGGGCCCGGCCTGGTGCGAGGCCCTCGTGCGAGGGTAACCTAGCTGGCCTGCTGGGCCTGACGGTCACAGGCTCCTTGGGCAGGGGGTTGCACTCTGCACCTTTGGGAACAGTGCAGGGGTTGTGGTCCCAACAAGTTGTGCTCCATGTGTGAAGCCTCACACCTGCGCACCGTCCGCTCACCCCCTAGGAGGCGGAGTCGTCCCACCAGGCCTACCTCAAGCTCCGGCGTGACTACGAGGAGCTGCAGAACACGTACCGCAGCCTGGTGGGTAGCGGTGTTGCATTGGGAGGGGGTGCATGAGGCGGGTGGGTGAGCCGGGGGTCAAAGAGTGGGGGGCGCTGCGGTGCGTGTGCCCCACCAAGGCAGCATGTCCAGCCCGCAAGCGGGTATCTGTGGGCAGCCACCGCCCTTTTCGGCGCGTGGGTAGCACCGACATGGCGGCATGGAACGGATGCAGCAGTTACCACACACCGCCCTATGTGTGGTACCGGTGGCAGCAGCTGCAGCCCCAGTCGCCATGGCCGGGACGGCGAACGCTGGGGGCGGCTACCAAGCGGATGCAGGAGCGGCGGGCGGAGGTTGCCGCAGTTACCGGGGTGGCACACCTGTGAGGTGTTGCCACTGTGGCATGGAGCGGTCGCACAAGGCAGCCGTGGGGCAGCACTGTTTTCATTCTCCTAACACGAGCGTCGGCAGCGGCCAGCTGGGTCCTTCGGTGCTGCATCGGATGCATCGGATGCATCGCCACTACCCCCTTGGTGACAACCCTGGTCTGTGCCGGGGCAGTAACACGGCGTGTCGCTTTCATGTACGGTATTCATCTGACGCTTTCACACCCTTCCTTACCCTGCCGACTGCCACTCCACAAGCGACACAGCGTTGCCAGCTGGGAAGGGCCCTGTGGCCCCTGCATCCAGCGCTCCCAACCGCACACGCAGCAGGTGCATGGCCACTCAGGAGGAATATACTCCCAGTCCCATCTGCAACTGCTGGTGCTGCTGCTTATGCACGTGCTGCACTATGTGTACACCACTGTGCAGGAGGTTCGCACGGTGGGCGATCAGGAGGTCCACCGGCTGGAGCACACGGCCCTGGTGCGCGACCTGCGGGAGAAGGCGGCGCAGCTCACAGCAGCACAAGGTGGGCGCCGGGCCGTATGAGCTGCCCTGCTTCATGCACATCCTGCCCGTTCATCGCGCCCTTAACTACTGCTCCCGGTTTCGTCTTAGCTGCATTTCGGGATTTCGTCAAGCAGCACGTGCAGACCGCGGCGGCTGGTCGAGGTCATGCTGCCGTATGGAGGGCTTCAGTCGCTTCGGTCAACATGTGCATGTGTTCTGGAACCACCCCACCCCCCTCCCTGCAGCCAAGCTTGCCAGCTCAGACTCTGCCATGCGGGCGCTGCAGCGTGACCTGGAGGCGGCGAGGTACTCCGCCACACAGATGAAGCAGGAGCTGGAGGAGGTGGGGGAGGGGGACAAAGTGCTAGTAACGGGGGGCAATAGCAGTGGAAGGTGGTGCGGGTGGGTGGATGGGTAGAAGTTTAACCGCAGAGCATGGGTGGGTGGGGGGCCAGGGGCGAACCGCGCCAGGGTCGGGAAAGGACCAACGTGACAGCGAAGGGTATGAGGGCGGTTTGGCGGCAAATGGAAGGTGGACGCAGAGCTCTGTTTCGAGTCACAGACGCAAGAAGTCATCAATTGGCAGGGCCGCAGCACGCCGCTGTGCTTGGTGCCGTACGGTGCTGCACAATACTGCAACGGGAAAGCTCTCGCCCCGTGTCCGCGGTGTTGCCGCTTGTCGCAGTACCGCTGTGTTGTCACTTTGCACTGAGCGTTGTTTTCTTTACCGCTGCTGCAGGTGCGGCGTGCCAAGGAGCGTGCCGTGGTGGATCGTGAGAACGCCATGGTGCAGGCGGACAGGAAGGTCAAGGCGGCAGAGGTGGGCAGCCGTACGGGGATGGGGAGGGGCCGGGGGGGGGGGGGGGGCGGGAGAGGGCTGCAGCCGGAGCCGGGGGCAGGTGGGACGGTGGGACGTTGCCGCCGGCACGTGTCCGCCCTATCTATCCTG
>VFQN01000721.1_pt1 | contig 59684 bp, 50 predicted proteins | sample 3512371 | NCBI WGS metagenome assembly VFQN01 (sample SAMN10412370, study PRJNA504923) | tailings metagenome | isolation source: Replicate 2 from Balatoc abandoned mine | place: Philippines: Itogon, Benguet | collected 2017-08-28 | reverse complement strand
ATTCATGAAAGTAGCTGATGCCGCCGATCATGGCGGCCCCTGCTATGAAATGGTCGCAATCGACCAGCAATTGCTGCAGCAACGCCACGTCCTTGGCATCGCCTTCCACTCGCTGCAATCGCGGGTGACTGTCGAAGCTGCGCGAGACCGGACCGTACTTGGAGAAATTGTCGAGAGCCACGACGCTCGCATCCGTCCGCTCCAGCAACTCACTCAGGAGATAGCCACCGATAAAGCCGTATGCTCCTGTGACCAGAACTTTCACTCTGTACTCATCTTTCTGTGGAGGCCGGAAACAGATTCCAGACATCGACCACACGCACCCGGGAGGGAATCGACAACTGTCGATAGACCGCGTGTGGGGTCGCGATGAAGATCACGTCGGAACGAGCCAGCACATCGTCCACAGGAACGAGATCCGCGTCTTTCACATACGGGTCGCTGCAGAGCACCTGCCGACATTCGAGCTTCAGGATTTTTTTCAATTTGTAACTGAGCGAGGCCCGCGGGTCGTCGACGTCGGCCTTGAACGCCATACCCAGAATGCCTGCCGTGCATTGCGACAGATCGAGGGTCGGTTTGATGCTCTCGACCAGAAAACGCGGCAACCCTTCATTCACCAGCATCGCCGCATGTCCGAGACCGAACTGGTGATTACTGAAGGCTGCCAGCTGCATGGTGTCCTTGAACAGGCAGGGACCGGCAGTGAACCCCGGCGAGGGCACATGGGCCATCCGGGGATAGTGATGGGTTACACCGTGCCACACCTGGTTGAAATCGACACCCGCCTGACTCGCCAGCATGTAAAACTGGTTCGAGATCGCGAAGTTGATATAACGGTGAGCGTTGGCGAAGAGTTTGGCAAACTCGGCTTCCAGCGGCGACAGACGCACCGTTTCAGGGGCGATCCTTGCAAACACTCGTTCTGCCGCCTCAGCCGCTTCAGGTGTGGTGCCGCTGACAATCTGCGGTAATGACTTCAACTCAGCCAGCGCTCGTCCCTGGGCAATCCGTTCCGGACAAAATGCCAGCAGCGGCGTTTTGCCACGATCACTCAGATACCGCGCCACCCAGCTGGTCGTACCCGGGTACAAGGTGGACCGCAGGATGATCAACTGATCGTCCCGCAAGAGCGGCAGGACGTCGTCCAGCCATTCCCGGATGACGCTCACTTCGGGATTCAGAAATTCGTCGACCGGTGTGCCAATCGTCACGATCAGGGTATCGGCAAACCGGATCCTGGTGACGTCCGTTGTAGTTGTCAGGTGGTTTGTCGAGAGACAAGCCTGCAACAGGCTCAGCGCGCCCTCTTCCTGGAAAGGGAGCTCGCCACGCTGGATCTGTTCCAGGGCAACCTGGTTCCGGTCCTGAATCAGAACGCGGAATCCATTCGCTGCCAGAACTATCGCCAGCGGTAACCCGACATGTCCCGCTCCTCCCACGACGCAGACATCATAGTTCATGTTGAACCCGGGACATCGGAAGCGCTTCCAGTCATTCCTGCGGAACCTGGAGACTGAGTGTATCGCAACCTGGACAACAGTCAAGAAGCAGGGATACGACAAAAACAACAGAAAATCCGGGGCAGGCGCCGGTCGCTGTGGCATGCAACATGCCGGCCGGGATGGAATCCGGAACGGCTCCCGTTCCGGCACAAGGTCTGACCGTGCCCGCGGATGTCTGATCCTGATATCTGCTGTTCCGGTCATGCCCTGACTGTGCTATCTTCCTGTCTACAGGCGACTTCCGTTCGCCGGCGAGTTTGACACACACGGCCCGCATTTGACGGATCACGGACGAACCACGATGGCATTGCGCGTTTACAACACCCTGTCCCGCCAGAAAGAAGATTTCCAGACCGTCACTCCGGGCGCCGTGACGATGTACCTCTGCGGCCCTACGGTCTACAAGCCGTCGCACATCGGCCACATGGTGGGGCCGGTGATCTTCGACACGGTCAAACGTTATCTCGCCTACAGCGGCTACAAGGTCATGTTTGTGGTGAATATCACCGACGTTGACGACAAGCTGATCGTCCGGGCCAAAGAGCTCAATACGACGATGGACAAGGTCGCCCGCGACGTCGAACAGGATTATTTCGATAATCTGAAGGTGATGGGCGTTGACTCCATCGACCATTTTCCGCGAGCCACCGAGCACATTCAGGGTATGCTCGACATCATCGGCACGCTGGTTGAGAAAGGCTATGCCTACCCGCTCAACGGCGACGTCTACTTCGACTGCACCCGCGATGAAGACTACGGCAAGCTGAGCCATCGCAGCATCACCGAAATGATGGCGGGCACGCGCGTCGAAGCCAATGACACCAAACGCAGTCCCGCTGACTTCGCGCTCTGGAAAGGCGCGAAAGCCGGTGAACCATCGTGGGACAGCCCGTGGGGCCCAGGCCGCCCCGGCTGGCACATCGAATGCTCGGCGATGGCGAAAAAGTTGCTGGGCGACTCGATCGACATTCACGGCGGCGGCCTCGACCTGATGTTCCCGCATCATGAAAACGAACTGGCCCAGTCGGAATCCTGCACCGGCAAACCGTTCGCACGTTACTGGATGCACAACGGGCTGATGCAGTCGAGTGGTCAGGCCGGCAAGGTCGGCGGCGGTCATGATCGTCACGGCGACCTGCTGGCGGAAAAGCAGCAGCAGGAAACGGCAAAGATCAGCAAGTCGACCGGCGCTGGTTCGTTTAAGGATCTGCTGAAGAATCATGCCGCAGAAACCGTGCGGTTTTTCCTGCTGGCCACTCACTATCGCAGCCCGATCGATTTCAGTGACGAACGCTTGCAAGACACCGCGAAAAGCCTCGAAGGGTTCTACCGTCTGTTTGAAACCTTTGAACGCATCGCAAAGCAATCGTTCTACAAGCTCGACGCACCATCCACGCGTGCCGAAGTCCAGGGCTCTTCTTCCCAGGGCGTTTCCCCGTTCGCGCAGGAACTGCAATCGCACCGCGAGCGCTTCCTTGATGCGATGGATGACGACTTCAACACCGGCGGCGCAGTCGGCGTACTGTTTGAACTGCGAAAAACCCTGAACGGCTATATCGCCGAACAGAAACTCGAAACCGGCACACCGTCGCCGGAGGCGCTGACAGAACTCACCAGCGGCATGACTGTGCTGAAAGAACTGTCGAACCTGCTGGGTGTCTTCCGGGAACCGGTCGCGAAAGCGCAAGCGGATGACGGCCTCACCGGCGAGCTGATGGAACTGATCATCCAGATTCGGGCCGACGCGCGAAAGAACAGGAACTTCGCGGTCGCGGACCTGATCCGCAACCGGCTGACGGAACTGAAGATCACACTCGAAGACCGACCGGAAAAGACACTGTGGCGGCGGGGTTGAAAGTCGCGACGCACATCCGGTAACAGCCCTGCTTGGCATGCTCGCCCTTCAAGGCGAGCATGTTTTTTGCGCGACAGCAGGCTGCCTGCCCCCTGGAACTCAACATGCTTGCCTGAAGGGGCAAGCATGCCACCCGCCGGTTATTCCACGGTCGCGGTGTCGGTCACTGGTGGCAGGACGTAGATTTCGCCATAGGCGGTTGGTTGTTCAGCACGGAAACCGTGGTGTCTCAGCAGTTCCAGCACTGCCAGGAACACGCCAATAATGCGGCTGCGCTCGTTTGCCTGCTCAAAGAACTGGCTGAAGGCGACGCGGCCGGTTTCGCGAACCAGGGTGGCGATGCGTTCCGAGTAGACGGCGATCGGCGTTTCGTCATAACGAATTGCCGAAGTCTCTTCCACGTGCTTCTTCTGCAGGACGCGCGATAACGCGCTGACCAGATCCCACAGCTCGACTTCGCGAATCGGATCGGCGGCGTGATCCCGTCCCACCTGCGGACGGTCGTCGCTGAGCCGCGGAAACCGCTGTTGCCACTCGGCTGCCCGTTCTTCCAGAGCGGAGGCAGCGTCCTTGTAGCGTTTGTATTCCAGCAGCCGCGTGATCAGTTCACTGCGGGCTTCGTCTTCCACCACCGGCGCGTCGTCGGCAGACTCGCCCGGATCTTGTGGCAGCACCTGCCGGCTCTTGATTTCAACCAGGGTGCTGGCGAGGACGATGAAGTCCCCGACGGCGTCCAGGTCGAGAAACTTCAGGATGTCCAGAAACGCCACGTACTGGCTGGTGACGCGGGCGATCGAGAGTTCCAGGACGTCGAGTTCCGTCCGCCGCACGAGGTACAACAGCAGATCGAGCGGGCCGGAGTAAGTCTCCAGCTCGACGCGATAGCTGGGACTCGCGGTCTCGACGATCATTCCAGACTTCCGGCACGGCCACAGGGCGCAGTGGGATTCCCACTCGATACTTCAGGAATATCGGCACGATCGGCACAACTGGATCAGCCCGGGACCGGAATCCGGAGAATCCGTCGCTGGAGGCACCGGGCCTCAAGTGGCTGCGCAATTGGCATTACCGGAAAACTCGCGGTCCAGTTGCCCTGGCTCTCCGGGATGGCCGCAATCGCAACATATCGCCCAGTCTTCCCGGTCGATGGAAGAAGGAACGCCAGTCTGATTCAAGAGATTGTCATGCCTGCTGCTCGCATCGCCGCGCTGGGACTTTATGTGCTGCTGTTTATTGCGGTCTGGTCGAATGACCGCGGATTGCGAGCAAGTCCCGTGGTGCGCGGTGTGAGCAATCCGCCGCTACGGCAGCCCGTGAAACCGCGCCCTGAATCGCAGCCGTATTTCACGCCGCCGCTGGCAACCGAAGGCCAGCGAACGCCCGCTCACTCAACTGGCGGTCGTTTGATACGCATTGCCGTCCTGAGACAGGCCACCAATTCGCGCTGAGACCGGGGACCAGTGTCAGGCAGCGCGCCGCGCTGCCTGGGCTTCGTACAACGCTGCATAGGGTGGGCAGGTATCGAGCAACTGTTCGTGAGTGCCGGTGGCCAGCAGTCGGCCGCGATCCAGGAACAGCACCTTGTTGATGAGTGACAGCAGGGCGGGGGTCAACGTGTGAGTGATGACCAGCGTGGTCCGGCGATCGCAGCCGTCCTGCAGGGCGCTGTAGATCAGCGCCTCGCTCTGGGCATCAATCGCTGAGGTGGCTTCATCGAGAATCAGGATCGAAGGATTCCGTACCAGCGCGCGTGCCAGGGCAATTCGCTGTCGCTGTCCGCCCGAAAGACGTTGTCCGGAAGCCCCGACGTGGGTTTCCAGTCCCTCCTCCCAGGCATGTGTGAAATCCGTGACATGGGCCTGCCGGGCTGCCGCTTCAATCTCGGCTCGGGAGAGTTGCTGATCCCCGGCAGCGATGTTCCCGGCGATGGTCCGGTCGAACAGCATCGGGTCCTGGGGCACCCAGCCGATCTGCTGACGCAACGTCCGCAGTGGCATGTCCGCGAGATTGACTTCGTCGATCAGAATCCTGCCGGACAGAGGCTCATAGAAGCCGGGGATGAGTCCCGCCAGCGTGGATTTGCCGGAGCCGTTGCCACCGACAATGGCGACCACGTCGCCGAATTCGACGGTAAAATCGATCTGCTGCAGCGCCTGATGTCCGGTCGTCGCTTCGTGGGACCGATAGGCGAAGGTCACGTTCTCGAAACGCAGTTCCCGCTGATGCCGCAGGGGGGCCGATGAGCCACCTGGCTTGCTGGCGGGTTGCTGCTGATCCATCCAGGTCATGACGCGTTCACAGGCTGCGACCGATTTTTTCAGCTTGGAAAACGCACTGGACAGCTTGCGGGCAGGGTCCAGCACGCCGATCAGCAGGGAATACAGCAGCGCCAGAGTTGCCAGGTCCATTTCGGTCTCGGTCAACTGCACGCCCCAGATGGCTGTTTTCTGACGCAGCACCAGGTACGCTCCAGGCAGGATCGCCAGGCACGCGGCACAGACTGCCAGGAGTTCCACCGTGGGATTGGCGAGCGCATCCAGCCGCAGGATGGCCATCGTCTTGCGGTAATAGTCGCGGTTTTCACGGTACAGCAGATGCCGGTGATGGCGCTGTCGGCCGAATGCTGTCACGACGCGGAAGGCAGAGAGCGCTTCCTGCAATACCTGATAGATGCGGGCGACCGTCTCCATCTGCCGACGGCTGGCCTTCTTGAGTTTCTTGCCGAACCGCTGGAACAGGAAACCGCCAATCGGGGCGCACAGCAGAGACAGTAACGTCAGCCGCCAGTTGATCAGCAGGGCGGAAGCGATGCAGGCCCCCGCCTTGAGCGGTTCCAGGACAATCTTGCCGCCGAGCAAGGTCATCCCCTGGGCAATCGCAGTGAGATCGTTGGTAAATCGCGACAGCAGGACCGGCGTGCCTTCCGCCATCACCGTTTGCGTGTCGAGTTGCAATGTCTGACGAAACAATCGGGCTCGCAGTGACCGGAGTGACAGCTGGACGACGCGGCCGATCCAGACTTCCTGCAGGTAGACGGCCCCGCCGTGACAGGCAGTAACCACGAGCAGTCCGCAAAGCAGCAGGGCCAGGGTATCGAAGCGATCGGTCGGCAGGTACGGCAACAGATGCTGCTGAAACAAGGTCAGCCGCCAGACACGCTGTTCCGCCTCACGCAGGTCGGTTTCCAGCCGCCGGAGCGAGGTTTCGGCCCGGCGTTGTGCTGTCGCATCGACAGAACCAGCTGTCGTCTGCCGACCCGCGTTCAATTCCTGCAGGCGAGTCGCGGCCGTAGCGGCAGTGGTTTGAGCGGTCTCGATTTCCCGGGCGACATACTCTTGCAGGCTCGATTGTTCCAGCAGGACTTTCGTCATGGGGAACGCGAGCAGCAGTGCGACGGCCCAAAGTCCCGCAGCCAGCACGGCGCAGCAGATCGCCGCGGCGAGCGCATGACGATGCGGTCGGACGAGAGGCCATAACTGCTGCAGACTGTCCACCCGCACTCCATTGCCGGGATTCACGCAATCAGGACGTGCAGGCCCTCAGCGCACACATTCCCTGTCGGACGCGCTGCCGCGTCCCGCGCGAATTGAAATGTCCCTGCCCCGCTTTGTCCAGAGGAAAACGCCCTCGACCCGCCGGAAAACACCGGTGATTTTTATGAAACCCATCGAAGTCGCGCAGAATTCAGGCAGATCGCCCCGAGGCGACGACACTACGAATGAAGAAAATTTGATGGATGCGGGGTGTCGAGAGTCGCCCGATATAGTGGGATTTATTGGGGTTAAGACGGTGGATGGCCACGAGGCCGCCGCTGGTCACAGCGGCGGTGGAGAGTTTGGCGCACGACTTGCTTCCATCGTCCTTCGCGCTGCCTGCATGCCTGTCGTTGCATTCGCCTTTCGTCTTCTCAAGGTCTGGCTATGGCACTTAATGGGCCTGTTCCCCGTCGCAGCGCATTTACGCTGATCGAATTGCTGGTCGTGATTGCGATCATCGCCATCCTGATCGCCCTGCTGCTGCCAGCGGTGCAACAGGCGCGGGAAGCTGCCCGGCGGACGGAATGCCGCAACAAGCTGAAACAGGTAGGGCTGGCGATCCATAACTACCACGATACCCACAACATTTTCCCGCCGGCGTATGTCGATGCCACGCCGCGACGGGCGAGTGGCACCACGGGGGCCTGCAACGGCGGCACGGTGACCACGCGCGGGGCTCCCTGGACGGTGCTGGTGCTGCCATTTCTGGATCAATCACCGCTCTACAATCAGTTTGATTTCGCCCTGACGTTTCGCACCTTGCAGTATAACACCGGCGACGTCAACAACCGGGCGCTGCAGACCCGGCGGCTCTCGATCTGGGAATGCCCGACCAATCCCAACTCGAACGAGAATCACGCCAACAACTGCTATTACGGAGTGCAGGGCGGGGGCGACTACGCGACGATGGCCGCCAGCGGACAGGCCTGCCGGGCCTACAGCGTCCGCTCGTTCTATTTCAACGGCATCTTTTTCCCGAGTTCCAATCGTCGCATCCGCGACGTCACCGACGGTACCTCGAACGTGTTCATGGTGGGCGAGCAGAAGTATGCCACGCTGCGCAGTCCCGGGTTTCCGACTTCAGACACGTATTACATGACCTGGGGAGCGACGGCCTGGGGGGACGCTCCGGCCCAGGTGGCGGCCACGTTTTATCCGCTGAACGGATCGACCTACCGCCAGGGCATCGACAATTACAAGCTGGAAGAAGCAACCTACTATTTCGGCAGCCATCACGAGGGCGGCGCCCACTTTCTGATGGCAGACGGGTCCGTCCATTTCATCAGTGAAAATGTTGATCTGGCGACGTACCAGACATCCGGAATCATCAACGATGGCAAGCCGCTGAGCGGGATTATCCAGTAAACGGGGTGGAAGAAACTCGCGGGAGCAATAACGGCGAACAGGACCAGGCAGGCAACCAGTTCGCCGTCAGATTTCTGTTTCAGAATGGCAAGCTTATGAGACGTACTCTCAGCGTTTATCGTGTGGTGGGAGTGATCTGCCTGGGACTGCTGGCCGGGTGCGGGGGCAGCACTGCTGGTCCCCGGCGGCTGAATGTGTCGGGAAAAGTGGAGTTCAACGGCGCACCGGTACCGTACGGTGAGATTGTCTTTCTGCCGGACGAATCCCGGGGAGCGACCGGAGCCTCCGGCTTTGCGACCATTACCGACGGGCAGTACCGCACGGAAACGGGAACCGGCCCGTCTGCGGGGCAGTTGATCGCCATCGTCACCGGCTACAAGACCGGCGAAGTGACCGGTCCGGAAGGCCGTCCGCCGTTATTTCTTGAACATCGGATTCCCGTGGAGCTGGCAGACGATAAAACGGTGGTCGACCTGCAAGTGCCCGGGTCTGCCGGAATCGAGTGAGTAAGCGATCACGTGGCTTCCTGGCCCTGACGGCATCGTCGGGGCTTTTTTGATGCGGTGTTGATTCCAGGCCCCGTTTGTCGTTTCATGAACAGACAGGGCAGGGGACGAATTCCCGCTGCGAAACCCGATTGTTGCTGTCTCCTGAAAGCAGATCTCAAGCGTAGGGTGGGCTCTGCCGACCGTCCGTTCGGGATGCTTCCGCGTCAATCAAACCCTGAGACAAACCGGGGGGCAGAGCCCACCCTACACCCGTCTAGCCCCTCATTTTTTGTGTATGTCATCATCCGCGTCACCACCGCCGCCGGTCTTGCGTGTGACCCGATATGACACGGCTGTGGCGGCTGTGGTATCGATCGCGCTGCTGATGGCAGCGGCCTGTGCAGGGGTGACCGTCGTCTGGGCGATGACCCGGCAGCCCCCGCCTCCGCGAGCGGTGCCGCTGGAGATCATTGAACTTTCAGGCGGCGTTGCTGACGGGGCGATTGACGAGACCTTGCGTGTGGATTCCCCGGATGCGGAATCGCCGGATGCCTCGCCCGCGGAGGAACTGAGCGAGGAACTGGAAATTGCGGAGGCGCTGGAGTCGCTGACGGAGCTCTCGGACGTCGCCGCGGAACCGGTCCAGCAGCAATTTGACAAGGGATTAAAGAATACCGGCAAGGCCGGGAGCGCCTCCGGAACCGGCCGCCGGGCCCTGGGAGCCGGAGGCGGACCAGCCGGCATTCCGCGCGAGCAGCGCTGGTTCGTTCGCTTCAGCAATGATACCGATCTGGAGGAGTATGCCCGGCAGCTCGATCACTTTCAGATCGAGCTGGGGGCCTTGCTGACCGGCGGAGAACTGGTCTATCTGAGTCAGATGACAGCGAAGCCTCCGGTGGTGCGTCGCGTGCAGACCGGGAAGGACGAAGCCCGTCTGTACATGACCTGGCAGGGGGGACAGCGGCGCTTCGCAGACATCAAGCTGTTTGCGAACGCCGGCATCAATGTTCCGGCCGATGCTCCCCTGTTCCACTTTTATCCGCCCCCGGTCGAAAACCTGCTGGCTCAACTGGAACTCAGCTATCGGGGCCGACCGGTGTCACAGATCAAACGCACCTACTTCAACGTCATTCCTGCCGAAGGCGGGTATCAGTTTGAAGTGGTGCGTCAGCTCGCGGTCAAGTAAGCCGGCCCTTGCAAGTCTCGTTTCAGCCACAGGTTATGCCCCTGGAAGGCCTGGCAGAAACGTCGCAGGGCCGGCCGGAATCCGGGTCAGGCGGCGTGCGGCGTGACCCGCCGCGGTGTGTACAGGCTCCGCACGTCGATCACCTGCATGCCAGCAGCGTAGGCGGCTTGCACGCCGGGATCTGTGTCTTCGTAGACGATGCACTCGCCGGGTTCGATTCCCAGCCGGCGCGCTGCTTCCAGGAAGATGTCGGGCTCCGGCTTGTGCCGGGTGACGTCTTCGCAGGTGACGATCGTATTGAACAGATCCTGAATTCCAATGTGCATCAGGATGGCGTCGACGATCCGCCGCAGTCCGCCGGAGGCCACTGCCATCGGCAACTGGCCATGATGCCGACGAGCCACCTCCACGACCGGGTTGATCGGCTGGACACGCGCCAGCGACAACTCGAATTCCGCTTCTTTCTCGATCGTGATCTGATCGGGTGTCACCGGCGTGGAGGGCGGCGTGCGGTCAAGCAGATGCTGGGCGACGCTGCGGGTCGGCCAGCCGCCCATCGCATAGAATTCGTCCTCATCCATCTCGATTCCATAGCGATTCATGGTCGACAGCCAGGCTTCAAAATGATTGGGCATGGTGTCGGCGAGGGTGCCATCGCAGTCAAAAATGATGGCACGCGGTTCAAACGCAAGCATAGCCGTCTTTCACGAAATCCGGTTTCAGGGCGACTCGGCAGGCGGCCGCAGACCTGGCAGTCAAAACCCTCATGTTTCCTGACCTCTGTTGTACCCGAAACAACCGACATTGACCATTCGGGCGGAACGACCTACAAGCCGTGCTGGATCTGACGGACCTGTCCTTTTGATCTTCCAGAACCGCAGTCTTATGCCGCCGGCACTTCCGCAGATTCCCCCACCGCCAGCGACCCGATATCAGTGTCCGGGCGAGCGGCATCCTGTTCCTCGTTCGGTTCATCTGGCCCGACTGCAAGCCGCTTATTCCAAGTGTGGAAACTGTCCGCATCGCTGTGACCAGGGACTGGCAGGCCGATCGCGGAGCGAATTTCCCCCGCCATCCCGACCGCCTTCCGGCCAGGATCAACCCCTGCTGATCACGTCACAGGGGATTCGCGGGCGTTATCTCAATCAGCTCACCCGCCGCGAGTTTTCCCGGATCTCGGCGGCGCTGGCACAGCGGCTGCATGCCCGGCGTCCACTGCGCGGAATCCTGGCGGACCGTCTCTCTGCAGCAGCGACATCGAATCCGGACGATCCCGGTGCGGCGCACACTTCCGGGCAGTTCGCGGTTGTGGTCGGCTATGATGAACGACCGGCCTCCCCGGATCTGGCGATTGGCGCGGTGACCGGCTTGCGTCAATCCGGCTGTCGGGTGATTGATATCGGTCGGAGCACCGGGCCGCTCTGGTCGTTCGCCGTCGCTCATCTATCGGCTGATGCGGGATTGTTCGTCACCGGCAGCGGGCAGGATGCCAGCTGGACGGGATGCGAGTTTGCGGGTACGTCCGGTCACACTCTCCCGGCGGCGGAACTGGACAGTATCGCCCGTTCGGGAGAGCAATCGGGCGGACGGTTGTCCCGGAGTGCCGGTTCCGTCAGCAGTCGGTCACTGCTGGCCGATTATCACCAGGTGCTGCAGTCGCAGTTTCATGCGTTGCGACCGCTGCACGTTCGGGCCCAGGTTGCTTCGCCGCTTGTGCGTCAGTTGCTGCAGCAGATTTTTGCGGGAACGCCCTGCCGGCTGGAACTTGTCGCGACGGGATTCACCGGCCCATCACAGCCGCCGTGGTCCCCCGGTGCGTGGGATCTGGGTATCCGGATTCCGGAAGACGGTCGCTCGTGTGAAGTGATGGATGAACAGGGACGGCCGATTCCACGCCGCCAGTGGCAGCGCTGGCTGGCGGCCGCTGTGCTGCGCGATCCACCCGAGAACACAGCACCGGTGCTGATTGCCGGTGAGGCAGAAAACCATAGCCGTTTGCCGGGCGCGCTTGTTTCGACTTCGTCATCACTGCACGACTTCGATCAAGCCCTGCGACAACATTCCGCCGCAGCCGGGGTCGATGCCGACGGTCGTTTCTGGCTCGGCGGTAAAGTTCCCCTGTGCGACGCGATTCTCACCCTCGCCCGCGTCCTGCGCGGCCTCAGCTGGCATCCGGAACCGGTCTCTGTGCAGGTTTCGCAATAAGCCTTCTACCCGTATTGATGCGGGACCGACGTTAACAATCCGGTCCTGGACGCGAGGATGCCGGGTGACTAAAATCCGGCGCAGGTCAGGTCGAGGCTTGCTGCCCGGGATTATTACTGCGACACGGATAACGACTGACGTCATGAACTCCAGGTGTCAGCGTGGTGGTTCCAGTGTGACTGTGAGTTTAACGGGTTGGCCGTCGCGAAGCACGGTGACCGGAACATTCTCGCCGGCCTTGAACTTGCGGAGGGCCAGGTCAAAGTCGTCGAGTGCGGTGATTTTGTTGTCGCCCAGGCTGATGATGCGGTCGCCGCCTTTCAGGCCGCCTTTCTCTGCCGGGCTGCCGGGTGCGGCACCACTGATGGCATAGCCTTCGCCTTCCTCACTGAAATCGGGAATGGTGCCGAAGTAGGGACGGCTGCCGCTGCGCTCGGCCGTGGCCGGTTGCTTCACTTCGACATAATCCGGGCGCACGGCGTTGTGCGCGGTGTCAATGATCAGCTGTTCCAGCATGGCGACCACGCGGTACATGCCGTCGATGTTCAGCTTGTCCCAGTCGTCGCTGGGGCGGTGATAATCGGGATGATTGCCGGTGAAGAAGTGCAGCACCGGGATTTTCTTGCCGTAGAATGACGAATGATCACTGGGTCCGAAGCCTTCCGGCTTGAACGTCAGGTCGAACTTCGCTGTCTCATTGAGAGCCTTCAGTTCCTGTTCCCAGCGGGAACTGGTGCCGCTGCCGAAGATGGTCAGTTTGTCGTCCTGCAACCGGCCGACCATGTCCATGTTGAACATGGCCACCGTCTGTTCCAGCGGATACAGCGGGTTCTTGACGTAGCGGGCCGAGCCAAGCAGACCCAGCTCCTCGCCCGTGAACGCAATGAAAACAATCCGTCGCGGAAGCTTTTCTTTCCGGCCGCCCAGACGACGAGCGAGTTCCAGCAGTGACGAGGTGCCGGAGGCATTGTCGTCAGCACCGTTGTGGATTTCCGTCGAACCCCGCGCCAGTGAATTTGCACCACCTCGGCCCACGTGATCGTAATGAGCGCCGACGATGATTGTCTCCTCCGCATGCGGGCCTTCCCCTTCCAGCACCGCGATCACGTTGGCCACCCGGGTCCGCACCTCTTCCACGGTCGCAGTTCCTTGCACCTTCCAGCCGGTAAGGACTGCGGAACGCGGCTGCCCGTCGCTGTCGATCTCCTGTTCCAGATCATTGAGGGTCTTGCCCAGCGCCGCTTTCAGCATCACGTTGCACTGCTCGATGCTGATGTGGAAGGCGGGCGGGGTGGTCCGGTTTTCCGTGTGACCGGCGTGGCCAAATTTCATCAGCTCATCATCCTGCGCCGATTCCGCCGACTTCCGGAGCGATTTCCACCGCTGCACCGCTGTCGACAGCTTGTCCCGGGCAGCTTTGACCTTCTCTGCATTGGCATCAGTGAGCGACAGGTATTCATCCGCCAGGGCGGGAATCTCGTCTCCGGCTTTCGTGATCGATTCCGTCCGGTCACTCGCCGTCTTGCGCAAGGTGTACGGATCATTGACGAACAGCACCGCGACTGCGCCGTGCTGAATCGCCTGACTCATCTTGGTATTCAGTGCGGCATGGCGGGAGATGCCATGCGGTGTGGCAAACGGACCGTGCGGATCGCTCTGGCCCGGATTCCGTCGCATGATGATGACGACCTTGCCCTGGACGTCGACCTTCTCAAAGTCGTTGTACTTGTTCTCGGGGTCATCAATGCCATAGCCGCAGAAGACGACCTCGGCGTCAAAGCTGCCGGAGCCTCCGAACGAACAGACTTCAAAGTCGGTATCCAGTTTCAGCGGAATCGATTTGCCTTCCGGTCCGTTCAGCGTCAGCAAGTTTTTTTCGCCCAGCTTCGCATCGGTGACGAGTTCAAACGAGTGGTCGCGACCTTCCTCGATGGCGATCACCTTGAGGCCCGCCGCAGCGAACTGTTCCGCGACATACTTCGCCGCCAGATCCAGCCCGGCGGTCCCAACGCCCCGACCTTCAAACGAGTCGTCTGCCAGCACTTTGACATCGCCCAGCAAGCGGGCCTTCGCCTCAGCAACTGCGTCGGCCGCATCAATCTGGCAGAACGAAGAATGCGCCAGCGACAGCGTCAGCACGGCGACGAAGCATCGTCGAAACATCATCAAAACCGCTCCTGCGGAGACTTGGATATTAATTTCGATCATTAAACCCGGGTGGCATGCTCGCCCTTTCAGGCGAGCATGAACTTGCGGATCGGTTGTCAGCTTCTGTTACGCCGTTCCCGGGCATACCGCACGCGGCAGCCACGGGCGATGGTTTCTGCGACTTCGGGCGTTTTCCCGGCCTGGATGCTGGCGATGGCATCCTCGACGTACTTCTTTGTCACGCCGGCAGGATCGGTGCTGTCGTCCAGGGCACCCATGTAGACCAGCTTGCGGTCCTTGTTGAATACGTAAAACTCGGGCGTGAAGATGGCGCCGAAGTCTTTGGCGATCTTCTGTGACTCGTCATAGCGATAGTGGAATTTGAGGGACTGGCTGGCCACCCGCTTCGTCAGGGCGGGCAACTGGTCGACTTCGACCTTGTTGACGCAGACCGGCACCACAGCCACCTGTCCTTCCGGGCCGCCGTACGTTTCCACGAGTTGATTGATGCGGCCTTCGTAGTCGGTCGCGGTCGGACAACTCGCACAGGTGAAGATGACGACCAGAATCTCCTTGTCTTTCAGGTCGTCCAGTGAGTGTCGCTTGCCATCGGTCCCCGGCAGATCTTTCCAGACAGGGGCCGCATCGCCGATCGACAGCACCTCGTTGTATTCTCCGGCTGCGACCGGCAGGGAGGTTGCCATCAGGCCCAGACAACAGACCGCTGCGAGCGATGTACGAGAGCCTGCGGTTTTGAGCAGCCAGTGAATCATCCAGCGTTCCTTTCCCTGCGGACGGACAATGCGTAACGTCTACGATATCCAGACCACCACCCGCGGTTCCAGCCTTTCACCACTGGAGCCGTCCGTCAGCGCGAGTCGAGAAAATGCAGGGTTGGCCGCAAAGAGGCACAAACGGCGCGAAGAGAAGAGATGACCTCGGCTTCCGTTTTTGCAGTTTTTGTACCTCTTTGTGGCTGGACACTCTTCCTGACTTCCATCCAGGTCGAATTTTGCTGGCAGGAGCGGTGCCATGACCACACTCTGTCTCCGCGGCGGTACGTTGCACGATCCTGCGAATGATCTGGACGGCGTGGTGCGCGATCTGTGGATTCGCGATGGTCGCATCATCGATGCTCCAGAAGATCCGGCGTTCAGGGCCGATCGCACGATCGACGTCCGCGGCATGATCGTGATGCCGGGCGGGATCGACCTGCACTGTCATATCGCCGGGCCAAAAGTGAATGCCGCCCGCAAGATGCTGCCGGAAGACCGCAGAAATTCCCGGCCGTGGCTGCGGACCGAGACGCTGCGATCCGGGACCATCGGCAGTGTGCCCAGCACCTTTGCGACCGGTTATCTTTATGCGGGCCTCGGATACACGACGGCGTTCGATGCGGCGATTCCACCGCTCGCTGCCAGGCACGTTCACGAGGAATTTCACGACACGCCGCTGCTCGACAAGGGATTCTTCACGCTCATCGGCAACAACCACTTCGCCATGCAGCAGATTCGCGACCAGCAGCCGGAACTGTTGCGACATTTTCTCGGCTGGCTGCTGACGACGGTGCAGGGATATGGTCTGAAAATCGTGAATCCCGGCGGTGTCGAGGCCTGGAAGTGCGGGGCGGGCAATGTCGGTTCCCTGGATGACGATGTTCCGGGTTTCGGCATCCGGCCGCGCGATATCGTCCGTGAACTGGCTGCCGCGGCAGATGATCTGGCGATTCCGCATCCGGTGCATATCCACTGCAACAACCTCGGCATGCCGGGGAACTGGTCGACCACGCTGGAGACGATGAAATCGCTGGACGGTCACCGCGGTCACCTCACGCACATTCAGTTTCACAGCTATGGCGGCGATCCCGATGACCAGTCGACGTTTCATTCCCGCGTGCCGGATCTCGTCGAGTATGTGAACGCGCATCCGGAAATCAGCGTGGATGTCGGCCAGGTAATGTTCGGCGACACTGTCTCCATGACGGGTGACGGCCCGCTCGGTCATTACCTGCATCGCGTGGTTGGCGGTAAGTGGTTCAGTGGCGACCTCGAGCTGGAATCCGGTTGCGGCATCGTGCCGATCAAGTACCGACAGAAAAGTTTCGTCCACGCCCTGCAATGGGCGGTCGGCCTGGAGTGGTATCTGCTGACAAAGAATCCCTGGCAGATCGCGCTCAGTACCGATCATCCCAACGGAGCGTCGTTCCTGGCCTATCCGCAGGTGATTGCCCTGCTGATGGACCGCGAGCGTCGACAGGGAATGCTGCAGAAGCTGCCGGAAAAACTGCGCAGCATCTCCACGCTGGCAGATCTCTCTCGCGAGTACACGCTGCAGGAAATCGCCATCATCACCCGGGCCGCCCCCGCCCGCATGCTGGGGTTAAAACAGAAGGGACATCTGGGAGCAGGAGCCGATGCCGACGTGACGGTGTATCAACCGCAGGCGGACATCCAGCAGATGTTCGAGGTGCCGTGGTTCGTGGTCAAGGGCGGGACGGTGGTGCTTGAAGAAGGAGAGTTACGCCATACGCCGGATGGAGCCACCCTGTTCAATACGCCGAAGTTCGATGAATCCGCAGTGCCCGTGATCCGCGACTGGTTCGAGGATCATTACACCCTGAAATTTTCCAACTACTGCCGGGTGAATCAGGGGGAATAAGAATTATTGAAAAGAGGAATCGCGAACCCGCAAGCGGTCATTGGCGCTCGCTTGCGGGTTCGCGATTCCTCTTTCAACTCAGAAAAAAATTTGTTCCCCCGCATCAATGCACGTGCGGAAACGGTTCCAGGTGCACAATCACATCCCGCAGCGCTGGAAAATCGGCCAGTAACCGATCCTTGGCCCGATGCCCGATCTCGTGGCCGTCTGCCACCGTCAGATGGGAATCGACCTCCAGGTGAATATCCGCAAAGTATTCCAGCCCCGACTTGCGCACCCAGAGTTTTTCGACCCCCTTCACGCCGTCCACACTTGCAGCTGCCTGGCGAATCCCGTTCACAAACGGATCATCTGCCTGGGCATCCATCAGTTCCAGTGCACTGTTTCGGAACAGATCCACGGCAGACCACAGGATTGCAATCGCCACAATCAGCGAGGCGATCGGGTCAGCAATTCCGAACTCCGGCCCGCCCCAGCGCATCAGCGCCAAACCCACCAACACCGCCGCGGCACAGAATGCGTCGGCCCGATGATCCAGGGCATTGGCAATCATGGCGGCGGAACCGGTGCGCAGACCGACGCCGCGCTTGTAGCGATACAACACTTCCTTGATGACGATGTTGCTGCCAGCGATCCAGAGCGTCCAGAACGGCGGCACACTCTGGGGCTGCGTCAGCCGCTGGATGGCTTCCCAGCCGATGGTGAGCGCCGAGATCCCGATCAGCAGTGCTACATTCGTAGCAGCAATCCCTTCCGCCCGCGTGTGGCCATAGGGATGCTCGGAGTCGGGCGGCTGCTGGGCCACGCGCAAGGCATATAAAACCACGACGGTGGCGACCACGTCGCCGAGAGAGTTCACGGAATCGGAAATGAGGGCGAATGAGCCGCCGATCCAGCCGCCAATCAGCTTGGCCAGACCGAGTCCCAGGTTCGCAACCAGTCCGATGAGGGCCGCCCAGGTCGCCTCGCGATACAACGGTGCAGGCGAGGCAGGGACTGACAAGACCGGGCTTTCAGGCAAAATCGGGAAGTTCAGAAACCGAAGGAAACCATGATGGCGATTCTCTTCAGTTTCTCGCCGGTTTGCTGTCAGAAATCAAGGTGACGCAGATTGAGATTCCGTGAGTTGACCATCCGGGGCCGACAGCGGAGCATGAACGCCGGTTTTCTCCTGGTCTCCTCAACTGCGGATTATCGTTCTGATGTCGTCCCGTTCCCTGCCGGTTTCTCCGGAGCGTCGACTCTGGTGGTTCGCTGTGGCGTCACTGGCGATTGGCGGGCATTTCGCGACTGCCACCCTGCAAACGTGGTTGGGCCAGCCCGATTTCGCGACGTCGCTCATCAGCCCGACCAGCTATCAGGCTGTGTTGCAGGCGTGGCAGGTGCCTGGCGAACAGGTCGGGGACACGATTCTCTACAATATCCCCTGGAGTCTGCCGGCCACGCTGGTCCTGAGCGGACTGGCGATCATCGGCAGCCTCGGCAGTTTGTGGACATGGTGGGCGACGCCACCAGGCCGACGTCAGCCGGCCATCGCCCGCTGGCTGTTCACCGTGGGATGCGGCGCGCTGGCGGTCGGACTGTGGGACTGGGTCTGGTTGTTCGCGGTGCTGACGGCAGGAGACGCAGGGGCAACGCTGCTGGCGGCGCTGATCCCTTTCTGGCTGGCAGTGGTCATCGCGGCGGTTATCACTGCGGGAAGTGGACAGTGGGCGGAGCACCGTGGGCAGTCCCGGGATTCCGAGACACCGTCGAACTGGAGGAAAGACTGGCGGCTGGCGGCGCTAATTGCGGTGTATGTCGTGGTCTTCACCACCATGAACTGGCGACTCTGGTTCAATCTGTTGCTGCCGCATGGCGACTCGGCGATGTACGAGGAGCATCTCTGGAATCTGCTGCATGGGAAGGGGTTCCGCAGCTATCTCGATCAGGGACTGTTCCTGGGCGAGCATATCCAGTTCGTGCATCTGGGGCTGATCCCGTTGTATCTGCTGTGGCCGTCGCATTTGCTGCTGGAATTCTGCGAGTCGCTGGCCCTGGGTTGCGGAGCGATGCCCGTCGCCTGGCTGACGCTGCGGCATACCGGATCTCGTTCGGCGGCACTGGGGGCAGCGGCGGCGTATCTGCTCTACACACCGATGCAGTTCCTCGACATCGAGATCGATCTGAAGACCTTTCGACCGGAAGCGTTCGGTATCCCGATCCTGCTGTTCACGCTGGATCAACTGGACCGCGGTCGCTGGCGCGGATTTCTGCTGGGGGTGCTAGGCTGTCTGACCGTCAAGGAAGACTACGCCCTGGTGCTATCGCCGCTGGGCCTGTGGATCGCCGGGACCGCGTGGAAGGCCCCGGAGTCATCCTCAGCATCCGTGCAGGGACGTCGCTGGTTGTGGATCGGCTGCGGCCTGTGCCTGTTCGGCGTCTTCTACCTCTGGCTGGCAACCCGCGTGCTGATGCCGTGGTTCCGGACCGGAGCCGAGATTCACTATGCCAGCTACTTCACGCGGCTGGGGGACAGCCCGGAAGCGATCGTCCGCACGGTGTTGACCCGTCCCGGGTACGTCGTCGGATTGTTGCTGAACCTGTCGACCCTGCTGTATGCCCTGGCCTTGCTGGTGCCGGTGGGCGGCCTCGCGTGCCTGTCGCCGGGACGGCTGGCGGTCGGCTTGCCGCTGTTCGGCATCCTGTGCCTGAATGAGTTGGCCCGCGACCCGCGGCATCAGTTTCATGCCCCGCTGGTGGCGATCATTTTCTGGGCCACGGCAGTCGGGTTGAGTCGCTTCCCGGATCTTTGCGACTGGTTGCGAAAACGCTGGCAGCAGACGCGGGAGGCGAATGCTGGTCCCTCACGACCGGCATTGTTGACGCTGGGCTCGCGCTGGTTGTGGACCAGCAGTCTGGCGACCGGTTTCTTTTTCAGCCTGAGTCCGCTGGGGCTGAGTTTCTGGGATCCTGGCTCCAGCTGGAACGGCTGGAAGCTGTATGGTCCAGGGCCGCGGGGAGCCGCATTCGCGACCATTGCACCGCTGATTCTGCCCACGGCGCGCGTCGCCTCCACGGACTTCATTCATCCACGATTCACCCATCACGCCCGCTCCTACGACTACAGCGATTATGCCCGCAAGGTGAGCGGCTATGAACACCGCGTTCCGGACGATACCGACTTCATCGTGATCGACACCGGTCATCCTTACAGCCGCTACAAGATTCCCGACGACGTCCCGGAGTATCACGACCGCCAGCACTGGAAACTGGTGCCTGGCGTCTCCGGCGGCATGTTCATCGTGCTGCAGCGTGTGCATCGCAAAACTGGAAAGTCACAGGATGACAGGACGACTGGTAGCGGAGAATCGCGTGCGGGCCAGCCCTGAAACTGCGGGGATGCGCGTCGTTTGTGTGGACATCCACCCGTTGGCAGGTCGGACAGACACCTTGAGGAGTGCAGCATGTTCACTTTGGCATCCCGCCTGTTTTTGCTGATTCCGCTGATCGCGGTCGTCCCCGGGTCCGCGGGCAGTGTGCTGGCAGAGACCCGGCCCAATGTGGTCGTGTTCCTGGCGGATGATGCCGGCTGGGGCGACTACAGTCATTCCGGCAATTCGCAGGTGGCGACTCCCAACATCGATTCGATTGCAACCGGTGGCGTCTCACTGGATCGCTTTTACGTTTGCCCGGTCTGCTCGCCTACCCGGGCAGAGTTCCTGACCGGGCGGTATCACCCGCGCGGCGGCGTGCGGGGCGTCTCGACGGGGCAGGAGCGGCTGAACCTCGATGAACGGACCGTCGCCGATGCGTTCCATGCGGCCGGGTATGCGACTGGAGCTTTCGGCAAATGGCACAACGGCAGCCAGTGGCCGTATCACCCGCAGGCGCGTGGCTTCGATCAGTACTTCGGCCATACCGCAGGTCACTGGGGCGAGTACTTCGATCCACCGCTGGAAGAGAACGGCCGCATGGTCAAAACGCAGGGTTACATCGTTGACATCTGCACCGACCGCGCCTTGCAGTTCATTGACCAGCACCAGCGGGAGCCATTCTTCTGTTATATCCCGTTTACCACGCCGCACTCTCCCTGGGCAGCTCCGCAGGCAGATTGGGAAAGGTTTCGCAGCAAACCGATCACGCAACGCGCCACGGAGCCGGATCGTGAGCAGATTGACGAAACCCGCTGTGCGCTGGCGATGATGGAAAACCAGGACTGGAATGTCGGCCGGGTGCTGGAGCGGCTGAAGTCGCTGCAACTCGCGGAGAACACGATCGTCGTCTATTTTTCAGATAACGGCCCGAACAGTTTTCGCTACAGCGGAGGGATGAAAGGCAAGAAAGGCCAGACGGATGAGGGCGGTGTCCGCAGTATCTGTGCGATTCGCTGGCCCGCGCGAATTCCCGCCGGTCGCACGGTGTCGCAGATCTCCGGTGCGATCGATCTGTTGCCCACGCTGACAGCGCTGGCCGGCATTCACCGGGTGGGCGACAAACCGCTGGACGGCCGCGATCTCACACCACTCTTACTGGGAGACCCGGTGGACTGGTCGGACCGGAAGCTGTTCTCGACCTGGGCGGGCCGTGTGAGCGTCCGCACCCAGCGCTACCGGCTCGATCATGAGGGCCAACTGTTCGACATGCCCGCCGATCCAGGCCAGACGACTCCGGTGAACCGGCAGCAGCCTGCAGTGGCCGCAGAGTTGCAGTCGGCCGTGGCGGACTGGCGTCGGGACGTTCTCGAATCCGGCGACCCCGAATTGCGCCCGCTGCGTCCCAATGCAGTCGATCCGCGTCCGCTGACCGTCGGCTACCGCGAGTTTCCGATCACGATGCTGCCGGCCAGGGATGGGGAACCACGAGGCGGTGTCAAACGCAGCGCCAATGCTCCCAACTGTTCTTATTTCGTGAACTGGACTTCGACAGACGATGCGCTGGTCTGGCGAATCGCTGTTCACACCGCGGGGAAATATGATGTTGTGATCGACTACACCTGTCCGGAGGCGGATGTCGGCTCGCAGGTCGAACTGGGATTTCAGGGACACCAACCGGAACCCGCCGTTCTGACGGGCACTGTCCAGCCAGGCTGGAACCCGCCGCTGAACACGAATCAGGATACGTTGCCGCGTCCGCCGGCCGAGTCACAGATGAAGGAGTTCCGCCCGCTGAAGCTGGGCACCATCGAACTGCCCGCCGGAGTTGGCGACCTGACGTTGAAAGCCTTGAAGATTCCCGGGAAATCTGTGATGGACGTCAGACGGATCACCCTGACGCTGCTGGATTCGTGAAGAACTCCCGGACAGACCAGAGGCTGCGGGCCGTCATGCAACGTTTTCATCAGGTTCTGCTGATTGCCTCGATGCTGGTTAATTCCTGGCTGGGGATGCAACTGGTCCATGAGGTGGGGCATGTGCTGGGGGCGTGGCTGACCGGCGGGCGGGTGGCGCGGGTGGTGTTACATCCCCTGTCGTTTTCCCGCACCGATCTGGCAGACAATCCGCATCCATTGCCGGTGGTTTGGCTGGGGCCCGTGTTCGGAGCGCTGGCTCCCCTGTTCGTTTGGCTGATGGTGATCCGATTCCGGAACTGGCCGGGCGAGTTCACCTTACGGTTTTTTGCCGGGTTTTGCCTGATTGCCAATGGTGCCTATCTGGCAGGCGGTTCGTTCAGCCGGAGCGGCGACTGCGAGGTGCTGCTGCAACAGGGTGCACCGATCTGGCAACTCTGGCTGTTCGGCGGGGTGACGGTTCCAGTGGGTCTCTGGCTCTGGCATGGACAGAGTTCCCGCTTCGGCCTGGGAGCCGCACACGGACAGGTTAACCATGCTGTCACGTATGGCAGCCTGGCAGTCAGCACGGCTCTGATTGTCTTCGGTTTGTGGTCAGCAACGCTCTGGTCCTGATCGCGGTTGCGGGCTCACGCCACGGCAGATGCAGTTCCTGCCGGTCAAGGGCAATTCTTGCGAAAAGCGGTCGCGGAAACGCGTCGATTGCGTCGATCGCTGTCGCCGGATTCATTCGCTCGCGCATACAACCGGGAGACTGTTTATCCCGGCGACTCAAGGGGAGGGGTTATCCCATGAGGACACAACGCATCCAGCTGGCGATCATCACTCTTGCGGTGATGTGCGCCGGTTGCCAGAGCTTGTTATACGAACTGCAGCCGCACCGCTTGCGGCGTTTGAACCGTCATCCGGCGCCGTCGATGGACCCGGAATTTTCTGCCAATGTTCCTGATATCCAGGTACAGCCGGTGCAGGAAGTGCAGTCGTCCCGTCTGCGGCTGATTTCGCCGCTCTCCCGCTAAGTCCTGTCGGCACCGTCTCCGGATCTTCGTCGTGTTTGTGAACCTTTGTTCTGCGCTGGTTCATAAAAATCCCGTCTGTACGGGATCTGGTGAATTTTGCTATATCGCAGCCCACACGATTCAGGACGAAGAAATCTGCTGAATGGATCGTGACGCGGGAAGGGCTCGGGCCGCTCTTCTCAAGGATGTAAAAGATCGCTGGGAAGGCACTGCGCGATGAAGTGTCCACGTTGCAAGACCGACGATGTCTATATGAGTGAGAGCGGTAACCAGAACGTACTCTCGTTGTTCACGGTTTCTGCACGCTGTCACCGTTGCTGCCTGTTATTCCAGGTGCCGCGGTGGCGAAACGTACCCAAACGACCGTCAGCCGCTGTGCCGGTATCTCGTCCCGAAGTTCAGCGGGAATCGCGCAAGCGCGCCGCCTGAGGTCCGGAAATGTCCGCGGCAGGCGAGTACGCCCGCAGCGTCCGGCAGAATCTGCTTCTGCCTCCGGACCACGTACCGGATCTGGACCCGTGTGGAATCAGCCGGCGGGAGCACCCGTTACGCGGTTGATCCTCACCTGCGGCGCTGCTGTAAGGTCGTATTCCGGAGTGAGCCTGTTCCCGGTCCACCGGTCGCGGAGCGGGCCCGTCTGGAGCATTTCGTGTTGTGAACGCTGACCGAGACCTGAGTCTCTGCTCTTCGCGGGCGTATAATCCACCGGCAATGATTTTCTGATGCTGGTTCCGGATGCAGAGCAGTCATGGTGGTGAAAAGCGAGCAGGAGATCGCCGGCGGTAGCCAGTCCGGTGCGACGAGCAATCTGCCGCACGCGCTGGTGGCATTGATTGACGGTACGGGTCTGCGATTGATGGAAGCATTCCCGATCGGGATGCTGACGAGTCCGCTGATTCCCCGCTTGACCTATCGACTGCAGTTTGAAAACGGAGTCATTCTCAAGGGCCGGCATCTGATGTCGCCCCGCCGTGCGCGCTGCTTCAATGAAGTCGTCAACGCCTTCGCGGCCGACGCATTTTCCCGGGTGATGGCCAGCAGCCGCGAGGCTCTGCTGGAAGAATGGGTTGAGGGACGCTCGCTCAGCGACGTCTCAGGCGATTCGTCACTGATTCACTGCAGCGGTCAGTTCCTCGGACGGCTGCACACCTGCTGCCAGCGACCGCTGCCCAGACCCACCACTTCCCCGACCGATCTGCTCCGGCTGGGCGAGGATGTGCAACAGCTGCAAAGCTCATCCGTGCTGTCCCGTCAGGAGGCCGTGGACCTGCAACATCAACTGCAGGAAATGATGCCGCGCAAGGTGCAGCGCGGCATCATCCATAAGGATTTTTGCGGTGAGAATCTGATCGTGCGGCCGAGCGGCGCGATTTGCTGCATCGATAACCTGACGATGAGTCGGGGACCGTATGATTTCGATCTCGCTCGCACCTGGTATCGCTGGCCGCTCGCGCCCGCAGAATGGCAGACTTTTCTGGATGGCTATGCGAAATTTCGCTCTCCCGCGGAGTTCCTGCAGAATTTCGGTTACTGGTCGAGGCGTGTCATCCTGGCAGCTGCTGCCTTCCGGCTGAAATACCAGATCGCCGACGCAGAATCGCCGATAAAATTGTTACGATCGCTACTGCACGCCGATATAGACTCCCGGGCGGGCAGTAACGCACCTGGGCTGTGTCAGGACAGTCCGGACTCGTGCTGTCCGCGATGAGGGATGCGCGTCCAGTCGCATTCGCGACGCAATGCCTCGTTGCGTCTGGATGCGGGAAGCCGCGGATTGCGGAAAGCCGGGGGGCCGGGGTGACCAGTTCGACAACGCCAGCAATGCGTCCACAGGTTTTTGAATATCTGGGGCGACGGATTGCTGTAGAGCGAGCCGATCCAGCGACTGCAGACTGGCTGGAGGAATTCCTGTGTCCGGCATTTCGGCGGCTTGAAACCCCGGAATCGTCAGAATGGCGTGTCGTTATCGCGCCGGACGCGGTCAGCGGCACCGGTTCGCGGGAACTCCGTCCTGTGGGGCGGGATGCTCATGCTGCGGGACCGTGTGTGGACTGCTTCACCCTCGACGGCCATTTTGAGGCGTTCCGTGAAGTCGCGAGCGCAGACGGTTGCCGGGTGTTGCAGCACGCGCACCAGGACACGCAATTTGAGGTGGATGTGAGGCGGTCGGTTGTCCGTCTGCAGGCCGCGGACCCCGGCGAAGACCTGCGTCTGACCACCATGCGAATTATCCGGGAACTCGGGACGATCCAGGCTCTGAACCAGGGGTGTCTTCCGGTTCACGGCGGAGCGATCGCAGTCCACGGACAGGGAGTCATGTTGACCGGACCACGCCGGGCCGGAAAGACCACGACGCTCTTGCGATCGCTGGTCCAGCACCGGGCGGACTTCATCGCGAATGATCGGTTGTTTCTGGATCTTCGGTCGGACGCAATCGTCGCGCGGGGCATGCCCACGATTCTCAAGATCCGCGCCTCGACGTTATCCCTGTTGCCGCACCTGCATGACTCATTCCGCCAGATGCCCTGCTTTCGCTCCGAGACTCTGGCAGAGGCCGGTCAACGGTTTCTGGACCCGGACCATCCGCGCAACAACCTGCTGTCACTGTCTGCCAGTCTCAGCACCGCCCAACTGCTCGCGATCACGGGAACCCGCGCGGTTCAGGACTGTCCATTATCCGCGATTGTGTTCCCGGCAGTGGCCGAGCCAGGGCAGGCGGCTCGTCTGAAAATGATTGGTGCCGCAGCGGCTGCCGAACGGCTGATGTCCTCCTGCCTGCTGCGACCTTCCGTACCGTTGCAAACAGCGGCGGCCTTTCGGCGGGCATCCGATGTCGCCGTCTTGCCGGACGAACAGTTGCGGCAACTGTGCACGCAGGTGACAGAGCGAATTCCGTGTTTTGATTACCGGCTGGGACGTGAAGATCTGCTGCCCCACGTGCTGGGCGATTCGCCGTTGCGCAAGGCGGCCTGATGACGCCGGCAAGCAGCACGGTGATCGTTTGCAGGTGTTCGTGACGAGATGCTGGAAAGACCCGGACGTGTTTACGGTTCAGAAAACAGATCGTTCGCCGGTGCCGGTGCCGTTTGTCGAACTGGTTCGACAACTCGCAGACGGCTGCACCGCGATTGTCCTTGAGCATTTACGCGATGAAGCGTTTGAGGTCGAGGCGTTCGGTCACTTTCTGAACGATCAGCGACTGTGCAACCTCGCGTATTCCCTGCTGGACCCGGCGACTGGCGCTGCCTGCCTGCCACAGACGTTTCTCCGATTCCTGCAACGACATTACGAGCGTCAGCAGCTACGGCAGGTGCAACAGCAGGAGTTGCTGGAACGGATCGATAGCTGTTTTACTGAGGCCGGAATCGACTATCTGGTACTCAAGGGCTTCGCCACTTCCAGCCGCTACTATCCCGCGACATTGCAGCGCTATCAGAACGACATCGATCTGCTGGTTCCGCCAGCACAGGTGAACCGGTCCCTGAAGGCACTTGCCCGTGTCGGGCTGGAGTTGCCTGTTCCGCACTACCGCATCAGCCGACGACGGCGTGCGGTCGACTATGAAGTCACACTCCGGCAGAAACCGGTCGGCGTCGATCTCCACTGGAAAATCCGTTGCCTGCCCGGCCTGCAGATCCGTGAGGATCTCGCGTGGGAGCAAAGCGAGATTTTCCTGCTGGGAGACCGGGTCTACCGGACTGCCGGTGACGAATACGCTCTGACTGCGCTGCTGGTATGTATTGCCCTGGACCTCGGCCGTGGCTCGTGGCGGCTCAAGCACTTCGTCGATCTGTACCGTCAACTTTCACTCTGGCCCGATACGTATGACTGGCCAGAGTTTCTGGGCCGGAAATCCGGGGAAGGGGTCGAGCCGTTGTGTCGGCATGTCCTCGGAATCCTGGGGCATCTGTTCCCGGCTCAACAACCGGACGCGGGATCTGACAGGCCGAATGCCCTGACAGCTCTGCACAGGACGTTGGCACGACTGCCTGCCGGATCGATACCGGACCGGGAACTCACCAGGCGATTGCTGGAGAATCCTCGGCCGGATCTGGAAAACAAGCTCTGGTTGTGGAGACTGCTGCCGTTCGCGCCGGCAGCCACCCTCGGTTTCTATTGCCGGCGATGTTTGCTCGAACCGGAAAAGATCCCCGGCGCCCTGGGCAGGGGCTGGAACCTGGCCAAGGGCGGCATGCAACGTCTGGCCCGTGTGGTCAGTCGTTGAACGGTTGTGCCTGAAACGGTCGTGCTTACTCGTGCTCTGTGACCGGCTCCGTATCGAACCAGCGATAGATGGCGGGCAGCACCAGCAGTGTGAGAATGGTGCAAGTGATCAGACCGCCGATCACGACCGTGGCTAACGGCCGTTGCACCTCGGCCCCGGCGCTGCCGGACACCGCCATCGGTACGAAACCCAGAGCACCACAGGTCGCGGTCATAAACACGGGGCGCAGCCGGTCCATCGCTCCGGTCATGACCGCCGAGCGGGCATCGTGACCATGTTCCCGCAAGTGGCGAACATGCTCGATCAGCACGACCCCGTTCATCACTGCAATGCCGAACAGCGCGATGAAACCGACACCGGCAGAGATCGAGAACGGCATGTCGCGTAACCAGAGGGCGAAGATGCCGCCGGTGGCAGCAATCGGCACGTTCAGATAGATCAGCAATGTCAGCCGCACCGAATTGAAGGTGACGTACAGCAGCGAAAAAATCAGGAACAAGGCGACCGGCACCGCGATCATCAGCCGCTGGCTGGCCTGTTGCAGATTCTGGAACTGACCGCCCCATTCGAGCGAATAGCCCGCTGGCAGTTCGACCTGATCTGCCACCACCTTCTGCGCCTCGGCGACGAAGCCCCCGAGATCGCGACCACGAACATTGCACTGGATCAGCAATCGTCGCCGAATCGCTTCGCGGCTGATTTCTGACGGACCGTCTTCCATGCGAATGTCTGCCAGCTGCGCAAGCGGAATCTGACGGCCCTGCGGATCGTCGATTTTCAGCTCTTTCAGGCGATCGGTGTCCTGTCGCCATTGGGGGGCCAGCCGGACCTGCAACGGAAACCGGCGCTGTCCCTCGAACACTTCGCCGACCGGCATGCCGCCGATCGCGCTAACGGCATTCAGCACATCGCTGGAATTGATGCCATAACGCGAGATCGCGTCACGACGGACGATAACTCGCAAGTAAGGGAGGCCGGCGATCTGTTGCGCCTGCACGTCGGCGGCTCCCGGAACCTGACTGAGTGCCCGCACAATCCTGTCGCCTTCGACCTTGAGTGTTTCCAGGTCATCGCCGTACAGGCTCAGGCCGACGTCCGACCGCACGCCGGCGACCAGTTCCTGCACGCGGAGCTCAATCGGCTGGGTAAAGCTGAACGAGTTGCTGGGCACTTCCCTTTCCAGAGCGGCCTGCATCTGCTCGACCAGTTCCGCTTTGGTAATGTGCGACGGCCAGTCATGTTCGGGTTTCATCCGGATCAGGATGTCGGTCTGATGCACACCCATCGGGTCGTTGGCAATTTCCGGACGCCCGGTCTTGGAGATCACGCTTTCCACCTGCGGGAATTTCTTCAGGGTCCGCTCGATGGCCTTCGTCATTTCGACCGAGGTTTCCAGCGACACACTCGGCAGCCGCAACGCCTGAATCGCCAGATCGCCTTCGTCCAGCTTGGGCACGAACTCCACGCCGAAAGTTGAGGCCGCGATCAGGCTCAGTACGAAGACTCCGGCAGAGCCGCCGATCATCAGCCACGGTCGTCCCATCGCAAAGTTCAGCAGCGGTTCGTACTGACGTTTGAGTCCGCGGACCAGAAAGGTGTCGCTGGCACTGACGCGGCGGGCGAGAAACAGCGAAGCCATGACCGGCATCACCGTTACGGACAGGATCAACGCTCCCGTGAGAGCCGTCATAAAGGTGAACGCCATCGGCCGGAACATTTTACCTTCCACGCCCTGCAGACTCAGAATCGGCAGGAACACGATGATGACGATGATGCCGGCGAAGAGAATCGGCGTCCCGACCTCTTTCGCGGATTCCCGGAACACCGATTTGGGAACCCTCTCACCGCCATGATTGCGCAGATGCAGGCTGGCAGATCGCACGGCGTTTTCGATCATCACCACCGCGCCGTCCACGATCACTCCGAAGTCGACCGCGCCCAGACTCATCAGGTTGGCGGAGACTCCGGCGACTTTCATCGCGATCAGGGCACACATCGCCGACAGCGGAATGGCGGCTGCCACGATCAGTCCTGCGCGGACATCGCCCAGCAGCAGGAACAGCATGATGATCACCAGCGCAACGCCGACGCCGATATTCTCTGCGATCGTATGAATCGTTTTCTCGACCAGTTCGGTGCGGTCATAGAACGTGTCGATGTAGACGCCTTTCGGCAGGGTGGATTCAATCGCGGCGATCTTGTGCTTGACGTCTTCCACAACCTGCCGCGAGTTCCCGCCCATGATCATCATCACCATGCCGGTCACCGCTTCCCGGTTGCCGTCGCGGGTGACGGCTCCCTGACGCAGCATCGGTGAGAACGCCACCGTCGCAATGTCGGCAATCCTGATCGGCGTGCCATCGCTGCGGCTGTCAACGACGATATTGCGGATATCGTCCAGAGAACTGACAAGCCCCTCGCCGCGAATCAGGCGTTGCTCCGCGCCGTGGACGATGTAGCCGCCGCCGGCATTCGCATTGTTTTGCTGCAAGGCCTCGAACACCGTATTCAGGCTGATGTCGTAATTCAAAAGTTTGTTGGGATCGATCTGCACTTCATAGGTTTTGAGTTCTCCTCCGAACGTATTGACTTCGATCACGCCGGGCACGCTGCGGAGTTGAAAGGCGATCTGCCAGTCGAGGATGGTTCGCAGGTCCATCAGCCCGTAGTCGTAGCCCGGTTTGGCACGCACTTCAAACTGATAGATTTCACTCATGCCGGTAGCAATAGGGCCCATTTGCGGGTCGCCCATACCGGGAGGAATGTTCTCGCGGGCCTGTTGCAGACGTTCATTGATCAGGTTGCGAGCCCAGTAGATGTCGGTTCCGTCCTCAAAGGCGACGGTGACCGCCGACAGGCCGAAGCGGCTGATGGAGCGGATTTCACTGACCCGCGGCAAGCCGCTCAGGGCATTCTCCACAGGGAACGTGATGAACTGTTCGACCTCCACCGGTCCCAGCGCGGGAGAGGTGGTCAACACCTGCACCTGAACGTTGGTGAGATCGGGCACGGCGTCGAGCGGCAGGGTGCTGACGGAAATGAAGCCTGCTCCCAGCAGCACCACCGCAAGCAGTATTACGATGAACCGGTTGTCCATCGCCCAGTCGATGATGTGGTTAACCACGTAAGTAGTTCCTTCAGACAAGACGCGTTATCTCTGGCGGATGCGTCAGTGAACCTCGCTGGCGATTTTGCGATGACATGTTGTTTCACAAGTCGCAAAACGGCAAACGGGGGATGAGTGCCGAAAAATTTATGAACGCCCGGTGGGGAAGCTGGTGCTTACTCCTCTGACAGCAGGTCTGCCAGCATCTTTGATTTCAGGGCAAAGCCGCCGTCGACGACCACGGAATCGCCCTCTTTCAATCCTTCCAGAATCTCGACCGCATCCCGGCTGTTGCGACCGAGCTTGACGTCATGCCGATGGAACTGGCCCGCGCCGGTCTCCACGAACACGAACGATTTTCCCTCGTGATCCTGAATAGCAGTCAACGGCACCTGCAACACACTCGCGGTTTGCAGGCTGGGGAGTTCCACCGTCACGAACATGCCAGGCTTCAGCTGACCGTTTGCGTTGTCTGCGATTGCTCGCAGCGAGAGCGTGCGCGTGTTTTCCTGCACCACGTCGCCCGTGTAGAACACCCGGGCCTCGAAGACCTTGTCCGGCCAGACTTCACAATGAACTTTCACCGTCTTGTCGCCCAGCTGTGCCAGGAGTGGCAGATGCGTTTCGTAAATATCGGCGGACACCCAGACTGTTGACAGATCTGCGATGGTGAGGATCTGACGATCCGGACCGACGCGCTCCATCAGCACCACGTCCTTGGAAATGATGGTGCCGTCGAACGGTGCGGTGACCGGATAATGCGCCAGCTTCTCGCCCTGCATGACTACGTCGATGTTTTGCAGATCCTTGTCCCTGAAGCCCAGAATCTTGAGATTGGTTTCGGTGGCTGCGATCCGCGTTTTCAGTTCATGGACGCCGAGTTGCGACATTCGGGAAGCCTGCACAACGTCCTGCGAAGTCTGCTCCAGCATGGCCCGCAGAATGGCCCGATCGGTATTTACGCTGGTTTCGGCTTCCAGCAACTGACGGGCGGGAACGGCACCCGTGCCTGACAGCGGGGTCAACCGCTCCAGATGCACCTGGGCTTTCATGCGTTCCAGGTAAGCGGTCATCAGCTTCTCGCGATGCTCACCCATCGTGCGATCTTTCAGGCCGGCTTCGATGTCGTCGATGCTGGCGTCGGACCGCATCATCTCGATCAGCGCGAGGGTGTTCTTGCCAACTTCCTGTGTCCATTGGTCCTTGGCGACCGCGATCTCAAGGTTATGCCGGTCGTGGTACAATTCCAGCATTCCCTGTCCGACTTCCTTGCTCTGGACGATGACCAGCACCTCATCTTTTTTCACGTGCTGGCCGAACTGCACCTGGACTTCGTCGACCCGGCCTTCGACGAGCGGAAAAATATGGGCCAGCTTGTCTTCATTCAGCGCAATCTTCCCGGTAAGGGTGATTGCCTGGTGGATCGGCTCCGTCCGGGCCGGTTCGACCTTCAGGCTGGCAGACGCCCACAGCTCGCGGGGAAATTCGATCGTCTCGTCAGCGGGATGGCCGTTTTCCGCCTGCTCAGCAGCCGTCGGCTTTTCAGGCGACGTTACATGCCCGGCGACATGCGGCTTGCCGGCTTTATTGGAGTGCGAAAACGACCAGTAGATGCCGCCCGCGACCAGCCCGGCGACCAGCAACAGCATGACGACGGTTCGGTTGGATGAGTTCATCGGGACAATTTCCGGATCAGGGAGAGAGGGAGGATCGAGAAGGCGTGCCGTGGCGCAACCCCGGAAAGTCCAGCCATAGCAATGGCTGAGCGTCAACGGACACGCACACACAAGAGAAATCGCGATGGCGAGATCAGCAGAAAATGAACTGCGTGTTCAGCAGTTCAGGCGGCACAACATTTGTTGCGCCGAGTGGCCCGGTGAGAATGTGGCCAGATAACTGCCTTCTGCTGCACGGACGGAGTTCGCCGGCAGGACCATCGCACTACACACGCTCAGTCCAGGGCAGGGCAGGGCCGCAATGAAATCGAACAGATTCGATAACACCAGCGATTCCGCGACCGTCTTCGGCTGGGTGCGGTTCCCGGATTCCTCGTCGTCGGACGACTGCGAACCGTCCCCGGCGGGTGGGCTCACGTGCCAGTGCCAGCCGAGACAAACCGCATTCGCGTCATCCGCGTGATAGCGGGCCAGATGTTCCGACAGACCCTCTGCCGGCACTGCGTGCTGGTGTCCCCAGACCACGGGCCCATCCCACAGCATCACCGCCAGCAGCAGCCGGAAGGCGACAGCCATGGATGGTCGTGAAATGACTGAGGCAGTGGACACCGGAAGCCCCTGGAGATCGCGTGATATCAATCAGCGTAGATATTCCGGGGAGACAAAGTCAAGGAGTGTCTGCTGACAATGCTGGACCATCAGGCCGTTGCTGACGATGGTGCGGGAATTGTCGCCAGCTGGCCGGCAGCCACCCGGGTGACCGGCGACAACCCGGTTGGCCCGCAAAATCGGGTTTCACAGGCCATGGCTGCTCGACCGGTTGGCCCTCCCTTCCCGCGATTCCGAAAATCCCTTAGACTCCGCGAATTCCGCCCCCGTTTTTTACCGACCGATCTTTGTCAGGAGCTGTCAGGCGATGACCGAACAAAAGGCCACTAACGTCACGTGGCATGAACACAAAGTCAACAAGCAGGAACGGTTCAAGCTCAACGGCCACAAGGGCGCCGTGTTGTGGTTCACCGGATTGTCGGCCTGCGGCAAGAGCACCATCGCGAATACGGTTGACCATCTGCTGCACTCGATGGGCAAGCACAGCTATGTGCTGGATGGCGACAACATCCGCATGGGTCTGAACAAGAACCTGGGCTTCTCGGCCGACGATCGTGCGGAAAACATCCGCCGCATCGGTGAAGTCGCCAAGCTGTTCGCCGAATCGGGCACCATCACCCTGACCGCCTTCATTTCGCCGTACCGTGCTGACCGCGATAAAGTGCGTGCCATCATGGGGCCTGGCGATTTCGTGGAAATCTTCGTCGACGCCTCGCTGGAAACCTGCGAAAAGCGCGATCCGAAGGGGCTCTACAAGAAAGCCCGCGCCGGCGAAATCAAGGGTTTCACCGGGATCGATGATCCATACGAAGCTCCGGAAAAGCCGGAACTCGTGCTGGATTCCAATGGCAAGGGGATCGACGAACTCGCTCAGGAAGTTGTCGACTACCTCCAGGCCAACGGTTACCTCGCTGGCTGATTGATCAAGTCGAGAGAGACCAGAGTCGAGAGTCCAGAGCCGGACTGTTGAAACCCGGACTGTGTAAACACTGTCTAAACCCGGACTGTGTAATCACCGTGCAAGGGTGAATTTTCCGGCTCTCGACTCTCGACTCTGGACTCTCGTCTGCTCCCCCCTCTCACTTCAGGATCGACGGCATGACCCCCGGCCTGCGTTTCTGCTGGTTGTTCGCAGCATTTCTGATCACTCCGGGACTGGCAGCGGCGAAAGAGCCGACGGCGACTCCGGTCGACATGCTGAAAGTTGCCAAAGACTTTCAGGTCGAACTGTTGTATTCCGTGCCCAAGGATTCGGAAGGTTCCTGGGTCAACCTGTGCGTCGATCCGCAGGGACGTCTGATTGTTTCCGATCAGTATGGCGGCCTGTTCCGCGTGACTGTTCCGGCCAAAGGGGGGGAAGGTGCCCTGAAGGTTGAGCCAATTCCGGTGGACATTGGCGAAGCCCAGGGACTCGTCTGGGCCTTCGACAGTCTCTACGTGGTGGTCAACAGTGCCGGCGGGAAGTTCAAACCGGGCGTTTATCGCGTTCGCGACACCAACAATGACGACACGCTGGATTCGCTCGAAACCTTGCGACTGTTTGAAGGCCGGGCCGGAGAACACGGACCCCATGCCATTCTGCCGACACCGGACGGGGAAGGGTTGTTTGTCGTCGTCGGCAATCAGGTGCCGCTGACCAGGGTCAATCGCACTCGCGTGCCCGGCGTATGGGGTGAAGATCACCTGTTGCCCCGGATGCCCGATGGTCGCGGTTTTATGAAGGATGTCCTCGGACCAGGCGGCGCGATCTACCGCATCGATCCGGAAGGCAAGGAATGGGAACTCTTTTCGGTCGGGTTCCGTAACCAGTACGACGCTGCTGTAAATCACGACGGCGAACTGTTTACGTTTGACGCCGACATGGAGTGGGATGTCAACACCCCGTGGTATCGTCCGACCCGCGTCTGTCATGTGACGAGCGGTTCGGAGTTTGGCTGGCGGAACGGAGCCGGGAAGTGGCCGGCCTATTATGCGGACAGCACGCCGCCGGTGGTCAACATCGGGCCCGGTTCACCGACCGGGATTACGTTCGGCTACGGTGCGAAGTTCCCGACGCAGTATCAGGAAGCCCTGTTCATCTGCGACTGGAGCTACGGCAAGCTGTATGCGGTGCATCTGACCCCGCATCAGTCGACGTACACTGCGACTTTTGAGGAATTCATTACCGGCACGCCGCTGCCGCTGACCGACGTCGTTATCAATCCGCACGATGGAGCGATGTATTTCACCATCGGCGGTCGCAAGACGACGTCGGGTCTGTACCGGGTGACCTATACCGGCAGCCTGCCGACGGAGGAATCCGAAGCGGCCCCCGATGATGTGGCAGCCGTGCATCGTGAATTGCGGGCGCTGCTGGAATCGTATCACGGTCAGTCGACCGATAACGGCGTGGAAATCGCCTGGCCGAGCCTCGGGCACAGCGATCGCATGCTGCGGAATGCGGCCCGAATGGCGCTGGAATTCCAGCCTGCCGAACTCTGGCAGGAACGGGCGCTCGCAGAAATCGATCCCGCCACGGCCATTCCGGCCTTGCTGGCGCTCGTGCGAGTCAGCGCTGCCGATCCGTTCCATCGCCGACCCGACCAGGAGGCGACGCATCCGGAATTGCTGGAGAAGGTGCTGACGGCTCTGGATCGCATCGACTGGAGCACGCTGTCGCTGCAGCAGAAGCTGGATATGACGCGGGTCTATGAACTGGCCTTCAACCGGCTGGGTCCGCCCGCGCTGGACCGCCAGAAGCAACTGATCGCGAAGTTCGATTCCTGGTTCCCCACCAGCCATCCCTCGCTCAATGCGGAACTGGGACAGTTGCTGGTGTATGTGCAGGGACCAACTGCCGCAGAAAAGCTCGTGAAGCTGCTCGAGACGGCTCCCACCCAGGAAGAGCAGATCGAGTATGCCCGCTCGCTGCGGATGCTCGGAGCCGGCTGGACTCCGGAACTGCGTCAACGCTACTTCCAGTGGTTCGTGAAGGCCGCCGGTTATCGTGGCGGCGCAAGCTTCCAGTTGTTCGTGCAGAACATCAAGAAGGATGCGATCGCTGCCGTGCCTCCCGCCGAACTGGCAGCGCTGCAGCCGGTGATCAACGCCCAGCCGCCGAAGACCATCACGCAGGCGGTGGCACCGCGTCCGTTTGTGAAAGATTACAAGCTGGACGAACTGGTCGAAAAGGCCCAGTCGGGGCTGACCGGTCGCAACTTCGCCCGCGGCAAGGAAATGTTCGCGGCCGCCAACTGCTTCTCCTGCCACCGGTACGACGATCAAGGGGGCGCCCTCGGCCCGGATCTCACCGGTGTGTCCGGTCGCTTCAGTTCGCGCGACTTGCTGGAGTCGATTGTCGACCCGAGCAAAGTGATCAGTGATCAGTACGCGGCCGTGACCGTCGTGACGGAAGACGGCGTGGCCGTGACGGGCCGCATCGTGAACCTTGCCGGGGACACGATGAAGCTGAATACCAACATGTTGAACCCTGACGAGCAGGTGACGATCGATCGTCGCAAGGTCGAGGAAATGTTCCTCGCGAAGACGTCGATGATGCCGAATGGCTTGTTGAATACGCTCAAGGAAGACGAGATTCTGGATCTGCTGGCCTATCTGCTGTCACGTGGCAATCCGGGACATGCGATGTTCCAGTCGAAGTAAACTTCCAGGCATCGCCGGGGATCGCGAAACCGCAAAAGGGTGGCTGGCTGATGGACATCAAGTCGCCCCGGTTGTTGATGCTGAAAGGGGCGCTGTTTGGTGCACTGGGTTTACTGTCGGCTGGTCTGCTGTTAATTCCGGTATTTTCCTGGGAACGGCTGGGCCTGCTGGTGGTGGCGATCTGGGCGTTCTGCCGGACGTATTACTTTTGCTTCTACGTGATGCACCACTATGTCGACCCGCGGTTCCGGTACGCGGGTCTGTGGAGCCTGGTCCGGTACTTCTGGCGACCGCCAACGATGGAGTGACGGTGACCAGTGATCGTCGATCACCGTTGCCAGGCCGAAGGGGATGCTCGATCTTCCACTGCAGCCTGTGAATCCAGATGATGTTTTGATGCGGCTTTGTGGCCCTGACAAGGTCGCAGACCATGCTTGCCTGGCAGGGCAAGCATGCCGCCCGGTCCAGTAACATTTGCTTGAGAACCGGAAGCGTTACTGCTGTTGAGAGACAGGAACCATGTCAGCCATCGCTGTGACCGGAGCCGCTGGTCAACTGGGCAGTGACCTGGTCGCGACGTTGCGGGATCAGCAACAGGCGGTGGCGCCGCTGACGCACGCAGACATTGAACTGACGGACCCGGCGTCCATCGCCGCGGCGCTCGACGGTCTGAATCTCACGGCAGTCATCAATTGCGCGGCGTATAATCTCGTCGACAAGGCGGAGTCGGAGCCGGAAGCCGCATTTGCGATCAATGCCTTCGGCGTGCGAAACCTCGCTCAGTGGTGTGGCCGCAACCAGGTGCCGTTGATGCATATCAGCACCGACCATGTCTTCGGGCTCGGTTCTGGTCGCAGTGAGCCGTGGCTGGAAGACGATGTGCCGGTCCCGGTGAGTGTTTACGGAGCCAGCAAGCTCGCCGGCGAACACTTCGTTCGCTCGCTCTGCCCGCAGCATTGGGTGGTGCGAACCTGTGGCCTGTACGGCCGGAATGCAACCCGCGGGAAAGGAAACTTCGTCGAGACCATGCTGCGACTGGGAGCCGAACGGCCGGAATTGAAAGTCGTTGACGATCAGACGTGCACGCCGACCAGCACCCGCGACCTGTCGCTCATGCTGGCCACACTGATCCGGACCCGGGAGTACGGTCTGTACCATGTGACGAATTCCGGCGGATGTACCTGGTACGAGTTCGCCCGCGAGATTCTGAATTCGATCGGAGCAGACCAGAAACTGCGCGGCATCCGTTCGGCTGACTACGGTGCCGCCGCCCGGCGTCCGGAGTACAGTGTGCTGGATTGCACCCGGTTCACTGTCGTATCCGGTCAATCCTGTCGTTCCTGGCAGGATGCGTTACGGGAATATCTGAACCAGCGGGCTACGTAAAGGGCCGAAGTCAGATGACAAGTCTGGCACGCAATGAATCCGCGAAGGGCGTGTTTTCAGGGAATCAGTGAATTACCACGCCCTGCGCAAAGCCTCAGGGTTGTGCCACCCGATTCGGCGAATATTCCGCGCTCACGCCGTGATGACCGCATCACTGCAGTGCCAGAAACCGTTCCGCCATTTCGCGGCGGATGCGATCGCGGAGTTCCGTACTCAGGAGGGTGCGGTGGTCCTTGCCGGGCTGGATTTCCACCACAGCATCGCTGCCGAGTTCTGAGAGTGTGGTCTTGAGCAGGGACGTGGCGCCGTTGAGATAGAACGTGTCCTCGTCTCCCATGAAGACATTCAGTTTGCCGGCCAGTTTGGGGCCGAGCGTCGGCCACTCGTCCGTGAGCTTCCGGCGAATGTCCCAGGCTCTCCACGCCTGGGCCGTCTGCGGGTCAACCGCGCCGGTGGTGCGATCCCAGAGCGGTCGCGGTATGCCGTTCTCAGTCTTCGGGCCGAAGACGGCTTCAAAGCTTTGAAACTGCCCACCGTGGCCCAGCACCTGTTCCATGCGGTCAAAGTCGTCCCACCAGACGAGGACCGTGTCGCCGCGGCGGGCAATCGGTCGACGTCCCCCCGCAGGATCATGCCAGGCATTCTCACTTTCCTGATAGATATTGGCCTGTTGAAAGTCACGGAAGTCCACGGAATCCGGAGCCGTACTCCACACGCCGTGGAACACATCCGGTTGCGTGATCTGCAGCCACAGGGAACTCCAGCCCCCGGATGAGTGCCCGGTGAGGAATCGGGCCTGGGGAGCAACACGGAAACGACGTTCAAACTCCGGGAGCCATTCCTTGATCAGTGCCGTGCCCCAGGGACCGTTGGTGGCAGAGTCGGCAAACACGTGATGTCCCCACGGACAGGACGGGTCGAGAATGACGCGAATGAATTCCACGCCACCGGGATTGGACTCCTCAACAGGCAACTTCGCCTGAGCCGACAGGTGGGAGCCGCCGAATCCGGGAATCGTGAAAATCACCGGGTAGCGGCGTGCCGGCTCCGCGACATAGCTGGCAGGCAGCAACACACCGGCCCGGACCGAGACCGGTCGGCCGCGAAAGGCCGAGAGGGACGGCGAGGGCACCTCGCAGAGTTTGCTCCATTCGGACTCTTGAAACACCGGCTGCGGAATCAGCTGGTCAATGACCAGTTGCACCGGCAGGTCACTTGAACCGGGAGTCCACTCCACCACCGCCGAATGACCGTTCCCAGGCCCGGTGCCGACCTGACGCTCTTCAGGATTGAACCGGGCAACGGCCTGCAGTCGCCAGGTTTTTCCCGTCAGCACCGGTAGCTGGCGCGGAAAGGTCATCAGACCCGCTGCTGCCGGAGTGAGCGCAAGCGGTGTGTCCGGCGCCCAATCTTTCACGTCGAGCGAAATCAACGGTTCCGGTTGTAACCAGTTCGGCCCCAGCCGTGGTTCCGCAGGTTGCTCACTCAGAAACAGGGTGACTCGCCCGGAAAACGGTGTCGACCGGACATCCTTCGGAAACGAAAGTGCAAACGACCACGGCGTCGACTCGTCGGCGGTCACGAGTGACGGGATTGTCAGGTGGACGAGCATCAGCAGCCGTGGAAGAATCGACATGAATATTGCAGTCCGAACACGATTTCACAGGGAACGGGACGTTACCGGACAAGAATTCTGCGTACAGGCAAATCAGCGACTGTCGCACCGGAATTCTCCAGGGCTGGAAGAATGCAGTCGTTGAAGCCTGTTCTGCCCGGGAGAGCATGACGTTTCACTGCCGGCTGTGGAGCAATTCACTGGCCGAAGCTGGTAAGATGGTAGCACAGGCGTCGGCCGAAAAAACCAGCGTGAAGGAGGAATTGCAGCGTGGTCACTGTTGAAGTCAACGGAATTTCCTTGCACGTCCTGTCCGAAGGTCAGGGCAGTCCGCTCGTCTTCCTGCACGGCTTCCCGCTCACCCATGCCATGTGGGATGCCCAGCGGCGCGAATTCCGGGAAACGCATCATGTGCTGATTCCTGACCTCCGCGGTTTCGGTCGCAGTTCCCGGCCGGAACAGATCGCCCGGATGGAAGAATTTGCCGACGACGTGCATGCGATGCTCGCAGCCTGCGATGTCAACGAACCGGTGACTTTATGCGGCCTGTCGATGGGCGGTTACATCGCGATGGCGTTCGCGCGAAAATACCCGGAACAGCTGGCACGGCTGGTGTTGTGTGATACCCGCTCGCAGCCGGATACCCCGGAAGCCGCGGATAATCGCCGTCAGCTGGCCGAAAAAGTTCTCAAGGACGGGCCGCGGATTGTGGCCGACAGCATGTTGCCGAAACTGTTTGGTCCCCGCACCAATGAAGATCATCCGGAGGTGGTGGATGCCGTGCGGAATCTGATTCTGGCAGGATCTCCGCGCGGGATTGCAGCGGCGCAGCGCGGGATGGCGGAGCGTCCGGATTCCACGCCGTCGCTGAAAGACATTGCCGTGCCGACCCTCGTCATTGTGGGCGAGTACGACCTGATTTCTCCGCCGGACGAGATGCGGGCGATTGCCGACGCAATCCCGGGAGCCCGGTTTGAAGTGATTCAGGGGGCGGGCCACATGTCGCCAATGGAACGGCCGGAGGCATTCAACGCCGTACTGCGGGCCTGGCTGGGCTGATCAGGGGGGATCGCAAAACCCCGGCGATGATGACTGCTGCGGGGTCACCCCTGAGGCGATGTTTTAGATTCAAGAGCCCGGTGCAACGTGAGTTTTACGATCTCCGGGCGGCAGTTGTAGCGGATCGGCTCGCGGCCGGAGACGCCGCGGGTCACGCTCATCAACGTGGGTGATTCCAGGAATACGCCGGACGCATAGCGACAACTATAGATACTGGGAGAGTAGACCGGGCCGCTGATCGGCAGCCGGCTCTGGCCGCCGTGCGTATGGCCGGCGAGCATCAGATCGATGCGATTGGCTTGCGCCCAGTCGATGCGATCGGGACTGTGACTGAGCAGCACGCGGAACGTATCGCCCGGCACCGCCGAGAGGTCCGGAGCCGCGCCCATCCACGGTCGTTCATTGCCGCAGATGACCAGGGGAATGCCGTCGCGCCGCAATTCGATCACTCGGCCGGAGGCGTCAATCCAGCCAAGTCCGGTGAGCGCGGAACGGATTTGCGGTTCGATGCCGACGTACCAGTCGTGATTGCCAAGGATGAAGTAGCAACCCAGGGGGGCCGACAAGGTTCCCAGGGTAGTCGGGATCCACTGCAGGCAGCTTTTGTGATCCAGCAGATCGCCCGTAAACACAATCAGATCGGGCTGAAGTTTCTGAACCTCGCTCATCACCTGTTCAAAGTATTCCCGCGTCACCGGTCCGCGGAAATGACAATCCGAGAAGTGCACCAGCGAGACGCCGTTCCAGGCAGCTGGCAGTCGCGGCAACACGTAGGTGCGTTGAACGACCTCCACTGTGAACTGCTGATTCAACGGCAGCCTGGCCAGCCATTTCGCGCGGCCTCCGCCGATCAGTGCACCCTCAGCCCGGCGTCCGATGTCGATCACGTCCGAGGTCTCTGCCACCTGACAGGCCGGCGGACGGTGTGTGCAGTAACGAAGGGTGGACGCCAGCAGCAACACGAACCCGACGGCGCCGATGGCCAGCAGTCCCCAGCCGACACTGCAGGTTTTCGACCAGTCGGTATTCCAGAGCAGCTTCGGTCCCATCACCCCCGTCGCGACCATCAATGCAACGGGATAGCCGAACAGCAGCACGTTGTGCGTCGCACGCACGCGCTGCAGCGTACTTCGCTTCCAGCCGTAGCCGTGCAACACGTTCTCGCAAATCGCCAGCAGCTTCGCTGTTCCCGCTGATGCAGCAAACCAGGTCAACAGAAACAGGAAGTTCATGGTTCGTCCGTGGCCAGTCGTCCGTAGTCCATTGCTCAAGTCGTTGCAGAAATCGTACAGAACTTTCGTGACATCAGTCAGTCAAGCCAGCTTGCTACTGACTACGGACCACTGGCAACGGACCCTCCCTCACTGATACTTCTTGATCGTCGGTTCGGGAACTTCATCGATCAACCGCTGGATGACGGCTTCTGACGACAGACCCTCTGCCTGGGCCTGGAAGTTGGTCGAGATGCGGTGCCGCAGCACCGGAATCGCCACCTTGCGAATGTCGCTGAGCGATACACTGGGGCGACCGACCATCGCGGCCATCGCCTTGCCGCCCGCGATCAGAAACTGACCGGCGCGCGGACCAGCGCCCCAGTCGACAAGTTCCCTGACGAACTTCGGACTGGCGTCGTCACCGGGACGGGTCGCCCGTACGAGCCGGGCCACGTAGTTGATGGTCAGCGGGCCGACCTCGATCGAGTTGATCTGCTTCTGCAGATACAGAATCGCCTTCGCAGACAACACCTTGCGGACTTCCTTCTTCTCGGCGATCGTGGTCGCGGCGAGAATCTGTTCCTCTTCATCCAGGTTAGGATAATCGACCTTCACGTTGAACATGAACCGGTCGAGCTGGGCTTCCGGCAGCGGATAAGTGCCTTCCTGTTCGATCGGGTTCTGGGTCGCAATCACGAAGAACGGGTCGGGCAGCTTGTAGGTCGTCTGCCCGACCGAGACTTCCCGTTCCTGCATCGACTGCAGCAAGGCAGCCTGAGTTTTCGGCGGCGTGCGGTTGATCTCGTCCGCCAGCAGGATATTGGTGAAAACCGGTCCTTCGACGAACCGGAATTCCCGCCGGCCGGCGTCATTCTCATCCAGCACATTTGTCCCGGTAATGTCCGACGGCATCAGGTCGGGTGTGAACTGAATCCGCTTGAACTGGACATCGAGAATCTGGGCGATCGTGGCGACGAGCAAGGTCTTCGCCAGTCCCGGCACACCGACCAGCAGGCAGTGACCGCCGGTGAAGATGGCGGCGAAAATCTGCTCAATCACTGCGTCCTGACCGATCACCACCTTCTTGAGTTCTTCCGCCATCAGCTTGCGATGGCTGCGGAATTTCTCCAGGAATTCGTCGAAATCACGTTTTTCACCGGCCAAGGCAGCATCCTTGTGCAAGCGGGAAGAATTCCCGGACGGAAACAGGCTCACTACCAGTTACGGTAACCGGTGGAAGCCTGAGCTGACAACAACGCCGGTGAATTGCCATTCCAGATCCGGTCGGGGAAAATCGATCGGGAACGAACGTGGCCCGTCCCTCAATCCCGGATCAGCCGGCAGGAGCTTAACGAAATGAATCAGCCAGCAGCCGGGCGACAGGATCTCCGCGTCCGTTGTCCGGGGTGTGCCACGGACTTCGTCTGCCGCATCCAGGCCGGCTACTCAACCTGCTGGTGTTACGAACTCCCCAACGTCTGTCCCGTGGACGCCGACCCCGACGCAGGTTGCCTGTGCCGCACCTGCCTGGAAGCGCGAATCGACGAGATCACGCGGATTCGTTCCCAGGGCTGATCACCTGCAAGTCGCCAGGTGGCGGGTGCCAAAGTTTAGCAGTCAGGCGAGTGGCCCTGTCGGGCGCTCCCCGGATCGCTGAAGAACTGCCGCCAGGCAGTGATCGCATGGTCATTCGCCTTGCTTTGATCAGTCCCCCCGGTGCCTGGCTTTCAACGGTGTCACCCGCCGGGAAAAGTCAATGACGAGGGGGAAGTGCAGTTGTTAAACTGATCGGAAACAGGAGCATTGTGCCATGTCGATCACCATCAGTATTCCCGACGAACTGGAACCGGCCCTGCGTCAAAAGGCGGCCGCTGCCGGACAGAACGTCGAACATTTCGTCCGGCAGATCGTCGCTGAAAACCTGCTTGAAGGTCCAGTGCCTCAGGCGGAACAGCCTGCTCGCCCGGGTTCACATGCAGAGTTCCGGGCCCGATTGCGGGATCTCATTCAGAGGCATGACATCCATCATGGGGAAATTGACGACAGTCGGGAATCCATCTATGCCGGACGCGGCGAATGAGGATTCTGATCGATACGAACATGCTGCTTCGGCTGGATGATCAGGCCAGTTCGCAACATGCAGAGGCGATGCAGGCAACGGAAGGACTGCAGGAAGCCGGTTACGAAGGCGTTCTGGTCCCCCAGGTTCTTTATGAGTACTGGGTGGTCGCCACACGTCCGTTGAAAGTAAACGGCCTCGGCCTGACGGCGGAGCGAACTGAACAAGTCATTGAAGGGTGGATGCAGTTATTCCCGCTGCTACGCGACGAACGAGGTGTCTTCGACGTCTGGCGCACAATCGTTAGTCGTTACGATGTCAAAGGCAAACTGTCCCACGATGCTCGTCTGGTCGCGGCCATGCAAAAGCACGGCCTGACTAACTTGTTGACATTCAACAAGTCCGACTTCGTCCGTTTTCCCGGGATTCAAGTGTTTACTCCGCGAGAAATTCTGGTGAGCCAGACTGGCTTGTGAACTCTGCCAGACGGACGAGTGCAAACCAGGAAACAGGCAACGCAACCGGACGCCGGATGCGGGAAATCGACCGGTTTCCGGGGCTGAGCGGGAATCGCCGGGCTTTCGCGAGTTTGCTCCAACTCCGGCTGCACTATCTGCCATGTTGCTCCAGTATGGTATTCGTCTTCATCTGCGGTCTTCCGTGGAAGCTGAGGCTTGGCTTGTCGGTGTGGCGAAGCCACTCTGCAAGGATTTGAAATCCGGAGAAATATTGTTCCGGAGTTCAAGACTGCAGAGATGAGAGTGGTTACCGGCCTGTGAATTTGCGAGATGAAAATCGGTGAAAAGTGCCGGAGTGCGTTCCGCAATTGAACCCGGAGGCAAAAAAGCTGGCGTTAGAATCGTTGCAGGCGGTCAAGTTTGCCGGGGCGTGCGTCGATGAGAGAGTGTCGGGGTGGTCGTTGTGGATTTCACCGCGCGGAGAGCGCGCTGGAGGGACGATCGCAACCGATGTTCTGTAAGTCGACGATCATTCGGCCTGAGGGTCGTGACGGGTTTGACATGAAACCGGTCCTGGTGCTGCTGCTGTGTGGATTGACGGCGAGTCTGGCCGGGTGCCGCTGTGCGCCGGGTTTCAACTGCTACGCCGATTTCATTGATGATCTGCATGACGAGCAGGTGATGTGGGATCAGTGGTACATCCCGCGACTCGATATCTCGCGGGCGGGGAAACCTGACTGGTGCGGGCCGGTGAACAGCCGCCTGGCTCCGTGTCGCTGTTGTGACACGGGTTGCTGGGACCGCGCGGATGAATGCTGGCGGTATCCGTCCGGTTATCCGTATGTCTATCCTTCGCGAACCCAGACCATCACGCAGATCAACGGTCCCGCCGCACCGGTCTATGCGCCGGCGGCAGAGATGAATGCGCCGGTGCTGGAAGTCACGCCGGTTCCGCCGGCTCCGGGCTACGAAGAGCCGCCGGTTCTGCTGCCTCCAGCGCCGCCACCGGCGCCGTTGCCGTGAGCATCGGGACTGGGTGGCGGGATTGATCAACCGGGAACCGGGGTGTCTCTGACGATTGTTTGGATCAGGGCTGCTGTCGGTCTTCCCGGTTGGAAGAGTCGGTCGGGATTGTCTCCCCAATTCTGAGAATCTTGGGAGAGGCTCAAGGGCTGCTTTGACTTGGTTCCCGCGCGTCCGTAGACTGCGGCGGTTCCTGAGGTTGAAGGGCAGGCGACCGGAGTGCGGATGAATTCTCATCTGGTTTCGGCTGCCAACAGACAGGAAGCCCGTCGTGACCGGCCGGCAATCACCAGAGCGGCCATCCCCCTTGCAAGGATATGTCTGGGCGGCTCGGGTTAGTCAGGTGGCGCTGGGGTCAGTGATGCCGCCGCTGCTGGGCTACTGGGCGGATTCCGCCTGGGGTACAGGGCCGTGGTTGTTGATTGTGGGGGCGGTTCTGGGGTTTGCCCTGTTGATGCTTGAGGTGGTTCGTCTGGCTGGTGGTCGGCCGTCGAAGAAATGATTAGCGGCTGGCGTGAGTGGTGTCTTCAGCAGCTGGTGCCAAAGGGTAGTGGTCGGGAATGTCGGGTGAGCGCTCCGAAGCTGGTATGAAGCGGTCTCCGGTGGTTTGGGCAGCACTGTTTACAGTAGCAGTTCTGGCTCTGGGGCTTCTTTGTGGAGTGGTTGCGTTCGGGTTTGCGGGCTGGCCGGGTGCCGAGGCTGCTTTTTGGTCGACGCTGTTTTGTCTTGTTCCCGGATGGCTAGTGCTTTTAGGTGAGTCATTGTATCGTTTGACCCGCGACGCGGTCTACGGGGCGCTTCTTGGCTCTTTTGTACGGTTGGGTGGCGTAACGGCTGGCGCTTTGCTGGTTGTTATTTATCGGCCTGAAATTCCGCGGCTGGTGCTCGCAGGCTGTCTGGGGGTTCTCTATATGGGGAGCCTCCTGTTCGAGACTGTGGGTCAGTTGCGACGGCTGCCGCTGACACCGCCGGTTGCAGGCTCAGTCGCTGCGGTGAAAGTTGAGAGTTAACGCCGCGGCCGGTCAGTGGGCAAGATGCTTCGGCGTGTTGGGGTTCGGGGCGTTTTGCGGCCCGGAGTAGCGGATACCGGCTACTGTCAATGATGGTTCTCGTGGCTGGTTTGGGTGTGGGTGGCGTCAATGGCAAGTGTTGATAACTTTCATCACGTACGCGACTTTGGCTACTTCGAGTTGCCAATGTTCGTCGGCCGTTGGCTGGGCCTGCCGGACAACAGGCTCTGGCTCCCGAAAATCGATCTGTTCGGCTACGAGTTGCAGCTGACCAAGTTTATGGTGCTGCAGGTCGTCGCCGGGTTACTGACATTGATCATTTTTCGCAGCCTGGCGAACAGCATTCGCGGCGGCAAGCCGGCTCGGGGTGCCTGGAACAATTTGTGGGAATCAATCGCGCTGTTCTTGCGTGATAACGTAGTTCGCCCGACTCTGGGTGGTCACCATCATGACGAACATGCGGATGCTCATGCCGGCCTGCATGGACCGAACGGTGATGCTCACGGCCATGATGTCTACGGAAGTCATTCGCACAGTACGGATGATGCGCCGCATGAACAGCGTCTGGGCGAGATTTCACACGATCATACGGTGCATCCGGAAGACAAGCATCTTCCGTTTGTCTGGTCCTGCTTCTTCTATATCCTGTTCTGCAATCTGCTCGGGGCTGTGCCCTTCCTGGGGTCGGCGACAGGCAATATTAACGTGACGGGGGCTTTGGCCCTGTGTGCTCTGGGTTGCACCTTTGTTGTGGGTTGTCGTGAACTGGGTGGGCCAGTGGCCTTCCTGAAGAATCTGGTGCCGCCACTGGACGCACCGCCGGCGATGAAGCTGTTTCTGGTTCCGATGATGTTTGTGATCGAAGTCCTTGGGCTGTTGATCAAGCATGGCGTGCTTGCGGTCCGGTTGTTCGCCAATATCATGGGTGGACATACCGTCATCGGCGTGATGCTGAGTTTTATCGCGGCGGCTCCCGTGCTGGATTCGTGGCTCTGGTATCTGGTGACACCCGCCAGCATCTTTGGTCAGATCGCGATCGGGATGCTGGAATTGTTCGTGGCCTTTTTGCAGGCCTATGTATTCGCTTTCCTGGCCACGATTTTCATCGGGATGGGTTCGCATCCCCACTGATTCCAGGACATGCCTGCCTCCTTGTCGTCTGCCTGGATGGTTCGCGGGTTGCAGGAATATTGCCTCACTGATAATGCCTGGCGTCGGTCAATGCAGACCGGGCCTCTGTTTCCAATAGTCCCCGACCTGTCGACAGGTCAAACAGGAGATTCGCAAGTGATTCGGATGTTGCAACTGATGTGCGTGGTGGCGGTGGTTCTGCTGTCGACGGCTGCTCCGGCGATGGCCCAGGACGATGTCGCCGTGGAAGCGGTCCGCACTCCCCTGATCAGCTTCAGCGGTGCTTTCGGTGCTGCCCTGACGATCATCGGCGCTGCCTACGGCATCGGCAAGATCGGTGCTTCGGCCGTTGAGAGCATGGCCCGGCAGCCGGAAGTCGCCGGCGACATCCGCGGTGCCCTGTTGCTGGCCGCAGCCCTGATCGAAGGTGCGACGTTCTTCGCACTCATCGTCTGTATTATCGGTGGCTGATTTGTGAACGCCGGCCGGTTGTCGGCAAGCTCGACAGCCGCGGTGTCCTTTCCTGAAGTCAAATGGCGTTCCTGGGTTCAGTCATGCATCGAACGATTTTCGGAACCTGCATTGCCGCACTGGTCAGTGTGGTCATGCTGCTGACCGGAAGCACCCTGAGTGCCGACGACCATCCGCCTGCAGCTCATGATCCCGCTGGCCATGTCGCCGGGGGAGCACATGCCGCAGGTGGTCACGGCAGTGGTCATCATGATGAACCGCATGAAACCGGTCTGCCGATGACCTTCAAGGCCGATCTGGCCCTGTGGTCGCTGGTGGTGTTTCTGTTGTTCGTCGTGGTGTTAGGCAAGTTCGCCTGGGCTCCGCTGTCGCAGGCCCTGGAAGCCCGTGAAGCCGGGATTCGCAAGGAAATCGCTGATGCAGAAGCGAACCGGCTGAAGTCGGAATCCCTGCTGCGTGAGTATGAGGTCCGTATGGCCCAGACTCAGGAAGAAGTGAAGGCCCTGATTGCCGAAGCCCGTCGTGATGCGGATCACACGAAGCAGGAAATCATGGCCACGGCACAGCGGGAAGCGGAAGCCACCCGTCAACGGGCCGTCAGCGATATCGAACGAGCCCGGGACGTCGCGCTCGGGGAACTGTTCGATTTTGTTTCCGGTAACGTCGTACAGGCTACGGAGCATGTCCTGCAACGCAGCCTGACCGGGGATGACCAGGAACGTCTGGTCCGGGAAGCTCTCGCCCAGATGGACGTGAGCAAGAACTGATCAGCTACTCCGGCCGGTGTTTCATGGCCGGCCGGTTTCACGGTGAAGATTTCCAGAGACGGCGGCGATGTCAGCGACAGCTTCACATTCGGTTACAGCCAGCCTTGCGCAAGATCCGGGTGCCCTTTCGGTCGCCAGAGTCTATGCCGTGAGTCTGCTGGATGCTGCCGCCGGTAGCGGCCAGGTCGACGCAATCCTGGAAGAATATAATTCGCTGGTCGACGACGTCTTGCAGCGGAATCCTGACTTCGAGCGACTGTTGTGTACTGCTGTTACCACGCAGGAAGAAAAGCTGGGTTTGATTGACAGGGTTCTGGCTCCGGCCGGAAGTCCGTTGCTGATTAACACGCTGAAAGTCCTTGCGAAGCACAGTCGACTGGAACTGGTGCGTGCAGTCTACGTGGCGGCCGTGCAGGAACACGAACAGCGTGTCGGTCGGGTACGGGTGAAGGTGGTCAGTGCCACACCGCTGTCCGAGGCATCGCTCACCAGTGTGCGTCAGCATTTGACACAGGTTTTATCCGCGGAACCCATTGTGGAAACAGTGGTCGATCCGCAAGTGCTGGGCGGGCTGATTGTCCGCGTCGGCGATACAGTTTACGACGGCTCGGTCCGAAATCGTCTACGGCAGTTGCGCGGGAAACTGCGCGAGAGGTGCATGAATGAAGTTCAACGCGGGCGAGATCGCTTCAGTCATCCAGCAGGAAATTGAAGATTTCCGCGGCCAGATCGAGACCGCCGAAGTGGGGCGCGTCGTCGAGGTGGGTGACGGTATTGCGCGAGTGTACGGCCTGTCGTCCGCCATGTCGGGCGAAATGGTCGAGTTCGCCAATGGCGTGCGCGGTCAGGTCTTCAACCTGGAAGAAAACTCGGTCGGTGTGATCATTCTGGGTGACTACCTGGAGATCACCGAAGGGATGGAAGTCCGGACCATCGGCAGCCTGCTGTCGGTGCCGGTCGGCGATGCCCTGATCGGTCGCGTCGTTGATCCGCTGGGCAATCCGCTCGACGGCAAAGGCCCGATCATCACCAGCGACTCGCGTCCGCTGGAAACCATGGCGCCGGGCGTCGCGGGTCGCCAGCCGGTGAAGCAACCTTTGCAGACCGGCATCAAGGCCGTCGATGCCATGACGCCGATCGGCCGCGGTCAACGTCAGCTGATCATTGGTGACCGCAAGACCGGCAAGACCGCCGTCGCAGTCGATGCGATCATCAATCAGAAGGACAGCGGCGTCATCTGTGTGTACGTGGCCTGCGGTCAACGTGCCAGCACAGTCGCCAGCGTCGTCGAAGCGTTGCAGAAGACCGGCGCGATGGATTACACCATCGTCGTCTCCGCGACAGCTTCCGACCCGGCCCCGCTGCAATACATCGCTCCGTACGCCGGAGCCGCGATTGCCGAACATTTCATGTATCAGGGCAAGCACACCCTGGTCGTGTACGATGATTTGTCCAAGCAGGCCGTCGCTTACCGTCAGTTGTCGCTGCTGATGCGTCGTCCGCCAGGCCGTGAAGCTTATCCCGGCGACGTGTTCTTCTGCCACAGCCGTCTGCTGGAACGGGCCGCCAAGCTCAGCGATGAACTCGGCGGCGGTTCGATGACGGCTCTGCCGATCATTGAAACGCTCGAAGGCGAAGTCTCGGCATATATTCCGACGAACGTGATCTCGATCACCGACGGCCAGATCTATCTGGAGCCGGATCTGTTTTTCGCCGGTGTGCGTCCCGCCATCAACGTGGGTATCAGCGTTTCCCGCGTGGGCGGCAATGCCCAGACGAAAGCGATGAAGAAGGTCGCCGGCAGTTTGCGGCTGGACTTGGCCGCCTTCCGGGAACTGGAAGCCTTCGCGCAGCTCGGTACGGAGCTGGACAAGGCGACACAGCAGCAACTCGATCGCGGTTACCGCATGGTCGAACTGCTCAAGCAGCCTCAGTTCCAGCCGCTGCACTTTGCCGACCAGGTCGTCAGTATCTATGCCGGCGGTAAGGGCTATTTCGACAAGGTGCCGGTCAGCCGCGTGCAGGAAGCCGAGAAGGTGCTGCTGCGGTTTATTCAGGAAGAGAAGAGCGAGATTCGCAACACTCTGATCAAGACCGGTACCCTGGATGCTGACACCGAGAAAGCTCTGGTCGCCGCTCTTGATGAGTTCGTGATCCGGTGGCAGACCACGGAAGCGAAGAAGTAGTCTTTCCGCTGAGGCCCAGGGAATCCGTTCCCTGGGCGACTGCTGAAATTTAGCATTCAGTGCATCTCTCCCGACGAGCGATTCATGGCCAAAGCAAGAGCGATCGTCAAGCGGCTCAAAGCCGTCCGCAATATCCGCAAGATTACGCGGACGATGGAACTGGTCGCTACGGCCCGTTTCAAGAAGGCGATGGACCGCGCCACCGAAGCCTCAGCCTATACCCGCAAGATTTCCGAAATTGTGGCGGACGTGTCTGCGACGCTGGCGACCGTGTCGAGCGAATCGAAGCTGACGCATCCGTTGCTGGTGCCGCACCCGGAAGAAAAGAACGCGCTGCTGCTGGTGCTGACCTCGAATCGTGGTCTGTGTGGCGGTTATAACGCGGGAATTCTGCGAGTTGCCCAGCATCGTTTGCGCGAAGTCGATGCTGCCACCACGGCCTTGCGTCTGGAGGTTTCGGGCAAGCGGGGAATCAACTTCTTCCGTTTTCAGAAGCAGGCAGTCGACAAGACCTACACCCAGTTCGAGGACCGCCCGGCCTTTGAAGAAGTCAATGCTCTCGCCGACCAGATGATCGCCGCATATGTAAGCGGAACTCTGGATCGTGTCGATGTGGCGTATCAGAAGTTTGAATCGATGGCTCGCCAGCGGGCGGTGGTCGAGACTCTGTTGCCCATCAGCCAGCTCCCCGGTGCCGAGCAGGCGAAGAAAGAACGCCAGATCGAATACGAATTCCTGCCGTCTCCGGAAGAGATTCTGGAAGAGATTGTGCCTGCCGCTTTCAAGGCCCGCCTCTTCAAATGCTTCCTGGACGCCGCCGTCAGCGAACAGATCGCCCGGATGGTGGCCATGAAGAGCGCTACCGAGAACGCCGGCGAAATGATCTCGACCCTGAAAGCCAGCTACAACCGCGCCCGCCAGTCGCAGATTACGTCGGAACTGAGCGAGATCATTGGTGGGGCAGCGGCGTTGGAATAAAGTGGGTAGTGGGTAGGGATTAGTGGGTAGCCAGAATTAGGATGAGGAATCCAGGCTTGATTGGATGTCAACAGGAGTAGCAGATGCCTCCGCAAGATGTTGATGTCAAGTTGCCTAAAATTGATCTCCGTCGTACTGATATTGTGTTCGACGTGAAAGTCGATGAGGCCACTTTGTGGGCACTCCATATTTCAAGAGGTGCGGTGGTTTGGTTTCCTGCAGGAAATACGTAGGGCCATAAATTGAATTGGTCGAAGTTTGCAGAATTAATGGTGGAATACGGAAACCGCAGCGAAACGAGATAATTGCCATCGCATGCCGATCAGGAAGTTGATGTACGAATTGAAAGCCATCGCGATCTTTTGGTGTGGCAAAGGGCAGTGGATTTGATCGTGGAGTGCTATCGTTCGACTCGTAAGTTTCCGGATTACGAACGTTTTGGACTCAGTTCACAGTTGCAGCGAGCCGCAGTGTCAGTCGCTGCGAACATTGCAGAGGGAAAAGGTCGCGGGACCAAGGCTCAGTTTCTCGCGTTCTTGCAGATTGCATCGGGATCACTGACAGAAGTGGATACACATCTTGTCATTGCTTTCCGTCTGGGATATTTGACGGATTCAGAGTTTCAAGGAATTGCAGCGCGGGTGGAGGAAGTTGGTCGGATGCTAACCGGTTTGCGACGCTCCCTGGAGCGACACAACTGATTCTGGCTACCCACTACCCACTATCCACTACCCACTCTCGCGAGGATCAAATGTCAACAGCAACCGCCACTGGTCGCATTTCGCAAATCATCGGCTCGACGTTCGATGCCGAGTTCGATGAGGCCCATCTGCCAGACATCTACAATGCCCTCAGGATCGATACGACGGTCAAGGGCACGCACGTCAAGGTGACTGGGGAAGTCCAGCAGCACCTGGGGGGGGGGCGCGTTCGTTGCGTGGCGCTCGGTTCCACCGATGGTATGGTCCGCGGCATGGAAGTCGTCGATACCGGTGCTCCGGTGTCAGTGCCTGTCGGCAAGGGGACACTGGGTCGCGTCTTCAACCTGCTGGGTGACCCGATCGATGGTCGTGGTGAAGTGATGGCCGAGGAACGCTGGCCAATTCACCGTGATCCGCCTCCGCTGGAACAGCTGAGCTCAAAGACGGAAATTTTTGAGACCGGGATCAAGGTCGTTGACCTGCTGATTCCGTTCGTTCGCGGCGGTAAAGCCGGTCTGTTCGGTGGTGCCGGTCTCGGCAAGACGGTGATTCTGCAGGAACTCATCGCCCGTATCGCCAGTGCTCACGGTGGTTACTCCGTGTTTGCCGGAGTGGGTGAACGAACCCGCGAAGGGAACGACCTCTGGCTGGAAATGCAGGAAACCAAGATCGGCAGCACCGATCGCGCGGTCATCGAGCAAACCGCGATGGTGTTCGGCCAGATGAATGAGCCGCCCGGTGCCCGTCTCCGCGTGGCCCTGACCGCGCTGACGATGGCCGAGTGGTTCCGTGACGCGACCGGTGCCGATACGCTGATGTTCGTGGACAACATCTTCCGGTTCTCGCAGGCCGGTTCCGAAGTGTCCGCGCTCCTCGGTCGTATGCCGTCCGCCGTGGGTTACCAACCCACGCTGAGCACCGAGCTGGGAGCCCTGCAGGAACGGATCACCTCGACAAAGCGCGGGGCCATTACCTCGGTGCAGGCCGTGTACGTGCCCGCAGACGATCCGACCGACCCGGCACCTGCGACCGCGTTTGCCCACCTCGACGCGTTCATCTATCTCGAACGTAAGATCGCCGAAAAAGGCCTGTACCCCGCCATCGACCCGCTGTCGTCGTCCAGCCGCGTGCTGGACCCGCAGATCGTGGGCGAGCATCACTATGCAGTTGCCCGCCGCGTGCAGAAGCTGCTGCAGCGATATCGCGAACTGCAGGACATCATCGCGATTCTGGGGATCGACGAACTGGCAGAAGAAGACAAGCTGGTGGTGCATCGCGCCCGCCGCATCGAACGCTTCCTGTCGCAGCCGTTCATCGTGGCTGAGGCGTTCACCGGCAAGAAAGGGAACATCACCCCGCTGGCCGATACGATCCGCAGCTTTGAAGAACTGTGTGACGGCAAGTGGGACCATCTGCCGGAATCTGCATTCATGTACGTCGGGGCCATTGAAGAAGCCGCCGAGCAGGCCGAGCGTATGGCCGCGTCCGTCAAGTAAACAGAGAAAGAGTGGGTCGTGGGTCGTGGGTCGTGAGTAGGGAATACAGGGCATTCGGCATCTTGTGTTTGCTACCCACTATCTACTATCCACTACCCACTAACCGAGCATGGCCATCGAAAAGACATTGCAACTGGTCATTGTGACGCCGGAAAAGACGTTGCTGGATGAACCGGTAACCGCGCTCAGCTTTCCGTTGTACGATGGCGGCATTGGCATCCTGCCGGGACGTCTGCCGTTGATCGGGCGACTGGGCACGGGCGAACTGAAGGTGACGCAACCGGGCGGCGAGCGGCTGTTCTTCATTGATGGCGGCTTCGTGCAGGTGCGTGGCGGAGTGGTGACGCTGCTGACGAATAATGCCGTTCCGGCAGCGGAACTCTCGATGCCCACTGCCCAGCAGGAACTGGAAGCAGCGGCCCAGCTGGTGCCGACGACCGAGACCGGCTTCGCCGAGAAATCCCGGAAGCAACAGCGTGCCCGCAGCAAGATTGCTCTGGCGCGTAAAGCCAGGTGATCCTTCGGGATTTCACCGGTAACGGGTTACAGCCCGCAAGGTTTGGCAGGTTTACCTGAGTCTTCTGTCCAACTCAGAATTCCGTGTCTCAAACTTTTGCCAGTCGTTAAAGTTCAGTGCAGTTTCACACAGCCAGCCGCCTTGTGCGGCTGCTGTCGTTTCAGGGAATTGCTGAAAGAGTTATTACGGCGGTTTCCGCCGGTCGACATCAGAGATAGCAGCGATCAAACACTGGGTCGGCTGCGTTCCCCCTCTGACAGTGCCTTGCGGCAGGACCGGTTCGCCTATGATGCTCTCGAATCGCGATCAATCACACAGTGCTCTCGCCTCTGCCCCGGAACGGGTCTTCCTGGAACTCCGTCTCGATGGAACGAGCGTGCAGCATCTCGAAATGGAACATACGGAATTGCTCGTAGGTCGCGGTGGCTGTTGCGATCTGCGGTTTGAAGATCCCGGGTTTCCTCTCGTGCACTCGGAATTCCGCCGTCAGGGCGGCGTGCTATGGGTAGAAACCGTGGACTCTGATCTCAAGGTCTCAGTCAACAATCAGCCTTACACCCGGCTCGCCCTGCGTGACGGTGACCGCGTGCAGTTCGGGGATCGCGAAATCGTGATCCACATCGGACTGACAGATCTTCTGTCTCAGATCACCGAGGATGTGCCCGACACTGGCCTGCGCGATCTGTCGGCAGAGGAGCTCTGTGATCTGATCCTGGCAGAACAGCAGGAGTTCGCGGAGTATGAGGACCGCAAGCTTCAGGGCTGGCACGATCTGATTGCCGCGCTCGATTCGGTGCTCAGCGTCGAGGACGAGGCTCCCGTAATTCCTTCACCGATGACCTCAAGGATGCTGGCCGAACTGCAACGAATCGAACAGACAATCGCGTCCCGGCGTGTCACAGAAGTGGAAGGTCAATCGCCGCAGGAAATCGATTTCGCAGACAGTCGCCTGCCCCGCCTGAATGAACTCCTTGAACAGTTGCAGGGTAGTGACCTGCGGGCGAGTGCCTAGCATCAGGGATTAGCGAGCAGGGAAGAGTGAATAGCCAGAGAGGTATTAAGACGCTTCTTGCGGCGATTCACTCTTCCCTGCTCGCTATTCGCTTTAATCTCCCACATGCCGGCAGTCATTCCATAAGCGAATCGCAGGCTCATCGAGAGTGTGTTCATAGCCCAGAATGCTGATGGTGGCGGTGTCGAGCAGCAATTGCTTGCCCTGAGCCGGTTCCCAACCGCACCAGCGGGCTGCGAGAATCCGCAGGAAGTGGCCGCTGGAAAACAGGATGGCAGTGTCATTCAGCTCGCGTAGCCGGGCGATGACGCGGTCGGCCCTCGCCGCCGCCTGTGGTACGCTCTCGCCGTTCGGGCAACCGTGCCTGAAGACCGTCCAGCCGGGAATCATTTGCCGGATCTGTGGCGTGGTCAGCCCCTCGTAGTCGCCGTAATCCCATTCGACCAGATCAGGATCGACGTCGGCTTCCTGCGCATAACCGGCGAGCTCGCACGTTTGCCGCGCCCGCAGGAGCGGACTCACATAGACGTGCGGCACCCGGAGATTTTGCAGACGCTCTCCGAGCCGCTTTGCGTTCCGTTCGCCGCGTTCGGTCAGCGGCAAGTCGGTGCGGCTGCCGGTGTGCTGGCCCGTCAGCGACCACGCCGTTTCTCCATGCCGGGCGAGCAGAATCACAGGCAGTGAAGAACTCATCGGCGGGCTCCGGAGAGTTGAGAGTTTATGGTTGAGAGCTGAGAGCGAAGACCAGGCTGCCTTTCACTCTCAACTCTGAACTCTCAACACTCAACTATTCAGCAACTTCTTCGCGGCTTCCACCACGGTGTCCGTGGAGAACCCGAAGAACTTCATCACGTCTTTCAGCGGGGCCGACGCACCGAACGAGTGCATGCCGATAGCGATGCCCTCGCTGCCGACATAGCGTTCCCAGCCGAAGGTGGTCGCCATTTCGATCGACACGCGGGCCTTCACGGCCGCCGGGAAGACCTCTTCGCGATACTCCGGGTGTTCCCCGCAGTAATGCTCGAAGATTTCGGTGGACGGCAGGCTGACCACGCGGGCCTTGATCCCTTCCGCCGTCAGTTTTTCGTAGGCTTCCACGGCCAGATGCAGTTCGGTGCCGGTACCCATCAGGATCACGTCCGGCTTGCCGTCCGCAGCATCCGCCAGGATGTAGGCACCGCGATGCAGTCCCTCAGCAGCTGCGTACTTGCTGCGATCCAGCGTCGGCATCGCCTGTCGCGACAGGATCAGCGCCACCGGTTCTTTGTTAAGCTGCATGGTGTGACGCCAGGCTTCGACCGTTTCATTGGCATCGCCCGGACGAATCACCACCAGGCCGGGCATGGCTCGCAACGAAGCGATGTGTTCGATCGGCTGGTGCGTCGGGCCGTCTTCGCCGACACCCAGCGAATCGTGGGTGAAGATGAAGATCGACGGCACTTCCATGATGGCGGCGAGACGGATCGAATTCCGGCAGTAGTCGCTGAACACCAGGAAGGTGGACCCGTACGGCCGCACGCGGCTGACTGCCATCCCGTTGACGACTGCGGCCATCGCGTGTTCGCGGATGCCGAAGTGCATGTTCCGGCCGCCGTAGCTGTCTGCCTGGAACGGTTCCGCGCCCTTGATGAGCGTCTTCGTAGACGGGGCCAGGTCGGCCGAGCCGCCGATCAGCCACGGCACGGTCTTGGCGATCGCATTCAGGGCTTCGCCACCGACGTCGCGGCTGGCCTTGCCCTTGGCATCGGCGGGGTAGGTCGGCAGGTTGCTGTCCCACCCTTCCGGCAGTTCGCGATGCTGGATCTGCCCGAGTTCCTTAGCCAGTTCCGGGTATTCGGCTTCATATTTGGCGAAGAGATCGATCCACTCTTTGTGCAGTTCCGCGCCGCGGGCACCGATGCCCGACTGGAAGTGATCGTACACGCCGTCCGGCACGTAGAACGACGGTTCCGCCGGCCAGCCGTAGACAGCCTTGGTCAGCTTGATTTCCTCAGCCCCGAGCGGTTCGCCGTGGGCACTGTGAGAATCCTGCTTGTTCGGCGAACCCCAGCCGATGTGGCTGTTGACGATGATGAGCGTCGGGGCATCGTCCGTCTTCAGGAAGGTGTGATAGGCCGCTTCCAGCGATGCGAGATCGTTGCCGTCTTCCACGTGCAGCACGTGCCAGCCGTAAGCCTTGAAGCGGGCCGCCACGTCTTCCGACATCGACAGATCGGTATGACCTTCGATCGTGATGCGGTTGGAATCGTACATCCAGCACAGGTTCGACAGCTTCAGGTGGCCAGCCAGCGAAGCCGCTTCGGACGAAATGCCTTCCTGCATGCAGCCGTCGCCGGCGAAGGCATACACGTTGAAGTTGAACAGCTCGAAGCCGGGCTGGTTGTAGCGGGAGGCCAGCCACTTCGATGCGATCGCCATGCCGACGCTGTTGGCCACGCCCTGTCCCAGCGGACCGGTGGTGGTTTCAATGCCGGCCGTGTAGCGGAATTCCGGATGACCCGGCGTGCGGCTGTGCAGCTGACGGAACTTCTTCAGATCGTCGATGCTCAGGGCCGGTCCCTCGCCGACCTTCATGTCGTCCTCGACATTCACCACGCCGGTCAGGTGAATCAGCGAGTAGATCAGCATCGAGGCATGACCGGCCGACAGCACGAAGCGGTCGCGGTTCGGCCAGATCGGGCTGGCCGGGTCATAGCGTAGAATTCGCTGCCACAGGACGTAGGCATTGGGCGCCATCCCCATCGGCGAGCCCGGGTGTCCCGAGTTCGCGGCCTGAACGGCGTCCATCGAAAGGGTCCGGATGGAGTTGATCGCCAGTTGTTCGATCGTCTGCTGTCCGGCGGACGTCGGAGTCGATGCCATTGCTGATCCTGTCGCAGTGATACGGGACTATGGAAGCTCTGTTGAACGGAAATACTCTGGTCAGCGGGAGTTCCACAGGACCAGCGGATTGCCACGCAGCGTGTTTCGCCGGTTCTTCAGACTCCCGGCGGCACAAAATCCCGCACAGTATAACCAGTTCCGACTCCCGATGCTGCCAAGTGGTCGACCGACTTTTCTTCACATTAAGGGTTTCTTATTGGAGTCGCGAAATCGCAGGCGGTGACCATGATTCACTTGCGGTTTCGCGATTCCGGGAGATTGGGATAACTGCGCAGTTCAGGTGTTTTTGAGCCTGCGGTTGGGATTGACCCGTGATCCCCGCCCCACATACCCTTCGCCGCTCCTCCCCACCTCCCGTCCTGCAGACCGAAATGAGTTCCCCGCATGTCGAGTCGCATCCCGACGGCGATCCTGTTATTGACCTGCCTGCTGGCCACCGGACGCAGTGCAACCGGGCAGGAAAAACCAGGAACGGAGAAAACCTCATCTGCTCCGCCGGAGCAGATTCTGGTGATGTCCGACGGACGCATCCTGCGCGGACAGATGCACCGTCATGCCGCGGGCTACTATGTGGAACGCCCCAGCGGCAGCATCCTGATTCCCTCCGACCAGATTCGCTGCGTGGCCCGTGATCTGAAGGACGCCTACCACCAGCAACGCGAGCAGATGATCGAACCGACCTCTGCCATGCTCATCCGGCTGGCAGAGTGGTGCGTGACGTATCGCCTGTATGATGAAGCCACCGATGAACTGAAACGCGCATTGCGACGCGATCCGGAGAACGAAGTCGCGCGACGGATGCTGGGACGACTGAACGACATGTTGCGGGCGGACCCCGTCAAGACGCTGTCCGCCTCTCGCGTTGACACCACGGGCGTCTTTGCCGCGGATGTTGAGGCCCTGGGCGGATTGTCGCGAAAGTCTGCCGCGGAGTTCACCGCGAAGATTCAGCCACTGCTGATTAACAAATGTGGCAACGCGGGCTGTCACGGCTATGAGGCGACCAGTGAATTTCGCCTCAGCCACGTCCGTGTCGGCAGTTCCAATCATCGCCGGGCTGCCGAACAGAACCTGGCGACGGTGCTGAAGTATATCGATTCCACGAATCCGCTCAGCAGTCCGCTTCTGACGGAGACGACACGCGGACAGCATGGCGGGGCTTCGTTTGCCATTTTCGGGGGTGCCAGCGGTGCCATGCAGGAAAAGCTGCTGCAGTCCTGGGTGAC
>VFQN01000720.1_pt1 | contig 59705 bp, 57 predicted proteins | sample 3512371 | NCBI WGS metagenome assembly VFQN01 (sample SAMN10412370, study PRJNA504923) | tailings metagenome | isolation source: Replicate 2 from Balatoc abandoned mine | place: Philippines: Itogon, Benguet | collected 2017-08-28 | reverse complement strand
CGATCTCGATCTCGGCGGTCAGCGGCAAACAGGTCGAAAATTACGGCCAGACCAACCTCGAACAAATCTCGTCGTCGGTTCCCAACCTCAAGATCACCCAGACCGCGATCGCCAATCGCATCGCGATCCGCGGCATCGCCTCGGGCGACAACAAGGGGTTCGAACAGTCGGTCGCGATGTTCGTCGATGGCGTCTATTATGGACGCGACCAGCTTTCGCGCCTGCCGCTCGTCGATATGGAGCGGGTCGAGGTTTTGCGAGGCCCCCAACCGACGCTGTTCGGCAAGAATGCGATCGCAGGGGCGGTCAATATCACGACACGCAGCCCGACCGACGAATTCGAGGGGACGGTGAGCGGCCTCTATGAATTCAATCACAAGGAACTGCAGCTGACCGGCGTCCTGTCGGGGCCGCTGAGCGACGGCATCGAAGCGCGCGTGGTTGGCTATCATCGCTCGATGGACGGATATTTCTACAACCAGAAATTGAAGCGCAACGAGCCCAACGTCGATGAATATTATGTCCGCGGCAAGGTTGAGTTCGACAAGGGCGGGCCGCTCGCGGCCGAACTGAAGCTCGAATATGCAGACTTTGCGATGAAGGGCCAGCCGCGCGACGTGTTCGGCGCGGTCGGGAATTACAATGCGGTCTTCCAGGGCCCCTTCTTCGTCAGCACTGTCCCCGACTATGTGCGCGAGGATAATGGCTATGAAAGCCGCAACAAGGTGTTCGGGGCGACGCTGAACGCCGATCTGGAAATCGGCGAGCACACGCTGACCTCTGTGACGTCGCTGCTCGACTATAAGACGCGCGAGATCGTCGATGTCGACTTTTCGGGGATCAGCTTTCTCGACGGCACCAATTTGCGCGAGGATTATCGGCAGTTTTCACAAGAGCTGCGTTTAACGTCGCCCGGCGGCGAGGCGTTCAATTATATCGGCGGCGTCTATTATCAGCACGCCAAGCTGGACGTTCAGGATTTCACCCTCTTCAACCCGACCTTTCTGGGGCTGGGTGCGCCGTTCAACGCGCTCGGCGATACGCGCAACGACCGCGACTACAGCCAGACGTCGGACCTGATCTCGGCCTTTGCGCAGGGCGAATTGTCGTTGACCGACCAGCTTCGCGTTACCGCCGGCGCGCGCTTCAATCATGAGAAGAAGAGCGGCCGCCGATCGCTCGCCATCGTGCAGGGCCCGCTCAGCACCGCGCCCGCCGCCGTGGTCGCTGCGGTGTTCCGCGCGCTCAATATCGAGGCGCACAGCATCGCCGGCAAGCTGAGCGAGGACAGCTTCAATCCGATGGTCAACGTCCAGTTCGACGCGACCGACGACCTGATGCTCTATGCGTCCTATGCGCGCGGAACCAAGGCCGGCGGCTTCGACATCCGGTCCAATTCTTTGCCGACGTCGACCACGGTCGCCAAGCCCGGCGCGTTCGAATTCCAGGACGAAAGCGCCGACAATTTCGAAGCGGGGCTGAAATACAAGGGCCGCGACGTCGCTTTCAACCTGTCCTTCTATCGCACCAAATACAAGGATCTGCAGGTCAACATCTTCGACGGGACGCTCAACTTCAACGTCCGCAATGCGGCGGCGGCGCGGACGCAGGGGATCGAAGCCGATTTTCGCGCGGCGCTCGCCGAAGGCCTGACCATCAGCGGCGCGATCGCCTATCTCGATTTCAAATTCACCAACTTCACCGACGGCCAATGCTATTATCTGCAGACGCCGGGACCGGGTGGCTTCTGCGACTATAGCGGCAAGCGTAACGCGCTGAGTCCGAAATGGTCGGGTAATCTCAACGTCGATTACTGGACGCCGGTCGGCAGCGACCTCAAGCTGTCGTTCAACGTCAACGCCGACTTTTCCTCCTCCTATATCGCGGCGGCGAATCTCGACCCGCGGACCTATCAGGGCAGCTATGCGAAGCTTGGCGCCCGCATCGCCTTGGGACAGATCGACAATCGCTGGGAAGTGGCGCTGATCGGCCGCAATCTGACCGACCAGCGGATCCTTCAGACCGGCAGCGCGATGCCGCTTGCGACGACGATCACGGGCGGGGCGGGCAATGCCTATAACGGGATCGTCGATCGGCCGCGCACGATAGCGGTGCAGGTCACGGGGCGCTTTTGAACCAGCTCTCCCCCGGCGGAAGCATGGGCGCGGGCACCGCCCATCTTCCGTCGGACCGGCCTTGTCGCGTGCTGTTCGGCGGAGTAGGGCGGGCGCCGCAATGGACGCATCGGCCGTGAAAGAAGATCGCACCATCCGCGCCTGTTCGATCTGGCGCGCGCTCGATGTCGTCGGTGACGTTCCGGTGCTGCTCATCATGGAGCAGGCCTTTCTCGGCACCCATGGCTTCGACGAATTCGTGGCGCGGACCGGGCTCGCGCGGTCGGTCGTCAGCGGGCGGCTACGCAAGCTGGTCGACGAGGATTGCCTTGCCAAACGGCCGAAGAAGGAAGGGCGCGGTTCCTATTATGCGTTGACCCAGAAGGGGCGCGACCAGTTTCCCAACGCCTTGATGATGCTGCGCTGGCAGCATCGCTGGGAAGCCGCGAGCCGCGACTTTCGGGTTCGCCTGCGGCACAGCGCGTGCGGCGCGGAAACCGAGCCGACTCCGATCTGCGCCCATTGCCGGAAGGAAATCGACCCGCGCGACGTCGACTGGCGCGAAGGGCCGGGGCTGGCCCAGGTCGTTCCGCACTATGAACGCCGGCGCTTCAACGGCGCGGTGACGGCGCGCCGCCCGGGCGGACGCCCGCTGGTCGATACGATGATCGAATTGTTCGGCGATCGATGGGCGACGCTGGTGGTGCGCGCGATGTTCACGCGCATCAACCGCTTCGATGACATTCAGCGCGACACGTTGATGGCGACCAATATCCTGACCGGCCGCCTCGAACGGCTGATCCGGCAGGGCATATTGCGGACCATTCCCTATTCGGCGCACGCCGACCGCGTCGAATATCGGCTGACCGAAAAGGGTCGCGACCTTTATCCCGTATTGCTGGCGCTGCTCCAGTGGGGCGACCGCTGGTTTTCCGACGAACGCGGCCCGCCGCTGATCCTGACGCACAAGCCATGCGGTCACGACCTTCGGATGATCGTTGCCTGCAATCATTGCGACGGCGAAATCGGCATACACAATCTGACGTTCGAGATCGAATGAGCGTCAGGAGCCGGCATTGAAGCGCAGCCGCGCTAGTTAAGCCGCGTCCACGTCTTGGTTCGACAGAAAAAGGCGAGGCAGCCCTTTACTTCCAGCTTGCCGTTGCCGAGCAGTCGCAGTTCGCCGCGCGATGCCCCGTCGCCGGTTTCGGGGTCGTACACAGGCCCGCCTTTCCATTCCGACGGGCCGCCCTTGAAATTCTGGAGCACGACCAGTCCCATCAGCCGGCGCTGGCGTAGCTTGGGATCGCCGTTCCGCACGTCGCGCAGATCGGGATTGGCGCGCAGCCGCTTTGCATCGACCACCTTGCCGCATAGCGCCGCGCCGCAGCGATAGATTTCGACCCGTCCGCCTTCGCTGCCCGTCGCCCATAGCCCAACGGGATCGGCAGCCATGGCGCTTGCGGGGGCAAGGGCGGCGGCGGCAGCGAGGCCCATCGCGATCGCGCGGCGGCTCATGCCGCCTGCTCCCGGCTCGCGGGCGCGTTCAGCAAAGCGAGCGCTTCGGCCAGGAGGGGGCGGTCGTCGTGCTGCCAGGGATGAAAGCCCGGCCGCATATAGCCAACCACACCTTTGAGCAGATGCCGCATCAGGCCGTGCCTTCCATAGAGATAGGCGAGCAAGTGCCGCCACGTCGCCCAGTCGTTGCGACCGTCCTGCCGCAACAAATCTGCGGTATTGCGGAAAATCACATAGTGAAAGCGCAAAGTCGTAACGCCCATGACGGCGCACCGCTTCAACCAGCGCCGCAGCGGCATCATGTCACGCGTCGCATGAAGATAGGTGTCATAGGCGACCGCCTTATGTTCGATTTCCTCGATCGCGTGCCACCGCCACAAACGCCGCGCTTCCTCGCTCGCGCCGCCGAGATGCCCGGGATTCGCGAGCGCGTCATGCGCCAGCGTCGCGGTAAAATGTTCGAGTGCGCAGGTTGCCGCCAATTGCTGGATCGGCGGGCGCCGTTTGGCCCATGCGATCGTCCGGCGCGCGCGTTCTTCGAGCGGGGCGATGTCGTAGCCGACATCTTCGGCCTGGCGATTGAAGACGACATGTTCGCGCGAATGCATCGATTCCTGATAGATGAAATCGTCGATCTGGCCACGCAGCGGCTGCGGCGTGCCTTCGCGATACTGCCGGACCGATGTCATGAAGAATTTCTCGCCGACAGGGAAGGTGGACGACAGCGCGTTGAAAAAGGCGGTGCGACCGGGGTCGCCGCTGTGCCACCAGCGCGGCGGGGCCTGCTCGCGGCCGAACCTCATGTCGCGCTTCTCGATCCGGAGATCGGGAGGCGTGGGCGTATCGAGGGTCATGAACAACTCCTGCGAATCATCAACATTAACATCAATGTTTATAATGCAAATATTCGCCATTCGCAAGAGATGCTACTATCCTGTTTCAGAACGGCTTTTTCGGAAACCGATCGGAAGGCTGTTTCGCTTGCGTACATTGGTCTAAGGCCATGTGGACCGCAGGTGGAGGAAAGAGCGATGGCGCGAATGTACAAGATGGCGCGGCCCGCCCCGAAACGCCGCAAGCGATCGGGCGCGGAGGTACGCGAGGAAGGGCTGGCCGCGGCGCGTCGTCTGCTGCTCGACGGCGGTCCGGGTGCCGTGACGCTTGCCAACGTCGGCGAAGCAATCGGCATGTCGCACGCCAATGTGCTGCATCATTTCGGCTCAGCGGCGGGTCTGCAATCGGCGCTGATGGGATCGATGATCCAGGATCTGACGGGCGCGCTGGATAATGTCGTCGACCTGCTGGAAACCGACGATGCGGCGCCGCGCACGATTGCCGATCATGTTTTCGATGCCTTTGACAAGGGCGGCGCCGGGCCGCTCGCGGCGTGGATCGTTCTGTCGGGCGATGTCGGCCGCCTCGAGCCGATCCGCGAAGCGGTCGGTGCGCTCGTCACCGCGATCGTCGGTCAGTCGAAGGATGCCGCCGCGCGCGAGCGCGTCCGCGCCGCAGTGCTGATGGTCGCGGTCAGCGCGTTCGGCGATGCCGTGATCGGCCCCTATCTACGCGATATGCTGGGCCAGAAGGATGATGCCATGCGCGATCTCGTCACCCGCTTCCTGCCGCTGTTCCTGTCTCCCGGCTTCCTGGGGCTGGCCGACGACTAGGGTCAGTATCTTGGGGTCAGGGGCCGGCCGCGAGCAGGATGCTATCGTCGGATGCCGAAACGCGATGCGCGATGCCGCTGCGTTCCATCGCCTTGACGACCCCATCCGCGTCGCCTGCCAGGCAGCTTAACCGAGCCATGTCGCGCAGGTGGATGGTGCGATAGCCGCGCCGGATCGCGCCCGCTTGCTCGAGCGCGGCAAGATGGGCGCTTACGACCTTGCGCGACAGGCCGCAGAGTTCGGCCAGATCCGATTGGTTGAGCGGTACCTCGGCGTCACGCGCGAAGGTCAGGAGCCGCGCGGCGATGCGTCCGCGGGGCCTCAGCGACAGCATCTGCGCCAGCCCGTGCACGCTGGCGTCGAGTTGCCCATACACCAGTTCGCTCGTCGCCTTCCAGAGCGCGGGGAGGCGATGCCCGATCCGGTCGAGCATCGTGTCGCTGATCGTCAGGACGCGGCTCGGCCGGCTGGCGATCGCGGTCACGATACGCGGACCGCCGCCCATCTGGCGCGACTGACCGAAGGCGTCGCCGGCGCGGGCGATGCCGACCAGCACGGTCTTTTCCCCCGCCGCGGCCTCGAGGCGCAGCATCCCGTCGAGCACGATGACGATGCCGGTCGCCATGTCCCCTTCGCCATAGATCCATTGCCCGCGCGCGAGCGTTGCCAGCCGGCCATCGGCGGCAATCGCCTGCTGCACCGCAGGGTCGCAGCGACCAAACCATCGGCATTGGCGGAGCTGTTCGGCGATCGTCATGAAAAATTGTAACGAAAGTATCATTTGAATGCCAGCGTTTGCGCTATCGTCTCCGGGACAATGCGGGAGAGTTCCATGACCTCGATACAGATGCACCCCCTGTCGCCGCACGTCGGCGTCGAAGCGACCGGGCTGGATTTGAACCATCTCGACGAGCAGGATATCAGGCTTCTGCGGCAGGCCGTCGCCGAGCACGGCGTCCTCTTCGTGCGCGATCAGACGCTCACCCCCGAACAGCATATCGCTTTCGCCCGCCGCTGGGGCGAGATCGACATCAACAAATATTTCCCTGCCAATGGCGGGCACCCGGAAATTGCGGAGGTCCGCAAGTCGGAGACCCAGCAGACCAACATCGGCGGCGGGTGGCACACCGATCACAGCTATGACCAGATCCCCGCCATGGGCTCCATCCTCCTCGCCCGCGAAACCCCGCCGACCGGCGGCGATACGCTGTTCGCGGGCATGGGCGCGGCTTTCGATTCGTTGTCACCGGGCCTGAAGGACATGTTGCGGACGCTTCGCGCCGTCCACTCGGCCGACCATATCTACAGCGCCGATGGCCTCTATTCGAAGACCGATCAGGGTGTCGACCTGAAGGGGCATGAGGAACGAACGCGCGCGGTGCATCCGGTGGTGATCCGGCACCCGCAAAGCGGGCGCGAGATCCTGTACGTCAATCCGGCCTTCACACTGCATTTCGACGGCTGGACGCGCGAGGAGAGCGTGCCGCTGCTCACCTATCTCTATCAGGTCGCGATGCAGGAGCAGTTTCATTGCCGCGTCCAATGGGCGCCCGGATCGCTGGCAATCTGGGACAACCGGTCGACCTGGCATTATGCGATGAACGATTATCACGGCCATCGCCGCCTGATGCACCGCATCACCATTTCGGGCGAACCGCTCGCCTGATTTATGGGGCCAGCCCCTAAGGTCGTTCGATGCCGTAATCGATCTTGATCCGGACCCAGGCCCCGACCATCGAGCGCCCGCCGACCCGCGGCGGCCGCACGCGGAATTGCCACGCCGCCGCCAGCACCGAGCGGTTGATCTGCGATCCTTGCGGATATTCGTCGAGCCCGACGCAATCCTCGACGCGAAACTCGGGGGCGGTGCGACAGGCGATCAGCCCCCATCCCGGCCCACTGGCGGTGGACAGATAGCCGCGCAGTTCGTCGCGGCTCGGTTCGCGATACCATGCCGCGGCATAAAGCGGCTCGCCGTTCGGCGCGCTCCCCACGCGCGGCGTGTCGCGCGATGCCGCCGACCCGCCGCTGTCGGCCGGGCCATAGGACTGCCCGCTGTTGAGGCGGACGCCGATGCGTTTCGTCGGCGGGGTGGCCGGCGGCGCCGGTGGTTGCGGGGGCGCCGCGGGCTGCGGGGCTTGTGGCGGCAGGGGGGTGGGCGGTGGCGCCGGAACGGGGGTGCTCGTTACTGGCGGGGTCGGGGCCTCCTCGTGCCGTTCGGGCGCCTTGCTCGCGTGTTCGGGGGCCTGCTCGGCGGCTTCGCTGGCCTCCAGGCTCACCATGGTGATGCGTTCCTGCTGCTTGTCGGGCAGCGATCCCAGACCGGTGGTGAGCAGCAGCAGGAGCAGCAGCGCCGGAATCAGGACAGCGAGGCCGATCGCGAACAGCCGGCGCCCCGCCCCGATGCTGAGCTGTTCGACGTAGGGAGTGGCTGGAACAGGGTTCAGCGGACGCAATCTTCGGTGGCGGCGCGCGCTGGTCGCGGGCCGGGGAGGCACGCGCGAGCGATAGGCGGGAGGGCGATTTTTGACAAGGGTGCCTGCAAGCCCGCAGCGGGCATGCGGTCAGCCGCGGTCCCGGAATCAGACCGCGCTGGCGCCGACGAAGCCCAGACCCGCAGCGAGCTGGATCGACTGGGCGCGGCCCGTTGCGCCGAGTTTCGCGGCGGCGTTGCGCAGGTGAAAGCGCACCGTCGATACCGACAATGACAGGATGATGCCGATTTCCCCGTCGGTCTTGCCCGCCGCGGCCCAGCGCAGGCACTGCACCTCGCGCCGGGTCAGCGTCTGCGGCACGGTTGCGTTGCGCGGCCGTCCGCGCGCTTCATTGTGCGTGGCGACGAGGCGAAGCGCCAGGCTGTGCAGACGGTCGGCATGGTCAGCGAAAATATCGTCGACGCCCACCGGCTCGCGCGAGCACCAGAACACGGCGCCGACAAGTCCGCGCGGCAGATGCACCGGCGCAACGATCGCTTCGCCGAACAGCGGACTGTTCTTCGCCTGCTCGCAATCGACGGCGTCGAGCAGGCCGGTGGCCCGCCACGTCTGCAAGCGCCCGTCGCTGTAGAAAAAGGGTTCGGCGGTCAGGCGCGCGGCGGTGAGGAAGGCGACGTGCAGCGCCAGCTTGCGATCGCGCCAGTATCGATGCGTCGGATCATACCATTTGAAGCTGGTTTCGGCATAGGGACGGCCCTGTTCGTCGGCCATCGGATCGGGATCGCCCAGATCGGCTTGCGCTGCGATGAAGGGCAGGCCGATTGCGTCGCCCGCCGCCTGCACTGCCTCGATCAACGCCGGAAGCTGTTGCCAGCAAACTGTCCGATAATCCGTCACGCCGCCTCTTTCCGAACCCGCATACTGACACAGATGCCAGCTTGTCGGGCGGCCCGCAATTATATCCTCTGCGGGCGTTCGGACTGCGCGCCACCCGCGATCAACGACGGGGACGCCGCGGCCGCTTGAGGGAGGATGACATGAAGGCTTTTCGCTTGTTCCTGCTTGCCGGTTCGGCCGCAAGCTTCGCCTGCGCCGCACCGGCCTTCGCCGCCGATGCCGCCGCCGAAGCGGCCGACAAGGCGCAGCCAGCCGAGGGCGAGATCATCGTCACGGCACAGCGCCGCGCCGAATCGATCAATGATGTCGGCATGGCGATCCAGGCAGTCGATGGGCAGACGCTGGAGGATCTGCGGGTCACCGACGTACGCGACCTGACCGCCGTCGCTCCCAGCTTCACCGTTTCGCAAAGCTATCAGGGCGTACCGACCTATACGCTGCGCGGCATCGGCTTCAACACGATCAACCTGTCGTCGACCTCGACCGTCGGCACCTATGTCGACGAAGTCGCCTACGCCTATCCGATCATGAACACCGGGCCGATCATGGATCTGGAACGGGTCGAGGTCTTGAAAGGGCCGCAAGGCACGCTCTATGGCCGCAACACCACCGCCGGCCTGATCAACTTCATCACCGCGAAGCCGACCGACAGCTTCGAAGGCAGCATCAGCGCCGATCTCGGCAATTATCAGACCTGGAATATCGGCGGCCACCTGTCGGGCCCGCTCGCCAACGGTATAGCGGCGCGCATCGCGTTCCGTAGCGAGAACAGCGACAAGGGCTGGCAGGTCAGCAACACGCGCGGCGAGCGGCTCGGCGAAGTCGACAAGCTGGGCATCCGCGGTTCGCTGGCGATCGATCCCGGTCCCGGTACCCATTTCGACCTTTCGGTTACCTGGTGGCGCAACAAGTCGGATACCGTTGCGGGGCAGGGGATCGGCTTCACGCCGGCGACCGATCCGGTGACGGGGACGAGCAATTCGCGCTTCTTCAACGCTGCGGGGCTTGCGAACTATATCGCGGGCAATGCGCCGACCAAGGCAACGCAGGCCGACTGGGCGCCCGAGGCGGCGCGCTCGGCGGACATCGGCACCGGGCTGGGCCTCGACGGCCCGCTGCGCGAGGATAATCGCTTCTGGGGTCTGAAGCTGCGCTGGGACCAGGATATCAGCGACGGCGTCAAACTGGTGTCGCTGACCAGCTATAATGATTTCAAGCGCAACGCACTGTCCGACTGGAGCGGCGCGCCCTTTGAAATCCTGCTCCAGAATACCGTCGGGCGGATCAAGAGCTTTGCGCAGGATCTGCACGTCGAAGGCGAATCGGGCGCGGTGAACTGGCTCGTCGGTGCCTATTACGCCAATGACCGGATCATCGATTCGAACCGCACCCTGCTGGGACAGAATGCCAATGTCGGGCTGATCCGCGCGGCGGGCGCGCCGCTTCTGGCGAGTCCGATCTTCAATTCGAACGGCTATACCGCGACCGATCTCGCCCAGGCGTTCCGCACCTATGAAGATTTCGGGCGCATCCGCACCAAGACATGGAGCGTCTTTGCCAATGCCGACTGGCAATTGTCGGACCAGCTCAAGCTGACGACCGGGCTGCGCTATACCGAGGACAAGCAGCGCTACAACGGCTGTTCGCGGGACTTCAACGGCAATATGCTGCCCAACGTCAATGTCGTGAACCGTGCGCTGTACCTCCAGACCTATGGCGTACTCGCCGATCCGATCACGCAGGGACAGTGCAACACCTTTGATCCGGCGTCAGGCACGTTCGGCGAGGTCAGTTCGCTTCTCAAGGAGAATAATCTCGCGTGGCGCCTCGCGCTAGACTGGTCGCCCAGCCCCGACACGCTGCTCTATGCGTCGGTCTCGCGCGGCTATAAATCGGGCACGACGCCGATCAACGCCGCAAATCTCGCGCGTCAGAATGCGCCGGTAAAGCAGGAAAAGCTCACCGCTTATGAAGTCGGGCTGAAGGCGACGCTCGCCGACCGCATGGTGCAGGCCAATGTTTCTGCCTTCTACTACGACTATGCCGACAAGCAGATCAGCACCTATTTCGCCGATCCGATCTACACCGCGCTGTCGCGTCTCGACAATGTGCCCAAGTCGAAGGCCTATGGCGTCGAGGGCGAGCTGATCGTGCGGCCCGCGCCGGGCGTGTCGCTGTCGACCAACGCCTTGTGGCTCAAGACGCGGATCAACGGCTATGTCGGCACCAATGCGGCCGGCCAGTCGCAGAATTTCGACGGCGCCGAATTCATATATAGCCCGCGTTTTCAGGGCAGCGTCACGCTGGCCTATAATACGCCGGTCAGCGACAGTCTCAGCCTGACCGGCGCGGTCAGTGCGCGCTATCAGAGCAAGTCGAACACGATCTTCGAGGATCTGCCGCTCTACAAGATCGATGCCTATGGCACGGTCAATGCGAGCCTGGGCCTGAAGAGCGATGCGGGCTGGTCGGTTCAGCTGTGGGCCAAGAACCTGTTCGACAAATATTATTGGTCGGCGGTGGCGAGCAACGCCAATGTGGTCGTGCGCTTCCCCAATCCGCCGCGAACCTATGGGCTGACGCTGGGTTTCGATTTCTGAGCTCGCGAGAAGGGTGCAGGCAAGGCATGCAGGAAAATTATCTGGGCACGATAATCGACTTTTCCTCTCCCGTCGGCGAAGCGGCCCTGCTTGCACCCGACAGCGTCCAGTGGCGCGTCTACAAAAACCCGATCGCGCTGGGTATCGGCGGGATCGCGGCGGTCCTGCTTGAATTCGCTGAACCGCGCATCCGGTCGGGGGTGTGGGATCATTCCACCTACAAGGCCGATCCGATCGGCCGGTCGCGGCGCACCGGGCTTGTGGCGATGCTCGCCTGCTATGGCCCCGCAAGCCTCGTGCGCGAGGTGATCGGCAAGGTCAACCGGATGCATGGCGCGGTGAAGGGGCAGACGCCGGCGGGGGAAGCGTATCGGGCGCTCGACCCGGTGCTGCTCGACTGGGTAGCGGCGACCGCGGCCTATGGCTTTCTGACCGCCTATGATCGCTTCGTGCGCCCGGTGAGCGATGCCGACAAGGATCGCTTCATGAGCGACGGCGCGGTGATCGGACGGGCGTTCGGCGCGCTGCATACGCCGCCGACGATCGCCGACTTCATGGACATGATGGCGCGGCTCGAGGCGCGCTTCGAACCCCATCCGATCCTTTTCGAATTTCTCGACATCATCCAGTCCGGCCGCGCCGCGCCCGGCGTGCCCCGCCTGCTGCACCGTGCGATCGCGCGGGCGGCGGTGTCGCTGCTGCCGCCGCATATTCGCGCGCGGCTCGAACTCGGACGTTCCTATGACCTGACGCGCTTCGACCGGTTCGCGCTCAAGGTGGTCGGGCGGCTCGCCGACCGCCATGTCGATCGCAGCGCGCCGGTCTGCCAGGCGAGCGAGCGGCTGGGCCTGCCGCATGATTTCGCCTTTCGCCCGGCGGGCGAACAGCGGGCGCTGCTCGCCAAGCGGACGTTCGCCGCGACCTGAGAGCGCCGACAGATGACCAACTTGTAATCCCGCCGCCATCGGCTGGGCAGGGGCCGGGGGCTATTGATCGGTCGTCGGGCAGGCCGATCCGAACCGTTTCCCCCGTCCCTGGAACGGACCGGCCGCCCTGACAGCCCCCGATTTGGGCGGTTGAACTGTCAAGGAGTGGAAGTCTTATGCGTAACTATAGCAAACTCGCTGCCGCCGCCGTCCTTTCGCTCGCCATGGTGAGCGGCTCGGCTTTCGCCGCTGACGCGACGCCGACCAAGGCGGCGACGTCGAAGCCCGTCAAGAAGGCGACGCACCACGCGCACAAGATGAAGAAGGCCGACAAGAAGGCCGCAACCAAGGGCTGATCGCCAGCGTCAGTTCCCGGTTGCCGAGGCCGGCCCGCCGACGCGGGCCGGCCTTTCGGCGTCCGGCGCCGGAAGATTATCGAGCGAGGAGCGGAAGCGCGCTCAGAAAGGCGCGTGCGAGTTTCCCCGCGGCGGCATCGATTCCGGCGCGGTCGGCTTCGTCGCCGGCTTCATAGGTATAGGCGGGGATGCCATAGGTCGCGTGAAACCAGTTTTTCGATGTGCCCGAGCCGGGGTTGGCATTGCGGCGCTCGATCGTGAAGGGATAGCCGGAGAGCGCCTTCTCCTTGCCGCCAAGCCATGCTGCGAGGAACGCCTCCTCTGCGGGTGTCGTTTCGTCGGCGCCCTGCACATAGAAGAGGCTGTGCTGCGTCGAATGGAAATCGACCATGGCGACCGGGCGCACGCCGGCGGGCAGGCGATCGAGCCAGTTTTTGACCGCGCGCGTTTCGGGCTGCGAAAACTTGCCCCAGTCGCGATTGAGATCGACGCCGCCGCGGTTCGCGCGCCAGTGGCCCCGCGCCACGCCGTCGGGGTTCAGCAAGGGCAGGATAAGAAATTGCGTCGCCCCGGTGTCGACGCGCCCCGCGGCGATCTCGTCCGCGAGCGCGCACAAAAAGGCATCCATTGCGAGCGCGCCGGTAATTTCGGGCGGATGGGCGCGTCCGATCAGGACGACGAGCCGCGGCGCCTTCGCGTCGCCGATATGGACCGCCGATAGCAGCCGACCGTCGAGCGAAGCGCCAAGTGTCAGCCGCTCGGCTGCGGGAAGCGCCGCAAGCCGGTCGAGCAACGCATCATAGCGGTCGCTGCCGAACAATTCCTGCCCACTGACGATCCCTTCGCCGGCGGGCAGCGAGAGCGTGGCGCTCATCCCGTCCGCCGCAACGCTGGCGGAAAGGGGCGCGACGGTGCCGCCTACGGTCAATTTGGGCGCATAGCGATGCGCCGCGCCAAGATAGTCGAGTTCGACCGAAATATCGGCCGACCCGCTCGACCGGTAGCGGAAGGCGTACCAGGGGCTTGGATTGATCGGCGGCGCATGTTCGGGGCCGATCACTATCGCGAACGACCGCTCGCCCCGGATGACGCAGCGCGATGCGGGCGCTTCGTCGAAATCGAAGTCGATCCGTACCGTGCTTGTCGCGCACCCCGAACCGCGCTCGACCGGCGCGGCGGCGAGGGACGGGGGAAGCGGGGGTGTGCCGCTGCACGCCCCCGTCCCTCCGATGACCAGCGCAAGCGCGACGCGCTGCGCCAGGGCGCTGGACAGCCGCATTGCGCTAGAACTTCTTGCGCAACTCGACATGGAACACGCGGCCGCGCGCGGTGTAGAGATTGCTGAAGAAGCCATAATCCTCGTCAGCAAGTGGCGGATCTTCGTTGAACAGATTGTTGATCGCGAAGCGCAAGCGGGTGCCGTCGAGCGGGGTGTCATTCTTGATCGTGTAGGCGATCGAGAGGTTCAGCGTAAACTGGTCGTGCACCGGGTAATAGTTTGCGTTCGGGTCGTCGGAATCGATCAGCACGTCGCGGATCACGCTCGTGTCGTAAACCTTGCCCGTATATTGGCCGAACAGGCCGATATCGACCGGGCCGCTTCCCCAGTTGATCGCGCCGGTCGCGCGCCATTTCGGCCGGCCCTCGATCTCGACCAGTTCGCCCAGACCGCCGACAGTAACGTCGAGCGGCAGGACGCCCGAGGCGATGCCGTCGATGATTTCCTGACCGTCGGGACCCGCCGACTGGACGAAGCTCATCAGGTGCGCGACGTTGAGGCTCAGGCGGAATTTGCCCATCCCGAAATCGGGGACCTTATAGAACAGGCCGAAGTCCCACCCCTTCGAGACGCGGCTGTCGAGGTTGAGATAGGGGTCGAGCACCTGGGTGATCTTGCCCGCGGGGGCGAGGCTGGTGCCGGTGAACAGCGCAATGTCCTCCGCGGTCGGATCGGCGCGGATCACGTTGGGGTTGTTGCTGCCGTTCAGGCGGCGCAGCAGGTCGAGCGCGATGGCATTGTCATCGCCGAAGGTGCCGACCAATCCGGTCTGCTTGACGCGCCAATAATCGGCAGTCAGCGTCAGCCCCGGAATGAAGCGCGGTTCGAGCACGATACCCAGGTTGATGCTGGTGCTGTCCTCGGGCTTAAGGTTCTCGGTTCCCGAACGATAGCTGATCGTGCCCGCGCCGGTGCAGGAACCGAGGCTGGAGATCAGCCCCTTTTCGAGCTGCGCCTGGCACAGGACGAAATCGTCGCGCGTGTTCGACCGCGTCGTTCCGGCGTCATTGACCTGCACCAGATTGGGCGCGCGGAAACCGCGCGACCAGGCGCCGCGGAAGGTCACGCCGGGAAAGACCGACCAGGATGCGGCGATGCGCGGCACCGCGGCGGTTGCGTCGATATCCTTGAAATGCTCGACGCGGCCGGCGAGCTGGACATCGAAGCGGTTGATCAGCGGGATATTCATTTCCGGGCTGACGATCGGCACGAGAAGTTCGGCGAAGGCCGAATAGACTTCGCGCGAGCCGCTGGTATCGGGCGAGGGGCTGGTGCCCGCAACGTCACTGCCATTGACATCGCCGGTCACGCTGTCGGTGAAGGTGATCGTCCCGTCGAGCCGCGGATCGCGGTCATCGTAGAAGGTTTCGCGGCGCCATTCGACGCCTGCGGCGATACCCAGATCGCCGCCCGGCAGCGACAGGAGGTCGTTGCGGCTGATCTTGAAATCGCCGAGCGCGAGGCTGGTGCCGCCCTTGCGGTAGACGTCGATGCGGAAGGGATCGATCGACGAGGCCGGGTTGGGCGTGCAGTCGCCGATGCCGGGATCGGAGGTGACGCAGCCGCCGTTGAACGGATTATAGGCGTCAGGCGTCGTCAGGTTGATCTGGTTCTGCATCAGCGTGAGCGACACACGGTTGCGCGTCAGGTCGTTGAGCTTCGCTTCGGAATAAACGAAGCCGGTGTCGAAGTCCCACGCGCCGATATTGCCGCGCAGCCCGCCGACGAGGCGATAGACATTCTTGTCGACCGACACGTCGCGATTGCCGACATCGACGAAGCGATAGCGCTCCATGATGACGTCCACACCGCTCGCGGCGATGGTGGTGCCGGGCAGGCGGTTGGGACTGCCGACCGGGCCGAACGGGTTCCAATAGGCATTTTTCGAAATGCCGACCGGCACCGCGCTCAGGATGGCCGAAGCATCGAGCTGGCGGTTGTTTTCCGACCGGTAGAAGCTGCCTTCGAAATAGGCCTCGACATTGTTGCTGAGTTCGTAGCTCAGCAGCGCCATCGCATTGTAGCGACGCTTCTGGCTGATCAGGCTGTTGCCATAGATTGTGTTGTAGCGGACCGCAGTGGTCGGCGTCGTGCCGTCGCGGGCGCAGAGACCGTCGCCGAAGCTCAGCTTGCAACCGGGAAAGCTCGACGGCTGGAGATAGAAATCATCGTCGCCGATCGGCGTCCGGCTCGACGGCGACGAGCCCTGAATATCAAACTGCCCAAACGGACCGAAGGTATTGCGATTGTTGAACGATGCGTCGCCTTCGAAATCGGTGCCTTCGACCAGCGGCAGGCGATTATCGTCCGCGGCATAGTCGCGCGCGGCATTCGACAGCCCGTTTTCATAGAAATAGCCGCCATAGACGGTCAGGTTGCCGCGTCCGCCGCCGAAGTCGAAGCCATAGCCTCCGGAAATCTGGTAGCTATAGAGACTGGTGCCGTCGGAGGCGCGCCAATCGCCTTCGAGGAAGCCGCCCTTCATGTCGCCCTTGAGGACGGTGTTGATGACGCCCGCCACCGCATCCGCGCCATAGATCGCCGACGCGCCGTCGCGCAGCACCTCGAGCCGCTTGACGCTGCCCGGCGCGATTTCGTTGGTGTCGGAGCTCACCACCGGCACGAGTAATTCGGTCTGGAAACCGGGGTGAAGCGTCATCCGGCGGCCGTTGATCAGCAGAAGCGTGTTGCCGGTGCCGAGGTCGCGCAGGTTGATCGAGCCGACGTCGCCGCGGACATTGTTGACGGTCGACGAATTCTGTTCGTTGAACGCGACGGTGCCGGCCTGCGGGATCGCCCGGAACAGCTCGTCGCCCGACGAGGCGCCGGTGTTTTCGATCGCCGTTTCGTCGAGCACGGTGACGGGCAGGACGTCGTTGATCTTCGCACCCTGAATCTGCGACCCGGTAACGACGATCGCCTCATTCGCGTCTGCGGGCGGTGCCGGTTGGTCCGCGCTCTGGTCCGCCGCGGTTTCGGCGGCGAGCGGTTCCTGTGCCTGTGCGACGGTCGCCGCAAGCAAGCTCGGTCCGCAGAGTAGCGCCAGCTTTGCGATGGTGATTGCACGCATGGATATTTCCCTTCCCCTGTTGTCTGTATTCATCGATCGAATGGCCGCCTGGTCATCCAGGCTTCGAACAGATCGGGCCATTGGCTAAGGATCTGGTCGGGCGTGCCGAGGCCCCATCCGTGGCCGCCCTCCTCGAAAATGTGCAGCTCGGCCTTCGCGCCCTTGGCGAGCAGCGCCTGGAACAGCGACAGATTATGGCCGGGCGGTGCGATCGGATCGTCGGATGCCGAGAAGAGGATCATCGGCGGCGCGTCGCTGTTCGCCAACGTATCAAGCGACCAGGCATCTTCGGCGGCTTTGGTCGGATGCTCGCCGATAATCTCGCGCCGCGTCCGCGTCGTATCGAACGGCTTGCGCAACTGCACCACCGGAAAGAGCAGCGCCGCGAAGTCGGGGCGTGCCGGGGCGTTTTCGAAACGATCGGTGCCGTCGTAGAATTTCTGGTCGGGCCGCAGCGCGGTGAAGCCCGCCAGGTGCCCGCCCGCCGACATGCCCATGATTCCGATGCGGTCGGGCGCGATGCCGAAATCGGCGGCGCGCGTGCGCACAATCTTCATCGCTCGCTGCGCGTCGGCGAAGGGCGCGCTCGCGTCCCAGCCGTCGCGCGGAAGGCGATAGATCAACTCGAACACGGTATAGCCGTGCAGCTGGAGCCATTTCGCCGCAGGCGTGCTTTCCTTCCACAGCTGGATACGGAAATAGCCGCCGCCACCGCAGACGATGACCGCGCGGCCGTTGGCGATATTGGGCCGGTAGACGCGCAGCCGCGGGGTCGCGATATTCGATACTGCGCCATAGCCGGTCCCCGCGCCGCCGATCTTTTCGGGGCCGCTGGGGCCGTTGCCCCCCGGCGGTTTGCCGGGCCAGAGCGGAATTTCCTCGACCGCAAAGGCAAGCGCCGGCGCCGATCCGGCAGCGCCGACGGCACCTGCGAGCGCCGCGCCGCCGGCAAGGATGGACCGCCGCGAGATCATGCGCTTTCTCCTGCTTTGCTCATCGCAAGGCTGTGCGGGCCGGAGCGTTCGTGGCGCTCGCTATCCTCGCTTGGCAGCGTCATCGGCGTGCCGGCCATCGCCGCCGCCAGCCGATCAGTATCGAGCGCCTTTTCCCATTTGGCGACGACGATCGTCGCCACCGCATTGCCGATGAAGTTGGTGAGCGCCCGGCATTCGCTCATGAAGCGGTCGATCCCGAGGATCAGCGCCATGCCCGCGACGGGAACCGACGGGACGACCGAGAGCGTCGCGGCAAGGATCACGAAGCCCGCGCCGGTCACCCCGGCCGCGCCCTTCGAGCTGATCATCGCGACAAGGACGAGCGCGAGCTGCTCGCCGAGCGACAGGTGGATGCCCGTCGCCTGCGCAATGAACAGCGCGGCGAGCGTCATGTAAATGTTGGTACCGTCGAGGTTGAACGAATAGCCGGTCGGCACGACGAGTCCGACCACCGTCTTGCGGCAGCCGGCGACTTCGAGCTTTTCCATCAGGCTCGGCAGCGCCGCTTCGGATGACGAGGTGCCCAGCACCAGCAGCAGCTCTTCGCGGAGATAGCGGATCAGCGCGAAGATCGAAAAGCCGGTGAAGCGTGCGACCAACCCGAGCACGACGACCACGAACAGCAGCGAGGTGAGGTAGAAGGTCGCGACGAGCGTCGCGAGGCTGGCGAGCGACCCGATCCCGAACTTGCCGATGGTGAAGGCGATCGCGCCGAACGCGCCGATCGGCGCGAACTTCATCAGCATGTGAACAAGCTTGAAGATCACTTCGCTGAACGACGTCAGCAGATCGAGCACGAGGTCGCTTTTGGGGCGCGTCGTGAAGATTGCGACGCCCGAAAGGATCGCGACGAGCAGAACCTGCAGGATTTCGCCGTCGGTCATCGCGCTGAACAGCGTCGTCGGGATGATGTTGAGCAGGAAGCCGGCGAGCGATTGTTCCTCGGCGGTGTGCGCGTAGGTCGCGACTGCGGTGGTATCCAGCGCGGCGGGATCGATGTTGAGGCCGGCGCCGGGCTGCACGATGTTGGCGACCGCCAGGCCGACGATGAGCGCCAGCGTCGAAAAGGTCAGGAAATAGATGAAGGCCTTGGCGGCGACGCTGCCGATCGAGGACATGTCCTTCATGCTGGCAATGCCGGTCGCGACCGTCAGGAAGATCACCGGTGCGATGATCATCTTCACCAGCTTGATGAAGCCGTCGCCCAGCGGCTTCAGCGCCTCGCCGGCATCGGGATAGAAATACCCCAGCAGCGCGCCGAGCAATATGGCCACGACAACCTGGAAATAGAGCTGGCGATAGAGCGGCACGCGCTTGCGTCCGCCCATGCCGTCATCTGCCGCGATGCTGATCGACCCCATGCCATCCTGTCCCCTGTCCGCCGGCTCGAACCGGCCGTTGCGGGAATTCTAGGATGGTTCGCGGCGGGCGCAACGATCGCGCTGCCTCCCTTCGGCTCTATATAAAACAACGGCTTATGATGATTCCCGATCAAGTTTGTGCAGATTTCCGCATATTTCGGATATACAAAGTGCGGATATTCGCACATCAATCGAGCGATGACGGTGCTGGGAATCGATCTGCGCGCGCGGCGCTGGGCCTTGGCTGCGGGGCTATGCGCCTTGCTCGTCGTCGCGCTCGCGGTCGCGATCACCGATCGGGTGATGCACGATCGCGCGCTGTCCGAGCAGGCCGGACTTGCGCGTAACGACGCGGCGATATTGGCGTCGAGCCTGCGCAGCGAGCTCGACAAGTTCAGCCTGCTTCCGATCGCGCTCGCCGACGATCCGCAGGTGCGCGCGCTGGCTGCGGGCGACGGCGCTTCGGTGGCGGCGCTCAACGGGCGGCTCGAGGCGCTTGCGCGCCAATCGGCGGCGGCGGCGATCTATGTGATGCGTGCCGACGGCACGACGCTCGCGGCGAGCAACTGGCGGCTGCCGACCAGTTTCGTCGGGTCGAAATATGCCTTTCGCCGCTATTTTCACGACGCGCTCGCCAACGGCTCGGCCACCCAGTTCGCGCTCGGCACCGTCAGCCGCGAGCCGGGGCTCTACATCGCGCGGCGGATCGGGACGCGCGCCGCACCGCTTGGCGTCGTCGCGGTGAAGGTCGAGTTCGACGGGCTCGAGAGGAGTTGGCGCGACACGGCCCAGCGCGTCTACGTGACCGATCGCGACGGGGTGGTGCTGCTGGCAAGCGACGAGCGTTGGCGGTTTCATCTGGCGCAGGGCGCGAGCGCCGACGCGCGCGACGCCGAGGCCGATCTGCGGCAGTTCGGCATCCGGACGCTGCGCCCGCTCGCGATCGTTTCGCCCAACGAGGGCGAGACGGTGCGCATCCCGCTGCTCGACACGCGGCAGCCGATCCTTCCCGACGGATGGGTGTTGCACCTGCTCGCCGATCCGGCGCAGCGCGTCGATGCGGCGGTGGCGACCGGGCGGCTAGCGCTGGCGCTCGGCTTTCTGGTGCTTGCGGTCCTCGCCGCGACGGGCGTGGTGATGCGCCGGCGCCGCGATGCGCGGGCGCAGGCGCTGCTCGACGAGCGAACCCGCACGCTGCGCGAACAGCTTTCGCAGGCCAACCGGCTCGCGACGCTCGGCCAGATATCGGCCGGCGTGGGGCATGAGATCGGGCAGCCGGTCGCCGCGACGCGGGTTTTTGCGGAAAACGGGCAAAAGATGCTCGCGGCCGGCGAGGTCGAGCATGCGTCGGGCAATTTTGCCCGCATCGTCGATCTGGCGGATCGGATCGGACGGATCACCGGCGAACTGCGGCGCTTCAGTCGGCGGCAGCCGGCCGACCGCCGCGAAATGCCGCTCGGCGAGGCGATCGACGGGGCGCTGCTGCTGCTGCGCGACCGCATCCGCTCGATGCACATCGCCATCGATCTGCCGCCCGACGAGGCGACGCAGGTTGTCGTTGCCGCCGAGCATGTCCGGCTCGAACAGGTGCTGGTCAACCTGCTGCAAAATGCGCTCGATGCCGCGGGAGAGGGGGGCAGGGTGACGGTCGCGGTCGATGCGGGCGGCGATGCCGTCTGCCTGCGCGTGATCGACAGCGGGGCGCCGCTTTCGCCGGCGCAGACGGATGATCTGTTCCGGCCCTTCGCGACGACCAAGCCCGACGGCCTGGGTCTCGGCCTTGTCATCGCGCGCGACATCATGCGCGATCTTGGCGGCGAGCTTGCCTATGATGCGGACGCATCCGCGACGACCTTCGTCATGACGATCCCGCGCGCATGACCGGCGTGCGGCCCACGGTCCTTTTCGTCGAAGATGACGAGACGTTGCGCGAGGCGACGGTGCAGGCGCTGATGCTCGAAGGTTTCGAGGTTTCGGCCCACCCCGACGCCCAATCCGCGCTGCGCGGTGTCACACCCGACTTCGCCGGCGTGATCGTCAGCGATATCCGTATGCCCGGAATGGACGGGATCGCCTTCTTCGATCATCTGCGCGCGCTCGATCCCGAAATGCAGGTGATTTTCACCACCGCGCACGGCGATGTCGCGATGGCCGTCGAGGCGATGAAGAATGGTGCGGCGGATTTTTTTACCAAGCCCTATTCGGTCTCGCGGCTGGTGCATGCAATCGGCCGGGCCCACGACCGGCGCGCGCTGGTGCTCGAAAATCGGCGCCTGCGCGACGCGCTGCGCGAGCGGGAGCATCGGCGGATCGGCGGATCGTCGCAGGCCGCCGAGCGACTGCAGCGCCTGATCGCCGAAGTCGCGCGTGCCGATGTCGACCTGATGATCTCCGGGCCGACGGGCGTGGGCAAGAATTTCGTCGCGCGGCTCGTCCACGATCTCAGCCCGCGGCGCGACAGGCCGTTCGTGACCGTCGATGCCGGCGTTCTGACGCACGACGACGCGAATCTGATCCTGTTCGGGCGCGATCCGTCGGTGGCGTTGTCGCGGTCGGGCCTCGTCGAACGGGCGCAGGGCGGCACGCTGGTCCTCGACGAGATCGAGAGCATTCCCGAGCGCGCCAAGGCCCAGTTGCTCAGCCTGATCGACACGCGCCGTTTTCTCGCGATCGGTGCCGAGCGGCCGCGTTCGGTCGACGTCCGCATCATCGCCATCTCGCGCAGCGCGGGCGAGGGAGAGGGCGCGCGGCCACTCGATCCCGCGCTGCTCCACCGGCTTGGCGGCATCGCGATCGCGCTGCCCGAACTGGCGAGCCGACGTGAGGATATTCCCGATCTCTTCCGCGAATTTGTGGCCGCCTTCGAGGCCGAACTGGAGCTTGAGACGAGCGATCTCGGTGAAGCCGAGTGGCGCCATCTGCTCAGCCACGACTGGCCGGGCAATATACGCGAGCTGCGCACCTTCGCGCGCAACTTCGTCACGGGCCTGACGCGCATCGCGCAAGGCGCTCCCCGCGGCGCGGAACCGCAAAGCCTGCGCGAAATGGTCGCCCGCTTCGAACGCGCGGTGATCGAGGATGCGCTACGCGACGCAAAGGGACAGGTGGACGAGGTGCAGCAACGATTATCCTTGCCGCGCAAGACGCTCTACGACCGGCTGACGAAATACGGCCTCAGGCCCAAGGACTATCGCCGGTAAGGCGGCGCGATAATCGTTCACAATGGGCGGCAAGCCGCGACATATAGTGTTTCGGCTGGTGTCGGCCGAAACGCCGGTGCAGAGCTTGGTGCGTGCAACAGGGGCCGGAGGGGGCTGTCATGAATCCCGATGACATAGCGCTGGATGTGAATTTCAGAAACCGGCCGGCAAATGCGCGGGGCATTCGTATTGCCACGATCAGATTCGGAATTGCGTTCTGGATTTTTGTCATGATCGTTGCGTCATTCATCATCGGCGCGACGAGCGATGTCTCACTATCCTTCCTGCTTTACAGATTCGTCGATTTTGTATCGCTCTCGGCATTGGCGCTTGCCCTGTCGTATCTCATCTTTTTGCTGCACGAGAAATCGGTGCGGCGCCGTACTTCGGAAGATTCGCTACCTCTCCTGATTATCGCGTCCTTTTTGCTGTCGGTTGTCCTGGCTGCATTATGGGCCGGTTTCCATGCCCTGTACCCCGCAATCGCCGCCATTCTGAATCTCGCGCCAACGGGGACGACGGACTCCATGGTCTACTTCGGAGCTGCATGGGGGATTCTGTTTTCCTGGGGCTGTCTGTTCGTCACGTTGATCTATGCGTTCGAGTTGAACGACCGCAAGGTGCGTCTCGCCGCCATACGGGAAGAGGCGCTGAGCGCCCAGATGCGCGCGCTGCGCTATCAGATAAATCCGCATTTCCTGTTCAATACGCTCAATTCGATTGCCGGGCTGATCGAAGAAGGTGCCGCTACGCAAGCCGAACGCATGGTGCTTTCCCTCTCCATCTTTCTGCGGACCACATTGGCGCTTGATCCGTTCCATGACGTTCCGCTTGCCGATGAAATCGCACTGCAGCGAGAATATCTGGAGATCGAACGCGAGCGGTTTTCCGACCGCATGAGCTTTTCGATAGCCACTGACGCCGATGTGGCCGATGCGTTGGTCCCAAGCCTTATCCTGCAACCGCTCATCGAAAATGCTCTCAAGCATGGCGTGGGTGCGACCCGCGGCAGGGTTGAAATATTGGTCAGGGCCGGCCGGGCAGGGGATCGGCTGTGCATCGCGATCGAAAACGACATGCCCCGGAATGATGACGGGGATATGCCGAAGACGTCGGGTTTGGGAGTGGGCCTCAAGAATGTGGCCGAACGATTACGCGCTCGCTTCCAGGGCAATTACGCCATGAAGTCCGGGCCTGTTGGCGAGGGCCGCTTCGGTGTCTCTCTGGAACTGCCTTGGCGACTGGCGTAACCGAATGCATCGACTTTCAATGCAAATTGCGGACGGCGCGATGAGCCTGTTATCGGGCGCGATGGTGCCGGCTGTCGGCACCTGATTAAGTCATTAATATATTGAGATAAAATGTCAAATTTTGGGTCGCCTGGTATGTGGCCCCAATGTGGCCTCAGCGCATTTTTCGGGCATCGGTTCGAGTCCGATTGCAGGCAAAATGCAGATCGGATCGCGTGACTTTTCGCTTCGCGGAATGCCGGGCGGGGGCATCGATGAGCGAACATACAGCGACTTCGGTTTGCCGGCGATCTCGTTTGCGGAAGGCTCATGGCACGCGCGGCGGATGCGACCGCCTTGTCTGCTCATTGGCCCTGCTCCTTCGAAGAATTTCGGCGCGACTGATGCCTAACTCCGTTGCTCCGCGAACCAGGGGCCGCCAAGCGGATCGGCAAGTCGCGCCCGTGCGCGGCGCACAAGGCGCTGGATGCGCGAGCGATAGGCCGCGCTTTCGACGCGCCAGCCCTGCTGTGCGATTGCGTTCCGAAACAGGCGCCGCGCCATCTCCTGATGCGACGCGCCCGCAAGCATTGCGTCGTCCACCCGAAGCTCGACGATCCACTGCGCCGCCCTCTGTTCGCGCGGCATCAACGATGCTGCTAACGCCCCGCGTTCCGCAAGACTGGCAAGCTGTCTGAGCGCAGTGAGCCGGGGCCGCAGCGACCGCAGCCCGCTCATGCGATGCTCGATGAGCAGCGGTCCGCCGAGCAATGTTCCCTCGTGAAGATCGAGCCGTATTGCCCAATGACCATCGCTGAGAAGCCAATGCTCGGCCTCCGCGCTGACCTCGACCGAAACCAGCGGCGCCACTGACAGCAGATCGACCATATCTTGCGCCAGGGGGCGGAATCTCGAAGGCTCTGCGGGCCAGCCGTCGAGGACGGCCGGGTCGATGGCCACGCTCCAGATCGGCCGGGCGCGCGGTGCGGCAATCGCAGGGTCGATCCAGCCCATCAGTCCCATTTGTCTTGCCGCAGCGCGTGGCAGATGTTCGCGCCTCAGCCAGCCGCGACGGTATCGGCGGCTGCGGCGCAGCCATTCCCAGGCGAAAAACCGCCGGTCGCATTGCAGAAGCTCGGTGTAGGCATCTTCCGAACACCAGTCGGCCCCTGGCAGGTCGTCCATCATGCTTTATATCCAGAATATATTCTGAATATCGGCACGAAACGACGCACGGCTTTGCGGGCGCCACGGTCAATGCCGCAGCGAGGTCGGCGGGACCAGGCGCGTCAGCGTGATGTACATAGCCAGTTGGCACTTGCGGGAGAATCCCGATCGGCCGATGGCTGACGGTGAATGTCGAAAAGACCTACAGCAGCGGTCGCGGCCCGGCGCCGCACCGCCCGGTGAGCGGCATCTATTCGACGCTTTCGGCAAAATAGGCACGCAGCCGGTGCGCCGTTTCGGGCGCGATCTTCATGAAGCTGCGGCGACCGTCGGCGGGATCGGGCCTTCGCTCGAGCAGACCCGCATCGCACATCCGCTGCGCCAGCCGCATCGCGCTGCTTTCGGGAATGGCAGCGGTCGTGCAAAGCGAGGACATCGATAATTGCCTGCCCTCGCATTCATGGACGAAAAGCTCGAGGAGCATGTCCCAGGCCGGCTCACCGAAGAGCTCGTTCGCGCCAAGCAATTGTCGCCTGAGCATGCGTTTGCGGATCGTTGCCCGGGCGTTTTGGAGAATTTGGCTATCGAGGCCGTGCTGCGACGGGACGCAGCCACTGCGCAGCGCCAGCGCCCGCAGCCGCGGCTCCGCCGCACCCTTGGTCTTTCCGCTTCGCATATGATGTGTAGCGGCCGCGGTGACAATGATATGATCGAGGAGTTCGATATCGAGCGACAGCGCCAGCCGCTCGATCGTCGCTGTCGCCTCGATATCCGCATCGCTGGGCCGCGCATCGCCGCTCGGATGATTGTGGATCAGGATGATCGATGCAGCATTGAGTTCGAGCGCCCGCCTCAGGATCGTGCGCGGATATATCGACATATGTGCGAGCGTGCCTTTTTGCAGCTGCTCGTCGGCGAGAAGCATCCGGGCCGCGTCGAGAAATAGGACGCGAAGCCGTTCTTCGGGAAGCGATCCCATCGAAGCGGTCAGATAACGCCGCAGGCATTGGTCAAGCGGATTGATACGCCGGAACGCCAGATCGCCCTTGAGCATTTCCTGCTGCGCGTCGCGGCCACTCTCGAGCAACTCGACGACGGCGGGCCAGCCGCCGAGCACTTTTGCGAGCGCTTGCGGCGTTTGGGACCACAGACGCGACAAGGTCCGATACTCGCCGAGAAGCCGCTCGGCTATTGTCCTCGCATGTTCGGGTTCGACCGTTGCCACAAATCGCGCCAGGACCGATCGCTGCCGTAAAATTGCAGCCGTTTGCGATGTCGCCAGGTTCCGAGGACGAGCAGCGGCGGAAGAAGCCAAGAGGCAGCCACCTGCATCGACAGATAGGCGATCGGGTGCACCGACACATCCACCGTCCGGCTGACATGGGCGAGAAGCGGCAGCATCTGGAGCGCTGCTGCGATCAGAGGCCAGAAACGATGTGCTGCGAGCGCAAGGAGCAGCGTTGCTGCTGCCGCGGCAATGTCGATCGCGAGATGCCCGGGATCGAGCGCCTTGAAGCGCGGCGGCATGGTGAGGTGGAGGAGACGGTCTGCCGCCAGCATCGCGATCAGAATGATCGCCATCGCGCGCTCGGGGCCGCCCCCCTTCCGCATCGCATAGGTGGTCGCGGCGAGCAGAAGGGTCAGGAAACAAGCAATCCGCAGCATTTCCATCTGAAACCATGCGTGCGTCTTCCGGTCAACCGGCCGCGCCGCCGTGCGCAGCGTCGCGACCAGCAGCGGCGGGCGGGCATTCGTGCAGGTCGAGTCCCGCAGTTTCGCGCGCCATGTCGGTGAGCTCGCCATGCACGCGCAGCACCCCGCCGCTCGCGTCGATCAACGCCATCTGCGCCTTGGCAAGACGCTGGATCGTGGCGTGTCCCTGAGCAGGCCGAAGGCGTTCGGCGTCGCGGCGCGCCGTCACGATCGTCGTCATTAATGAGGACACCGCGATCAGGGCATCGTCGATCCGCGTTTCCGTCGCCGGCACTTGGTGCTGCAATTTGCGCACCGTGAACATGATGGTATCGGACATGATTTCTCCCTCGCCGAAGCACGAAGCCCCGGTCGCCATGCGGTTGAGCGTGGGAAGCGTCACCCCGTGATCAGCTTCGTCAGCGCCTGCGCGATGCTGAGCCCGCCGAGGAGGCTGAAAATGATAGCCGCGATGACCGCCGCCACGATCGCCAGCCTGGCGGAGGAGCCATGATTATGGCTCCCGACCTTCCCGAACGGCAGGCCTGCGCCCCAAGAGCCGGCCGACCCGACCGTACCGGCTTCCGCCTCGGTGGGGCCTGACGGATCGCCGTCCGCGAAGTCGGATGGCACGAGCGACGGGGCAAGGGGAATATGCACCGGATCATATGTGATCTGATCATATGTCCTTTTGAGCCGCGCGTATCGCAGCGCCGCGTCGTCGCGATCGGTCGCACCAAGAATGTTGCGCGCGGTCGTTATCCGCTGGTCGACCGTGGGCTTCGAGATTTGGAGCGCGATCGCGATCTGCTTGGACGTCTTGCGTTCGAGAAGCAGATCGAGGCAGGCGCGCTGCTTTTCGGTCAGCCGATCCCAAGTCGCGCGATCGGCGACGCTAGAAGATTGCGACCCTTCCATATCCACAGTTTCAGGACAATCTTGCCTGTAGACAAGCCCTTAATCGTCCAGAGTGCTCCCCATCGCGGGAGTAGCCGACGAAGCGCCAGGGCAGCAGCGCGCACTGAGGCTTGGCAGGATCCTATTGATCTGTTGCCGGCCGCATTCACTTGAGCGTCATAGCTGCCCCTGCCTGCCAGGGCGGCTCCTCCTTCTGAAAACAACTCTCAAATTGAGAGTAAGCTCACGAATATAATGGAAATATATGGAACGACGGATAGCCTGAAGGCTCGAATCGCCGTGCTGCCAGCGGCGTTCGCCACCGCCGGTCCGCCGCCTGGTTGAGAGGGCCTGCGGCCGGCCCTCGATTGGGGCAATGCCGGTTCGGCAGGCTTGAGGACGCCGACCGACTTGCCAGGGGTCGCCATGCCGACATGCGATGCCGCGCCGCCGCGCGGCCGGATCGAAACGCCCTGCGCCGCGGCTGTCCGCTGCCGCGTCGGTGCCGCGGGCGATCCTGCTGCGGCGCTGCGACATGAACCCAGGATGCTCGTTGTCGATCAAAGCGCGCGCGCGCGGGAACATGTCGTGCTTCGGTCGATGTTCGCGGCACGCAAGCGCATTTTCGTCGATCTCCTGAAATGGAACCTGACAGTGCTCGCCGGTCGCTATGCGATCGATCGGCGCGATGGTCCCGGCGCCACCTATCTGATCGTTGCCGGTCCCGGCGGGGAGCATGTCGCATCGGCGCGCCTGCTTGGCCAGCTACCGGCGAACCTCCCTCCATTTGCCAAACAAATATCCGACGGCAGCGAAACGAAGGCGGGGATCGCCGAGGTAACGCATTTCTGCCTTTCGCCGGAGGCCACGGCCGACGATCGCCGCCGCGCTCGCGACCAGCTTCTGCACGGTCTTGTCGACTATGCCCTCGCACACCGCATCCGTCGCCTCGTCGGAATCGCCGAACGTCGGTGGGTACACCCGATCGAGACAATCGGATGGAGATGCCGCCGTCTCGGCGTGTTACCCGCAGCGAGCGGGCGGGACCTCGTAGAACTCGCGGTCGATATCGACGCGCACACACCGGCAAGGCTGGCGCAAGCCGGGATCGCGCCGCCGCCGCGGCGAGGGGCATCATGAGCCCGGGGGCGACGATGGAGCGTGTCTACCGCGAGCTCAAGGCGCGCATAATGAATGGCGCGTTTGCCCCGGGCGAACGCCTTGATCCTTCCGTTCTGGCGCGCGACCTTGGAGCGAGCGCAACGCCGGTGCGCGACGCCCTCCACCGTTTGTCGGGCGAGCGGATCATCGATAGCTGGCATCAGGAAGGGTTCCGCCAGCCAATCCTCACCGAGGCCGATCTTCACGATCTCTATCACTGGGCGGCATCGCTGCTGACAATCGCGCTGCAGTCCCAGTCGCCCGACCCTAGCTTGCCCGATATCCCGATCGGCGATCAGCGCCACTCCGATTATGCGGGCGAGGTGGCGCGGCTGTTCCGGGCGATTGCCTGGCTCAGCGAAAATCGCGAGCTACGCTTTGCCTTGGCCAATATGGTTGAGCGTCAGCGTGCGATCCAGAAGCCGGGTCTTCAGCCCGACTTCATAGGAATCGAGCTTTTCGGGATTGAACTGGTTGTTGCACGCATTGAGGTTAAAGCCGCCCGCCTTGTAGCCTTTTGAGAAGGTCGCATAGGCGTTGGCCGATGGCGAAAATTCATAGCGCGCACCGATGCGCGGCGTCGTTGAGGTGAATTTTGCCTCATTGGTCGTCAGCGGGCAGGTCTCGATCGTCGCAAACGTGCCGATTGAGATCGTGTTGCGCTGGACCTGTGTCTGCTTTTCCTCAGAGTAGCGGATGCCGGCGATCAGGCTGAGATCGCCGATCGGCCGGACCGTGACGTCGGCGAAGGCGGCCTTGACGCTCGTGTCATAATCGCGAACGTCGAACACGAGGTCGCTCCCCGGCGGCAGGCCGAGCGGTGACAGCGGCGCCACGCCTTCGAGCAGGTCGTAGTCGAGGATGTGCTTGTAGCTGTCCTTGACATAGTAAAGGCCCGCGACGACATCGGCAGCGTCGAAGCTCGCGCCGACATTCAGTTCCTGCGAAAAGCTCTTCGAGTCATAGAAGCGGCGCGCCGGGAAGATCGAGACGTTGATCCCGTCGTCATCGGCCAGCGAGTCGTCGCGAAGCGTCGTGTAGGCGCTGATCGATTTCAGCGTGACATCGCCGAGCGACCAGGTCGCGGTCGCCGAACTCATCGACAGCCTTCGTTCGGTGTTGACCGGATCGTTGGCGGCCGTGCGCCACGGCTCGAACGAATAGGAGGCGGAGGCGAGCGCCGGATTGACCGACACCACCGGCGCTGTCGGCGGGTTGTGGAGAACGAAATATTGCGTCGGGCCCGTGCCGTCGAGAAAGGTTGTGGCGAGGCTCAGCTCGAAATCGGGCGTGATATCCATGTCGAAGCGCACACGGCCCGAAAAGGTGCGCCCGCGATCGAGATCCTGCCCGCCGGCGACGATATTCTTCACAAAGCCGTCGCCGCGCCGGTTCCAGTCGAGCACGACGCGGCCCCGAATGTTCTCGCCAAGCGGGACATTGACCATTCCCTGCACGCGCGCCTCGTCATAGTTGGCGTAGCTTGCGAGCAGATAGCCTTCATATTCGTGGGTCGGTGCCTTGGTGATGAAATTTACCGCCCCGCCATTGGCGTTGCGGCCGTATAATGTACCTTGGGGGCCACGCAAAACTTCGACCCGCTCGAGATCGATCTGGAGCAAATCGCCCATCGAGGGGCGCGGCTGATAGACGCCATCGACATGGATCGCCACGCCAGGCGCGCCTTGGTTGAGGCCAACACCGCGGATCGTCACCGATGTCTGGCCGAGCAGATTACCGATCTGGGTGCTGGGCACACTGAACTGCAGCCCTGCGGCGGTCGAAATGCCGCGCTCTTCGAGCATTTCCGAATTCAGCGCCGAAATGGCGACGGGCACTTGCTGAATGGACTGCGAGCGCTTCTGCGCCGTGACGACGATATCGCCCGCGTTAACGTCCTCGGCACCGCTATCCGCCTCCTGCGCGAATACGGGAAAGGGGAGCGCCATCGCAGCGGCGGCGCACAGAAGGCGGTTGCGGTAATTTGGCATGGTCGAATTCTCCTCACCCGAAGTGTCGGATGATGATGCATCTCCGACTTTTTACATTTGAGGGCATTCCTACATCACAACGCAAAAAATGAGTCAATAGTTTTTACAAATGGGTGCCGTCCGAGCGATTGACGTAAAAGCCTGCATATGGTGAAGTGAAGCATGTCCAGCCAAACTGCCAAGGTCCGTATATCCAAGGGTTCGAAGCGCGAGCGCGTCATGGAGGAAGCGGCGCGGACGCTGAATAGCCATGGCGTTTCAAACGCTTCGCTTCCGGTGGTCGCATCCCGCCTTGGCGTATCGCGCGCCGCCCTCTACTATTATTTCGAAGATCAGGAAGATCTCGTATTCCAAAGCTATCAGCGCACGTGCGAGTCGATGGCGACGGAACTTGCCGCGGCGGAGGCGGCTGGCGGCGATGCCACGGTAAAGCTGCTGCGCTTTGTCGATTCGCTGCTGGCAGATGATGCGCCCGAACTCGCTGCCATCAGCGATCTCGCTTATCTTGCACCCGAGCGGCGTGCCGTCATCAGTAGCCGTTTCCAGGCCGTCAAAGCCGGCATCGCGGCTCTGCTTGCGGCCGGTGCGGCTCGCGGGGAACTGCGCGAATGCCGCGCCAGCATCATCGCCCCCGCCATATTGGGACTCGTGTTATGGGTTCCGATCGCGCGCCAGTGGCGGAGCAACGAGAGCCTCTCCCACCGCGACCTGGTCGAGGCGCTGAAAGCCATCCTTCGCGAGGGTGTTGCGACCGATCGCCGGTCGACTGTTGAATTTCGTCCGATCGATATTGCTCTCGGCCACGTCCCCGACGTGAATCTGTTCGACGGGCAGGCGGTGGCTGCGGCGAAGCAGGAGGCGCTGTTGGGCGCGGCCTCGTGGCTCTTCAACCTGAAGGGGGTCGATGCGACCTCGCTCGACGAAATCGCCACGCGCGTCGGCGTGACGAAGAAGGTGATCTATCATAATCTGGGCGACAAGGAGACCTTGGTCGCCGAATGCTATCGACGCTCCTTTCGCCATTACGAGGCGGTTATGCGCGCGGCGCGCGATTATGATGGCCCCCGGATCGCTGCGATCATGGCAGCCAATTACGCGTTCGCGCAAGCCAGCCTCATGGAAGGCAGCGCCCCGCTGTCGCCGTTGACTGGCATCGAAGCTCTTCCGGTCTCGGTGCGCGAGGAAATCGACCAGTCGACGAACTTTCTGATGGATACCTTCCTCGACATTCATGCGCAGGGTCAGGCCGAGCAAACGGTGCGGTCGCTCGATGCCCGCGCCCTCGTTGCTGCCAATCCGGGCGGTTTTGAATGGCTGCCGAAGTGGTTCGATACGCTTAGTGAGGCGGAGCGTGCCGCTGCGCCGCTCGAACTCGCCGAGCTATACCGCGTGGGTCTCCTCCCGATCTAACCCAATACCTCGATTGATTCGTCCCTCTGGCATCGCGCCGCGATGGTTCTGAAAGCGTGCCTGCTTGACTCGATTATTCATATAGGGTTATCATTGCACTCAAATGTAAAAACATGAAGCGCTGATCAAGCGCTTTTCAGATGGGAGCGAGAGATGACCGAAAGCGCAGAATCCTTGGCAAGAGCTCCGGATTTGGCCGCATCGACGGTGGCTAGTGAGGGCGATCTCCTGGATCGCTACCGGACCGAGCGCGACAAGCGACTCGCGGCGGCAGGGGTCGGGCAATATGTGGCTCCCGAGGGAGAACTCGCCCGCTATCTGGATGATCCCTATGCCGACCACGCGTCTGAGCGCGCGCCCGTCATTCGCGACGTTGAGGTCGCGATCATCGGCGCGGGGTTCGGGGGCCTGCAAACGGCGGCGGAACTGACCAAGCGCGGCATCACGGACTTCATCGTCATCGACAAGGCCAGCGACTTCGGCGGCGTCTGGTACTGGAACCGCTACCCGGGCGCTTCGTGCGACATAGAATCCTATATTTACATGCCGATGCTCGAGGACATGGGTTACGTCCCGTCGCTCAAATATGCGCGCGGGCCGGAGATCTTCGCCTATGCACGCGCGATCGCGGAGCGCTTTGGGCTTTATGAAAAAGCGCTGCTGCAGACGCTCGTCGAAGCGCTGACGTGGGATGAGACGGCGGGCCGCTGGCTCATCACAACGAGCGAGGGCGACAGAATTGGCGCACGCTTTGTCATGGTCGCCACCGGCGTACTCCAGAGCGTGCGCCTTCCAGCAATCCCCGGCATCGAAAGCTTCACGGGGCACAGCTTTCATACGAGCCGGTGGGACTATGTCTATACCGGCGGCGATGCGACCGGTGGCCTCACCGGGCTGGCCGACAAACGCGTCGGCATTATCGGGACGGGCGCCACCGCGGTTCAGTGCATCCCGCATCTCGGGGCGAGCGCGGGCCATCTCTACGTCTTCCAGCGGACTCCTGCGGCCGTGCCTGTCCGCGACAATCGGACAACCGACATGGGCTGGGCGGCGTCGCTCGACACCGGGTGGCAGCGCGAGCGGATGATGAACTTCGACTATATCGTCAACGGCCGGGCGCCCGCGGTCGACTTGGTCCAAGACGGCTGGACCGAGGTGCTGGGCCGTATCGGCGTCGAGCTAACCGGAATAAACGATGCCGACGAACGCCGCCGCGCCGCCGATATCACGTTCATGAACGAGGTCCGCGCTCGCGTTGATGCGATTGTTCAGGATCCGGTGACCGCGGAGGCGCTCAAGCCCTGGTTCAATGTCATGTGCAAACGGCCCTGCTTCCACGACGAGTATCTCGATACCTTCAACCGCGACAATGTCACACTGGTCGACACCGACGGTCAGGGCGTCGAGCGTATCGACGGGAAAATGGTATGGGCCGGCGGCAAGGCGTATGAGGTCGATTGCCTGATCTATGCCAGCGGCTTCGATTTCCAGACGCCCGACATGGCAAAGCGCAACGGCTTCGAGCTTTATGGCCGGGATGGCGTGAGCCTCACCGAAAAATGGAGTGGCGGCATGACGACGCTCTACGGGCATTTCAACGCCGGCTTTCCCAATCTGATGGTCCAGACCGCAACGCAGGGCGGCCTGACCTCCAACGTAACCCACGGGCTCGGCGACCTCGCGCGGCATTTCGCCTATATGGTGAGCTATTGCCACGAGAATGGCGTAGGGAGCTTCGATCCGACCCCCGAAGCCGAGCAGGAGTGGCAGGCGCGGCTGCGCGCGGTCGCCGGGGCGCGGCGCAAATATGACGCCGAATGCACCCCCGGCTATTATAACAACGACGGCCAGCCTGAGGCCGAGACAGGCTTGCAGGCCTTCTATCAGGGCGGATCGGTCGAGTTTTTCGAGATATTGGAAGCCTGGCGGGCCGAGGGTAATTTTGCTGGGTTCGAACTTCGCCATGTCGATTGATCCGCAGAGCGAGGTGCGCGGTAACCCGGGATCCGAAATCGCCGCCTTCAAGCGCCGCTGGCTCGAGCAAATACGGGCATTGGCCGCGGGGCCAATGCCGACGATCGAGCAGCAGCGGGCCGCTTTCGATGCCGAGCATGGCGCGGTGCCGCCCGCCGAAGATTGTGTCATTGAGCGGATCGAGAATGGCAAGGTCCGCGGCGAGCGCATCGTACCGGCGGGCGCCGACGCCGGAAAGGCACTGCTTTACCACCATGGTGGCGGTTATGCGTTCGGGTCGGCGCTGAGCCACCGGCATCTCGTCTCGCGGATCGCAAGCGCCGCGGGGGTGGTGGCCTATAATATGGATTATGCGCTGGCGCCGGAGAATCCCTATCCCGCGGCACTGGATGATGCGACGAACGCGTGGCAGTTCGTGGTGGATGAGGGGTTCTCGCCCGACGATATCGTGGTCGCCGGAGAATCCGCTGGCGGCAATCTGACCCTCGCTGTGGTCCTGAAATTGCGCCAGCGGGGTTTGGCGCTCCCGACGGGCATGTATCTGCTTAGCCCTTGGCTCGATCTGACCCAAAGCGGCGAATCCTATGACGTCTGCGCCGCGCGCGATCCGATGGTCTCGCGCGACGTGCTGCAAGGGCTGGCAGATGGCTATTGCCGAAACACTCCCGCCGCCAATCCGCTGATATCGCCGCTTTTTGCAGACTTGGCTGGGCTCCCGCCGATGTTCGTTCAGGCTGGGGGCGACGAAGTGCTGCTCGGCGATTCCACCCGTCTGGCCCATCGCTTCGCCTTGGCTGGAGGCGATGTAACGCTGCGCGTCTGGCCCGAAATGGTCCACGCATGGCCGCTCTTCCAGCATGGCATTCCTGTCGCCGGCAACGCGGCGATCGCGGAGGCGGGGCAATGGATTGCCAACCGTTTGGGCGTGGGACCGGATCGATGATGTTCGAGACTCTGGCATGGGATCTGGAAGACCGGATTCTGACATTGCGGCTCAATCGTCCCGATCAATTGAATGCCTTTACCCTCACAATGGCCGACGATCTGGTCGCAGCATTCACCTGGGCGAGTGAAGACGATGCCGTTGGCGCGGTGATCGTGACCGGCGAAAGACGGGCGTTCTGCGCGGGAATGGACCTGAGCATTCCGGGCAATGTGTTTGGCCTTGATGAAAGCCAATGTCCCGATCTCGACTATGCCCGCCGTGAATTCGGTGCGCCGGAGCAGCGCGACGGAATCCGCGATGAAGGCGGCCGGGTCAGCCTCGCCATATTTGCCTGCAAGAAGCCGGTCATCGCCGCGATCAACGGCGCGGCAGTGGGCGTCGGGGCAACGATGACGCTCGGAATGGACGTGCGGATGGCATCGGACAAGGCGCGCATCGGGTTTGTATTCGGCAAGTTGGGTATCGTGCCTGAGGCCTGTTCCAGCTGGTTCCTGCCGCGGCTCGTCGGTCCGCAGCAGGCGCTCGAATGGACCCTGTCGGGCGAGGTTTTCGATGCTGCGGAAGCATTGCGCGGGGGGCTTCTACGGTCGATTCACCCGCCCGAAAAGCTTCTCGATGAAGCGCGAGCATTGGCGCGAAAATTCGTCGAGAACCGTTCGCCAGTCGCAGTGGCGCTGACCCGGCAGATGATGTGGCGTAATGCCGCACAGTCCCATCCGATGGGCGCGCACCAGATCGACTCTCTGGCGATGTTCTACACCAGCATCGCCGACGGAAAGGAAGGTGTGGCCGCGTTCCTCGAAAAGCGCGATCCGGTCTTTGCGGGCCGGGCGTCGGACATGCCGTCCTTCTATCCCTGGTAAAGTGACCGATCAGGAGAGGCTCATGCGATTTCAGAACAAATGCGTTGTCGTCACTGGCGCGGCCTCGGGCATCGGCCGGGCCACCGCACTGTTGTTCGCGCGTGAAGGTGCAACAGTCTTTGCAGGTGACATTGATGCGCAAGGCGCTGAGGCTTTAGCGACCGAGGTCGAGACGATTACTGCCGTTGGCTGCGACGTTTGTGATCCGGACCAGATCAAGGCGCTGATGGAGCAGGCCGCCACCGCTTGCGGCGGCATCGACTATCTTTTCAACAATGCGGGTGCGGGCGGCGCGCTCGCAGCTGTCGATGAAATCGACGTCGATGGTTGGGATCATACCATGGCGCTGTTGCTTCGATCGGTTGCCATGGGCATTCGACATGCCGTCCCACATATGAAGCATCGACCAGGCGCGGCAATCGTCAATACATCCAGCGTCGCCGCGATCGGCCCCGGCTATTCGCCGACCACTTACGCTGTCGCTAAAGCTGGTGTTTTGCAGCTCACCAGATGTGCCGCGACCGACTTGGCCCGATACGGAATTCGCGTGAATGCAGTGCAACCGGGCTTTATCAACACCAACATCTTCGCTTCCGTCCTCGATATGCCGAAGGAGCAGTTCGAAGCATCCAAAGCTGCGATTGCGCAGATGTCGAGTAATGTTCAGCCGGTTGCACGAGCGGGGCTGCCCGGCGATGTGGCCGAAGCCGTCGCGTTCCTGTGCAGCGAGCAGGGCAGTTTCATGAATGGGACGTCAATGATCGTCGACGGCGGTTTGACGATCGGTCCTCGCCACACATGGGACCAAAGCACTCCAGGGCTTATGGATGCAATTCAGGCTGCGCCTTGAAAGGCCCGGCCATTTGTACTTAACGTCCGCAATCGCACCTCCGATAGCCAAAGCGGCCTGACCGCTAACGGCCAGAATGCGCCGGCACGACGGCCGGCGCATTCCCCCTTCGGGACCGTTACGTCTCAGTTGTTGCGGTTGTCGACGCGCTCGGCGCGCCGGCTCGCGGGTGCAGTCTGCGGAGCTGCCTCGCTGTGCGGCTGGCTGCCGACATCTTTCGGCCGTTCGGCCGCCTTCTTTAGCTCGCCCTTGGTCATGCCGGTGACGAGAACGTCGCCCGATCCGGTGAAGCTTGCGGCGGGGATCGTCGCGACACGGTTGCCGACCTCGACCGTCACCGCCTGTACAACACCGCGGCCGGTCTGACGGATATCCTGAACATAGCCGATCACCTTGCCGCGCGCGTCGGTCACCGCCATGCCGGGTTCGACCGCGAACATGCCCGCGCCCGATGCGGCACCGCTGCCTGCGACGGCCAACTGGCCAAGGCTGCCCTGGAAGCCGCCCGCTGCCGAGCCCGCGCCGTTCGCGGCACCCGAAAGGCTCGAAGCCGCGCCACCCGCCCGATCGCGGACGTTGCCGACCGCGCCGCGCGCCGTTCCGGTGACGGTCGAGGTGGTGCCTTGCGCCGTGCCGACGGCGCCGCGCGCGGTCTGGCCGACGAAATCGGTTCCGACGGCCTGCGCGTCGAGGCTGCCGTTGCCCGAAGCACTGCCGGAGCCATCGACCGTCCCGCCGATCGGGTTGCCCAGAAGATTGGCGTTCCCGTTCGCCGTGCCCTTGCCGTTTGCCCCTGCATTGCCCTTGCCCTGCACACGGCCCGAGCGGCGGTCGATATTCGCGTCGCCGTGGCCGGTGCCGCCAAGTTCGCCTGCGCTACCGAGCGTGCCGCCGATGGGACCGGCCGGATTGCCGAGCGTACCGCCCAGCGATCCGCCGAGGCCGCCGGTCAGTCCTCCGCTGCCACCCAGCAGCTGCGCCGAAGCGGGCGTCGAAAATGCCATGGCCGTGGCGGCGAGCGCGATGGCCGGAATGAAAATGCGATGTGCCATTGTCCTACTCCTGAATGAGCGACCCGAGGGGGTGGGGTCTGTGGAGAGAACGATGGCGTGTTCGACTTTCTTCCAGAAAATATCGAAAAAGAGTCAGCGGCCGCCGCAGGCGCCGCAAATCAGGCCGTGGCCGTAGACTTTGTCGCGCCCCTTATGGCCGAGGTCGCGCGCTTCCATCACCAGCCCAGTGACGGCCGGACCGATGCGGTCCACCGATGGAGCGGGATAGCGAAGGGCCAGCCGCCCCGCAACGAGCGGTGCGGCAAAGGAGGTTCCGCGCAGCCGGTCGGTGCCTGCGGTGCCCGTCGCCGCCAGCACCGCATCGCCGGGTGCGGCGAAATCGACGTGCAGCGCGCGGCCCGCCTCGGGTAGAACGCGCCCTTTCGCGTCGACGCCGGTCACGGCGAAAACACCGCGATAGGAGGCCGGATAGGCGGGCGGCGCTGCGGGCCCGTCGTTGCCGACCGCGGCAACGATCAACATTCCGCGCTGTTGCGCACGCCGCACCGCCGCCGACAGCAGCTTGTTGTCGGGACCGACCAGACTGATCGTCGTCACCGCGACGCGGCTTTGCGCAAGCCAGCCGAGCGCGCGGGCGATCGCGCTCGCGTTCCCGCCGGCGGGATCGGTGCCATAGACATCGGCAGCCAGTAGCCGCTGTCCGGGGGCGGCGCCCGTTATCGCGCCGCTGCCGACGAGCAGCGAGGCAACCGCCGTGCCGTGGCGGCTTGCCGTCGGGGCGCCCGTTGCAAAGCCGCGCTGCTCGACATGCCCCGCCAGCGACGGATGCGCCGCGACCCCACCGTCGATCAGGCCAAGGCTGGCCTTGCCGCCGCCCGCAGTCGTCGCGAGCGCCGACCCGGGCAGTGCGCCGCCGGAGCCACTCGTGAAATAGAGATTGTCGGCATCGACCGCGGCAGCGGGCAGCAGCTTCGCAAGCTGTTTGCGCGCGCGGGCCAGGCGGCGCCCTTCGGGCACAGCAAATCGTGCAAGATCGAGATCGAGTCCCTCGATACGCTCGCGCTCGATCAGGGCGAAACCTGCCTTTGCTGCGCGCCCGATCATCGCGTCGTCGACGCCGGTGGCGATCAGCACGCCGCGCACCGCGGGCTCGCCGCGATCGTCGAGCTCGATGCTGTCGCGATGGCTACGCACCAGCGCGCCGATGCGGTCGAGCCGAAGCTGCGTCAGCCGCTCGCTCGTCTCGACCAGCGGTTCAAGGACGCCGGTGCCGGGCAGCGTCGACAGGACGCGCCCGGCCTCGGGCAACTGCGCCGACGGCAGCGCGACCTGCGCCGCTGCACGCGGACCAGCACCGCCGATCGCAAAGCAAATCGCCGCCAGCCCTATCGTCCAGATTCGCATCATCCCTTCTCGCATAGGCCGCTCTGCCGGAAAAATTTAGCAGGATGCGGAAGAAACGATAGAAGGTCATCGTTTCTTCCTCGAACAACCGAAAAGAGAGCAATGCGCTTCGAAGAGGAACTGGTCGAGCTGTTACCGCGCCTGCGTCGCTTTGCGCGCGGGCTGACACAGAGTGCCAGCGATGCCGACGACCTGTGTCAGACGGCAATCGAACGCGCCCTGAAGTCGCGCCAGCAATGGCAATATGGAACGAGACTGGACAGCTGGATGTACCGGATCACCCGCAACCTCTGGATCGACCACCGCCGTGTTGCTGGCCGGCGCGGCGTCCACACCCCGATTGACGACGCGGTCACGCAGATCGCCGGCGACGGGATCGCCGAGGTTGAGGCGGGCGCGCTGCGCGGCGACGTCGACGGCGCGATGGCCCGGCTTCCTGATGAGCAGCGCGAGGTCGTGATGCTCGTGCTGGTCGAAGGCTATGCCTATCGCGAGGCGGCCGACATATTGGAGGTGCCGATCGGCACCGTGACATCGCGGCTCGCGCGTGGACGTGAAACGCTGATGCATTTGCTTGGAGAGGCCGCATGAGCTTCGACCCCGCTACCATCGCTGCTTATGTCGACGGCGAACTCGACGATCTGACCGCGCGCCGGATCGAACGCGACGCTGAAAGCGACGCCGCCCTCGCTGCCGAGATTGCGCGTTATCGCCTGCTGAGCGCACAGATTTCCGCGCATTTCGCACCTATCGTCGATGAACCGGTGCCCGATCGCCTGAGCGCCCTGTTGGTCGGGGAGGGCGTGGACGCCAGCCTGTCCGAGCGCCGCGAAGCAAGGCGCGCGCGGTTCACGCCCGCCCATTGGGGCGCTATCGCCGCATCGCTGCTGTTGGGTCTGACCCTCGGTCTCCGGCCTTGGGCGCCGGCGCCGGACGTGACCAGTGCCGACGGTATGCTGGTCGCGTCGGGAGGGCTGGCCGAAGCACTCGACACGCAGCTAGCATCGAACCAGCCGGCCGACGCCGATATCCGCATCGCCCTGAGCTTTCGCGATGGGGCGGGCCGTATCTGCCGCAGCTTCGCGGGTCGCGACTTGTCGGGCATCGGCTGCCGCGAAGACGGTCGCTGGGCGCTCGAACGCACTGCGGCCGGTCAGAAGGCCAGCGCGTACCGGCAGGCCTCGTCGGGCGACCTTGCGGCGGCTACGGCAGCGATGATGGCAGGTGATGCGTTCGATGCCGCAGCCGAACGCGCTGCCCGTGACGCTGGCTGGGATCACTAAAGCCGGTTGTTGTGCAACCTCGGCTTTGCGCACGAAGTCGGTTTAAAGCTGCCAGTCTCCAAACGGCCACTTCCGCTAACCCTTCGTCGTCATCTCACGCGCGCGTGATAGAAATGCGGAGAGCCCGGCTGAAGGGTGGCGCCTCCCGGGGTAATAGAGGCAAACTCCGGGGAAGGGCGGCGTCCAGTCTTCGAGCAGGCGGACCAGCATCCCATCTTCGATGTCTTTGATTACGTCTTGTTCGAAAAAAAAGCCGATTCCTGCGCCGCTCTGAACCGCGGCAAGCGATAGCGGAAGGTCATCGAAGGTCATGGGCCCGCTCACCTCGATCTGCGCCGTGTCGCCGCCTTTTGCGAAATGCCAACGGTAGAGCGAGCCATCGGGGAAGCGAACGCGGATGCAGGCGTGGCCGCCAAGATCGGTCGGTACCAACGGATACGGTAGCCCAGCCAGATAGGCAGGTGAGGCGACGACGGCACAGCGCTGCGCCTCGCCGAGGGACAGAGCGATCATGTCCGAAGAAACAAGCGCGGCGACGCGAACGCCCAGATCGAACCCTTCGGCGACAATATCGCGTAGCTGCCCTTCGGTCACCAGATCGACATGCATGTCGGGGTAGCGGCGGGCATAGGCTAGGATAAGTTCGGTGAATACCGGCGAGCGAGCGGCGAAGGGCGGCGCGTTGATGCGCAGCGTTCCTGTCGGCGTGGCGCGGCGCTCGCGGACGATCTCGATCGCCTCGCGGACATCCTGAAGCGAGGGGCCGAGGCGATCGACGAAAATCCGTCCAGCGTCGGTCAGCGCCACGCTCCGGGTTGTGCGGTTGAACAGCCGCACCCCAAACTCGGTTTCGATCCGCGCGACCGTGTGGCTGAGCGCAGTCGTCGACATGCCCAGATCGATCGCCGCCTGCCGGAAGGACGCGCGACGCGCCTCAGCGATCACGGCATCGAAATCCCGCAGCGCTAGTCGATCCATTATCCCGTATGGCATCACCGCCGAAGGCGACGAATTGATCGTCGGTTCAAGCCTTGGAGATGCAGCCGGACCTCTCGGATCGCTCGCGCTTGTCTCGACAATCGCGAAGTAGGGCTTCAGATCGCGATTATGATCCTGTTCGCCAAAAGCTTCCGCTTTCTTCGGTCGGTCTCCCGAATGCGGACCGCCCGAAACGGCCGGCCACCTGAGCATGTAAGTGACAGCTGCCGGAGCCGGCCTGGTCCCGGACCGGATGGAAGCGGACCGGCAATGGTTCGCGGCCGCGTGCGGTAAAGCTAGGCGACGACCCCTCCGCCGGGCGGAGGGGCCGCTCCCGCGACTAGGCCGACGCACCGCCATCGATGTTCAGCGTTGTTCCGGTGATGTAGGTCGCATCTGGGCCGGCCAGAAACGACACCGCGCCGGCGATCTCCTCGACCCGGCCGTAGCGACCGAGCGGAATGGCACCGATCATCTGCTTCGCGAACTCGCCGTCAGCGGGGTTCATATCGGTGTCGATGGGGCCCGGCTGCACGGTGTTGACGAGGATATTGCGCGAGGCGAGATCCTTTGCCCAGCCGCGTGCCAGCGCCGCCACTGCCGCTTTGGTCGCGCTGTAGATCGCGGTCGCGGGGAACGCCATCTCGCCCGAGATGCTGCCGATGAGGATGATCCGCCCGCCGTCGCGCAGGTGCGACAGCGCCGCGCGCGTGCCGACGTGCAGGCCTTTCACATTGACCCCGAATTGACGGTCATAGCTCTCGTCAGTGTCATCGGCGATGGTAGAGAATTCGGCGACGCCGGCATTGTGGACAAGGATATCGATCCCGCCTAGCGCGGCCGCTGCCTGTTCGACGCCCGCCCGCTGTGACCCGGGCTGGGAGGCATCGGCCTGAAAGGCAAAGGCGGTGCCGCCCGCGCGCTCGATCGCCGCCACGGTCGCGTCGGCCGCCGCCTTGTTGCCCGAATAGGTGATCGCGACCGCCGCGCCATCGGCCGCGAGGCGCTTGGCGATCGCCGAACCGATACCGCGCGATCCGCCGGTGACGAGCGCTTTTTTGCCCAGAAGTGACATGTAAATTCTCCAATCATGCCCGCGATCACGGCGTCGTGCGCTGCCGGCAAGGCCCAAGATGGAACGTCAATCCAATAGTTCAATATTCCCGAACTATTAAAATTGCGTCGCGGGCCTATATTGCATCTATGCCCCGCTTCACCCATCCCAGGCTGGAAGACGTGCCGCTCGAGCTGGCGCTCCATGCGCTCGCCGATCCCAACCGTCTGGCCATGGTCGCGCGCCTGGCCGGCACCGAGCAGCTGAGCTGCACCAACGCAGCCCCGTGCGACTCGATTCCCAAGAGCACGCTGTCAAACCATCTCAAGCTGCTGCGGGCCGCAGGCCTGATCGAGACGACCCAGGCCGGCCGCGAGATGATCAACAGGCTGCGCCGCAAAGAATTCGAGCAACGCTTTCCCGGCCTTTTGGACGCAATCCTCGCCAACAGGCCCGCCTAGTAGAAAGCAAGGCGCTAGTGATTGTCGTCGGACGCTGTCGAACCGCTCGCCCGGATTTGCCAGTCTCACTTGTACGTTCGCTTCATGCGCGAGACGGAAGCGACCATTCAGCGGCTGGCCAGGATCGAGATTCTCCCGCAAAGCTTGGCATGCTGATTTATGGTGAACCCTTGGTCGACAGAGCCGCTCTCGGCGCGGGGCCGGCATCTGGATTTCGCACGATCCAGCCGTGACCGTTGCGCAAGTCGAGCGGGATGAGCCAGCGGCGCAAAAAAAGCATTCCGAGATCGCCGTCGATAATCATGTCTGCGGTGAACAGATGGTCGACTGGAGGTCAACGCCTTGGGTTAACTTGGAAATGCCGCGACTGCGGCCCTTCTGCATCCGCCTGCAAGCCGAACATGGCCGTATTATGCTTTGCGACCATTTCCTGAATTAAGCTCCATCCATATCGGCCCGCGTGGGCTGGTCACATGGGCCCTGACGGCAAGAGCCGTGCCCTGCTTTCTCCCCCTGGATTGCTGTCGACGATTATTCGCCCGTGTTGCGTCGGAGAGGCGCAGAAAGCGTTATCACGGTGAGCGAGAGAACCAGCCAGCCGAGCGCTGCGTACACCGCCTTGGCGATCCGCCAGGGCCTTGCCCATGCATCGGAGCGAATTGAACAGATGCCTTCTTCGCGCAGGTCCAGAAGCGGGATGAAGACATCGGTGGCATAAATCCAAGTGTCGATGGCTTGACCGCAAGGTATGCTCGTTCGCACCGCTGAGCCCGGCACCACCTCGATGCCCAGAGAATTCTCGCCTGCGACCGCAACGCCCTGTACAGGCGTGAGAGACAGTTCGAGGGCAGGGGGACCCGAGCCGCTGAAGTCCAATCCGAGCATCGGAAGTGGCTGCCCGTGATTGGCTGCTTCGACGCCGATCCAACCGACAAGGAGGAAGGCGGCGCAAGTCGCAAGCGCTCTTGTCGGCGACAGCCCGTAGCGGAACAATCCACCCCAGAAAGTGACCAGCGCGGCTTCATAGATCGGGCCGAACAATTGGCGAAGCCCTGGCCACATGCGACTTCGCTGCTTCTTGATGTCGCGGCGGGCCTTTTCGGCTAGCACAATATTCGCCTCATCGGCAAAACCATGCAAGCGATAGACCCGCGCAAATGCCTCATAGGGTTGGGGCGACCAGTCCTGGATGCGGCTCTGGACCTGGCGGCCGAGCCACGCCACCCTGGCAGTAGCGCCCGACTGGCTGTCCCGCATCCCGGACAAGCGGCGCGACGTAGAATTGCCTAGCGCGCGCCCACGCATCTCGACAAATCGCCGAACCGAAATGCCTTCGAGCAACAGTCTCGCATCCTCACCCCAGAGCGCGCCGTCCTGATCGTTCAGAGCAGCGCATTCGAGACCGCTCAGATCACTGACTGGAAATGCTGCGGACATGCATTGTCGCACCAGCAGATCGCGGCGAACGGCATCGAGCGAAGTCCAATCGGCGTCGAAAAGCGGAGCAAGAGCGTCTGCCCGGTCCGCAAATCGATGACCGAGCGGGCCTTTGAACTCTCCCGCGCTCGACTGTTCGGTCATTTGGCTGACGGACTGCTCGGAAAAGGAAAGCTTGCCCGATTGGTCAATCCTGGCCTTGCAGTCGATGCGCGCGCCGCCATATGCGAGCGCTAACCTGACGTCCCAGGCGAGGGTGTCAGCGACCGGCGGGTCTTGCTCTATGATCCGCATCCGGCCCTCGCTGCCTTCAAGCATTCCGGTCAAGAAGGCGACATAGGCCGGCACGGTGTCCAGGGTTAGGCGCGGCGGGCACAGATATTCGTTAAAATTGTAGATTTCGGTTGCCGTGCCGCGCAGGAAGACGATCGCGTTGTCGCTGTCCCAGAGCAAGGGCGTGGAAATCGCCCGGCCGCTGCGTTGCCAGATAATGTCGGCGCAGGTCCAGCCGGGATAGAAGGGCAGCTCCGCGACCCGAACATCCATGACCGAGGGCGTGCCATTCTCATCGCAAAACAGCTCGATCGCATAGCTCATCCGGCCATAGAGGCGTATCTGCCCGCCGATCTGCCCGTCGGCCAGATCGATGCGGGTAGGAGCGGCGAGGGATGAAATCCGAAGGCCTTGGTCTCCGGCTACTCGCTCACCTTGCTTGCCGAAGATGATGTCGCCCCTGACCTGCGCACGGCGCAGGTTCAACGATCCCGCAACCCGGCCCGTGACGACGATATTTCGGCCGATTTCGAGATCGGGGGCGTTCACGGCCTCGGCGATGCCGCGCTCGAGATGCGCATTGGTCATGTCGCCTTGCGCCATCACATAAAGATTGCCGCGAATGCGCATCCCGTCGAGCTGCGCTGTGGTGCCGGGGTCGCGAAGCTCGAGGACCATGTCCTGATCACAACTGAAACCGGTTGCCTGGACAGCGGGAACCCAGTCCCGTGACGGGCCGAGTGACAGCATGGTGCTTCCCGTCACGATCCCCGATCGCAGATTGACGCCGGCTTCGATTTCGCCGCTTATCGACAGGCGGCCGCCGACTTCGACACCTTGCGCTTCGACAGGACCCGTCGCACGGCTGCCGTCTTCGATGCCGAGCTGGATATTGGCGGCACATTTGAGCTGTTCCAGGCATAGCGTCGAATTGAAGCTCAAATTGCCAAGTGCCAGTTCGCCCTCGATCTGCGCCGAGCGAAGATCGGCGGCCGGTTGCCACGCACTGCACCGAAAGCTGGCGCCGTTCAGATAGACGTCGGCGCCGGCGCGAAGCAGGGGCGCTCTCAACAGCGGCAGCGCGTCTCGATCGAACGGCTGAGCGTCGACAAGTCGAATGTCGCTGAGGTCGATGTAGGCCGATACATTCATGCTGGCCAGATCGAGCGCAATCCGGCGGCGGCCGGCCCGGACGCGCAAGCGGGCGGCCGAAACAGCGCCATCGATGCGCGCATCGGTGAGCACCACGGGACCCGCGGCGACCGTCTTGTCGATCCACAGGCCTGATGCGCGCAAGCCCTCGCCGTTGAGAGCAAGGCCTTCGGCGCCGGCGGCCAGCCGGGCTTCGGTCAGATCTATCGGTGCGCCCACCTGCAGAAATTGCAGGCGCAGGCCGCCCCTGGCGCGCAGACGTGATGCCAATATCCCGCCCGCCACATGCGCCCTGTTCAAATGCAGTGCAAAATCACGTCCTGTTTCGCCCCGAACACCGCTCAATTGCGCCGCTTCGGCATTCAGCGCGCCTCCGATCGTCGCCTGGCTCAGTCGGATCATGCACTCTTGACGGGCGGAGGCACGCAACGAGGCGAGGTGGACATTGCCAAGGGTCCGCAGACCGATCGCATCGAGCAGCTGCAGCTGCGATCGCTCGAGCGAGAGGCGCAGGATATTGGCGTTGGTGAGGATGATCGGCGCGTCGAAGTGGCAGTCTTCAAAGACAAGTTCCAACAGGCGGCTCTCGCCCTCGCTCTCGCAAAGACCGCCGAGGTCCAGCGAACCGCGAACCGCGACGCCCGACAGCTTCACGACGCTCGTCTCACCCGCTTCACCGCGCGCTTTTTGCCGGACGAACGCCGCGAGATCCGCACCCGGGACGGTGGGACGTCTGCGCGCGCCGTTGACGAAACTGCCATATTGCCGGAGCGCAGCGATAACGCGACCGCCGGGCCGCTCACTGTCGCTGACCATCCTCAGTTTCCCTCTCGCAACGATCTGCGAATTGACGAAGTCACATTTTTAGCGGTCATATATGCCTCGTGGCTCTCTCAAGTCGCAATCGAGCGCAATATGCGCACTGCCGTGTCGGCGTGAAGTTTCGAGGGCTCGCCGACCGATTCCCACAGCGCCAAGGTCGGACGCGCGGGCGGGCGCGGCGGACGTATATATTCGGTGAGCGGCGTTCGCGGCAGGCCCACCGGGTCGATCTCCGGATTATGGAAGGGATTGTCGTCGAAGCAGCTCTTGAAGGCTGCGTCGAAGCGATAATTGGGCAGCTTGGCAACGACCGCTTCGTCACCGGCGACCTGGAGGAGCATTTCATCGGGTGGCAGCGCCAGAACGCCATTGGGATCCTCGTGTCCGACGAGCCCGCTCATCGTGGTTGCGGCGAGCATCGTATTGGCTCCGAAACATTGCACGACCTTGGAATTATTGACCATCGTCTGCCAGTCATTCGGATACAGAAATTCTAGCTGCGACGCGTCCTGCCAGAAGCTCCAGGTCTGCAGACCATAGCCGCGAAGCAGGGTGACGGCCTGGCGAAGTTCGTTGAAAGTGCCAAGCTGTGCCGCTTCGTCGAGGATGAACAGCGTCGAAAGTGGAGGCCGGGCGCGCCGGCGCATGATCGCCGTCATCAGCGACCCGACCCAGAGCCGCAGCAGGCGGCCGTGCGATACCAGCATGTGAGGAGGCACGACGATGTAGATCGTCATCGGGTCGCCGCGCGTGATCGCATCGAAATCGATGCTCGAACGATCGGTCGCCAGTTGTAGCGACGGCCCGCGCAGGAAGTCGATCGCTTCCTGCGCAAATGCGACGATGCCGCCAAGGGTTTCCGGTGCACTGATCTTGAAGAGCTGGCCGGTATTGCGCGCCTCGGGATGGCGCGAGCCTTCCAGGGCCTCGACGAGCAAAGCCCCGTTGCTCTCGGCTGCGCCGTTCACGATCTGCCGCAGCCGGCCCAGATTATGGTCTGACTTGGGCATATCGGTCAGCAGGTGAAACAGCGCCCCGACGAGCAACTGGCGCGCGCGCCCCTGCCAGAATTTGTCGCGGTCATTGGTAAATGCGAGCAATTGATCGATGAGAACATGCGCCTCGTCGACGGCCGTCGTCGAATGCGGATCGATCAGATCGAGCGGGTTGAGACAGTCGCCGGGAAAGGATGTAATTCCGATCGGATCGAGCACGATAACCTGCTGCCCGAGCTCGCGCCGACGGCGTGCGGTAATCGCGGCATTCTCGCCCTTGGGGTCGATGACGATCGCGGGTCCCTTGTGCCGAAGCAGCGCCGGGACCACGCAGCCGATGCCCTTGCCGGCACCGGTCGGGGCGATGGTGATCAAATGCCCCTCGCCTTCGAGAAGTATGGGGCGCGCGGCAAGGTCCGGCGCGCCTGCGTCGGCGCCGAAGCTGAATCCGATCGGCCGCTGCCTGGGACGGGTCTCGAGCGACCAGCCGACGAGCAAGCCATCGCCTTCGATGGCTTCGGGCAATTTGAGCGTGGAGGGGGTCTTTGCCCCGAACTGGTCGGCCAAGGCGCTCATTGCGATGCTCCTGCGCCGGTCTGACGATAGAATATCCCGTCGAACCGGATAGGATTATCGGGAAGACCGTCGGTCAGCAGCTTGTCGTCGATCATGTCGACGAGGCCGTAGGTCGAGATCAGAAAGGTCGCCTCGAACAGGGTAGCGCCGAAGAGAACGAGCGCGTGAATTTTCCATCCGTCGCGCTGGCGGACGGCCTCCAGCGGCCTCGCGAGCGGGACCGCGCTTTCAGGCAAGTCGAACGGGTAGATGAGCTGCTGGAGCCGGCCGGGCGATTCGATGATAAAAAATGGCTTGTCCTCCATCCGGACGGCGCTGCAGAACACCCGCAGATAATCGCACACGGCCTCGGCCTTTTCGATCCGGATCGATATGAGATCGTTGACATCATGGAAGATGCGCGATGTGCCATCGAGTATGTGCGGACCGTGAGGGCCGTAGAGAAAGGATATGACCTTCGAGGCTGCATCGGTCTCCTCGATCAGAGCATCCACCCACATCCAGTCTGGCCAGAAAAGCAGCGGATGGACGCGAAACGCGCCGATCTCGCCGGGCGGACATGCCGCGCTTGCAAAGCTGCCATCGCTCTCCAGCACCCCGCGAAACGCATCGGCCACATCTTCGGCGAGTTCGTGCCAGGGTCCGACCAGCGGCGGCGTCGGCCAACGCATATCCAGAATCATGCGAACATCATCCCCTGCAAATGGCTTCGCCTCGATCGACCCGCGCGCATTCAGAAGGGACCCCATGGCTCCTACGGGCGTCGCGGTTCATTAAAGTTTCTGCCCTTCTCTCACGCGGATAGTCGGACGTCCTTGCGCAAGTTTCAAGGATTTCTAAAGGCATGATCCGTCCGGTTCATGCGTCGGGCAGGCAGCGTGGCATCCGGGTAAAGTGGGCAAGTTGGAAGGGGCGAGAGCGCCGCGATCGCCCGCGGGGTGCGGGGGCCAATGATTTCCAACGAGGCCGGACCGATCCTGCGCGCAAGATCGGGGCCATCGAGCGTGTGCGTGAAGAAGAACCTCAGCGCGCTGACGATGCTGTTCATCGTTGGCGCCGGGACGCCTGCCTGCCGCTGTTCGATCTGGAACTGCCGGACATCCTCGGCGCTCGCGGTGTGGGGCGAGCGCTCCAGCAGGCTCGCGAACCGCCCGACGTCGCGAAGATAATTACGCTGCGTCTCCTTCGAGAAGCGCCGCATGGTCATATCGTCGATCAGCCGCTGGCGCAGCGGGCTGATCGGGCCAATCTGGATAAGCTCGTTCATCGTTCGACTCCTCAGGTAAAGGAGCCGAAAGGGTCTGCCTGCGGCAGCCTCCGTTCAATTAGGCGCGGCGCTCGCTCGGCCGCTTTACATCGAGGCTAGCGGCAATCCGCGGAGCGGTTCGTGCAGCGGACACCTCAAGCCCATCGCAGCAAGAAGTTGGTCAAGGCGACGTGCGGATATCGGGCGTCGTCCCAAGGGATCGGGCGGGCGAGGGGATCTTCGTTCAGCGGACCATCGATATTCTGGAAATCGAGCGACAGTCCGGTGAGCGTCCGACCTGCTTGCATCATCGCGAGCAGCCGGTCGAAGGCGGCGGGCGACAGATCGATCGAAACCACATAGTCGGGCGCGTCCGGGGTGCCTGTCCCGAATGCGCTCCGGCGGATGCTGCCGCTCCAGTCGGAGCCGTCCTCTTCGGCGTCGAGGACGACCAGCATTCCTTGTAGCGCGCCGATATGCTGCGCTGCGCTGGTGATCGGCTGGCCCGCGATTGCACTGAGCGGAGCTGTCATGCACCGCTCCAGCCGTTCATACTCGCCATGCGCACCGCCCAGTTCGAGGCCGATCGCGCCGACCTCGAAACGGAGGAAATCCGGAACGATGGCGTAGGTGGCCGGGTTCGTCACGCCATCGTCCGATGGCGTGACGACGAGCTCTTTTCAGAGATCACGGACTTTTTTCCAGTAGAGCGCCGAAATCTGGCTTCCATCGTCGGCCGTATACCAATCGACGACCGCCCTGCTGTGCTCGACCCGAAAGACGCGGTAGCCCTTCTCGGTCCGCAGATAGTCGACCTTTTGTACATAGCCATATCCAGCGACCATCTCGCTTTCTGCGGCGCGTTTGGGATCGGCGATGCGGCGCAGCGACGCGGACATGTGGATCGTGGAAGGATAGTCGCTGCGGAGCCAGTAGAGGAGGATGGTATCCTCCAGCATCGCGCGAGACCGGGCGTTCGGATCAGCCGCAGCGGGCGTGAACCGGATAGAGTCGTAGATGCGCGTAGAATCGGCGGGGACGCCGCCGGCGTCACCCCATACCCAGTTGAAGGTGTAAAGCTTGTTTCCCCGCGCCACGATCAGATAGCGGTGGGTTGCCGGGGTGTTGAAATAGTCGATGGTGAAGGAGAAAATGACCTCGCGCGCCGGGAGACCCTGGAAGGTCAAGGGACGGTTTTTCAGGACCTTGAAATTGTTGAGGCCGCCGCTGGCGATCTGATCGGCCTGATCCTTCAGAAGACCGGCGACGTCGGAAATTTCATAATTGCCGAAATCCACGACCCCAAAGTTGAAGCTGCTGCAGCGTCCACCGATCTCATTCCCGGGCCGCGCGCGCTCGGTTACCTCGACATTGACGAAGTCTTCTGCCCCCACGCTGTAGGTCTGATGCACATCGGCGCTGACGTCGAGCGTGACGCCGAGGCGCGGATCGGTGAAGCGTTGCCATTCCGGCCCGTAGCAATTCATCGTCGCGGCGGCAGGCGATGCGGCCAACACCCCCGCGAGAGCCACGAGACCAGGGTGCCATTTCGTCATTTTCATTTCCCCCAAAGCGCTTGCGATTGGCAAAAGCAGCAACCCCTCGGTCTGCATTGCCTATCTCATCGCCGTTCGCAACAGGCGCGTCTCTCGATCATGACGTCATGCTTGCCGCCGTCATATTGCGCCGGAAGCGGGCGGACGGTTGATGGCGGCTATGGTCGACGCCGCCAAGGCCGTCCCGGGCCGATCAACCGGCATATCTTTGATTGGCGTCATAGGCTTCGAGTTCGAGCGGGGACTTCTCGTGCCCAAATTGGACCAATTCCGAGACATATCGGCCCGCATAGGCCGCGAAGCTCGTGCTCCGCTCGATCTGCATCACATGGACGAGCTCATGTGCAAGGCGCGGCCGATCAAGCGGGAAGCCCTTCCGCACCCAGATCGTGTAACCAAACGCCTGGGCGTTGTTGACGATACCCGGACCGATGAAACCGAATTTCTCGCCGGCAAGCTTGATCTCGGGATTTTCCGTCGGGAAGGGGACTTCGTCGACGAAAACGAGGCGCACATTTTCGGGATGTTTTATGCCGACCTCCGCGGCGAGGCGCGCCTGGTCCGGATCAAGAGGGGTACCCGCCGCTTGACCGCGCGCTTCAATTTCCTCCGCCCATTTGACATAATAGGCCATGAATTTGCTCAGAAACTCTTCTTGGCTGGCCGAGACTATATTGTCCTGATCTGCCTGCTGCTCGGTCGCCAAAAGCGAGCCTGACGGAATCAGCATGAACGTAAAAAGCGCCGCGACGTTGAGGGTGTTCTTGTGCACGCCGTGACGCTTTGGGCGCGCTGAAAGAGCGGCTTGGTTCGTGATATGCTGCAATTTTTCGACTTCCTTTTATGCACTGCCATTCGGTGATCGTGGGGCTTGGGCGCCGCGCCGCGGTTGACCGATGGAACCGGCTGCTACGGCTTGTTCATCGCTTCGTCGAGACCGGAAGCGTGAATGGCTCCCAAAGACATCGATTACTTTTGCGTCTGCGAACCCGGCGAGCCTGCTACATTTCGCAAGCTGGACCGAGGGGTTGGTCTGCAATAACTGCTTTTCAACATAATGCTGTCATTGCCCCGCCATCAATCAGGTGGGGACCAGTTTTGAGATATGATGAATCAGGGACGCCGATATCGGCGGACGGTTTCGCAGAGGCGGCGGGGCTGCTGTTGTTCGAGGACGCGGCAGTGGCGGCCGATCGGCGGGCGAGCGAGCGCGACGGGCCGTCGCGGCGACGCGCCCCACGCGTCGAGTTGCAAGCGGCTGTCCGGCTGAGGGGCGCCGCGCAGGGCGCGGTCGAAGCCCGCATCCTCAATCTTTCGGCAGGGGGCTGCTGTCTGGCGTTGAAAGCCGGCCTGTTTGACGCTGGGGATCTGGTCACGATCAAGATCGAGGGCGTGGAGCACTGGTCGGGCACCGTGCAATGGTGTGTGGGCGACGAAGCAGGGATTGCATTCGATCGTCCATTCTATCCGGCGGTATTTGACGCGATCGTGGCAATTCATAAGGGCCGTGTCGCAGACGCGGTGCGATGAAGGTGGCAGTTTGGAGGAGTATGCGTTCGATTTGACAAACTGCCAATTCGACCTTGCGGCAGGTTCGACCGTGCTGCGTCAGGCATATCGTAACGGTCAACGCCAATTGTGGCATTCGTCAAGGATAATCATGCGCTGCGATGGGCGCGCATGTCTGAAATGCGAAGCAAGCTGCCATCGCCGCCCTGCCAGTTGCGAACGTCAGCTTCTGCTGATTGTCCAATCAAACCTGACAGACCGCAGCCGGCCACTTCCGCTAACCCCTCTTCGTCATCTCACGCGCGAGTGATAAAAATGCGGAGAGCCCGGCTGAAGGGTGGCGCCTCCCGGGGTAAAAGAGGCAAAGTCCGGGAAAGGGCGCTCGCCGCCGCCTTCGTCGCTGGCGGAATATTTGGCGGTACCCTGGGGACTCGTGCGGCGCGCGGCCTTTCTTCGCGCGGCGGGCTGACAACGGTATTTGCGATCCTGATCTTCGCCGTCGCGACCTTCATGCTCTTTAGGTCGGCGAGTGCGCTTCTGGACGCGGCCGCCTGATTACTCCGGCGTGTATGCCGATGTATATGCAGTCGACCGTGGCCATCCCGCCACCGGATGTTCGCGCTGTCTTCCAATTTCGCTCGGAATTGCAGTGGCAATGGCAAAGTTCGGTATGGGCGAACCCTTGGCAATGCTCGTCGTAGAAGATAGGTTTTTGGTTCAGATCGAAAACGGCGAAAATCGTGCGGGAGGATGGTCGGCGCTAATTGGGGGCTTCGACCAGATCCTCTACCATCGTGGCCATCAGGCCGACCTGCGAATGGACACCGGCCTTTGCATAGATGCTCGCAAGCTGCGACCGGATCGTCCCCGACGCCGCGCCGCGGAGACGGGCTATCTCGGCGGCATCGAAGCCCTTCAGTGCGAAAAGCGCGACATCGGCCTCGGCACCGGTCAACTGCCAGTCGAGGAACCGCTGCCGAACGAGGTCTGACATCGCGCCGCGCGCGGTTGCGACCGCGGCTTCGTCGAGCCTTGCGCGAACGACCAGCCAGCGCAATTGCAGCGTGCCGAAGACCACGCCAGCGAGCAGGGCGGCGGTCGCGCAGGATTCGACGAGCAGGTGCATGCTCCATCCATCCGCGGCGATGTCGCCCGCGACGTCGGCGACGAAGAAGATCGTCGCGAGCGTCTGCAGCGCCACAAGGAAGGTGATGGCGACCGCGCGGCGTTCCAGCGCTCTTCGTCTTTCCCGCATGGGCAGGGTCTACGCGCGTCCGGGCAACATGGCCAACAGGATTTCCCGGCCGCTGCGGCGCGTCTCGAAGACTACTCCGGCGATATGCAGGGCAATCAGAATATAGAGCAGATTAACGCTGGTCTCATGCACTTCTTCCCACATGCTTTCGCTGCCCTCTGGGCCTTTCCCCTTGTCTTCCTCCTCATGGTCGCCCTGTTCGGCGACCAAATGGCGGCTGACCTCGCCCGCCTGATCCGCAGAGCCGGGGAGCGCACCCGAGGGTGGGCCTGCCATCGCAATTCCGCTGGCGATGATGACGCCGAGCACGCACCAGATGGCGTAGACCATCAATGCTCCAAGCGGATTGTGCGAGCGATGGATTTCCTTTCGGCCGACCCTTATATCGCGCAGGTGCCCCAGCGCCCGGCGCAAGCTCGGCGGGAAAGCCGAAAAGCGAGCTTCGGCCGGACCTATCAAACCCCACAGCAGGCGCAGCGCGAAGACCGCGGCCAGTGCATAGCCCACCCAGATGTGCGCTCCCGATCCTTCTTCGGTAACCAGCGCATTGGCGATGATTGCGGTGACGATCGACCAATGGGTGATTTTCACGACGGGATCCCAACTGCGACGCGAGCAAGCGGGGGCTCGGGAAAATTCTTCGGGTTCGAATTGGTGCGCGTGTGGCATGATCTTTTCCTTCGTTGCTCGAAGGATCGGATCATGGCTGACGCCGCCAGGCCATCGGTCAGATGCTTATGCTTGCGGATTTAAGCATCTGCTTACGCCAGAAGCATCGTTGCGTAAGTCGCCGGGCGCGCTTTGCTAACATTATGTGCCGGGAATTCCCGCGAGCTCTGCTGGCGTGACGACGGGTTCGTTCCGGTCCTTCCGCTCCGAGTAGCGGTCGACGAGCTGGTCGGCATGGCCGCGCGTGAGCACGGTGAAGCGCACCAGCTCCTCGGCGACGTCGACAATCCGGTCATAATAGCTCGATGGCAGCATCCGGCCCGCCTCATCAAACTCCTGATAGGCCTTCGCGACGCTCGACTGGTTGGGAATGGTGATCATTCGCATCCAGCGGCCAAGGATGCGCAGCGTGTTGACGCTGTTGAACGATTGCGATCCCGCCGAGACCTGCATCACCGCGAGCGTGCGGCCCTGCGTCGGGCGGAGTCCCTTATAGGCGAGCGGAAGGTGATCGATCTGCGCCTTCATGATCCCGGTGATCTGACCGTGGCGTTCGGGGCTGCACCAGACCTGGCCTTCGGACCAGAGCGAATGCTGGCGAAGCTCCTCGACCGCCGGATGATCATCGTCTGCGATCTGGTCAGGGAGCGGAAGGTCGGAGGGATCGAAGATCCGCGTTTCGCAGCCGAACAGCTGGAGCAGCCGCGCGCTCTCTTCGACGACGAGACGGGAGTAGGCGCGTTCCCGCAAGCTGCCGTAGAGCAGCAGAATGCGCGGCGCGGGATCGAGCGGGCCGAGACCGAGCGCCGGTTGTGCGCGCAGATATTGGGGCCTGAGCGCCGGGAAGTGGTCAGGGTCGACGAGTGCGCGCAGGCGCGCGAAGTTTTGGTCGGGCATGATCTGGTCTACCGTGGGGTGGTGGCGGGGAACCAGCGGCGGCCGAGGCGAAATGCCACACCGACGAGGAGGATGAGGACGGGGACCTCGACGAGCGGGCCGATTACTGCTGCGAAGGCGACGGGCGAGGCGAGGCCGAAGGCCGCAATCGAGACGGCAATCGCGAGTTCAAAATTATTGCCTGCGGCGGTGAAGGCGACCGCGGTCGTGCGCGGGTAATCGGCGTCGATGACCTTACCCATCCAGAAGCTGATCAGGAACTGGATGACGAAGTAGATCGTAAGCGGGATCGCGATGCGAACAACGTCGGCGGGAATGCTGACGATCTCGCCGCCCTTGAGGCTGAACATCGCGACGATGGTGAATAGCAGCGCGACGAGCGTGATCGGGGCGATCCGCGGCAGGAAGTGTGTCTCGTACCAATCGTTGCCCTTTGCCTTCGCGAGGATATGGCGCGTCAGATATCCGGCGAAAAAGGGAATGCCGAGATAGATGAGAACCGCTTCGGCGATGGTCCAGAAACTCACATCGACGACGCTACCTTCAAGCCCGAATAGCGGCGGCAGGATGGTGAGGAAGAACCAGGCATAAACGCTGAAGAAGAGTATCTGGAAGATCGAATTGAAGGCGACGAGCGCCGCGACATATTGATTGTCGCCTTTCGCGAGCTGGTTCCAGACGATGACCATCGCGATGCAGCGCGCAAGCCCGATCAGGATCAGACCGGTCATATATTCGGGTCGGTCCGCAAGAAAGAGGATGGCGAGCGCGAACATCAGCGCAGGGCCGATGATCCAGTTCTGGACGAGCGAGATCGCAAGCACGCGTCGGTCGTCGAACACCCGCGGAAGCTCGCTATAGCGCACCCGCGCGAGCGGCGGATACATCATCAGGATCAGCCCGATCGCGATCGGGATGTTGGTCGTGCCGATCGACAGCGCCTCGATCGCGCTTGGGAGGCCCTCGAAGATGGTTCCGAGAAGCACCCCCAAGGCCATCGCCAGGAATATCCAGAGCGTCAGATAGCGGTCGAGAAACGACAGGCGTTCGCGTTTGATCTGCGGCATCGATCAGTCGCCGATGCGGTTGCCGGCGGCGTCGACCACCTGTTCGCCGTCCTCCTTGGCGAAGGCGCCAAGCTGCCTCGCTGGAAGGATGTCGAGTACGGCCTCGGAAGGGCGGCAGAGCCTCACACCGAGCGGTGATACGACGAGCGGACGGTTGATCAGAATGGGATGCGCCATCATAGCGTCGATGAGTTCCGCATCGCTGAGCGCGGGATCGTTGAGGCCGAGCTCGAAATAGGGCGTGCCCTTCTGGCGCAGGAGGTCACGCGGTGCGATCCCGGCGCGGGCGATCAACTGTTCGAGCAGCGTGCGCGTCGGCGGCGACTTCAGATACTCGACGATATGCGGTTCGATGCCGGCGTTGCGGATGAGGCCAAGCGTGTTGCGCGAGGTGCCGCAGTCGGGATTGTGATAGATGATAATGTCGGCCACGGTTCAATCCCGATCAGCAGCAGGCGAGTTCGGCGAGCAGCGGTTCACAGAGTTCGGCGCGCCCTTCACAGCAATCCTTGGCAAGGAAAAGCATCAGGCCGCGAAGGGCATCAATGTCGGCGCGTTGGATGATGTTGCGTCCACGCTTTTCCGACTGCACGAGTCCAGCCTTGGCGAGCACAGCGAGATGCGTCGAGAAGGTGCTCTGCGTCAGTCCAGAATGTTCGACGAGCTGTCCTGTCGAAAGACCTTCGGGCTCGTGCCTCACAAGCAGACGGAAGGCATTGAGCCGAGTCGGATGCGCGAGCGCGGCGAGCGCCAGCAGGGCAGCGTCATTGTTCATACATCGGGATTATCCGATGGATTTGGACTGGTCAACACCTATCGCGAATTGTCGATGGGCCTATGTCCGCTTCTTAGGCTGTCCGCTTGAAACTGACAGTCCCCAAACGGCCAGCTTCGCACGGCATCAAATAACCGGCGGCAGCGGCCCGGCAGACGTCGAATACAACGAGAGCATCGTTAGCCCGCGCCGCAGGCCCGCCGTGTCAATTGCTCCGCCAAGGGATACACGCACGACTGGCGCGCGCACGTCGCCGGCTGAGAAGCTGTCAGCCGGTATTGCGGTCATCCCTGCGCCGGCAAGGGCGCTGCCGACCTGCGCCGCGTTGCTGTCGTCGCGGAGCGAGACCCAAAGGTGGTAGCCGCAAGGATGGGCGGCATAGCTTGCGGGTGGCAAGATCTCGGCTGCAAGCGCCTGGCGCCTTTTGGCCTCCGTGCGCGTTTCGGCGATCAGCCGGTCATAGCGGCCGTCTTCGACCCAGCAGGTCAGGAGCGCGGCGTTCAGCGGAGGCGCCATCACATTAGTGTCGTGCACTCCGGCGGCCAAGGCCATCGCCTGTCGGAGCGACGGCGCCCGGACATGCGCGACGCGCAATGCCGGCGAGATGATCTTCGAACTGGTCGCGATGTACCATCCAAGTTCCGGTGCCAGGCTGGCCAGAGGCGCCAGCGGCCGCTCGTCCAGCAGACCATAGGCATCATCCTCGATGATCTGGATAGCGTGCCGAAGAGCGACCTCGGCGATGGCCGCCCGCTCGTCCGCGTTCAGCGTCGTCGTCGTCGGATTGTCGTTGGTCGGCACGAGGTAAAGAGCGGCGATCTTTCTCGTTCGGCAAAGGGCTTCCAGATTCGCTGCCTCAATGCGGGCCATGGGCGCGAGCTTCAACCCGGCTTTTCGGGCGAGCGCAAGGAAGCCTGGATAGACATAGGGCCCGCAGGCGACCGTATCGCCGGGCGCCAGCGCCGCGCCGATAATCGCGTGCAGGGCGCTCTGCGAGCCCGAGGTTACGATTACTTCGTCCGGATGGCTCGCCAGGCTGACGCGCTCGAAAATCTTCGTGCCTGCGATCCGATCGGCTTCGCTTCCACCGGCCGGGACGTAATGGAGGCGGCCGCCCGCGCCGGGCGCGCTCAGCAGCGCACTGGTCGTTCGCTCCCACGATACAAGCAGCGAACCGCCTTCCACTTCGGGCGGCATGTTCATGCCCGTATCGCGCGGAGGGGGGGCCGCGGCCATTACATCCTGTGGCAGGACGAAGCTTCCGGCGCGTCCGCGCGCCACGATCAAGCCGCGATTTCGGGCCTGGTCATAAGCCTTGGTCACAGTGGTAAGATCGACACCGAGACGGGCGGCGAGATCACGCTGCGGGGGGAGGCGGTCACCGCCGCGCAGGTCGCCCGCTTCGATCGCCGCGGCCATGGCATCGGCGATCGCCAGATATTTGGGGCCATCAGCGCTATCGAGATCGGGAAGCCAGTCCTTCTTGACCACGCCTGGTCACTCCTCCTTGGCGCGCGCATTGAGTTTGGCCCAAAGGGCGTCTGTCCCCGCTTCCTGCGCCTTGTTCACATATTGGGATGCGACGAGCCAACCCTTGATCGGATGGAGCGCGAGGACGCAAGGAATAATCATAAGCGGCACCGAGACGAGCGCGTGCATCCACCAGGGTGGGCTGAAAGCGACTTCGAACCACACAACCAGAAAGAGGAGGGGGAAAGCGATAAAGCATAAGGAGAAAAAAGCGGGGCCGTCATCGGGCGTCGCAAAATCATAATCCAAGCCGCACGTCGGGCATTGATTCGCGACCTTCAGCCAACGCTTGAACATCCGGCCCTGTCCGCAGCGCGGGCAGAGACCGTAGAGACCGGATTTATATATCCACACCCATTTCTCGCGGGCCTCGAATTCTTCAGCCATATACAAAACCTACATAAAGCCATGCAATAGGCCATACATAATATTCCGCGCGCGATTTGTCCACAGGGGGTAGAGACGTCCGGACCAGCGTGCAGGTCCGTTAGCGGTGGGGAGCTGTCATCGCCGCCCCATCGGTTTCGTACGTCCGCTCCTTCAGAACCGCCGTCTGAAAGCCGACAGGCCGATACCGGCCAGACCCAGGAGTTGCGACGATCGACGGCATAGCGGGCCGCGCTAAGGCTGGGTTGGGCTGGGAAGTCGACATTGCGCTGGAGCAAAATCCAATTATCCTGCCGGTTCATGGGATGCGGACACCCCTTGATTGCGAGGCGCGCTTTGTGACCGGCCCCCACCGAGTGGCCCCGGTGGATTGTTAGTGCATTGACGCCTCCATCGCCAGTGTTGGCCGTAGGTGGAGCGAAGCGGAACCGGAGGGCGACACTGGCGATGGAACGGCCTCGGGCGCCGGTGGTCGATACCCGAGCGAGCTGTGCGGCCGGACGGTGTTGTAATGCCGCCGCCAAGCTTCGATCAGGATCTGGGCCTCGGCGAGCGAGTAGAAGATCTCTCCGTTGAGCAGCTCATCGCGCAGCGATCCGTTGAAGCTTTCGCAATAGCCATTCTCCCATGGCGATCCGGGCGTGATGTAGAGCGTCTTCACGCCGATCTGGGCGAGCCATTGCTGCACCGCCGTCGCGATAAACTCCGGACCATAGCACATTGGGAAGCAGCCTTTCGAAGGGCCGCGATGCCTTGATGGAGACAAGG
>VFQN01000719.1_pt1 | contig 59727 bp, 91 predicted proteins | sample 3512371 | NCBI WGS metagenome assembly VFQN01 (sample SAMN10412370, study PRJNA504923) | tailings metagenome | isolation source: Replicate 2 from Balatoc abandoned mine | place: Philippines: Itogon, Benguet | collected 2017-08-28 | reverse complement strand
GCCACCTCGAGCTCCTCGCGGGTCACGTAGTAGGCTGCCCCGCTGCCGCCGAGGATGATGAAGCGCCGAAGACGCTGCATGTCGTCGATTTGGTAGACGAAACCGCCAGCGTTGTTGAGGACCTGGCGGTCGTCCAGGGGCTCCGACTGGGGTACATTGCGGGCCTCAGCGGGAACAGCCGGAGCCGCTGCGCAGTCCATTGAGACTGGCGATGAAGGCCTATAGTATTAGCACAAGATTAAACGCAACTGCTAGCCTTATTGTGCGGGAGACGATGGGGTTTACGAGGCAAAAGCCTTGGATTGCGGTATGCGCTGTCCTGGTGCACTATGGCCGCCAGAAGTTATAGATTTAGTGGAGACACATGCAACGGGTCAAGAACGGAACCGTGGCTCAATGCAGCGCTCGCGTGCGAACCAACTGCTGAGCAGTTACTGCGAGCGAGGTTGTTAGGGATCCCGGCTGGCCTCCGCGGGCCTCGACGGAACTGCGTTTTGCTGTTTGTGCGGTGATTTAAGGAACCGAGCGTTGGACACACTATGACCTAGAAACTGTGTACATCCAGGTCATGCGCTCTGCAGCTGGCGGCAGGATGTTACAACCGATGTCGGGCAGCCCCACGCCTTGTGTGCCTCCTCCCTTGCCATGAAATGACTCTTGAAGAGTACTCCGAGTTCGGCTCTGGCATAGAAAGGCAGTGGGTATCCGGGACAGGAAACCGAGCGAGCCTCCTGCTCATACGTAACAGGCCGAGGCATGCCCGCCCTATCGTGCGCCCTATTCCTGGGGGCCCTGGCTGCTATGCCACGTACCGGTGCTGCTTCAGGTTGCCCGGAGCCCCGGACCCTTTAATATTTGTGCAATATTATATCCGTGGATGTGCTCTGGCTGCCGCGCAGTATCAGGCCACCGTGTCGAGATAGCAAACGGGGATTAGGACAGCAGCACAGCACACAGCTGAGTGCTGACAGCTTTGAGTCAACTGCTTGCGGCCCTCCCCTGCTTGCGGATTGAATCAGCATGACCAGACAGGCACTATCGCCAGTCCACGCCGGCCACTCGAGAGGATGTTGACACCACATTTAAGAGTGGCATAAGCCCATAACACTTGTCATAGCATTAAGCGCCCATTGGCACCAACGTCGCTCGCTCAGGATCACTACGCACCTCTGCATCCCTTGCTCCCCCCTGCAGACTCCCTGACTCGCTCCAAACCAGACCCACGCGCCCCTTAGGGCGCTGCACGGACACGTTGCGTCATGCACCCAAGCCGCGCTCCAGCGGCGTGCAGCCGTGTCCATACTCCCTACGACCCTTGCAACGCTAGGGAATGAAGTTAGGTGCACACGTCACTTGACCGTAATGCTCACCACTATACTGTGAACTATCCATGTTACCTTGACAGCCAAACACTAGACGCTCTATTACGCAATCGCTTTACCGTCCTTCTTAAACCGAGGGTCGGTCATGCTGCTAATCTCCGCACAGTCGTACACCACCTTTCCGGTCTCCGAGTAAGAGTCCCAGCAGGGGATAGCCGCCGTTGCCTCGTTGATCGAGTTGATAAGCGCGCGCACAAGGTCGTTGCGCATGTTCTTGGGCGGGTCGCCCAGGTGCCGTGGGGGCGGCTTGCTGCCGTACGTGCGCTTGTCGAAACGCCACTCGCCAAACTTGCCCGGCGTGAACTCGCCCGTAAGCTTGTAGTCCATGCCGTAGGTATAGTGGATGATGTAAAAGGGCTTGCCGTTCGCCATCTTCAAGTCCTGGTCCCACGGCGGCTGAGACATCATGTGGAGGAACAGGTCCACGTGCTTGATGCCGTTGAGCCAGAGAGCAATGGTGAAGCCGTACATCTCCTGCACCCAGCCCCAGACGCTGTTGGCCTCCTGGTCCTTAAAGACGGCGATTGAGACGTTCATCCAGGTGGGCATGACCTTCTTCATGTCGTCAAAGGTCATGAAAGTGGGGCTGTTGCCGATGGGTGCAATCTCCTCGAGCTCCTTCTGGGTAATGGGGCCAGTGAACTTCTTCGTGATGTGCACGTTCTCGGCCTTGGAGGGCTCGATGTAGAAGAACGGGAAGGCAGCTGCAGGTGGGGGCGGAGAGCAAACCCTGAGTTAGGAGACACGACGGTGGCGTAACTAAAGGCCACTCCCCATGCCGGCCATGCGTGCTGCCGTACACTGCCGTGCAAGGGCCCGAGCCAGCTTAGCGTACAAGCACCATACGGGCACATCCGCATCGTTGCCAGGCCAAAGCAACAGTAACATGCCATAGCCCAAGATTTTCAGGTGAGAACGCAAAATCCCTGAAACCCTTGATACCCGCTGCTGCTCACCCGGATCGTTGCCGTTCATGAAGTTGGGCATGGGCCGCAGGAATATGTGGTCAGGCTCGGACATCAGCACGTACTTCTCTGGGATGGTGACCTTCTGCGTCCATTGCACGAACGCGTAGGGGCGGTTAAGCACCACGTACCAGCTGTGCTCCACCATGCTCTGGGGCAGCGGGTCCACCACCACGGTTGGCAGCTCGTCCATGAGGTCGTCGGCCTGTCCGCTGTGCAGCAGCCGCGTGAAGCCGCCCATCTCGCAGTTGCCCGCCTTAATGCACTCCTCCTTCCGCTTCTTCCACCTGGCATGGGGACGCAGGCGTTCTGCGGCTAAGTGTGTGGACGTGCTGACAGGCACACCAGGCCGCCAAAACCCGTATGCGCCCTGCGAGGCCATAGGACAGACCTACTGCTGATGCTACCGTGGCACCACCAGGAGGGGCAAAAGCATGCCTCGCGCACAGACCCACATCAGTGAAAGGGATACGCATAGTCCCAAACCAAGTGCAAACGGTCCAGTGAAACGCATCCCTGCTAGACGTACGCCTGGTGAAACTAAGCCGAGTGTGAAACTGTGCAGCGTTGCGACCGCAGTAAAACTATCGGTGCAGATGCGCACATAATTACCAGAACGAAGGAGTAAACAAACCAAACACACGGCACTGCGGTAAAACAGTCGAAGCGACGTGGATGCAGACGATCTACTGGAACTGAATGCTGCCTGCCAATGTCTACAGCACAACGTGCGCCCAGGCTCCTGCGCTGCTCACCAATAGTAGTGGATGCGGACCTGCCAGTGCACCGCCGACCCCTGGGCAGACGTGACAGTGTGGAACGGGCGTGGAGAGCCCGTGGTAGTCTGCAAGGTAACAAACAACATAACACCTCGTTAGTCAGCAGGCAACTTATGTAGCGGCAGGCGCATGCAACGGCTGCATGAAGTGGAGACTCCCAGGTAGAAAGCTGGGAGCCAGCAACGAACCCAGCAGCCCACTCACCTTGACCTCCTTTCCAGGGTCGGAATTCAGGTCCACGTCAATGGTACCAGATGTCCACGGGGTGTTGGGCCCCTGGCGAGCTGGCTTGCTGGCCTCGGGGTGTACCTGCGGTCGTGCACCGCAGTGTGATCCACACGTGATAGGCCAGCAATAACGCAAAGTGCGCGCTTACGCAGACGCGGAAGGCATGGCGATTTGTCGAACACCAAAGCAAGGCCTCACCAGGTGCTTGAGCCAGCACTGCTGATACTGGGAGCCGCACTTCTCCTGATCCCCGCAGTAGACCCACACTGCATCATGAAGGGACAAGGGAGTTAAAAACGTGCGCCGTGGTGAGGCCCCTAGCTCTTTAAATGCAATTTCCGGGGGCCTGTTTCCCACGCACCGTTGCAGTCGGGGTCGTCGGGACCGTTGGGCTTGAAGTTGAGGCACGAATCGCAGCACTCCCCAGCGGAGTTCTTCTTGTTCAGTGTTCCCCATACGACCACATCACCCCAGAGCCTGGTGGCACAGTGGCAACGGAGAAGGTCCACAGGCTCTCAGGGTCAATGCCGTGGGCAGGCAAGTTAGGGACGGACGGGCAAGGCAACACGGCCGTGGGCAGGGTTCGCCCTTTCAAAACACGGCCGGGTCGTGTCTCAAGGAGGGGTACAGGTGCCTTGGGAGTTGGGCCCGCATGACGAGCAGTCTGGGGAGGGCACATGCAAGAGGGGGTGCTCGGGCACAGACGGCAGCAGTTCTGGGAACGACCGAACAGGGCAATCATGCGTGGCTTACTCTGTGTGTTCGTACGAATAGCACTTGTGCTTCCCCTTTGATGCATTGCCAGCGCTCGCTGTGCTTGGAGTAGTTGTCGTGCCAGTCGTCGCGACCGAAGTTGAGGTGGTGCCCCCGGTGCTCAGTCCCGTGCCCTGGGAGGCTGTAGTGGCCGCTGTCGTGCTAGCCGCTCCACCAGTATTTGCAGATAGCCCCGTGTTACTTGTCTGCTGAGACCCTGTGGAAATTAATTCACAGCCGGCAACATGCAGTGTGATCCGTTTGGTGGTGCGCTGGCGAGTTGGGAAAGAGCTCCGGACCATGTAACAGTGCAAGTAATAGAAATCAGGTATAACTGTTCTGCCAATCTTGCCTTGGTTGCTAATAGTTGTAGTCTCCTGCCCCACCAGCATCCGCTTCTCCTGCTCCGTGTGCTTTGCGCTCATGCTGTGAAGTTCGCTGAGCGAGTAAAAAGTCGCCATGACTGTGATGGCCACAGCCACAACGACAACCCGTGTAGAGCTGCCCATGTTTGCGATCGACTACTGCAAAAGGGTAGTCTCTCTCCCCAATCCTAAAGCTACGACACTAAAGTAAGGACATCGGTAGTGCGTTAGCTGGTAAGGATGCAGAGTCTGCACTTGGTATTAGGTCGGGAATGGAAACAGGGGCAGCCACCCTGGCAGGTGACCGAACACTCCTCCAGAGATAAATTAATAACTTACACAAGAAAGTTAGTCAGGTACGTCCTCAGGAGGGACGAGCTTTGCAACAGACGCTTGCATCGCAGGTACGGCTGGGGGCTGGAGCTGCTCGACTGTCCCCGGCACGCGGACCGGTTGGTCCTGAACGTCCGTGCATGCATCGCAGTGAACGGCTCAGGCCTGGGGCCGGAGCTGCTCGACTGCTCCAGGCACGTGGGCGGCCCAGCGGCCCCGTAACCGTGGGACACTGCGAGGTACCGGTACCAGAACGGCAAGGGCGACCTGCAGGGAGGGGACGAGGGGTACTTCTTGCGGTCGGGCCTCAACGTGCTTAAGCGTTCAGTCAGGTTTGGTGGTGCTGGTGCTTCGCTGAGCAGGTTGGGCTCTGTGTCCCCGCAGGGCTCTGCTAATCCAAGCCCTGCATGTTTACCTGTAAGCCTGCCTTTTTTTTCTGTGGAAAGGTTTACAGGTAAGGAGGAGCCTTTGTACATTGAAGCATGGGCTGGACGGTATTGCGTGGCGCACACACGCGCACGTAAAGGAATCGGGTCTCCTTCAGCGAGATGGCCCGTGGCTACTGCAAGGGTGTCCACTTTCCTGCTCGCTTTTACCCTGACGAACCACATTGTCGTGAAGGCAGGTAGGCAGCCACGGTCTAAACCATGGTCTAAACCCTACCGGCCCTGACAGCTGTGGCCGTGATGTACAACCCTGTACAAATGTGCATGCCATGTACGTATGCGGTTGTATACTCGCACCTTGCACAACGCCGCACAGACCAGGATTAGGGCCACAGCACCACATACCGGTCGATCGCAGGAACTCGAGGCTCCCCTAGTTTGCGTCTGCGTACCTTGGGCGGCCAGAGGTTTCCCCGCGGCGGACCACATTTGCAAAGGTGCGGTTGTTGGCCGTTCCCATGTGGGTACGGCAGCGACAGCCACGTCCAGGCGTTAAGGGTTTGGGGCATTCTGTGACACGTGGCAGTCAGCACATACCTAACTTTGCGAGCAAACCTGTGCGGCATATCCTACACAAAGCAAGGACATTAAGCTTGGTGCTTATATGTATGCCCTCCGCAGCCGTGCTCACAAGGCCGTGCTCACAATTTGCATTTTTGACAGCGCGTTTTGACAGCACTGTGAACAGCTTCTCCTTCCAGCGGCCGAAAAGGTTGACGTTTTCCCAAATACTCATTATGTGGATATGATGCAGTAACACATTTAGGCGGCCGTCCAAAGAGCCATGAATCACGTAGGGCGCCTGTTAGGGCCTTCGCTTAGTCGGCGAGCCCCATGGACTCCATAGAGCGATACAATCACTCGTCATATAAAGCACATTACTGCTCTAGCCTGACAGATGGCACCGAAGAAGAAGGGCGCCGAACATACGCGGCAGAAAGAGACGGCTCCCCGATCGCCTGGAGACGACTATGACTTCGATGTAGTGGATGAATCACATGAGCTCATAACTTTGGCGAAGAAGCTTGCCGGCGTCAAGGGGAAAGACGGACTTGTCAAGCTTCTGAAGGTTGGTCTGGGGCTAGGTGTGCTAAGGACTGTAATGGGTGCGGCCCAGCTTGCAGTGCGCATGCGAGGGAAAGAGTAAGGTCCACGCCGCATCTGAAGACCACCCGCGTACTCTCTGGGGCAAGATGGCTCCTCCCCGTTGCCGCGGTGTTATAAAACGCATGCAGCACGGCCTCAAGGCCCTCAGCCCCTCCTATGACCCCTTTCAGAACCTTCGTCAAGTGCTGGAGGGCTTGCCTCAGGAAGCAGATGCTCTTGGCGCAGCCAGGGACGTACTGCCAAACAGCCTGCTGCAGGTGGCGTTGTCCGATAAGGCAGACAAGGTAGGCGCCATCTGTAACTGTGGCTCGTCTTCCTCCGATGTGACTCCACGGTGTGACTTCCACCCCTGGCCATGACGCGGCATAATACGTGCGCCCAAGCCTGCCAGGGGGTGCAGTTACAGACCCCGTTGATTTGCCTTCCACAAGCCCGGGGGGCCACACGGGCGAAGAAAGGACAGTGGCACTCCTCTAGTGTGGCCTTCTGCTGTAGCCCCCTCACGAGCCAGCCCAAGCCCTGGTTTGCCTGCTGAGTACCTCCGTGCGCTATCAGGATTCTCGGACAGGGCAACTATTCCTGGCTGCGTTTTGTACAGCATACGACCATGCCATGTGGAAAGGCTGTGCCTCATCTCACCGGACCGCCCAGACGGCTATTAGCGTTGTCGTGCTTTCAGTCACAGGCCAGCGCGTTTGTCCCATGGTCCCCGGCCCCATGGGTGTATTGCCGTTCGCCCCTGCCAGGATGTACGGCTGTACGGTGCGCTGTGCATCGTCAACTTCATGCGGGTGTGCGCACCGGATGTGCCGTACACGGACGGGCAGCTCAAGGTGGGTCAGCCCTGCTGGGCGAGGCTAACACGGGGGCTCTCTGTCAGCCCTCGGCTGGCCTTGCACGCAAAGCAGGCCTGTCTGCACACTCGAGTGAAGGGCAAGCCATATCTCACGATTTCAAGGTCGAGGGTGCGTAGTCAAACAGTGTGACCGCTCCGCCCGGCCCCCACCACGACGCAGGACATTTTTGGGCTGCTGCTGGAGTGCTGGTCGCGCCTGGCAGACACGGGGTCCGCCACCTTTGAGCTGTGCAGGGCGATGCTGCAGACAACTGCAGACGTGAGTTTGGCCACACCCCAACAGCATCGCCTTGTTTGCTCTACGCTTTCAGCTGCCTGCCATCGCCCATACCGCCGTGGGCGGCTGCCTGGTGAGCGTATCAGCATGTCTCCACGATGCGTTGTCCTTCTTCTTGATGGTTATTGTGGTGTTACCCATAGGTTCGGTTCTTCCTGCTGATGCTGGACCTGGAGGGCGAGGGCGGTGCGGAGGAGCTGCTGCCGCGCACCTTCAGCACCCTGCTGGGGGCAGCAAGGTGGGGCCCGGGCACTTGGGCCGAAGCACTTCGGTCCAATGACCTGAGGGCACTCATCCGTACCGTCGTGCCGCAGTGAGCGCAGTGGATGCGGCAGGCGGCGTTCCAGGACTGTTTGCGCGCACGGCCCCGCTTCGGAACTACCGAGTCAGAGCAGCTTGGAGACAGTGCAATTGACGCCTTTCTCCAGGCAGTCATATGATCGTACCTGCTCAACAAAATGTCCCGCTCAACGTCTCAGCACCCCGTTAAGCCCAACCCCAATTCCCCATTGCACCATGCAGGCCGGACAACCTGGAGGTGGTGGAGGGGCCCGTGCTGTCCGTGCTGCTGGGCCTGCTGGAGGAGATGGAGGCGGTGCCGGGGAGCGTCATGGACACCGTGCTGCGGGCCCTGGTCATGGCGCCGGCGCCAGGAGGCAGCGGCAAGGGCCCGGTGGACCCCCAGGCGGCCGCGTCAGCCCAAAGGTGCGGGCGTGGCTGTGTGGGGTTGCCCCGGTACGGGTGCAGGGTTGCACGTGGGGTGCGATGCTCCGGGCCCTTGCAGCCGCAGGTGTTACTACTATGCGAGCTTCTATCCAATTGCACATTGACGTGCGTCACTGCAGGCTGGCGGCACGGCTGCTGCTGCCCGCACGCGAGGACCGCCTCCGCAGCGCCATCCAGCGCCACGTCATTTCGATGCTCAGGGGGCAGGGACAGGCGCAGGGCCAGCAGGCTGCAGCCGGCGCGGCGCGCAGCAAGAAGGCTACAGGCGGCGGCGGCGGCGGGCCCCCGGACGCCATAAATGACGCCTTTACGCTACTGCATGGGGTAAGCGAGTGTGGTGTCAGACTTGCCTTTGTGACCGGGGCCGCGAGTGCCCCCTGCTCAAGATGCGCTTGCTGCTGCCGTGTCGGGGACTACAATGTGCCAAATCTCGCCAGTACACATAGAAAAACGAGCAGACTAGTCTTGGACTTCTGCTAGTTCACGCCTCGTGCACGATCCATGGCATGGCATACATCCAACATGTCCGGCACAACGCAACTCGGTCCCGTTGGACACGTAAATTGTACGACCGCAGCTCCAGGCGTCTGCGCCGCTGCTGCTGCTGCCGGTGGTTCCGGAGCTCAAGGCGCTGCTGCGGCACGACGACGAGCCGCAGCGGGCGACGGCGGTGGCGCTGCTTTGCCGGCTGCTGGCGGCGCCGCCACAGGACGCGGCAGTGGGCGCGGCGCAGCAGCCGCACCCCATGTCGCCGGGCCTGATGGGCGCGGCGGCGGCGGCGGCAGGGCCGCACCCGGGTGCTGCGACGTCGCTGGCGACCCAGTACCCGGACCTGTTCGATGTGGGTGACCCAGTCAGGATGAAGGCTATGCACCGGTGTGCAGCTGAGAGTTGTCAGCACCATGCTGCCAGCGATATTATTAGCGGCATGCTGATAATATTTTTTGTGCCTATGATTAGCGGCATGCTTTTGATATGGCATCGCCGCCTTTTCTCTATGCGCCGGTTGCGCAGGACCTGCTGCTGCGCTACGCGGACCAAACGGTGGCGCTGCGGCAGCAGATGCTGTCGCACACCATGCAGCTGGCGGCGGTGGCGGCGGCGGTCAACCCCGGGGGGGAGCTGGAGCACCAGGTGGGTAGTGGCCACTGAACCTGCAGCTTTGCTGTAGAACACAAAATGACGGGGAACCGACCCACTGTTGCCTCCGTGTGCTCCTCAATGCTTCATCTAGTCGTGCTGTAGCATGGGGGCAGTACCCAGGTGGATGTCCTGCGCTCGCACTGCAGGTTGTGAAGGCAGCAGTGGACCGCCTGCACGACTTTGACGACCGGGTGCGTGCCGCCGCCTGCCGGGCGCTGTGCGGCCTGGCGGCCCTGGCCGTGGCGGCGCCGTCGGGGGGCGCGGGCGGGGCAGGGGTGCTCGTCCCGGCGGCGGGCGCCAAGGCCAGGAGTCGATCAACAGCGGCGGCAGCGGCGGTGCTGACGGTTGGCCCGCAGCTGTACGACAGGTCGTTGGTTGCAGCGCTCCGCGAGGTGGGCGACAGGCTGCGGGACCGCAAGGTGGCTGTGCGGCGGGAGGCGGCGGCGGGGCTGCTGGCGGCATGGCGGGCGGCTTGCATCGCCGTGCAGCAAGGTGTGCTAGCTTCTGTGGGGATGCTGTAGGGGACTATGTACGCACCGTTGTCAACTTTCGTTGGCCTCCCCGCGGTTGTTGCAGTGTGCTGGGTAATCACGCAGCAGCGATGTGTTGTAGGCCGCAGATGCGGCATATGTGGCTGACACCTTGAGGTTACGGTATACTCCTTCATGCGACTGCGCAGGCGCTCTGTCGCTGCGCGGCCTGGTCCGCAGCGTGGGCTGGGTGCCCGCCCGCCTGTGCATGGAGGCGGTGCGGGACGGGGAGCTGCGGCCGCACCTCATGGGCCTGCTGGCGCAGCCGCACCAGCAGCAGCAGGGGCAGCATGGCCACGCCCAGCAGCAAGGCACCGGCACCATGGGGCTGGTGCCGTGGGCCTTCGGGGAGCAGCTTGGCGCCGCCATCTGGGTAAGTGGGTGATGTGAAGGAGGGCCCTTGAGCTAAGGCACTCCGCAAGGCAACTGTGGGCGGAGGGGCGAAGCGCATTGTTGCATCCTTCGGGGTAATTTCCTACGGATCCGGTGGTGGTCCACAGTAGCACTACATGCTCACAGTCTCAATGTTGCACCCTTTGGGCTGTTGGGTGTCGTGCAGACCGCACTCTGGGAGTCATATACGCCAGTGGAGCACAGTGCCGTGCGCAAGGTGCTGAGCGTCAAGGCGCAGGCGGCCTCGGACCTGCAGCAGCTGGCGGCGTTGCGGCGGCGGCTGCGGGCAGCCACGGCGGCGGCGGCACGGGCCAGGGCCGCTGGCCAGGGCGCCGCGGGTACAACCCCTGGTAACGCACAAGCCGAGGTCAACAAGCTCCAGGTGCGGCAACCTGCCTGTCGCCAGCATGTCTGACACGCGCACATGAACTAGAACAAGGCAAACAGATGCTAACAGGTGTGTAGGGTGTAGCACGCAACTGTGTGCTTACTGCAGGTATGTGCGTAACCGGTGGTGCGGGCCCTGTGCCTTCAGGTTCGGCTGCAGCAGCTGTGCCAGGACCTGTCGCGTGTGGCGGGCGCCACCAGCGGGGAGGCGGCCGCCAAGGGCGCGGAGCAGCTGGCGGGGCTGGTGGCGGAGGCGCGGGACAACTTCCTGTGGGAGGGCCTGGAGCGCCTGGCGGCACCCGCCGCCATGGAGCCTGAGGTGCGTTGTCCCCAAGCTGCCCTGACCACCGTGCACAGTATTTTCGTCCCGGTCAGAGCTAGACGGTTCCTGCTTGGGTCTATCCGGAGGTGCTTTGTGATCTAGCTGTCCAGCATGCACGGTATGAGAGCCTCATTGCATCACGCGCTTCCTGTCAAACAGTGCGATTTGCTGCGGCCGATCATGGCCTTTCCACAGGCTGCCGCCGCTGCGCGCAAGGACGTGCTGTCCCGCCTGCCCGGGGGCGGATCCAAGGCACCCACCGCCGACCTGGTCAGCAGGCTGCTGGTCACCGTGCAGCCCACGCTGCTGGCCCCCCGGCACGTGTGCGGCCTGGTGACGGCGCTGTCGGCTGGCGGCGCCGCCGTTGCTACTGACGACGGCGGCAGCGGCGGCGTCCGCGACGGTGACGCTGCCGCTGCCGCGGACCTGCTGGTTGCCGTTGCAAAGGCGGCGCCGGCGCTCATGTCCGCCGCCGCTAAGCAGCTGGTCGGCATTGTGACGTTACAGCCGCCGGCTCCGGAGCTGCCGTGCACGACAGCGGTACGGGTGGTGCGCCATGCGGCGAGGTACTGCCTGCAGCAACCTTCAGCAGCAGGCGGGAAGGCCAATGGCGGTGATGATGACGGCGATAAGGAGAACCAGGGTGACAAGGGCAAGGGCGCAGCAGCGGGCTCGGGATCGGGGAAGGTGAAGGGGAAGGAGGCGGCGAACGGCGTGGTCGACGCGGAGGAGTCGCGCGCACAGCTGGCGGAGGCTCTGTCGAGGCTGTGCCTGGGGCCGTACCCCAAGGCGGCCAAAGCAGCTGTGCACGCGCTGGTGCAGGTGCTGGGGCCGCGGGAGGGGCGGGAGGAGGTGGGGCAGCTGGCGGGGCGGCTGGTGGGCTGCCTGCGGCCGGGGCAGGAGGCGCTGCGGACCACCGCCTCGGCGCTGCAGGCCCTGGCCAGCGTGGGGGAGGTGGCGCCCGAGGTCTTCGCTGGTGGGTATGGTGCGACTGGAGCACGATGAGTTGCAAGAGCTCCGGTCAAACTCTGAGGATTGCCGTGATGGGCCAGAGTTGTGAGCTCAGGGTGCCATTTGGTGCACGGCATGTCTGCAAGGGCATGGGCGCAGCGCCTGGCCTGATGTCCCGGTGTCAGTCATACTCAGTGCCCCTTCCGCACCCTGTTGTATTGTGTGCAGACCACGCTTCCACCTTCTGCTCCTTCGTCACCGGCCGCTACCTACGCGCCGACCTGACTCCGCCCAAGCGCCCGCCGCCGCCTAAGCCCAAACCCGCCGCCCGCCGGGGTAAGGCCACCGCTGCAGCCGCCGCTGACCCTGAGGACGACCCACATCCAGACACTGTCATGGAAGAGCCCGGAGCCACCGACTGGGACCACCCCTCCCGTGTTATTCGGCTTAAGAGGGCCGCCCTGCGAGCCCTCTGCCGCGCCCTCACCCCCGACGCCGACGCGGCGTACGCCTCCGCCTCTCCCATCCCGCCCGCCACTGCGGAAGCCGTACAGTCCCCTGCCGTACAGGACGTGCTCGTACAGCTGCTGGCCATCGAGTACGACGAGCAGGACAGCGATGAGTACGGCGCGAAGACGTACCTGGACCGGGCGCACCTGCGGGCGGCGGCGGCGGCGGGGCTGCTGCGGCTGGCGCGGCGGCACGACTCGCGGCTGTCTCCGGGGTGCTACGTGGCGCTGGCGCTGGCCATGCAGGACCCGGCAATGGAGGTCCGGAGGGACACTGGCGAGCAGGTGGGCTTAACTTAATCAACATGCCAGGATGCCAGCGGGGCTGTGCTGTACGTAGGACTGTTGAAGACGTATAGGCCGGCGCACGCTGGATACCGCCTTTTTGGGGGTCGTAGAGTACAGGAGAGTAACACGTGCGTCGCTTGACGCTAGCGGCCTACCAGCGCTACCGTTGATGCCGATGGGGCTCGCCATTCGTGCCGCAGGTGCGCCAGTTCCTGCACGGCTCGCTGGTGGCGGCGCGGCCGGCGCACGTCATGTCCCGTTACGCAGCGCTGCTGCCTCTGGCGGGTAAGGTTCCTGCGCACTTTCAGGCTCCTGCCTGCCGTGACCGACGGGAATGCAACCGATGCATGCCGGTAAATTGGTTGGGTATGATGGCCACAAGGCACCCTCACGATGGCCTCGAGCTCACATAACTCGTCTGAAACAAAGCCTTGCCGTTGCCTAAAGGAAATTGGTCTTGGAGGACTGGTTGGCATGTCCGGCTTCGGCTCCAGCGGCAGGGCACACATAAGGAGTATCCGTCAACCGCAACGCCGACCCCTACAGACCCACCGACCGTCGCTTGCATGTTGCCTCTCTGCAGCCATGGACCCACGCGAGGATCACCGCGAGTCTGCCGCCCGCGCCCTCCGCGAGCTGGTGATGCTGCAGCGCGCGCGGGCGCAGCAGCAGGCCATGGCGGCGGCGGCGGCAGTGGCGGCGGGGCCCGGCGGCTCCGGCGGCGCGCCCGCGGCGCCGCGGCCCTCACTGGCGGACCAGCCCGAGTTCATGCTGGCGTTCCTCGTATACGTGCTGGCGCACCACCCGGACTTCCCGCAGGTGTGCGCTTACGACTCCAGGGCGCGTGTGAAGCCTAGGGCAGCCTAGGAAGTACCGTCTGGAGGTTTTCCAGGAACTAAGCTGCGACACACATGCAAAACTCCATAGTGGAACGCCGGTGTGTCTTTCACTAGTGGAGATGTATGGCGCTTGAAGGCCTATGGCTTAGGCCTTCCATTGGACTTCGCAGTGTGCATCACCTTTAGCCATCCAACCTGTCACGCGCCCTTGTTTATGGTTGCGTCTGCAGCCGGGCCCGCCTGAGAGCGACGAGGGCGAGGGGGAGGACGATGACGCTGTGGCGGAGGACGTGGAGCCCGAGCCGTCCGAGTACCGGCCCTTCCAGGACATGCTGCAGTTCGCGCTGGAGCCGCTGCTGGCGGCCGGCGGCGGGCCGGGAGGGGCGGCGGGCAGCGCGGCGGCGGCGGCGGCAGCTAGCGAGGTGCTGCCGGCCGTGTGCAAGCTCCTGCGGACCGTCAAGCTCATGCGCGATGCGGACCCTGCGGTGAGACTCAAAGCACGGGCCGTATATGTTTTAGATCTCTGTCGTGGCAAGGGCTTCAGTCTGACCAAAAGAACATGACGCTATGCTCGTCCCTGTTTCCCGGCACGAAAGCCTACAGCAGTCGGAAGCTTCCACTTCCACAGTGTCATTGCAGCGGCCCTCCTGCTCCATCCCTCCCACAGTCCGAGGCGGACGCGCCCACCATCACCCGCAACATGCGCATCCTGTGCGACATCGGCCTGGCCACCGCCAAGGCCGTCACAGGCCGGGAGCTGGCGGCGGCGGCGGCGGCGGGGGCCAAGGGCGGCGCCAAGGGCCGGGAGGCGGCGGCGGCGGGCGCAGAGGGCGAGGTGGCGGCCCTGGCCCGGCGGGACCACCCGGCGCAGGTGGTGCTGCCAAAGAAGCTTTACACCCTAGCGGACAGGGCGGAGACCAAGAGTGAGCGCCAGGGGCTGGCTTTCCTTCTACCCTTGTGTTGCCCGAGGGTGTTGGTGTCGACGTGTGGTCCCGTCCCGTATGGTACCGGTAGTCTTCTGCTCTACCACTCGTACTTGCAACCTTATGTACACCCATAGCTACTTGCCCATGCGGTCGCTGCAGCCGGAGTTTAAGGAACACCTTTTATGCAGTCCTGGTCCGCTGAACGCAGCTGTGTTACTGCCCCTCCCACCGCAGCCCTGGCACGCGATGGCAGCTGCCTCCCCGGCGGCGCCGCGTACGAGGTGGTGCTCAGCCCTGCTGTGGCGGAGCTGGCCAGGAAGCTGCCGGCAGCAGCCGCGGGGGCCGCTGGTGGCGGCGGAGCGGCCGCGAAGGCCAAGGGCGGCCAGAGGCGACGGAGTGGCGGTGGGTTCAGCGAGGGCCACAGCTTGGGTAGCCGCAGCACGGGGAGTGGGGGAGAGCCAGGGGAGGAGGACGAGAAGGAGGTAGTGGCGGATGTGAAGCAGGGGAAGAAGGCGGCAGGGGCGGGAGAGAAGAAGGCGGCGCTGGGGAAGCGGAAGGGGGCAGCCGGGGAGGAGCCTGGGGAGGTGGCGAAGGCAGGGGGTAAGGGCGCAGGGGCGGCGAAGGGGCAGGGCACAGGGAGGGGCAAGGGGGCGGGGAAGCAGGCCCAGGCGGCAGCGGCGGCGAAGCGGCGGCGGAGCAGTGGGGGCTACGAGAGCATGAGCGAGGGGGAGGAGAGCAGTGCCTCGGAGGAGGAGGAGGAAGAGGAGGAGGAGGAGGACCAGCAGGAGGCCTCTCCGCCGCCAGCCAAGAAGCAGCAGGTGCAGGTGCAGAAGCAGAGGCAGCAGGTCAATGGCGTGGGCCAGGTCGGGGGTGCACAGGCCCGCGCGGGTGCAGCAGGGCGGGCTGCTGCGGGGGCAAAGGCTGTCCCAGCAGCCTCCAAACCAGCGCCAGCAGCCAGGAAGCCACAGCAGCGTGACGAGTACGACATGCCTGCGTCGGACGAGGAGGAGCAGGAGGAGGAGGAAGAGGAGGAGGCAGGGGAGGAGGATGCATCTGAGGGCGAGCAGCACCACCAGCGGCAGCAGCAGCAGCATGAGGAGGTGGAGGAGGACGAGGAGGAGGAGGACGGAGGCGATGACGCGATGGAGGATGGGGCGCCGGCCGTGGCCCCACCTGCCAAGAGCCGCAGGGCGAATGGGGCGGCGGCGGTGCCAGCGGTGCGGGCAGGACGGGGAGGTCGTGCGGCACCGGCGGCGGCGGCGAAGGGCGTAGGGGCCACCGTCCCCAAGGGGCGGGGCGCTAGGGAAGAGGCCGAAGCCAGCGACGGGATGGAGGAGGAGGAGGGGCAGCAGCGGTACGGGCCGGACTCTGATGTCTCCCCGTCCAGGGACGAGTTTGCGTTCGACGACGAGATGGAGGATGCCGAGGCGAGGCTGCCGCCGCCGAAGGGCAGGGCCGGAAAGGGGGCGGGAACGGCGGCGGTAAAGGCAGGCGGGAAGGGCGGGGCACTGGGGCGGGCGGGAGTGACGGCGCGAGGGCGTCAGGGCGCTGGCGGTGTGGCGGCGGGTGGGGTGACCGCGGGAAGGCGGCGGCCGTGAAGGAACACGACAGGGCTACCATGACGCTTTGCGGGGCTGCGAATGCCTCCACAGTCCACACTGTTAGACGGTCTTAGTGTGATTTTCATCCAACCGTATGTGTCGTTCATTTGTGCTGCATACAGCGAGATGCTAGCCAGAGGGCAGCTTGTGGCGGTGCTCAGTGCTGTGGAGTGTTGGTGCCGGCCGTAACCTGTTCTGCTGGCCAGTGCCAGGGTGCATCCGACCGACTGACGCAGGTTGATGCCACTTTCAGACGTTGACCATGCATGTAATCCCGGTACTTGTTGTCCTATATTCCCTTCACAGCGCATACTGCATTGCAAATGCCCTCTGCCCTCTGCTGGAACGGCTCTAGTGCTGGCTGGGACAACTAGAGGTTTGCTGCCAGGTGCCACAGGCTAAGGCCGGGCAACCGCAAATGTAAGAACGTACAACCGCTTGGAGTATGCTTTGTGCATTACTTACTTATATGACGATTGCCATCACTACTGGTCTTTCAAGAACCTGCTCGCAGCCTGGATGCCGCCTGGTGTCGCCCACGGGTCATGTCGCGCGCCATTGCTGGTGCCAGGCTCTGGGGCGCAGGCAGCCAACCTCGTTAGCGGCCAAACCAATTCACGTTGCTGCATATGCATAATATATTACAACACTCACTTTGGGTGATGATGTCAAGGCTCCTCCGCTCGGCGCACTAGGTGTCGTCTCAGGTGCACGTCTGGATAGCTGCGCGCTCGGCTGTGGTGCTGAACGATACCGCTGTAACTAGATAATCTACGACGGTGAAACGAGCAAGTGCTGCGAGCGAGGCGGTTTGAGCTTTCGGGTCCGTCCTGTTGGCCTTTTGGCAACAGGGCCTTGGCAAATCAGCCTTATCCAGCTAAGAAACGCAGCATTGGTGACGCCCCTGCGCTTGAGGTGGCCACTCCGTGCTCAGGCGCGAGAGGGCAAGCTCGCGGTCTGGACAGGCGGCGTGTCCAAAGACGCTTCGGCAAGGGCGCTTCTTACCAAGCATCCCGTCTGACGTTCTCCAATGTCTCGCAACAAACTTCCGGCCTTGACGGTGGGTCTTGCTGGCGGCACTGTCTCTTTCCCGCCAGTTTGACTGCTGGCGCCAAGAGCGTAAATGTCAGGACAGCCGCAGGCTTGTTTTCGAAGGAATAACTTCTCATGCTGCACTACAATAAAGCGCATACTTCTATCTCCGCCGCACGCTCTAAATGCGAGGTGCGCCTCTCGGGTGTTGCCTTGCCTTTCCCTTTGTGTCTCGCCCGCAGGCCCTTCTCCAGAATCCAGCGGTGCAACACACTGAGCTGGTCACCCGCCTTGAGCCCTACGACGCTCTCGACCCGTCTGCGCTACACCCGCCGGGGGAGGATGGCCCGGCCCAGGCGGAGTTCATTGCGGCAGCGTGCCAGCGCATTGCCATGGTGCGTAGAACAGCTTATGAAGCAGCTGTTCCGCACCTTGAGCCCGCACCACACGTCTTGAGCCTGGCGGATTATGCTTGCATGGGGTTGCTGGAGGCCGGGTGATAGGAGCAGCACGCTAACCCCTTTGGGTACAGGCCGTATTGCGGAAGGGAAGTACCGGTATTGGTTCCGGCCCGGCACGTGGCACTGAGCGACCCATGGGTCGGCTGTTCAGTTGGCACGCAAGCCGACACCGCAGCATTTGAGCTGTACCGTTACCCAGACACCTCGCTCATCAGCACTTTTGCTGCGCCCTCAATGTGCGTTTGCGGTTGGCCCATGGACTCTAGGCCCTCAAGACCTCTTCCATCACGTACCGGTACCTAACCACTCCTTGCCCCTCCCCTCAGCTCATGTCGGGGGCGGACACGGACGCCGCTACGGAGATGGCGCTCATCAAGTCCGTTCTGCACCTCATGCCGCCAGAGATAGGGTGAGCTGTAAGCTCCATGCCACGCTGCCGTGGTAATTGCACGGCCACTTCGTACTCTCCACTCTTCGTGCAGCATCCGAGCATCCAGCAGCGTAACCCCACTCCTAGCAATCCAAGCTGGACAGCCTACAATGTGCCTTCCTGGAAACACATTTATTATTTTCCCTTGTGTCCCTCGCAGGACTCATTCCGCATCGGCGCTGGTGGCCCAAGGCTACCCGCACATGCTATCCCAGGTGGGCAAAGGCATTGCTGGCGCCCAGATCTATACCGGTACTGCACACCCCTTGCTGCACGCCTCCGCCGACACCAGCCAGAAGCCTTTCCGGCTCGGACGTAGAAGTATCCAGCACTGACATCACACACATCCCAAACCGCCCTCCTTTGCCTAAGCCACCCTTCCATGTCTCAACCTCATCCGCACACGTATCCAGTGCCATGCCCCTTCCCTCATGCCCTCCCCTAGATCCTGGACGCGCTGGCCGCCAACCACGAGGTGCTGCACCAGCCCGAGGCGCAGGCGGTGCTGGGGCTGGCGCTGCAGAGCGTGGCGGACATGTGCGCCTCCAGCGCCAAGGTCACGCCGCCGCCGCTGGAGGGCGCGCCAGGTGCGCTGCTTGCATGCTTGCGAGGTCCCTGATAAAGTGGAATGACTCGGTGTATGTTGTATCTTGTATGTTACATGCACCGTGCGACATACCTATTGTGAACTCCTGATTAGCTTTTTGGCCGCTCGCTACCTGCTGCTTTCTTCCTGCAGCGGGGCTCAAGGTCCGTGCTGCGCCGCTGCGGGACCTGCTGGGGGAGCTGTTTGTGCCGCGCATCGCCGAGTTTGTGCCCAGCACAAGGTAAGCCATGGGCGTGCGGAGCCTTTCCAGGGACACGTCGCTAAGGCCCCGTTTACGTTGGGAAGGCACCTGCAGGTCAGCGCCATGAAAGGTATCACCAGCGACGCGCAGGCCGCTGAGGTTGTTTGCAGCGCCATATATAGGTACCTGGATCGCGTACATGGCACTGCCGCACGTGTGCGCCCATGCGCCCATGCGCTCATGCCCCCGTCGCCTTGCCCTTGCAACTCCCTATCCCCAGGTACTACCCCATCCGCATCCGGCGCCAGGCCGCCGCCACGCTGCTGGACCTGGTGACCAACAGCAAGGCCAACCAGCGCACACTGGCGGCGCTGCCGGCGCCCACCGTCGACCGGGCCTTCGGGGACTTCCTGGGGGCGGCGGCGGACTATGCCACGCAGGTAAAAGCGTAGCACGATTTTCGTGGAGATGCGTTTCCTGCTTTTTCGTGCAAACGCTTGGCATGGTGTGTCATCTTGCGTGGTCTTATGGTGCACAACGGTGCACTACTTCCAGTCACCCTTTAACTCATACATCCCCCGCTTCCACTGCCACCCCCGCCCCGCAGCTGGACCTGCTGGAGGTGCTGTTCCGCGTGGCACGCACCGCCGCCCCCGCCCTGCCGCGCCGCGTGCTGCCCTCCCCCGCCGCCGAGGCGCTGGAGACCGTTACGGCCGCCTTCGACGCGGCAGCGGCGGCGGCGGCGGGCAAGGGCGGCGCCGCCGCCTCCGACCTAGACCTGGCCGCGGAGCTGCGCGTCGTGCTACTGGCCCTCAACCAGCACCTGGGCGATGGAGCCAGGTGTGTTCCTACCTCTCTCGTGCATGGCCGCTCTGCACCGGCCTACAAGATCTTTTCCTGCGTCCCTCTTCACAAACACGGCATAGTGAGCCTTTCATACCGTACGTGTCACAGAGTCTGAGCTGAGGCTTTAACCTCATGACCTTGTCCGCCCGCAGCGTGTTCTCCTACTCGATGACCTCGCTGGAGGTGGTGGGCGTCCCTGGCGTGCACTGCAGCGACCCATGGGTCGACCTCACGGCGCCCAGCGGCCAGGGCGGCTACCCCGGCCACATGTCATGCTCCGTCACGGTGCCCGACCCAGACCTGGAGCCGGGCGAGGAGCCGCCGCCGGAGCTGCTCACCGTGCCGTACAGTGAGTCCTGCGTCCTGCATCACATATGCGTGCTGAGCTCCCTGCGTGGTGCATGCAGTTGGTGGGGATGGCAGTCATGCTCTCTGCCTACGCTCTGTACAGCCAACTTGTGTCAGACAATGGTGGCCGACGTGCGCTTGGCGGAGCGCTCGGTAACTTCCATGCAGTGGTAAACCGGGTGCCAACTGCCCCGCCGGTCCCAGGCGACATGGCTCGCGTGACTCTGCGCGACTCGCGCTCCGACGCCTCCCAGTGCGAGGTGGAGGTGGCGCTGGCCCGCCTGCCGGAGGCTCTGGAGGCGGCGCTGCACACCGACGAGAGCGGCGCGGTGGACGCCACGGGGGCAGCAGCGGGCGGTGCAGCGGGTGGCAGCGGCCCGCGTGTGGCCCTGGTGCTGGTGCTGGGCAAGGAGGCGGCCAACCGCATGCTGCACCACGTGCCCAAGGTGGGACGGTCAAAGAGTCGAACATGTAATTCTGCTTGCCGCAAGAGTCCTGCCATACTAGAAGGCTGCATGTTGAGTGCTGATTACCATGGTTTTAGTTGGACAATCGTGCCTTAATGTGCCTCATCCTGTTGCCACGTCCCCCCATTACACCCACGGCAGCGGCTGCGCGGCGTGCTGACGGTGGCCACCGAGGACCCCCTCTTCTTCGAGCTGTCGCAGCACCAGCCGGCCGCGGGCACCAAGTTTCCCAAGATGTCCCGCGGCCTGTCCGTCTACCAGGCCGCACCCCGGACCGCCGCGCAGCAGCTGCAACAGGAGCAGCAACAACAGCAGCAGCAACAGCAGCAACAGAACAACGTTGGCTTTGGGTACGACGGTCCTGTGCGAGGAGACACGGAGGGTGGCATTACGGGAGCAACTACGGCGCTGACGGCGGCTGCGGGCACTACGGGTAATGATCCGGCGGCCACGGAGGGCGGAGGCGTGGGGGAGGGGATGCAGAATGGGGGTCACGGTCATGGAGAGGCGCACAGCGGCAGCGGTGTGGCAGGGAGGGGCAGGGCGGCGGAGAGCCACCCTGCTAACTCGCTGGCTGCCGAAGAAGAGGCGGAGGAGGAGGAGGGTCACGAGGTGGCTCGTGCGAATGGCGTGGCTAGCGGCAAGGAGCACCAGCAAGCGCAGCAGCGGGAGCAGAAGCCGGTTGTATCTGCGCCAGCTCCGGCCAAGACGGCTAGTAAGGGGCATGCCGGCAGCGAGGCAAAGGGTGCGGCGTCGGGTGCAGCAGCCAGCGGCAAGCCATCTGCAGCTGGTAAGGCCGCAGGCAGTGCCGGTGAGGGTGGTGCCAAGGCGGCAAGGTCAGGGCCTTCCGCACCTCCTCCGGCCACCTCTGGCGCCGGGGCCAGAGCCGAAAAGGCGCCGGCTCCTGCCCCTGCGCGCGCACCTGCACCTACGGATGCCGGTGCTGGAGCGGGTGGCAGCAAGCGGAGTGAGGAGGCTGCTGCAGCTGCCAAACCGGCTGCAGCTCCAGCAGCAGCGAAGAAGGGCAAGGAGGAACCCAAGAAGGCCCAGGAGCCGGAGGAAGCTGCAGGCAAGGACAAACCGGCACCCAAGGCCGCGGCTCCGGGCAAGGGAAAGGCAGCAGCCGCAGCGGCAAAGGGCAAAGAGAACGCGGCGCCGGAGGCTGTCGCAGCCCCAGCGGCAGAGCCAGTAGCAAAGGCACCTGCAGCCCCGAAAGACGCTCCTGCAGCTGCACCGGCAGGCGGCCCCGGAGCCGCGAAAGGGGCGGCGGCAGCGGCAGCGGGTGCCGGCAGCACTACGGGAGCCCGCAAGCGGCCAGTGCCCGTGGCTGCGGCGCCGCAGAGCGGGGACGGCAAGCAGCCGGTGGCCCGACCCAGGGCGGAGCGCAAGGGGGCGGATGACGACATGGGCAAGACGCCGGAGAAGAAGAAGCGGCCTGCGCCGGCAGCGGCGGCGGCGGCGGATGCGGAGGCTGCTGCGGAGCAGCCGGTGGGCAAGAAGCCGCGGCAGCAGACACAGCAGCCGTCGGCTGCGACCGCACCCTCCAAGGTACGTTGACGGCAGCACAGCAAGTGGGGGCGGCATGAGCGGGCAGCCGGATACGGTGGTACCATTCTTAGTGTACTGATGTTGCTTCAGGAGACACCAATGCCGTTGCCATTGCCAAGCAGTTGCAGTCAAGGGGTGCCAAGGTCGCCTACCCGTGGATAGGGTACGGAAGCCCTGTTCATATCATGGGGTGTAGGACACAGGCTTTTCGCATTGGGGACTGTACTATGAAGTCAGTCCCGCTTCCAGTCGTAGCCGTACCACTTACAAGTAGGTCCTGGCGCTTGCCTTGTTCCGCAGGAGCCGCCCCGTGGCGCCACAGCCGCAGATCGTGCCCCGCAGCGCCCCGCGCCCAGCCCCAGCCCCGGCCCCCAGTCCACCGGCGCGGGCCGCACAACCTCCGTCACCAAGACCTTCCGCCCGCGCAAGACGCCAACGCCCTCCTTCGTCAGCGGCGGCGCCGCCACAGGGGCCGCCGGCACTGGTGCCCCCTCTGCCAGCCGCCTGACAGGCACGGCAGCAACCGGAACAGCGGCGGCCAAGGCCATTAATGCGGCGGATGACAAGGCTGCCGGTAAGGCCAAGGCAGCGTCCGCGGGGCCGGCAGCACCGGACAAGGCAGCAGCGGGTGAGAAGGCGAAGGGCAAGGCAAAGGGGGCTGAGACTCCGGCGGCGGCGGCGGGCCGGCCTGGGAAGAAGGCCCCGGAGACCGCCAATGGGCAATTGCAGACACCTGTCGGCAAGGCAGCAGCAGCAGCCCCGGCGGACGCCCCTGGCATGGCCGGCCGTGCGGCAGGCCCTGCGCCCAGCGACTCCCGGGGTGGCAGTGCAGGCGCCCGCCCTGGCAAGCCCCCAACCGCCCCGCCTTCCTCCGTGGCAGCAGCGCCCATGGCTCGCGCCGCACCGCGCGGCGGCCCGGCGGGCGCCGCCGGCAAGAAGCCGCCCCCTGGGCCACAGCACCCCCTGGGGCCGCCCCGTCCGCGTCCCCCTGCCGCGGCAGCCTCCCCCGGCGGTCCCACCAAGTACTCCCTGGACCCTATTGAGGATCCCGACACGCCTGCGGACCGTGAGCATGCGGGGGTGGGAGGCGGCCAGCGCCGCCGCCGCCCTGCTTCGCAGCCGCAGGAGCCGCCAGAGGGCGGAGAGGCGGGGCTGGGTGCGGAGGCAGGGGCAGAGGAGCGTGCTGGTGCGGGGCTGAAGGAGCCTGCGGTGGCGCCGGCGGGTGTGGGAGGGGCCGCGGGGGCGGGGGCGGGTGCAGCTGGGGTGCAGGAGGCGGCGGGTGCGATGGATGGGGCGGACGAGGACGATGTGACGGGTTTCGACGGGTACGACAACCGTACGGGTACGGCAGGACGAGCGTCAAACGCTCCGCTGCTGGACGACACTGCGGCGTCGCCCAAGGAACCTGCCGGTAGGGCCACGGGGTCCGTGGCGGGCAACAAAGGGAAGCAGCCAGCGGCAGCTGGGGGCCGTGCTACGGGTCCGGGCGGCGCTAAGCGACTGCGCGCGCTGGCCGAGGGCCCTATCAACGAGACGGGTGGGGCAGCGCCGGCGGCGGCGGAGGGTGCGGCGGCGCCGGCGCCCAAGCGGCAGCGCAAGGCGGCGGGAGGCGGCAAGGGGCAGGGGCAGGAGACGCTGATGCAGCAACAGCAGCTGCAGCAGCAGCAGCCGCAGGCAGCAGCGCGTCCCGGCAGGCAGGCCAAAGCCAAGGTAAGACGCGCGCTGCGATTCAGTCCGCTCCCTCCGAGGAGTGGGATTGGCCATCCCACGAAAACAAGGAGTACTTGTAACAGCAGGACACAACATCCACGCTCCAAGAAGTAAATGAAGGTGTTTAGCAACGCTATGCGTAAGTACACGAAGCATATGAAATAACAGATTCCCGCTGCTGGCCATCACGCACAGGCAATGGAGGCCCTGGCGGGACAGCTGGCGCCCACGCAGCCTTCCCCGACCCAAAAGCAGCGACAGGAGCAGCAGGCCCGGCAAGCACCTCACAAGCAGCCCGCTGCCGAGGCAGCTGCCGCGCCCCCGCTGCAGCAGCGCGGCAAGCAGCCCGCGGCCCAGCAGGCGGCCGCCGCGCTGCTCCCGCCTGCGGCCCTGCTGCGCGGTGCGGACGTGCAACTGGAGTCCGAGGCCGAGCTGGACGTCGTGTTCGCAACGGACGACGTGGTACCAGCAACAGAGCCGGAGGAGTACGTGTACGGGTAAGATGATGTTGTGCAGCCTGAGTCCACTGTCTCACGAACGCAGACAACCTGAGTCCACTGGCTCACGCTATGTGTGGTGTCGTACTGGCTCACGCTATGTGTGGTATTGTCTGGCCGCATCATGCAATAGGACAGGCATTTGATTATTTGGGTGATGGGCAACAGCCCACGCAAAAACAATGATATGCCCAATCGCGAGGTGCGAAACACTGATCTCTTTAGTAAAAGGCGAAAGAGATATGAGACTGTTTTCACCTCAGGGCGAGATATATTATGATGGTTCACGTGAGGTCGGGGTCTGCAGGGTCTTGGCAGCAATGCTCGGCGCAGCGATGGTGGGTCGATCAGCTCAGGCCCATATGTCCGATCCGTTACGGGCTCCAGGTTGCCAGCTTACCAATAGGAAACATGCCTTCATTTAAGGACGGCCGAGTGCACCGTTAGTGCTCTTGTCCCCAGGTCCCCACTGGTGGCATGTTGGGGTATGAACCAGGGCAAAAGCCCGTTAGGTCTCATATCACCAGTGCCGCTAGGATACACGTGATTATAAACATGGACGTGATGCAACAGGGACGCCGCGGCAGCGCGGACTGCCGCCGGGCTCCGTCAGCTGTACGCCGATGTCGACGCGGAGGAGCTACCGGCCGAACAGGAGGACGAGCAGGAGGACGCAGAACACCGTAGCATCGCTGCAGCTGGAGCAGCTGGAGCAGCTGCCCTTCGCACCGGGCGCGCAGGCCGCAAGCAGCTCACGACCATCGAGGGCGACCTGCTCCTTGGGGAAGACCCAGGTCGCGTTAAGCAGAGGCAGCAGCAGCCCCTGGTGGTGGATGTGGAGCATCCAGGGGTGCGGCTGGGAGGAGCAGCGGGTGCAGGGCTGTACGGGGACGACTTCGGGGCTGGCGGGGAGTACGGCGTGGGAGACCTGTTTGGTTCGGAGGAGGGAGGCGGCGGCTTCGAGGCAGGCGACGCACTCAACACTGCCGATGAGCCGGCCATGCAAGTCCTACTGGTGAGTGGGTGTGGTGGGCGTGGGGCAATGGGCTGGCCCAGGCTGGGCTTTGCCTGCTTGCCATCTCTACTACCGTATGTTCACGTGGTATGGCAGAAAGCCTCTTTGCAATCCCCACGCCGTTGCCCGGTGGTCAAGTGCTATCGTACACTAACACTGCCGCGTCTTCACCTTGCACCAAGCACACCCTTCACTACCACACGCTGGCTGGTGACTGCCCCCTCTGTTCATTTCGCACCCTGCAGCCCTCTCCTGCCAAGTCCGTGTCTCCAGTACTTCCCAAGGCTGCGGGCGCACCCAAGCGCGCCACAGGGCCCTCCCCCGCCGCCCGCCGGGAGCTCCTCCCGCCGCCCGGCAGCGCCCGCCGCGGAACCGCCGCTGCCGCGCCCACCTCCGTACCGCCTCACGGCGCGGCCGGCACCGCCGCCGGCCTCGGCGAGCTGCCCGCTCTGGTCGGCCTGTCCGCCCCACCTGGCGTGGGCAAGCCGCCACGCGGGGGCACCAAGGCCACGGCAGCTGCTCCTGCCGCTGCCCTGCCGCCGCTGAGCCGTTCGCGCCTGGGCGGCGGCGCCTCGTCGGCTGGCGGCGTGACGGGCAGCCGCCTGGGCGGGGCGCTGCAGCCGTTGGGCTTCGTGGACGAGGGGCTGGGCGGCCTGGACGGGGACGGGGACGGGGGCCTCGGGGCCCTGGGCGGCGAACGGGATGCCAAGCGACTCAACTTCGGCACGGGTGCGTGCACGCTGCTCATACGCTACACAGGCAGGGACCAACTGCTTACCTGACCTTCATTAACCGTGCTGGATGCTTTCTGTCCACCTTTTAGCCAGCTAACCATCGCAGCGTACTTGCAGTTACAACTTACGCACGACGCTCACTACCCCCGCTATCGTTGCTTCGCCACCCATAGGCGGCAAGCTCAATGCCCTCAAGCCCCTGCCCTTCATGTCGGGCATCCGCTCCACCCCCGGCGGCACCGCCCTGCCCTCACCACACGCCTTCGCCGACACGCTGGCAGCCGCCGGAGCGGGCGCCCGCGCCGGAGGCGCTGCCGCTGGCGGCGGCCGCCGGCGCGCCGCCGCCGCCGCCACCAAGCCTGCGGCACGCACCGGCCGCCAAGCCACGGGCACACGTGGCCGCGGCGGGCGCGGCATGGCGGATGAGTGTGTGGGGAGTCCCGAGGGAGAGCCTGACATCACGGCTCTGGCCAGCGCGCTGCTGAGGGGCCTGGGCGGTGGTGGCGGCGGCGGGGGCGGCGGGGGCATGGCGGCGCTGCTTGGGGGCGACGAGGCGGAGGAGGGGGAGGACGAGGAGGGCGAGGGCGAGCTGGGCACGCAGCTGCAGGCGCTGCTGGCGGGGGTGGTGAAGCGCAAGCGGCAGAAGGCGATGGACCAGCAGGCGGCCATCATGAGGGTAGGTGACTGAGGGACGCTGCGGTTAAACTGCCTAAATGCTCGAAGAATTGTGCGACTGTAGGCTCACCGTTGGCGCTGCAGCGTCCATGAACGGCAGTAGTTTTGACCGTGTACGTCTCTCTGTAGGGCGTTGTGGCACCGTGCGGCTGTCGGTGGTTGCCTTAGTTTCCTTTTACTAGTGCCGATTGCCGCTTTTGCTGCTGCCTCCCCCCGCAGGACATCCAGCAGCGCATCGAGGCCGAGGCGCGGGAGCTGGAGGCCGCCATTGGCCGCGACGCCACCCAGGTGGCCAACACGGCGCGCAGGGCCATGGCGCAGCTGCAGGTGGGGCTGCGGGCGAGGGGCGGCCTTGCAGCTGGATTGCTACGTGCTGCTAGCGCATTAGGGTGAAGCTGTGCCGGACATGCACATGCTCCGCAGCCGCGATGCGTGGCTCAGAAGGAAACGAGCTGCCATGCAGCACGTGAGGGTAATACATAACCTCCTGCACCACTGCTTCACGCCGGGAACCGGAACAAAAGCCGGCAACCATGGCGCACCAGGCTCGCCTTCGGCGCGCCTAACCCACATCCCTGGTGCTGTCGTACCCACGTGCAGAACCAGCTGTCCGAGCGGCTGGCCGCCATCGAGACGCTGCACGCGCGGCACAACGCCGAGCTGTCCGCGGCGTGGACCGACTACGCGGACCTGTACGGCCAGGCGGAGGCGGTAAAGCAGGTGGGGACCAGGGGCCATGGGGCCGTGGGGGTGACGAGCATGATGACGGGCTGGCAGATGGCTGCGGTCAGGCGGCGGCATAGAGCAGGGTAAGACGGAGGCAGCCAAGATGTGCGCGCTTGATGCCGATAGCCCGCGCAGTTAGTCAAAGCGTACCGTATGGACCACGCGTATTACGTCACCGTGCAGGGCACTAGTACATTACTAGGCTGTCTCGAACCCCTTGTTCCAAACCTGCCCTCTAGGAAATGGCCACGCTGGTGGAGCAGCGGCAGCGCGACTGTGGCCGCCGCGTTGCGGCGCTGCAGCAGCGGGCGCAGCAGCTGCTGGCGGAGGCGGAGGCGAGGGCTGCACGGGCGCGCAGCGGCGCCTCCAAGATGCCCGAGCTGGCGGGGCTGCTGGCCACACTCATGGCATCGTAAGCGTTAGGCAGGGTGAGAGGAGGATTAGGAGGTGTCAGAGACGGAATATGTGCTTGCGGGCACGGTCTGGGCAGGGAATAGTGCACTGTATGGCCCTGTTTTGGATGCGTGAAGCGGGGATGAGGAATAAAGTGATGAGGTTTGGGACATGGTCTGGAAGGGAGGAGAGGTGTATGATGTACCGGTGCTCTTGGTCGAGTGTGGCCCAATGGGCCACACGTACCATAACCTGGTGGCATTACGAGGATGAGGAGCGTACTGACGTATGCGGGGCTTGGCGGGGTTTTGGAGGCACTGGCTGCGCCCTGATTGAGGGACTTGCAAGGGCTTTGGTACAGGTAAGCTTTGTGGGTCGATGAGAATGGAGGGTTGTGCTTGTGGTCTGCTGTGGCACCTGTGGCGGCGCGGAAGGCATTGACGCGGGCGGGATATCCTTAGGCACGAGTTTTCGGCCAGTGGACGGGGTTTTGTCTGTGGACCATGGTGGGTAGTGGGGGCAAGGGGCAACCGCTGAACCTCTGTAGTGCGACGGCGGCGGCGCTGCTGGTGCATGGATGCTGCCTGTGAAAGGGAAAATGGCTGGCCGTTGTACCTGCAGACTGTTGGTTCGCTGCATGTGCACAGGGGCTGTTGGCGGTGAGCGGTCAGCAGGTGCTCTACGTTGTAAGCCAAAAAGGCAGGGCCTGTCTCGCCTGCGAATGACACTTGTCCATGGCCAGTGGGCAGCTGGGTCACAAGGCTTTGCCACCCCTCACGCAGACGGGAGTATGCGGCCCCATCTATGAAGGTCCCAACTCCCAAGGTGGCTTCGCCTTACAGGGACGAGGGAACGCGGTATGCTCTCACTATCCAGGACCAGCACCCAAACGCTAGTACCGTACTATGGCAAAGCCGTACCTTGCCCTGTGCTCAAGTGTTTGGCACACCTAGACACCTTGCCGTGGCCCAAACGCTTCATTACCAACACCGTTTCAGGTACTCGGCCCGATCTGGTGCACCGTTGTGCACGTGCACTGTCCAGGACACAGCCAGCACGTAAACACCAGGGGCGGAGCAGACTGACTGCACAGCCAGGGTCATGTACCGGTATCACTGCGTCCCTTGTCCTGCATCAGGCAACACCACGTGGTCGAGAGGCGATGGTGGCCTAGCCCCTTACTATGATATCATATCGCACCGCCGCTGCCGCACGATTTGCTACCCACACGTCCCCGCGCACCACTCAGCAAGCCATGTCACCATGTCACCATTACTTGCACACGCTTTGAAAGCGGCAAACCCAACACCGCACTGCACGTCCAAGCTCTCAACTGCCTGAATTCTGCACGTACAGCGCTACCTGCACGTCCCCATCTGGCCCCTGCCTAAGCGCCACCACACCGTCCGCCCACGCGTGGCTTAGGGTGGTCGTAGGGCCGGCCCTCGCACCCTCCGCCCCGCCCGCCCTCTGCTGCTGCTGTTGCTGCTGCCGCTGCTGCCACGCCAGGTTGCTCTGGTGCGCCAGGTTCAGCAGCGCCAGGAACACGCGGTGCTCAGACACCTGCTGCTGCGCGCTGCCGTCGCTCCCCACAGCCGCCTCACCGCCGTCGGCCCTTTCAACCTCCCCGCCGCTTCCTGCCCCTTTCTCCCCGTCCCGCTCGCCCCTTCCGTCTCCTGCGCTCGCGTCCTTCCCCGCTGCATCTCCTGCGCCAGCAGCTTTGCCATCGCCACCTCCACCGCCTGTGCCGCCGGCAGCCCCAGTCGCTCCGGAACCTCCTGCAAGGTGCTTCCTGGCCTCCGTCGCCAGCCCCCGAAGCGTCATCTGCGGCCCCAGGTCCACCTCCCGCAGCCCCTTCGGCACCCCAGGCACTACCGCTCGTGCTGCTGCCTCGGTTTCTGCCCCAGCCCCTGCAGTCCCTCCCTCGGCCGCTTGCTTGCGCCAACCTCTGCCGCGGCCCTGCCGCCCCTGCCCTTGCTGCGCATGCACGTCGGCGGGTGGTGCAGCAGCAGCTGTAGCTGGCTGCGGGCTGTCGGTGGTGTGCGGCGCTGCCACTGTTGGTGCCCTCGCCGCCGCCCCCCGGATGCGTGCGGCCAGGAAGGCCATGAGGGCCCGGAGGTCCATGCGGCTGCGCTGGCGGGCGGACAGCAGCTCCTGGGAGGGTGGGGATAGGGACGCGGCGTGGGGAGGGAACAGGAGTGAGCGAAGGGCCGTCACAAATGGATTGCCTTGGCGGTACTGTACAGCATATACAGGAAATACGCTGAGATGTACCGTATTTGCAGCAGTATAGCAAGCGACGGTTTGGTGCGTGGCTGAACTGGACTGCAAGCCGCACAGGAAGCATCGCGACTAGGCTTGCCTGCGCCCCTTACCCTGATGTACTGGTTCCATAGCTGCTCGCGTCGCCGCTTCCCGCCCATCGGACCGCCCCTGGCCGACCGCCGTGCCGCATCTCCGGCTGCGCCTCCGCCAACGCCGCCCTCCACCTCCGCCACGGCCGCCGCTGCCGCCACCGCCCGCTCCAGCGCAGCCACCGCCTGCTCCCCCGCCGCCGCCGACACCCCGCCCTGCAGTACGGCATCCTGTACCGCATGGCGTACGGCATCCCGCAGCTCGTCCACCTCCTCACCCGGCATGTCCGCGATCTCCCTTAGTAACGCCACATCATCTAGGTCTACGTCCGCGTCCGAGTCAAACACCAGCGAGCACGACATGCCCCCCAGGTCGCTATCTGCGTCGCTCTCGAAACCGTCCGCCGCCGCGCCCTCGCCGGCCGCGTGTGCCTGCCGGGCTGCGGCGGCGGCGCCGCCAGGCTCCATGGTGTCGTACTCTGACCCCAGGGCAGCCCAGTCCATGCCGTCTCCGCCGTACCCGCCGCCCTCCTCGTCTGCATCCATCAGCACCAACTCCACTCCACCCAGCTCCTCCTCCTCCTCCTTCTCATCCCCCTCTGCTTCTTCGCCTTTCCCCAGGCCTGCATTCCCGCCTTGCTGCTCCTCGCCATCCACCCCAACCAAGGCTAGCCCCACGCCCACATCCAGCTGGTCTGCCTCGTCCTCGGACTCCACAAACGTCAGCGCGACGCCCTCCAGCTCCCCTGCAGCCCCTGCGTCCTCCTCTCCGCTGCCGCCAGCGTCCCGATCCCTCTCCTGCTCAACACCGAGCCCGCCCCGGTGCCTCAATGCGCCGGGATCAGGCCCCGCTCTGTGCGTCGGTAGGGCTGTGCCTGCATAGGGGCCTGCTAGTTCTGCGGCCTCGCCTGCGTCCGCTGGGCCGCTCAGGCCCCTGGGCACCTTGGGTCCGCAGGTACTACCGGGGCCGGAAACGAGTGGGGTGTCGTTCTGGGGCGCTGCCACGCTGGGCCCAGGCAGGCACACCACGCCTGGGGTCCGGATGTCCAGCCCCTGGGGTGCCAGCGTAGTGTGAGGGTGCTGCTGCTGCTGCTCCTGGTGCTGCGGATACCCGTGAGGGGTACCGTAGCCGTATCCCTGCTGTTGCATGGTAGCAGGAGGCAGGGGGTATCCCGGCACCTGCCCGCCCCAGCCCCCCGCCTCCCCGCCCTGCTCCTCCTCCACCAGGTCCACCACCACCTGCCCCTCATCCTCATCGTCCAGCAGCACGTGCTGCGTGGCATGGCTGCCGTGGCTGCTGTACTGAGGCTGCTGCGGCTGCTGGTGTTGGTGTTGGTGGTGGTGGTGGTGCTGCTGGTGGTGGTGGCCGTAGGGCTGCTGTTGGTACTGTTGGTCCTGCCGCCAGCGGTAGTCCGGCTGATGGCCACTGTACACTTGCGGGTGCTGGTGGTGATGCTGACGCTGATGCTGGTGCTGGTACGGGACGTGCTGCTGGTGCAGGCCGATCCCTGCCCCATGCCGTTGTACGGCCTGCGCCAAAAGGTCCGCAGCCGTGGCGCAGCGGACGGATTCCTGTCCCAACCCAAGCGATGCAGCTGCTGCGGGCTCCGGCCCCGGCCCTGCACCCGTCTCAGCTCCCAAACCGCCAGGCCCGCTTGGCGTGCAGGTGTCAGGTGCGTGCCCCTGCTGCTGCCCCAAACCCTGCTCCGGCTGTTCATCCTCCGCCTCCACGTCAGGGAACAGCGGGATCCACACCTGCCTCCCGCCCGTCTCCTCCTGGGGTCCTCCTGAAGCCCCCGCTTCGCCCCCAGTCACGGCCGGCCCAGCGGTTGGAGCCCCCGAGATCGCAACCGCAGGCTTTGCGGCCGCCGCCTCAACCGCCTTGTCCACCGCGTCCCACATGGCGTCGTCGAAATCGTCCTCATCATCGTCGCCGTACGCAACCGCTGGCGGTTGGCGCTGCGTTTGTTGCTGCATTCCGGGGTGCTGCTGCTGATGATGATGATGATGCTGCTGCTGCTGGAACTGCGGCCCGATGTCATACCCAGGAAGCCGATTGACTTGCTGCTGCTGGTGTTGCAGCTGCTGCAGGTGGCCTTGCGGTAGAGCAGCTCTGGGGGGCTGTAGTGGTGGAACTGCAGGGGGCGGTGGCGGTGGTGGCGGCGGCGGCCATGGGTGCAATTGTTGCAGGAGGTCCCCGGGCAGCAGCGCCTCTAGCACCACCTCTGCTGCACGCAGGGCGCTGCGCACGTGGGACCTGGCGTCACTACCTGGTCCCGAGTCGTCTGTGTGAGGGCCGTGCAGGGCGTCCGAGGCGATCTGGGCCCAGTTGCAGCCCCCCTGGGCAGCTCCGGTGACGGGCAGGGGTTGCAGCAGCAGTTCCGGGGTGTGCACCGGGCGGTTCCTGCAAGGAGGACGCAGTAGGAGTCAGTGCAGGTCGCGTAAAGGTGTACATCACAAAGAGCAGGGAATGCCTGCCGGACTAGCCCGCCGACCTGAGCACCTGCCAGTGCGTTCCCCGTAGGCAAGATATGATTCCACACGTTGCCACCACAGGTGTACCACCTGCACATGGCTGAGAGACTACAGCTTCGGCCTCCACACAGCAGGTCAGACGTGCCTGATCTTGGCGTTCCAGTTGGTCTCCTGCAGCACCCTGGACGGCGTGAAGGCCCGCACCGCCGCCAGTCCCATGGCAGCTGGCCGCAGCGGCGGCGCCGCCACTGCAGCCGCCCGCGCCGCCACAGGCCGGAACCCTCCGCCGCCGCTGCCACCACCCCTTGCTCCCCGCTGCCCCTGCTGCTCCGCGGCTACCGGTGCTGCTGCCGCATGACCCGTCCTGCGCCCAATCAGGGGCCGCACGGGCACAAAGGCCGCCACAGCCGCTACAGCGCCACCGTCCTTGCCATGCTCGTCCTCAGAGACGCTGGCCGCAGCATCCTCGCCAGGACCCTCCGATCCCCCGTCCTCTCGTGCTCCGTTCTCCAGCTCGTCTTCATCTTCAGCAGCTGCTTCCGCTCCCATGCCTGCTCCCGCGGCACCACCCCTGCCGGCAGCCGCCGTCCGGCGGGCTATGATCGGTGGCCGCAGCTGAGGCACTGCCGGTTGCCCTGCTTGCTGCTGCTGCTGCTGCTGCGACCGGGGCTGTCCGTCCGCGACACCGGCGGCTGCCAGCTCACCCTCAATGGCGTCATCGTCCAGCACCAACGCATCATTGCCCTCTTCCTCCTGCTGCAGCTCTTCTTGCTGCTGCTGGCGCTGTGAGGCCATGCCACCAGGCGGCACCCGGCTGCGCGCCCTCCCCAGGACCGGCACCGCACGCGGCGCAGGCATGGCCGCCGGTGCAGCTAGCTGCTCATGGGTTTCCCCCGCACCCACCTCCTCCCCTCCCACATCCCCCTGTGCATCCCCTCCCTCCCCTGGCCCACGATCCGCGTGATGCAGCGGCGGGACCCCCACGCTGGCCACCACCTCCAGGTCGCCCCCTGCCTCACTGTCATCGTCCGCGTCCTGTATCTCATCCTCCCCGTCCCCCTCCTGCAACAGGCCACACTGCCCAGGTGCCCCAGCCATCCGCTGCGCCTGCGGGCGCCCGATGAGGGGCCCTCTAGCCGCCACCACCGCCTCCCTCTGGCCCCCTCCCGCCACCTGGCTGCCACCATACAGCCCGGCAGGCAGCCCGCCAGCCTGGCTGCGTGCGTCGCCTGGACCCTGGGACAGTTGCTGGGGCCCTCTAAGGGCAGGCCGGCGGCCAAGGATGGGGAGGGCGAGGCCCTTGTTTGGCAGTGCGAGCTGTACGGCAGCACCGGGGGGTTGGTCGGCGGCCGCGGCTGCGGGCGGTCCTAGTGGCGGCGGCTGGCGGCGCTGCAGGACGACCGACGGGGGAAGAGGGCCGCTGGGGGGCCGGCGCACGGGCAGGCCTGCATGTCACGTACGTTTGGTGGGTGGAGCGTGCAACAAGGTCAGGAACCCAGGATGAGCTCTGCATTTGTGGAAGCGCCCCAGCGCAGTGAGAAATGCTGTGACGGCGACACAGTACTCCACGCATTACCAGTGAAAGCACTAGCACAGTGCGCAGCAAAGGTTTGATGTCCAGCACGAAGGTACCCACCGCCTCCGGCTCCGCCTTCGAAGCCTGCCTCCGCCTGCTGCCGCTCCTCGGGTCCCGGCTGCCCCTCTCCGCCCTCCTCCTCGCCCCCTTCCTCAATCAGGCGGTACTTCGCTCTCCGCTTGGCCAACACGGGCACAGCCGCACGCCGCTGCTGCCCCACCAGCTGCTCCGCCCGCGCAACCGCGGCCGCCACCCCACCAGCAGCACCGCCGTCCGCACCGCCACGGTCCTCAGCCCCGCCCTCCAACGGCCCAGGGCGCCCCTCTCCTGGCCTTGCCCCCAGCACCCCAGATGCACTCACGGCCCTTGATCCGTCGGGTTGGAGCTGCTGAATTTCTGCGGCCTGGTGGGCCGGTATCACCGCCTGCTCTGCCGCTCCTAGGTCATCGTGACCGATGGCCCCATGCGTCGTGCCGTGCAACTCCCCTTGCGTGTAGCTGCCCGCCTGTGAATCCACCACCACAACCTCCTGATGCCCCTGGTCTTGGCCCTCGTCCTGCAGCTGCCCGTCACCCCCAAGCTGCTGCCCCGGCGAGTCCACACCCACCAGCGCCTCCACCTGGCCCCACACGTCCTCCTCGTCCTCCACAACGACCATGTCAACATCCTGGCCGTCTGCGGCTGTGCGCTGCTGTCCCTGGCGTTGCGCCTGCTGTATCCCTGCTGTGATGCTTCGTGCTGTCGCCCTAGCCGTCGCCACTGCCGCAGTCCCTTCCTGCGGCTGCCCAGGACCACCATGGGGCACCAACGAGCAGTCAGGCTGCTGCTGCCGCTGTTGCTGCTGCTGCCGCAGCTCCCACCCGGCGTCTCCCGCACCCTCCGCCTCGGTCCACATTACTTCGTCCACATCATCATCCCCAGCCCCTCCATTGTCCACCTCCATGCCCCTTGGACCCATAGCCCCTGCCCGCGCGACCTCGTCGCCTTCCGCCAGAGGCCCCGTCCCGGCCCCAGCGGCCTCAGGCGCCAGCGCAGTGCCTGCGAGACCGCTGGCGGCAGTCCTAGCCCCATGGCCAGAGCCTGCCTTTGCCAGTGAAGGCAGGTGGAAGCCGCACCCCGCCGCTGTGACTGACGGCCCCAGTGCCGCTGCTGCTTCCCCGCCGGCAGCTACACAAACGGTGTCAGTATCAGGTGGTCGTGCTGCGCGCTGACTCCGGTTGGGTTCTTCCCTGAGGGATTCCGGTGCAGGGGCGGCGGCTGTGCGCGGAGGGGGACCGCCCAGGCCCTCCCTTGTGGACTTGGGCGCGGGGGCGGTGCTCCGTAGGCGCCGTAGGTACGGCGGCAGCTCAATCTGCACGGCAGCGGGAAAGGCCATCCCGAACCATCGGCGCCAAGCACTCAAGCCCAAACAAAACATGTCTAGCAAAGCATGCAGGACCGGCGCTCACTCGTGCACCGACTCTATTAGCAAAAGGCGTTGGCTTCGGGCCGGCTATGTCTGTCTCATCCTTTGTAACCGTAACCAGCCAGTAACCCTCACAATTGCCCCAGTTACCATACACGTTCAAGTGTATCCCGGAATGCAATCCACCCATCCTCACCTCTTCCAGGCCAAGCCCCTCGCCTGGATCCCACATGAGCGCGCCCGCCTCGCCCGCCGGCCCGCCCTGGGACCCATCTGCGCCGTACAGTCCCCACTCGTCATCCTCAAAGTCCTCGTCCTCGTCTCCGGAAGGCAGCTGCGCCAGGAGGGCTGCAACCGTTGCCCCCACGTCATCCTCTGAGTCCTCAGACGCCCCATCCTCCGCCCCAGCCCCAGCCAGGGCCCCATCAGCCCCATCAGCCCCATCAGCCCCATCAGCCCCATCAGCCCCAGCAGGACCAGCAGGACCAGCAGGGCCAGCAGGTCGAGGCGTAAGAGACGGGTGGCGGGCGGTGTTCGGCGTGTCCATCCAGGTCCCAACACGGGGCGGCTCTAGCACCCTGCATTCAGGGGGACCAAACGTGAAGCTGTGCACAAGACCACGCACGCTACCACAAGACCAACACACGCGTGTGCTAGCCGATTTATGATCTCCCTACGTTACTAGTCCCTGCTGTCGCCAACAAGCCCCGCCACGCACCCCTGTGCCGCCATGTCCATGTCCAGCCGCAGCTTGAGCGCCAGCGCCTCACGCAGCCCACTGCCACCGTCGTTGCTACCGCCGACCTGGACCCCCTGCCCCTGCCCGTGCCCCTGCCCGTGCCCCTGCTCCGGCGCGTAGCGGGGCCCCAGCTCTGCGGCGGCGGCCGCGTCGACCTTGGCCTTGGCCGCCGCCACCTGCAGCCGTACCCAAGCGGCAGCGATGACGGGGTCACGTTCAGGGCTAGGCTCCAACAGCAGCCGACGGACAGGTCGCTTCTGCTGAGCTGCTGAAGGAATGGTTCCTCGTTGACCCGACTACCAGCGAGTGCATACCCACCAGGTGCCCATATCGCAGGGAGGCGCTCCCGGCCGCCGCTGCCACGACGGCACAGACGCGGGACGCCAGCAGGGCGCCCTCGGCTGGGTCCAGCTGGGCAAGGTCGGAGCCGTGGACTGGGGCGAGCGTGCGGGCACACAGGGCAGGTGGCAGGGCGTAGGGTGAGGCAATGCAGGCAATGTGTGCAAGCATGTCCAACGATGTTCTTGATCGTGCCGTGGCGATGTGGGTAAGGCAATGCGCTGGAGCAACCGAACCCGCTGAGCTACTGGTATAGAGCTGGCTTGGGAACACGCTGCAGCCCCAGCAAAGCGCAGCAAGCCTCAAGGACCACAGCGGGTGTCCCAGTGCACGTGCAATGGCAGCATGGTGCCGTAGCCAAGGGAGACGTCTGCGGGCCGATGCACATGGGTGCTTGGCCTCAGGGATCGGTGCTCCCACCTGCTTGCGGGTCATCCCCTTCGGCCCCGACCTGCCCAGCCGTGAGGTGCGGCCCGCCGGCCTGTTGCTGCTGCTGCTGCTGCTGCTGCTGCGCCGCCGCAGACGGCGGAGGCACTTTGCCGATCTGCTTCACGGCGTCTGTCGTCTGCTTCACCAGCGCCTGCTTCATGCTCTTGAGCAGCTGCAGAAATTGTTCAAAAACAGCCGAAACTACTCAGTACCGGCACCGTGCACCTGGCCGTGACAGTAGTCGACAGACGCCTTGTGCGGCTTGTGTTCCCACGCATGCCATGTTCTGCACTGTCCTGCGCTTTCCACCTGCTCTCCACCCACCTCAAGCCGGGCGTGAATTTGGGCTGCCGCGGTCGCCACCGCCTGCGCCTGAACTGCGACCCCCGTGGAGTCGCTTCCGTCCATGTCCTCATCGCTTTCTGCAACCTCTTGGACGCCATCGTCGTCCACGGCAGGCGCGACCTGAAAGGCGCTGGACGGGACGAGCTCCTCGTACCGAGAGAGGCAGAACCCCAGAAACCGGTCATCGAATGGGTTCTTCTTATGGCGTTTGCGCTCCACGTCTTCAAGCGTTGCCTCAAGCAGGGCTGCTGCATTGTGACCTGCTGTTGTCAACGCTGCGGCCATGATGGGGACGGGCAAAGCAACATGCGCCCTTGGAAGCGGCCCAAAGTCATGCCTCAGGTCAAACTCATAATTGCAACGCGGTTCGGCCTGCCGGCAGCGATCCGCAAAGGTGTCTGTTCCCGCGCAGCTCCAGAACCAAACCTTCCAGGGTAGCCCTGCACGACTGGCTGTTTTGTCAAGGTGCTGTTCGAACCAACGATTTAAACGTAGTGTCCGCATGCTGTCTGCAACCCAAGACAAATTTACTACACAGGTCTTGGCCGCTGAAGGCACTACCCGGCAATTCCGCACTGCTGTTTAAGAATGGACACTGAGGCAATTATCCAGTCAAAAGTAGAGCAGTGCATCAGGGACGAGGTTCCCCACCTGAGCGGCGACGACCAGCCTCGGCGAGCGCAGGCGCTGGCAGGCACTGTCGTCCTGCTCACTCAGCTACAGGAACCCAGCGTACCAGAAGAGCTTATTTCACAAATACCTCTTCTCAAGGGCCTTGTCGCGCACGAGGACCCCAACCTACGGGTGGGCTAGGGGCTCGGAGCAGCAAGGATACGACTGAGGCGCTCGACCCATATCCATGCCTTCACGCACTCACATGACGATTGCATAATAATTCTTTGCAGGCAAATGCTTGCGCCGTGCTGTCAGGGCTGATGTCGCTTTCGGACGAGCTGCAAGAGCGGGTGCTCAGCGACGGCCTGGTGCGTACACCCGCCCAACTGGCCGTAGCCTTGACCCAGAATCCTTCAGCTACGCTACCTGTATATTCGTCAGCAGCTTCTACAGTGCGTTACGCGAGGCTTTGCGCATTCTCGTAGTGGACCCACTTGCCACGACCAGCTGGGGGGTGGGTGACGTACCACACGTGTGCTGCGCTTGCTGCTGCAGGTGGGGGAGCTGGCGGCGCAGCTGCGTGCTGCCACCGCTGCGGGGGGCCAGGGCACGCTGCAGCTCAACGTGCTGGCCTGCATGACGGAGGCGCTGAGGGACAGGGACGCGTCGGCGGAGGAGCTGGCGGCCGCGGGAGGTGGGTGCCGCGTGTGGGGCATGCGCACCTCTCGCGTTGTGCCAGAGCACACTAGTACAGGATTGAGGCGCGGAGGAGGTAACATATCCATGAGCGTGTTAGCCAATGCACTGTATGATGATCGCCGTGTGTGGCTGAAGCAACTGCAGAGGCGGTTGTTAGTGACTGCATTCGTACTGCTGGCTGCAGGGCTGCAGGTGGTGGTGGGCCTGTGCGACCCGGAGCTGTCCGAGCGGGTGCAGGAGGCGGCGGCGGACGTGGTGTGCGCGGTGGCCACGGTGGACGCGCACAAGGCGGCGCTGGTGGAGCAGGTGGGAGCTGGGGCAGCAAGGAGCAGGAGAGACGGCAGGGAAGTGTTCGTCTGTGTTGTGCTGTGGCATGTGGGGAGGGGGTGAGGAGCACCAGGAGTGCTGCGGAACGGACGGCGTGGCGCATGTGGCGTACCTACCTCACACGGGGCCAGGGGAGAGCGGCGCTTTTGTAGGGAATCAGCGCCTGGGGGTACGAAACCGGCGAGCGGCGAGACGCTTCGTCCGCAACCGCGAGCGCAGTACTTCACAGCGAGGGCTAGCACCTGTTCGGTGGCTTACGCTGGGCAACATGCCCATGGCCTTTGCCGCGCCGTTCTGCCCTCTCGGCCTGCCAAACCGTCAAAGTTATCTGCTTTTGTGGGTTGGGTACGTGACGGCATTCAATCCATTGCGCTGCATGCCGCACAACAGCTTGCACAGAACTGTCCATCCTTGACACTACGCCGTGTATGTCCTTTGCAGGGCGCGATAGGGGCCCTCTGCAAGCTCCTAGCAACACCGAGCCACGAGGTCCGGTGAGTGCTGAGTACTTGCAATCCACTTGGTTTGTCGTGGTCAATGGCGACAAGCGGAAGTGTGCACGAACTGCTGCCCGCTTTCATTTACGGCTATTGAACCCATACCAACCCCAACTTCTTTCATGTCTCCCAGAGTGCGACGCGAACCTGCTAACCGTCACAGGTTTGCGTTTGACCGCAGGGTGCGGGCGCTCATGGGGCTCGGCATGCTGCTGCCCAACAACACGGAAGCACAAATAGCCGTAGCCAAGGACAAGACGGCGGTCGGGAACCTGATGGTGCGTGTTAGTGCGTGGCGCCATGTACTGCTGTGCTACATGCGTACGTGGCTTCGCAGCGTGTGCACTCGCGGCCATCAACTGCCCACCACCCTGGTAGCCCACCCCGCTCACCCATTATGTTTGCGCAGGCTCTGATGCGGCAACAGGACGACCAGGACTGCCGCATCATTGCAAGAGACATCTTTTCTGGGCTGGTAAGCAGAGGAGGTACCTGGTCCCTAGCTTGGTTGCCACAGGAGGTAGACTGGCCACAACCCTAGAGTGATCACAATGTACTGCCCTCACCGTGCTGCCGTGCCCGAACCTGTGCAGGCCACCAGCAAGGACTGCAAGGACATGATTGCCGAGGCCATCCGCTCGTAGCTGCCCAGCTCCCAAGGGTTTATTCCCGAGGGTCAGGATACTCATCATGGCTGCCGTGAGGTGGAGGGCATCGCCGTACAACGCATACTTGTAACAGTCGGCGTTGCCAGTTGCTAACTGTGGGGCCGCATTTCATCTATAATCGTTTAGCAAATCTGACTACCGTGTGTTGCTTGTCATGGGCAGGCGTGTCCGTGTAGCTTTGTAATTCTAGAAGCTGTTGCAGCATAGCAGCTTTCCTGGTCAGCCCGATTAACCGTATGACATAGTTTACCTCAATATATTACAGTGATCAGCTCATTAAGCAGCTCGCTTCAGTCTTTTCACCCAAGGACACGTCGCGCCATGAGCGCCTCTCAGCGGCCAAGCACCATCAGATCAGCACTGCTTCTGCTCTTTTGCGTCGCTGGAATATATGGATCATACCTGACTCAAGGGATTGTCTCGGAGGATTTGGCTATTAAGCGGTATGGGGAGCAACAGGAGCGATTCAGGAACCTCGAGGCGCTAAACGGAGCCCAAGCTGCAACATGCTTCGTATGGGCATGGTTCATCCTTCAGTACATGCTGCTGAGCAAACGCGTGGCGGCAGCGGACCTCCCCAGCTGGTACGAGTACTGGCGTGCTGGTATCACCAACAGTGTGGGCCCAGCTTGCGGCATGTATGCCCTGAAGAACATCACCTACTCAGCGCAAGTGTTAGCGAAGTCCTGCAAGATGGTGCCGGTGATGCTTATCGGGGCGTTGCTGCACGGCAAGACCTACAGCACGCTGGAGTACCTGTGTATGGGCCTCATTGGCTTGGGCGTGGCAGCGTTTGCGCACAAGGGAAGCGGCAAGGTGCAGGCCAAGCTGGCCTCCCCCAACGCACCCCTGGGCTATGCGCTGTGCTTCGTCAACCTGGCGTTTGACGGCTACACCAACACGGCCCAGGACGCCATTAACGCAAATCACAAGAAGAACAGCCCCATCCACATGATGTGCTGGATGAACTTCTGGACAGCCTTCTACTACGCGGTGTACATGTTTGCGCTGTCGGGTACGGGCGTGGACCTGGTGCAGTTTTGCACGCGGCATCCGGACGCGCTGGTGGACGTGCTTCTGTTCTGCGTGTGCGGCGCTGTGGGGCAGCTGTTCATTTTTTTCACCATCAAGCAGTTTGGGTCGTTGGTGAACACGCTGGTGTGCACAACGCGCAAGTTCTTCAACATCCTGCTGTCTGTTGCGTGGACGGGCAACCCGCTGCTGCCAAACCAGTGGGCTGGTGTGGGCATGGTGTTCACGGGGTTGTTAGTGCACTCTTACATGAAGGCCAGTAAGCACCACAAGAAGAAGGCGGAGTAGCTGCACACGATGCGCGTAGGAGGCAAGACTTCAGACAGGCATCCCTGCGTTAGTGGCGCAGTTAGAGCGGGGGTTTGCATGGTCGTGCCAATATACCAATGTCCTGCGTACCAGGCAGGCACTGCGTAGCATGTTCATCTCATCCAGGCACCGCATAGACATGAAAGGCTTCACCATTCACGGACACGCGTGGCACAATCACTTGCGGCGGGCAGGGCCCCCATCCTCGGACTCCGACTCTTCCGGACCAATGACCCACACACCAACCGAGCGATCATTCGATCCACTGTACAACTCATGTAACGACGGGTTGTAGGCGCAACAATTTACGGTGTCCGTGTGCCCCTGCTGCATGCTACGGTACAAGTGCCCCGTCTCTACATCGTACACGTTGATGGACGAGCCCGTAGGGTAGAATACTATGCGCGAGTCGTCGGTGACCGCCAGCTGCCTTGCCCGCAGGGCCCGGTTGTGCGTGCCCTCGTAGCCCACCAGCCGGTTGTTCCTGTGGTGGCTGTCCCACAGCCGCATGCGCCCGTCCGTGCCGGCGGTCAGCAGCCGCGGTGTGTTGGGGCAGGGCAGCACGCACGTCACACCGCCGCTGTGCGCCTTGACCGCCGACTCCTTCATCTTGGCACCGGCAGAGGGGTCCAGCAGCGCTGGGGCAGAGGTAGAGCCGTTGAGGGACACTGGGTGTGGTAGGGCAGTGGGGTGCGGGCACAAGGTCAGCATGGCAGAACGTGTTTCGTATCGGTAATCAACTGCCACGCTACACAAGGTCTTTGCGCTCAATACCGAGAACGTACCATAACAAGGCAATTTCGCTTTGGTGCCGAGCTGCATTGTTACGTACAGGCGTAATACGTTGCTTCCCATCTCAGACAGCTGCATCCCCTGCACCCCGGCCTCACCTGCTCCGCCCGCCCTCCGCTTCTTGGCCGGCGACACGGCCAGCGGCGGCGGCTCCTCCGCGCTGGCGCCGCCGCCCAGGCGCCCTCCCGCCGCCGCCCCCGCTGGCCCCGCCGCCGCCGTGGCGTACTGGTCCAGCACGGCGCGGCACCCTGCCCGCCGCACGTCCCACACGCGCACCTGGCCGCCGCCGTCCCCCGACAGCAGCTCGTACTCACTGTGCGCCGACCATGCCACGCACCACACAGGGTCTCTGGGGGCAGGCGGAGGGCAGTCGTACAACAGCAGGGCGGTGAGCTGCAGGCAACGGTGTGGCAACGCGTACGGCAACCCATACCGTGGAAGGCGCCGCACGGCACACTACAGCGATGTGCGGTGTCAGGCTAGTTGACTGTCAGCAGGCAGCTAGGTACCACAGAGGAGTGCTCGTTGACTGGCCGCACCTGTGTCCCGCGAAGACGGTGGCGATGGCCCCCGCCCCGGGGTCGCACAGCCGCACCAGCGTGTCCTGGCAGCCGGCCGCCACCAGGCAGTGCGCCGCGGCCACGGGGGACATGGCCACGGAGCTGACCTTGTTGGGCAGCTGGAAGGAGCTCACCACCTCCACGCTGAAGGGGAGGCCGGGCGGAGTGCGTGAGAGTGTGGAGTGGAAGTTGGGGAATGGAGAGAGTGGGTAGTTCGTACACGGTACACCCGTTTTTCCCCGTCTGCGGCTGGTGCACCAATACCAAGTATGCGTCCATATCCTCGAGGTTCACCGCAGGAGAACAAGGATTGCGCATGTTGGACGCATGAAACCCATCCCCTGGCCAGGCTCGAATCTCGCTTGTACTCACGAGTTGGTATCCCACATCTTCACATGGTTGTCGTGGGAGCCCGTCACAAACATGCCCGTGTCCACTGGGGTGGCGGGGAAGGGAACCGAGGGGGGACCAAGGTCAACACGGTGGCGTCAGGCAGGACCGCACACAGTAATAAGGAGTACACCGTGGCGCTAGTTCCCACAGCCACTGCTGGGTTCTGCTTGCTGCTGCATGTCGTGTGCGCTACACCCCATCCATGAGCGGCTGCCTGCCTGCCTGCCCCACGCACCAGGGTACCACGCCACGGAGCTGATGAGGTACTTGTGCGCGTGGAGGCTGGTCAGCCGGGTGATGGAGAAGATCTTGTCCAGCTTGCCGCCAGGCTACAGCCACAGGACACAGGGTACGTACTGCAGATAAGCCGCTGCGGGAACACGGGGGGCCTGCGGCAAGTTGCTTGGCGCTGCCAGAGCGACCCATGGGACAAGGACCTGTTAGCTCGGCCTAAGCTTGGCTGCCAAGGACGCTTTCAGGCCACAACCCCGTCTGGCATCGGGGTGTACGGTGCCATTGCAGCAGCAACCCGGCGCCCTCACCGTGCCTAGGCCGCTGTGCGTGTCGAAAAGCGCAAGGGTGGTGTCCGCACCCCCCGCGAGCAGGTAACGGTCCTCGGTCTTGTCAAGGTCCATGCAGGTGACACCGCCTGTGAAAGGGCTCGCAATGCCGCGCTCCTCCGTCCGGTGCAAGCGGGATAGCCTGTGTCATGGGCAGCAGGTTACAGGCTGGTGGGTCGTCAGGTGTCGGAGGGGCCGAGGGCAGCTGCGCGTAGCTTGGCGGAGTGCCTCCTTCCGCCCCACCGAGTGCTATGGATCCAGTGACAGAGGTTGTTAGGTTGGAGTCCATCCTCGCGCAGTTCGAGCCCTAAAGTCTCGTAAGGATGGCGTCGGTACTTGAGCTGTCGGTGTGTGGGCCTTAGGCCGGCCATATGGGCAGATGTGACTAGAGGATACATGATCTGTATCTACAAGTTCTATATGGTTCAGACTCGACAGGCGGTCCGGCAGGGAAAGCAACGAAAGCGTCCATCTCCGTCATCGGTCATGCAGCCTGGCAGAAAGAAGACAGCAGAAGCCCCCAGGTGTTAGCAAAATTATAGCCAAACCAAAGTATAACATCTGAACTTGCTTTTGGTCAGAACAATGTTACTGCTCTCGAAGACATGAGCATGTGAAGCCCCGCTAATACCCAACGCCCTGCGCTGCTGCGCAAGACAATCACAATTTAATAAATATGGCTATGGAGATTATAAAAGTCGTCGAGGAGGCCCATGAATCTCCCGTTAGCAGCATAGCGTACAACCGGGTGTTGAAGGAGCTCTACAGTTCAGCAGATGGGGACAAAGTCATTCGGGTCTGTACCGGCGTGTGACAGCATGGCCAATAAGTGTGGGGGAAGGTCCACGCATGCTGGGGCTGTCGGTGTTTACCTTGCCACCACCCCTTGCCACCAGGTGTGGGACGTGAAGACAGGGACAATGCTCCGGACACAACACGGCCACAAGGGAGCCGTCACATGCCTGGCTTACTCCAGCACCTGCAAACTCTTGTTCTCAGCCTCCATAGACAACACGATCGGGATATGGACTGACAAAGGAGTCAACCTGCAGGCAAGTGGCACGCCGAGGGCGGTTGGGTAGCACCAGCCCAGTGCCGCATGACAGCCTGACGCAGGCCAAGCGCAACAGTGGATGCCACAAATCAATTTCCCCGTTACGCGGCATCATGCCTTTGACACATACCTTGCAGATGGCACCCGCTGGCGGTCCCGTCTTCTCGTTAGCCTGGGACTCCAAGCACAGATACCTTGCTGTAGGGGGCAACGCCGTGGTTCAGCTGTTCAAGGTGAGCCCTAGCTTGGCTGCTGCATGGCACCGTGTCAGTGGGTGTAAAGGCCATGGTAGGGATAGCGCTGTGGCACTAGCGGACATGGGTGAGAATGAGGCGCAGGCGCAGGGGAAGGAGCAGAGCTACGGCGCAGGAGCAAGTTTGGGAGGTAGCAGCGCACTGAACGAGGGTTCCTCGACTGCTACAGCTTGCTTCCGCTGCTGCTGAGCGAGGGGCCCGTACCCTTGCCGATCAGCTGGTCATGGAGGCAGCAGGCGATCGACCTGGGCTCTGGGGGACCATTGCAACCCTGCTTACATCTCACATCACCTGAAACTCCTGCACCACACGCCTCCGCCCCAAGCAAGCGGCTCGCACCCCTCAGCCCACGGCATCTTCAGCACGCTGCGCATCCCACGCCCATCCACGACCACGCTTCCCTGGCCTCTGACTGGTACCTTCCCTCGGCACGTTGTTGGACGCTGCGTGTTGGCTTGTCGCATGGGCGCAGGTGGACCTGCTGGAGGCGCGCAAGACCACGCAGCAGCAGCGCAGCGTGGCGTCGGGGCTCAAGGACACCACGGTGCTGGACGCGCCGCAGATCCTAAAGCGACTCTACCCGCCCTTCCGCGGGCCCGACTTCTGCCACACGGACGTGGTGTCGTGCATGATCATCACGGAGACCGGGAAGATCATCACGGGAGGGTGAGGCAACACACGCGCACGTGCCGCCCTGCATGTGGGTGCCGGAGATAAGCTCCGGCCACGGACATGCTGCACTATGGAAAATGCGATCCGGGCTTGTGCCGCCGTGTCCCAGGGTCAATACGCGTGTGCAGGGTGCCGGCGCAATGTGGTGCTCATCCAGACCTTTGTTATAAGGTAGGTCATCAAATTGAGCGTTGCCGCACGTGTGCTACAGGTACGACAAGTGCGTGTGCATGTACGAGTACGACAAGCTGGACAAGCCCAAGGAAGCGTTCCAGCGGCTGCGCAAGTGCCATACGGCCGCCATTGTGTCCATGGCGTACGACACCTCTACCAACAGCATCCTCACAGGGTCGATCGACGGCAGCATGAAGGTGTGGAGCATGGAGGGCAGGTGAGCGGGTGCGTGGAGGGGCCAGCACGCACGCCAGGTGCAGGCTGCGCAACTCTTTTACTGCAAGCTGTAAAACGCTGTTTCATGCATAATCCAGAAGGTATCTGGGTAAATGTTTCGCGAGGACAGGTTCGTTGCAGCGTAGAGGCGCACAGTGTGCAGCACTGGCCACGCAGTGGCCGGGTCTTACCATACTCCTTCAGCCTGAAGGTTTTCGCCTCCCACACCACCATTCCCTGCTGCCTCCAGGCTACTGGACAAGTTCGAGAACATCAACGACCAGCCGGTGGCGGTGGCCTTCCTGCCCTCCACCAACATGTACTGGGCCAGCGGGCGCTTCGGCCGCCTGGTGGCCTACGACCCGCGCGCGCCAGCCAACGTCACAGAGTACATCAAGGTGGGCGCAACGGGGTCGACTGCGAGGTAACAGCGGGGAGGGCGGCTGCCCAAGGGCAAGGGCATCGCCTGAGGTTGTAAAGGGTAAAGGGTAAAGAAGGTTAGCTGTCCAAGAGTTGCCCCTGCCACCTCTGCGGTGTCCAGGCAGGCTGGCACCACGCTCGCTCATTCATTTGCTGGTGCTTGTGTGGGTTCATTGCGTGTTGCAGGAGTCCAACGGCCTCGACCGCTACAACATCGACTACATGTACGCCCCGCCCGGCACCGACATGCTGCTGGGCAGCAGCCGGCAGCGGCAGCTCATCATGTGGCAGTACAACCGCATGGGGGCGTACCGGTGCGCGGGGAGGGAGGGAGGGAGGGGGAGAAGGGGCTCAGCGGCAGGCGGGGGGGCACATGGGTGGTGGTGTGGTGGCCAGGTGTAGCGAGCAGCACGGCGATGCATGTGCCGTTCCGCCATTCACGCTTGTTTAATGCCTACCTAATAGCCCCATCATGCATGTGGGTGGCGCCGTAGGGCTCCGCTGAGCGCTGGCGCCTGACTGTTGCTGTAGTATTCATGTTGCCAGCGCATGTCGCGTCGCGTCTCACGCCCCCTGCAGCATCTTCCGCAAGCACGAGGACTGGGCGGAGGGCGTCATCGTGGTCACGCCGGCGAGGGAGTCCAACGACGACGAGGTGCCGCCCGACGAGATCTTCTCCTACGGAGCAGACGGCAAGGTGCGGCTGGCTTGGTCAAGAGCTGAGCGGTGGACACACACCCCTGGGCCCGACTGCCTTGTTAAACGGATCCCAAGCAGCCTGTGCCAATTGGTTGCTGCGCGTGGTCTTGGGTCTACCTGCGTGCGTCAGTCTGCAACGCACTGCCCCTGTGTTCTGTCCGCCCTGCGGCGTCTGTAATACCACCTTGCCGCGGGATACGCCTATAACGGCCACAATGCACGAGTCTTGCAGTGGGGAATGCTAGCCTTGCTGAGCGCTTGCGCTTGTAACGGAACACTGTGGGACTGGCGGCTGCGCAGGTGCTGCGGTGGCAGCTGGACCTGGAGCAGAACTGCGACGTGTTCGTGTGCGTGGAGGAGTGGGCGCTGCACACAAAGAACATCTACTGCATGGTCTACAGCCCGCAGCTCAACTGTCTCATCACAGGCAGCGAGGACAACACCATCCACATGCACTACCTGCACAGTGAGTGGGGTGGCGAGCGGCAAGGGGCCTCAGCAGGTCTGAGCCCGGGAGCTGGGCAACGCCTTCGGGCAGTGCACGGAGAGCCTGCCCCTGGCTTGCGGTGCACGGCAGGCGCAGCCATCCGCCTGTGGGACTGGGCCCAGCGTTCAACGTTACTTAGGTTCTTACAAGAGTGGTGACAATGAACGGCATACTATCCAGCACTACTATCCTGCATTCCTTTCATTTCCACGTTCCTCACACCCGCCCCTTGTTCACCCAAACCCCTCAGGCGTGGTGCCCACCTACAACGACATGCCGCTGCCCACCGACTTCACGGACCACGAGGGCCGCGTGTCGGGACTGGCGCTGCTCAAGGGCAACCTGCTGGCCTCCATATCCTTCGACAAGACGCTGCGCATATGGGACCTCACCACCATGAAGCCCGTGGCGGTGAGCGGGCGGGGTGCACACGTGGGGGGAGGGGCAGGTTGCATGCGCTTAGACGCGAGGGCTTCGCTGGTGCATGGAGGCCCTTCGCTGCAATGCAGCGTTTCGTACAGCGACAGCCCTACGTGCCGTACTGGTGGTCAATTGTAAGCTTAGCGCTCCGCCGCGCCCTCCCTGCCGGCCCCCTGCTCCGCAGTGCGTGGTCAACGCGCACGACACGCCGCTGCAGTGCCTGGAGTACGCGGAGGAGCGCGACGAGCTGGCCACCTGCGGCATGGGCAACAAGGTCAAGATCTGGGACATCAAACGCCCGGCGCAGGTGGGGGCATGGCGGGCCTTGAGAGCAAGCGCTGACCAACCTGTGGTGTAGGCACAGGGCCAGAGTAGCAGGAGGATGCAGGGTGTAGCGCCGGACCTTGCGCGGCGCACTGATGTGCATAGGCGAGCAGCCATGGCTTGTACCCCAATCGTCAAGCTCCTGCAGTTGTGCCGCCCTGCTGACATGTTGCCACTACCCGCTGCACGTGCCCGGCAGGTGAAGCACGCGCTGAGCCTGGACCACGCGGACGGCCCAGACGCGGGGGACGAGGACGGCGGCGGCAGCGGGCGCGGGCCGCGCACCAATATGAACTGGCTGACCAAGAGCGACATCAACGGCCTGCCCACCGCAAGCGGCATCGTGCTGGAGGCCATCCGGTCAGCCAACAGGGACGTGCCGGAGGTCACGCAGGTGGGACGGGGGCGGGGGGAGGCCCGCCGCCTGGGAGCAGGAGAAACTGTGCCATTGTGTTTTCGGCTACAGCCATGTGGTTGTTGGGCCCAACACCGGTCTGCCCGCCTAACGAAGCCGCCGATCATCCCTGGACCCCTGAAATGAACAGGTTGGCATCCATACCGCACGGCTTTGTGCTTAGACGGGTTGAAATGCTGGCATGTATACCGGTATGCCAGTGATGACCTTGGTGGTCGTGCACGCAGGTCCGCTGGGTTGGCTTCCGCGGCTGCTGGGTGACGGCCGCGGACGACGACACCATCCGGCTGTGGCACCCCGACGGCCGCAAGCTGCAGCAGTTCACCTACACGGGCGGCAGCGTGCAGTGTCTGTTTGTGGACCGCGCCAACAAGCTGCTGGTGGCCGCCATGCTCAACCGCACCGCCTACGTGTACGACCTGGACGACCCCATGCCGCTGGCAAGGTAGGGGCTGGAGAGGGGCCATGTTGGGGTTGGGGAGGTAGCCGCAGAGGTGCGGAGCTCTGATTGGGCGCGTAGACGACCGGCACAGCCTTTGGAGCGCGTGTGATGCCATGCCGTTGGCCAGGTGGGGGCTGGTGGGGTGTTTGGGAAGGTGGGAGGTAATGGTATTTGCAGAGCTGCCAACTGGGAGGTGAGCTTTAAGTTGGCGGGCGGGCGGCCGGATGAGTGGCACAGCCTGTTTTGGTTGCTTGCGGTGCACCAGTCGATGGAACGCACATGGCTCTCAAGCGGGATCCCACACCCGCAATGCGGCATCATTTACACGGACATGAATTCCACCACATTCAAACCGCCGTTCTCTCAAACCTAGGCCGATCCAACCATCCCGCTCCGTGCTCCTCCCTCCCAGGTATGCCGGCCACACGGACGTGATCCGCGCCGTGGGCTACGTCAAGGACTGTGACACGTACGTGACGGCCTCGTGGGACAAGAGCCTGCGCCTGTGGTTCCGCCCGCGGGACCGCAAGGCGGGCGCGGCGGGGCGCAGTGCCGGCGGCGGCGGTGAGGGCTCCACGCCCAACATGCTGCTGCTGGAGTACGACGAGGACGAGGAGCACTTCGTGTCCGAATACGAGAAGGCGCACCCGCTGGAGATGCCCAAGGCGCTGACGGACGTAAGGAGGGTTGGGGCTCGGGTGGGGGGCGGCAGCCAGAGGGGGGCGGGGTTGTGGGTTGTGGCAGGGCGTGGGTGGCCGTGGAGCCGTAGGCGTAATGGCGGCAATTGAAGGGGTCAATGAGAGAAGAGGAGAGATGCGCTTGCTTGCCGTGTCCCCAAGCTTACGGTACCCCAGGTGGCTTAACTTCGTCTCACCTCTAGGTGCCATACCGGTACCTGCTTGTGCCAGCCATGCAGCGCTGGTGCAACCTTGTCTCACCCACATCACACGGTGCATGCTGTCATGCCAACGCGCAGGTCAACCCACTCAAGCTGCTGCAGGGCATGGGCGTGTACGACGATGACGAGGACGCGCCCCCCGGCCGCAAGAAGGGGCGGCGAGGGGTGGGGCGGGCCATGGCGGAGGCGGACCTAGGGCTGGACTCCTCCGCCCCTGAACCCCCGGGGTCCCTGGGGGCTAAGCTTGACGATTTGGGTCGGAGCCTGCTGCACGAGCTCAACACGATTGCGCACAAGACGGCCGCGGGTACGGGGCGGGCGGGTACGGGCACGGGGGCGGCGGGCGGTGATCTGGACGAGCGGGGGAGCACGAGGAGCAGCTTGGCGCAGGGGCGGGCGGGGGCGGCGAGGACGGGGTTAGGGGCGGGGACGGCGAAGGGAGGGAGCAACCTGCGGAGGTAGGGAAGGTGAATAAGGGGGTGAGTAAGCGTCAGGGTGGGAGGGGGAAGCTGTGAGGGGTTTTGGTGGGAGTGGGTTCCGTGGAAGGATGTTATATCGGTACGGTGCGGGAAAGGGTGGATCGAGTGTCTGGGGAGGGATAGCACTTGCGGACCGGGAGGGTCATCGGCTTCGGATGCGGCATAGGGAATGCAACGACAACGGCGGGCGAGCACGCTTGGGTCGTCGAAGCATGTGCAGGTGCCAGGTGGTGATGGGCTAGCGGGTAGTGTGTCGCACAATGCGACTTGCGTCGTGCGCGATGGCCTGCATCAAGGCCATGGGCAACGGTTGCATGTAGGCAATGCAAATGTGTCTTTAGGCCGCATGAGGGCACATGTTGTGCAGCGAAGACTGGGCAGGAACCATCTGCGTGTGGGTGCGGTGTGTTTCATTCTATGTTCTCCAAGTATGCCGCACCTGCTTGCTTAGTGCTTGACCCGCTGGTAGGTGGTTGTGGAAGCCTCGTGGAGTGCTAGTAGAAGCAGCCGCATGCTGACGTGGGCAGGCTGTGAAAGCGGTGCGCCCAGCATTATCATACCGAGTCCAATGCGGCCAGGAATGCCCATGCGTACGGACTGATTTGTGGGCTCCCGTATGGCCTGCGGTATGACCGGCTGTGTACTGGGCAGTCCATTGTCCTGCTGAAGTCGGACGCTTTTTGTTGCACCAGCAATACTGGTCTGCTGCACGAGGTACGTCCTATTGCTGTGGACGGTGTCCGGCCGGTCGGTCAGGGGCTGCGCACGCCGTTCGTACCTGTGGTGATGAGGACACCGGGTGGCGGTGGTACAGGTCATCACTCCCGTGGTGGCTGCGAAGTGATAACGCCAACCGCCCGTGGTGGCTGCGAAGTAATAACGCCAACCGCAATTGCCCATCCATTGTCCCCCGTCCCTCAAATCCCCCATGTCCTGGGCCTACTATGGTGCCCTATCATGCAGCAACAGCTCACCGACAGCCACGGCAAGGATCAGGCCCGCACCACGTGGCCATGCACATGAAGGGGGCTGTATGGACACACATGGTATCCCCGTCTTCTTAAACCTTCCCACAGAAGAAAGACATGGTAGCCTGCCGGAACATAGTGGTGCCAGACGGTGCCAACACGCCCCTGCCAAGTACCAAGTACGTGACGAACGCACAACGGTGGACGGGTTGCTGATCGTTGCCGTGGACAAAGCAGCGGATCAAACCTGCCCAGCTATAGCAGGTGCCAGCAGCTCCGCGGATGCTGATTGTTGCTGAGCCGCGTCTGCGGTCGGACTACTTCCACTGATAGCAGGGCGAAGGCAGCAGCGGCAGCACATGGATGGAAAGGCCACGCCAACAGGTGCACGACCTCCCAGGGTGGCGGAACCGGCAGAGCGGCTGTCCTACTGGTACGGAGAACATCAGCAACAGCAGTAACGTAGTTACAGCAGCAGCAGCAGTAGCAGCGATACCGGTATGAGGAGCCGGTGTAGCAGCAGCAGCAGCAACAGCGCTCACTTAACAGCGGTGCAGCGCCTGCCCCAGGCGTGGGGCGCATGCCGCGCGGACGCATGGAAGGGACTGCTGCTCAGCCTGACGGCCCTCACAATGCTCAGGCTAGCGCTCCAACTTTGGCCAGCTTTGGAAGGTCTGGGCAAATGGGCTGAACCCCCCTTGGTAAGGGGCACGTGGAGTTTTTCGGACAGGCCTACTCCTACTCGCCGCTCCTTCCCTTACTCCCACTGTTCCCGAGCCTGCCTCACACATCCCATACGCGAGGTGCTGCAAGCATTAAGCAGGGCACCATGCAAGGCTGTGAGGCTCTGGGGATGTAGTGGAGTTGCCAATCACAGCAACGGATGTGGCCGGGCCGGCGCAGGGTCAGGGCAGAAGGGCTGCGGGCAGGGGAACGAGGCCCCTCCCCTGGCTGCAGGTGGGCAAGGAGTGAGCCACTGAGCCTGCGCCTGGCCATGGGACTAAAAGAAGTATTTTGACTATACCTAACGTCAAAGATTCTGCCCGCAGGCACGCAGGCCCAGACAGGAGCGGTCACAGGGGGGCGTCACCCACACGGGAAGCTGCTGCACAGTGCTGCACGCCGGCGGCTTAGCCTACTGCAACCTTGCAGGATTTCACTGATGTTGCGCTGCCGGCTCTGGCGGCGCTGTGCCAGGGGAGCTTGTGCAGCGCTCCAGGGCTGTCCAGAGCGAGCTGCGTGGGGGAGAGGGGTCCCCTGGTGGTCGTGGGTCGATGGTCTGGCCGTGAGGCGTGAGCTGACACACGACAGCCTGGTGCACGGGGTAACTTCCACGGTTTTGCGCAGGACGTAAGACACGGAACACCACGCCCATCAGTACAATACGGAGGTTGTGGCCCAGACAGTGGCCGACTTAGTCCCTTCTCCGCCCAGACTTCCACGTCAGTGTCGCCGTCCGACACGAAGAGCAGGTCACGCAACATGGTGCCGTACAAAGGCACAAAGCTGGCAAATCGCAGCCTCTTCAGTGCAACTTGGTCCCCCCAGTGAGGCGGCCTTGTGTAAACTGCCAAGCGTCACAGTGAACACCTCTTGCCTGCACTATGGAGATGTCGGACGTAACAACCGCGCAAGCCCTCACAGAATACCTACGGAATATTTTTCACTCACCTTATGAGGAAGTGGAGCCACGCTTAGCCACCGCCGCGAGGGAGTTATCGTCACTCGCTCAAGACAAGTCCAAGAGAGCACTCCTCTCGACGAATGCACAAGACGTCCTGTCTCTGTTCCAGCTGTACCGCAAGGTGGTGCATATTCAGATGAAATTATGCAAGGAAGCAGAAGACCTTGACGCGCTGGCGCCTGAGCGCAGCTGCAGAACCATCACGTCCGCTTTGCTTTGCCTTGCCGGCGCCCCGGAGAACAAGGCCCGGCGGGTCGTAACAGCGTTCGTACTCTTCAGGTCACACGCCCTGAGCAAATTTGCCCAGGTGGTGACTCAGGACGTTCACCTCCTGGAGGCTGCTGCTCTCCAGTCTCAGCAGCGGCAGGACGGAAAGCGGCAGCCGCAGCTATCACAGCAATGCGGCATTCAGGACACGGGGCACTCAGAGGGGCGGCGGCAGCAGCAGCAGCAGCAGGGACATCGGGCGCAGATGGAAGGCACAACTGCCACAGTGCAGACCTCCTTCCTCTCCGAGCGGCGGCTGCGACTGTACCACTCCATGGACGAGGCGGCATGCCTGGTGGGGTGGATTGTGGATACGATGGCCCAGACCAACCACAAGCGGATCATGCATTGCAGATGTGTACAGTGCTCACCGCAGCAGAACGCGCCCGCCGGTCCACAGCCCCCACCGCCACCCCAGCAGCCTCTGTGCCTGGTGTCGGAGCTGTGGCGTGCGCTGCACAACAGCCAGCTGCTGGAGGCCATGGTGCGGGGCCTGCTGCTGCTGCAGGACACACTGCCGGAGCAGGGGGAGCAGGGGGGCCAGGGGGAGGGGGACGGCGGGGCCAGTGGCGGTGTGGCAGCTGCGGTGCGTGCGGCCCGCGCGGACCAGCTGCGCCTGGCGGAGGCGGCACGGCAGGCGTTCAGCGTGCGGCCGGACCGCGGCACGCTGGCAAGCAACCTGGCGTGGATGCCACAAGGTATTGTTGCTGCGCACGGTCCCTGCATTGGCAGCAGCCCAGCTCCGCTGCAGCTCTGCCGTGTCAGTTGGCAGCTGGTGACGTCCGCGGGCCTGGTGGCCGCGGTGGCCGCGGCGGGCGGCGGTACGACGTACGGCTTGGCGCCGGGTCCGCTGGTGGCGGTGGCGGGGGACGTGCTGCCCTTGCTGTGGGAATGTGAGGAAGGCGGCGAAGCGGCAGCCGAGGGTAGCACCAAGCTGCTTGGGTCACTTCATGAGCGCATCTCCCTGTGGCAGCGCATGACTGCGCGCTCCGACCTCCCCAGCCTGCCGGTTCGGCTGTCGGGCCTCGTGCAGGCCTGCAGGAGCCTTGTGTCCCTGCTGGTGGGTCACGCCAAGGCCGCGGGTGGTGCTGGGGCTGGTGGGCTTCCCTCCCGCCAGCCGCAACAGCTGCAACAGCAGCAGCAGCAGCGGCCTGAACAAGTTCTGGGAGGGCCTGCGGAGGAGCCAGCGAGGTTGATAGCGGACGAGGAGGCTCGGGCAGTGGCAGTGGCGGAAGCGGCAGCAACCGGCCCCTCCACCCCGGCGCGCAGCACGTGGTTGGACAGCGTTCCTCGGCACGTGGCCATCAGCTATGCAGCAATGATGATGTCGAACTTGTCCGACGCTATCCAGGCCCTGCGTGTGCGGGAAGCAGGCTCGCATGAGCAGGGCGAGGGGCTTGCCGTGGCGGGCTGGCGGCCGCTGTGGTGGTGGCGGCTGGTGGTGGAGCTGCTGCCGCTGCTGGCGGAGGGGAGGCCGGAGGGGCCGGAGGAGCCGGAGGAGCAGGGCAAGCTGACATGGCAGCCTCTTGGCTGCTTTCACCGAGGACGTCTGACCCCCACCTTACCTGATGCACGCTTCAGCGTCAAGGGTGGGTTCGCGTAGCAAAGATACAGCAGCTGGATCTGACGTGTTGTGCTCGTGCTGCATGCATGGCAGTGAGTAGTACTGCTTGCCCTGCAGCCTCTTCAGTAAAGGTCTGGATGCCGTTCGGGGATGCCCTTCCGTTGCTGCAGCTTGCAGACCTGTCTGTTGCTTGTCGCCAAACACAGCGTGCGTCGGGCCCTGACCTGGTCAGCGCCTCTACGCCTCACTTCCTTTCGCCATACCCTTCTCTGCCTGCAGGCGGCATGCGCTGGGACCTGCCCCGCGACATGTCGCACATGCTGCGCGCCGGCCTGCTTCCCGCCCTGGAGCGCCTGGTGCGGGAGGGGCCCGCGGAGGTGGCGGCGCGGGGGGAGGCGGAGCAGAGCGTGGCGGAGGTGGTGCTGGCGGAGTGGGCCATTTGTCGTGAGAGCGTTTGCCGTGGAGGCCGAGCCGCCAGCGACTGGGACCGCCTCATGGCGTACACCGAGCCACGGCAGCTTGCTGGCCTGGTGTCCGCAATCGCTGACGTGCTTAGGAGGGGGGCGACGGCGGCGGAGCCGAACGGGTGAGTGGTAGAGTTGCGTCCGGTGCGTTGGGTGAGGCATGGCTTTGCTTGCCACCAGCGCGGTATGAAACGGGTACGGCCCGACACAGCGACGTAACCCCTCCTCTGTGCACAAGCTTCCAGAATTCGAGTGAGTGCCTGGCGTGCTGCGCGCGGCGTTCTGTCCAAAGTACCCGCCGCCAGCTACCTTCGCCTACCGTACGGTGCCCCTGGTTGGCATCCGGCGCCCCGCACCCATCCGCCCTGCTCCCCTTCTCTTACCTGCTCCAGGTACAACATCTACCGTTACCATTTTCTGGAACTGTTGGAGTATGCGGGCTGCGCTGTCGCCCGTGTGCCGCTGCTGCTGGAGGAGGTGATGCGGGATGAGGGCTTTGTGTTCGGCGATGAAGCGGCGGTTGTGGCATTCACCTCCACCAGGGGCCCGCTGGTGTGCCGTTGCGACTTGGAGGCCTGCACGCAGTGCCGCGCCCCGCCTGTGGGCGGCTGCGGCAGGGGTGGCGATGGACCCGGGGTGGGGTCTGGGGGCAGCGGTGGGACCAGCGGCGGCGGCGGTGCGAGCGCTATGCGGTGTGGCACGTGCCCCGCCCGGCGGCTGGCTGTGAACCTGTCCGTCATGGTGCAGCAGCTGCTGCCGCCGCTGGCACGGTTAGTCCTCAGGAAGGAGCAGGAGGGCTTTGCGTACCTCGTGACGAATGACGCAAATGACTTGGTGGCCGCAAGCACTCTGCTGTGCCTGCGGGTGCTGTCGGACAGCTACAGCCAGGAGCAGCAGCAGCAGCAGCAGGGCAGGGGCGCGCCTGCGGGCACGAAAGGCGGCGGCGTCACCGGTGGCATCAACGGCGGCGGCAGCGGCAGCAGCAGCAGCAGCAGCAGCAGCAGCAGCGCAAGTGCCGCCGCTGCTGCCCCCCGCGTGGCGCCAGGCCCTCAATTGGCTACGGAGGTGCACAGCTGGCGGGAGCTGCTGCTTAGCCTGCAGCCCTTCCGCCTGCTCAGACTGGCGCTGCAGCCCACGGAGGAAGACAGGGGGCAAGCTCTGCCGTGCGCGGTGTGGGCGCTGGCCCTAGCGCTGCCCGAGGAGTTTGCGGCGGCGCTGCAGAGCGACCCGGAGCTGACTGCCGGCATGGCGCGCCGCGTCAAGGGCTGGGAGGGCAGCAAGCCCGACCACAGTCTGTACATGGCGCTGCAGGAGGTGGTGCCGCTGTTGCCCCCCTGCAAGGCGGTGACGGCGCTGGAGGGGCGGTGCGCGCTGCCGGTGGTGTCGCGGGCCAAGCGGCCGGCGGCAAGAGAGAGGGCGCTGCGGTTGCGGGGGGTGCAGGCGCGTGTGCACGTGCTGGTGGACATGGAGGAGGTGCGGGGGGTGCTGGAGGGGGTCGGGGCGTGACGGGTGACAGTAGTGTAGGAAGAATAGAGAGGCCGTCGATGTGGACTCCTCAATGCCGATTGGCGTGTTGGACTTGGGGCCTGATGGTCGACATGTGGCCTGTTTTGACGGCGGGCAGCACAACAAGGGATTTGGAGCTAGTACCGGTATTGTGAGGGTGAGTGGGAAATATTGCGTCACGTGAGCATGTCTTGTGGTGCCTGGGTGTGCGCGCATCACCGCTTGTGCACGCCATTTGCCTAGCCCATGGGGCTGCGTTGCTGCTGCGGACCCAAGGGTTGTGCACCCTCTTATGATGGATGGTAGGTTGGCGCTCTGTGATGCCGGTACTGCTAGCCTACTACTATGGTGCCATTTTGGCTCTCATGAGCCGCATTCGGTGTATGCAATATTGATTGGAGTCAGGACGAAGGGGCACGCCACGGCGGCAGCTGTCTGTGGGTCCGTGCAGGGGTAGGCCGTGTGCTTCTACACATCATCTGCCTACCAGATTAATTCATTGCTCGTTATTGTTGACTGCGGCAGTCACACGGGGCATGAGTACAGGCCGTCATCATGATATGCAGTGAGGCCCAAGGCGGCAAGGGCGAGGCCCAAGGTACCGGTGTGAGCTGTATATGAATGTCGGCTGGGGCCGGCATCGGTTTCCATGTGTGGTGTGTTCCTCTGGGTTCATGTATCGCGGTATGTGCAGATTGGCGCAAATTTTGTTTTAGTCGAGAGCCACGACCGGAGTGTTGATGTGCCAAGACGGCTGGTACCGTAGGCAGGAGCAAGACGTGGCATTACATTCGCGCAGCCGCAATGAAAAGGACGAACAGCAGGGATAGCTATTCAGCTAGGCTGAGACCTTTCGCGTGCGATGCACATGTTCAATGCGAGCATGCAGCAGGCATAGCCCGGCTCTAGCAGTTGGCCATGTGCGGTCATCGCTCGCTGGGACTTGTGGAGCCAGGCAAGGTCTTGATGTGAGAGTGTGACGTGTGCCCCTCAGGTATCTGTCTGTAACAGTGTAGGTCCTGGAAGGCATGCTGCAGGCATGGTGCAACCAGGTGTCACTGAACGAAAGGACGTGGTCCATTAGCAACCTCGTTGACCCTGTGACCAGTACATCGGCGCCTGGCGGTCATTCTTTCGCGTCACACGGCCTGCTGTTTTGCTACTGGTGGGTAATAGCGCAGTGCAGGCGACCAGAAGGATCCAGTACTGACGCAGAGAGTGTGCCGTACACAGCAAGGGAGAGCTCCCCTAGTACACAGTAACACAGGTAGTAACCCTGGCGACACGCAGCTCTGGAGGCCACTGCTGCATCTTCCCAGACGCCAGGTCCCAGAAGGCCGGGGGCCCAGCAACACAGCTGGTTTTACTCGTCTTCAGTTAAGTCCTCTCAGCCCATCCACAGTTCGCAGCCGCAGCCTGCCTCGTCGTACGGTCCTTACCGCTGGGCATGCCAAACGATTCGCCCTACCTGCTTTGCCCCGGCAGGTGCATCGCTTCACCAGGTCCGGAAGGCCGCACAGCTGCACCTGCCGCCACCTGTTCCACATCCGCTGGCTTAGACAGGTGCAGGAGAGCAGGACACGTACTGAATATTATACAGATGCCTTCGCCATGCGCTAAGCATCTCCCCTGCCATGCGCAACTGCAAGCCACGGCTGCACAAACCACCAGTCTTGCGACAGAGTACTGCACCCAGCTCTCAGCCCATTTGGCTCCTCACAGCGTCCCCGCTAACCAGTAACCCGCTTCGCGTCCAGCAGTAGTCCTTATAGTGCGGCAGCTACACCGTGCAGCTGCAGCCCTGCCGGGGAGTCAGTGCTCCACAGCCAGGGCTCACGGTGCCACAGAGGCTACAGTCCCGCCAGCCAAAGAGTCATGGAAAATCGCGACACGCGCGGTACGGCACCATGACCTCGGCCTGCCCAACAGTAACCAGCGTGCAGGACCACGGCAACTTCGGTAAGCGGCAACATCACAAATCCGCAACATTGGGGTACGGAACTGCAATACTGTCCACCCAACAGGCAACAGCCATCCATGTGCACGGCAACGGTCACACATAGCTACAACTGACCTAACATTCATTCCAACTGGCCATGCACGAGAAGCGCGGCAATGCTAGGAGGAGAACGCTTTGCGCGGACCAACAATGAGCACGCCTGACTGAAAGCAACAATGCATCCAAGTTAGGGTCACAGCTCCACCGTTTTCCCCCGTTCCACGTCACCCGTCACGCCCCGACCCCCTCCAGCACCCCCCACACCTCCTCCATGTCCACCAGCACATGCACACGCGCCTGCACCCCCCGCATCCGCACCACCCGCTCCCTCGCCTTCTCACGCTTGGCCCGCGACACCACCGGCAGCGCGCACCGGCCCTCCAGCGCCGTCACCGCCTTGCAGGGGGGCAACAGCGGCACCACCTCCTGCA
>VFQN01000718.1_pt1 | contig 59767 bp, 97 predicted proteins | sample 3512371 | NCBI WGS metagenome assembly VFQN01 (sample SAMN10412370, study PRJNA504923) | tailings metagenome | isolation source: Replicate 2 from Balatoc abandoned mine | place: Philippines: Itogon, Benguet | collected 2017-08-28 | reverse complement strand
TGAGCAGCCAAGTCAGCTCGGCAACAAATTCATGAGCTTCCGACAGGCAGGTCAACCCAACATTCACAACTTATGCAGCTTATACGATAGCAGCAACATGTCTTAAGTTTGGGCATGCACAGGGAAGCACGCGACAACAGCAGTGTCAGCGGCATGGTGCTTCCGGCGAAGCGTGCATTTGCGCTCAGTTCGTCAGCATATTCCGTTCAAGGGGCGGATGCCCTCGCACAAGAGGTGTCAGAATTTAGGCTGATTCATCATAGCGCCGTGGTGCAGGTGCAGTGCATGCCGGCCGCCTTTCGCATGCCCCAGGTTCCCTTCCCCGCCCTCACCGCTTTGGGTGCCCGGCTTTCTAGGTAGCGCTTTCCCCTCCTCGTCTTAGCCTTGATGAGTCTAGTTTGAACCCCTGGCACAAGAGGCTGCGCCTCATCGGCCATTTCCTACAGTGCTTGCCGCCCCGAATGCGCCACTTCCAATACTCCCTTTCCAAACGGGTTTGAGTGTCGGCTCCACGTAAGGCTCAATGCTATGGCGGCCGAGTCGGCAGCGGCCAGTCGGGTGCCGTACCCTCTACTCATGCACGCTGTGGGCTCATGCAGCGTACCCTGGTGCATCGATGCAATAGTTGATTACGTTTTCCATGTATACTGTAGCTACAGTGGGCACATTAGTGTGAAGATGCAACGTGTGGGCGCGACGGTCTCTGGCCAGTCTGGGCTTACACGCACCCATCGCGCGACCAGTAGGGGAACCACGACCTTGCAACAGGCCCCATTTGCCCACCGCGTGTCAACAAGCTTACCACAGTGCTATACGGCAGCTACGCAGTCTCTTAAAGCACCCCAAGCTGCGTCGTCAACTGCCACCACGGCCCCCGCCAGCCAGGAGCCCTTTGCCATGCCTGAGAGCGACCTGGAGCAAGCCGCCTTGAGGGTGCGGGAGATGGAGCAGCAGGCGATACAGATGCACGAACGGGCGCAGCAGCTAAACAAGGAGGGCAAGTTTGCAGGTGGGCACCGGTGTACGAGGTCCCGTGTGGCTTACAGGACAGGCACATATATCGTGCTGCTGCCGGGCTTGGGTTCACTGGTGGGCACTAGGACTCGTGGCACGCCCCGCTGCTCGGGTCAGCAGCAGGACCCAACTGCAAGCCTGCAGCTTTGTAATTGTATTTGCGTTTAAGCAGCATCCATCGAACGACGCGAATGTTACTGCAGACGCCTGCACTGCACCGGGTATGTACTCCAGACGCCTGCACTGCGTACGTCCGCTCACACAGCTTACTGGCTCACTACCTCACACCCCACTGCCTGCTCGGGAACACGTCGACTCACAACGGCTGCACCGCACCGCACCCGTACAGAGGCGCAGGCCGCCTACGCTGCCATGCACGCGCTGGAGGACGAGGCCAGCGCGCTGGCGGCACGTGTTGGGTGTGTATCGTGCGTACTGGGCGACGTGCCATCGCAGGTGCGCCGGGCCGGGAAAGGAAGATTGAACATACACCTATCAATTTGCCCTGAGCATGCATCTGCAGCCGCAACCAGCGCCTCCAGGGAGCTGCTGTAGCTCCTAGGATCCCTTCATCCTCGACCTGTCCGGGCCCCGCAGGGTCGGCTTCACATACGTCTAATGCCTCTGTGTTCCTACCGCTCTACCGCCCCCCCCCCTGCAGGACCCCGCCGCCATGTCGCTGTGCAGCCTGGACCCCCAGGTGCTGCTGCCCTACCAGCAGCACCACCCGGTGGTGCCATGGGGGACAGCACCAGCAGCAACACCATCAACAGGGGCAGGGACCGCAGCCGCACGTGCGGCGGAGGGCGGTGGTGAGGGCGGCGGCGACGTGCTGCCGGGTCCCCTGCCACTGCCTGCGCTGCGCTCCCGGGCGCTGGGCTGCGTGGTGGGGTCCTCGCTGGCGGACGCAGCGGCCATGGGCGTGCACGTGAGTGGGCGGGAGGGGTTGGAAATACCACAAGCTCTGCAGGTTAGCGGGTGTATTTGTACGCACGGAGGCTTGGGGCGTGTTGCACAACTGGCACGCGACTGCGGGCGATGGTGTGGCCGAGGCCAGGGACCAGCAATGTGCACGCGCAGAGGCACGCAGTGTACGTAGGGCAATGGGTGTGGGAGGGGGGCGTAGGGGCCCTAAGGCAGCATTGGTTCTGGCTGCATAGTAGAGCGGTACACAGAAGAAAGCATGCGTGGTCAGAGGTAACAGACCTGCTTACAAGCGTGCATGCAAATTACTGGGCATTGAGTAATCCAGTGGCGTACGTGCGAGCCCTTTCGGCGCATGCGCAGGCAAAGGCTTCTGGTGTTGACTGGGCGCTGCTTACCCTTCCCCCGGCCGTGCGGCCCGCCCTCCCCAGTGGGTGTACGACCTGGACGTGCTTGCAAAGCTGGAGGAGGAAGTGCGGGAACAACTCCAGCAGCAACAGCAGGTATGTAGAGTACGGCCTCTGCCGCATACGGCACGGCACAGCATGAGCAGCTGCTCCACGCCCAATGCGCAAGCCACCATGGCGCGGTACTCCGGCGGACGGTGTTGAGGAAGGAGCACCAGTTATGCATATCACTTGTGTCTGCATTCTGGCGGCTCCCTGCGCTGCAGGCCCCCCTGGCGCACCCCTACGACTTCGGGTTGGAGTTCCTGGACCCCCCGCGCAGCCCCTTCTACGCCTACGCCTCGGGCCGCAACTCGCCCTACGGCGAGCAGACGCTGGCGCTGCTGCGCTCTCTGGCGGAGCGGCGGGGCCTCAGCTGCGATCACTACGCAGAGGTGTTCGCGGCAACCTTCGGCGAGGGCTTCGACGGCTACCGCGACGTGTCCACCAAGGTATGGCAAGCACGTGTGTGCAATGCATGGTGCGCGGAGAGCCGGAGGCGGCATGGTGTGTGGAAGGCATGGAACAGCATGGGGCGTGAGCGGGCATGGTGCACGGTGCGTTACTTGAGCGTCCATCTCCAGGGAACGGGGCTTGAGCCCTGCGGCGCGTTGCCCTGCACATTGCCAGACGCGCCGGAGCATGATTATAGCAAGAGTGGTCAGGGTTTTTGGTACTGGCCAGTGTAAGCGAAAGCCATTCTGTTGTTGGGGTACGCTTGTCACGCGTGGAAACCGTGTAGGGCGTCAGGAATTCAGGCAAACCCTGGGGGTAACTTGAAACCGCCCGGCGTGCGCCTCGGGCGCCGTATTGCACTGCCCATCTTACCACCAGATGGCCGTAGATGACTGACCTTCCTCCCAGTGTGCTGACCAGCCCCATGCTGCTGTAAGGTTCACCTGGCCCCACTGTGGCACGGCCGTGCCTGCAGGGCTTCCTCCGCAACTACGCCCGCGGCATGCCGCCCCCGCTGTCCGGTGCCGACGACGCCCAAGCCAACGCCATCGCACGGCTGGCGCCCCTGGTGGCCGCCTTCAGCTCCCCGCACCGCCAGCACAACGCAGCCCAGCAGCAACAGCAACACCAACACCAGCAGCAACAGCAGCAGCCTGGGAGTACGACCGAAACGAGCAGCGCTGGTAGTGTCAGCGGGGACGGCGCGGGGGATGGCGGTGACGTGCTGATGCGTGTTGTGCCGCTGGCGACTCGTGTCACCCAGAACACGGACGCGGCGGCGGCGTGGGCGGCGGTGGGCGCGGCGGTGCTGGAGGCGGTGGCGGCGGGCGGCTGCGGCGCGGAGGCGGCGGTGCGGAGCGCGTTGAGGGAGCTGACGGAGCCAGAGGGTGGGTGAGGGGGACACACGAGACGTGGGGGTCCTAGCGTGAGGAGGTGTAAGGGCAGGAGATGGCCCCTTTACGGGGCCGTCCCGGAGCGTCCAAGTGTGCACCCAGGTGTGGCTTGGAGGCGGTGCCCTAACAGGTTGTGTGTGCTCTCCAAGCATGGATGCATGGTGACGGCGACACAGGAAACCACTTCCAACTGCGCCTGCCCTACCTGTCCGAGGGGCCCACGTTGGGCGGCAGTGCCGTATCCTCTGCTCTCGGGGCCTTGCCGCACGTTGTCCACGTGACGTGCCGTGTAAAGCTTCCCTCCGCAGGTCGCCTGGCGCGGCGCTGCGGCGCGCTGGCTCCGGAGCTGGCGGCGCACGTGGCACGTGTGCTTGAGCTGCGGGACACGCCTGTGGCGAAGGCCACCGCAGCACTGGGCCGCAACTGCCACATGCCCAACGCGCTGCAGACGCCGCTGCAGGTACGTCCCAGTCCCCCGTACCTGCGGGAGCATAAACCATCAACTGATGTACGTTGTACGTGCCCTAGCCTACGAGCTCGTTTCATGTTACGTGCTTAGATTCTTCCCTAATGCGCGACATCCGCTGCAGGTGGTTTTGTACGTGGAGAACCTTGTGCACACACGCGGGCAGCACACGCCTGGCCAGCAGCAGCAAGAGCAGCAACAGCAGCAGCTAGAGCAGCAGCAGGGGTCGGGCGTGCTGCCCCCCGAGGCGTACGTGTGGGGCGTGCGGCTGGCGCTGCGGGAGGGCGGCTGCTGCGCCAGCCGGGCGGCGTACGTGGGTGCCATGCTGGGGGCAATGGTGGGCAGGGAGGGGCTGCCGGAGGGGTGGCTGGCCAAGTATACAGCGCAAGAGCAGGTGGCGGGCTGGGCGGAGGCGCTGTGCGATGCCAGGGGGTGAGCTGGCAGTGCGTGTCGCCAGGTGTGGCCCTGCTTGTGGGGAGACCTGCCTTTTCTAGGAACCAGTCGTGAGCGATGACAGAGGATAATCAGGTGGCCGAGTCCGGGCCTGAAGTGTACCTAATAGGTGCATGTAGTGCGCAGTTTTTATCTGAGGGCTTGGCCGGCTATCAGGTCAACGTCACAGCATGCGGCACACCTGTACCCCACGGAGACTTTATCTTGCCCTCCGGGGCCCACAGGGCTGAAAGGCTCCAAAGGGGCAATCCTTGCTTCGCTCCCCTTCAGGGCGAAAGAGACCATGCTGGCACCGGTACCGTGTAAGGTGTAACATGCTTGTAACAGGGTCCCGCCTCCCAACCCACCTCAATCTTACCTTGTGCAAGTGGTGCACCGATGCCGGTACAGACAGGTACAGCGTGGTATGTCGAGGGGAAGCCGTACGTCGATAATGGTCGATAGCTGGGCCATGACAGCACTTTCCTTTTTTTTTCTGTGGAAAGGTTAACAGGTAAGGAGAGAGGGGAGTTTCCTACAGGGAAACCAGGGGAGAGGGAAACTCCCCTCAGTCCTGCGTGTTGGGTTGCGAGCGCCGCCTGACGCCTCATGTTTGTACCAGTATGGGTCCCCATGCATTTGATACCGGTACCCTTGCTTGGACTTTGCAAGGAGCTACCAAGACTCCATGAGTGGTACACAGCTGGTCTCACAAGAGCATGCCGGAAGGCACCCCTGGGTGACAAGGGGTGACGCCTGCCGGAGTCCACGTGGCGGTCTTCAAAAGGCTGACCAGAGGCTGGACCATCGACGTGCAACGTCATCCCCATCACCCCACACGATGACCCCATGTCGAGTGGGCATGTCCATCCCCATCGTGCAGCAACCCAGATCCACCCTACGTCCAGTGTCCCATGCAGCGACTCCAGATTCACCCTGCTTGTCACAGCCGGCTCTCAGGACTTTTTGATACATGCCAATTTTCAACATCACACATTGCTCCTAGTTGACGCCCTTCTCCTTTCCCATCCGTATTAGAGAGCAGACAGAGCAGACCCTTTTGCCAGGGTCACCATGGCGCGGACTAAGCAGTCCGCGCGAAAGACTGTGAACAGCGTAGGCCAGAAAGAAGTGATGAAGAAATCTGAGAGAGCTCGGACTGCGGGCAAGACTCCAGTGAAGATTAAGGAGGAGCCGGGCACCCCGCGCGCTACTGTTGGAGCCAAAAAGCTCACCAAGAGACCCGCCATCAAAAAAGCACCTTCGCAGCCTGTGAAGCCCAAGAGGCGGGTCAGGCGCGGCGTTGTGGCGCTGAGGTGGGTGCGAGTATGCACCTGTTTGGCAGCTTACATGCATCACGAGATAGGCGATATGCAATGCACTGATGCTCCTAATGCATTTGGGCCGACGCGTATGCTGCGCCAAATGAAATTGAGGGCAGGCCACGCACAGCATGGGACGTAGGGTTCGCCGAAGTGTAGCTATGTACCCTATGTTGCAGCAAGGATGACACTTCGTCGTGCTGCTCTCGTGCTGGTGCCTCTGTTGTGCATGAGCAACGAAGCGTTGTTCTGGTCCCAGGCCGAGCTGACGTCCCTGCCCCCCGAACGGAATGCCCCTTACTGTAGGGAGATCCGCAAGTTCCAGAAGACTTGCGAACTGCTGATCCGGAGGGCTCCCTTCCAGCGGCTCGTCCGGGAGATCGCCAACAAGGGCGCGCCGGGCGGCCAGACGGACTTCAGGTGGAAGGCTGAGGCCCTGGAGGCCCTCCAGGAGGCCGCAGAGGCATACCTGGTGAGCGAACCGACTGCTGGTTCGACGGGAGGAGTTGGCAACTGTCGTGCGCGTTGTGTTGCATATGGTGTTACGAGGAGACCCCGAGGTGGGTCGTCATTTCTGCCATACCGTACATCAAGGGCCCCCAGGGCACGTCCGGGCATCAGCCGTTGTAAACGCTCACACTCGTCATGTCATCGCAGCCTGAGCTTGCCTTGGTGATCGCTCCTAGTAACTGCCCATGCTACTTGGTTCACTTTCTCCTGAAACCTGCATAAGATGTACTGCTGTTACCCCGCAACTGCATCGCTACACACTTGTCCGTGTCCGGCGTGGTTCCCAGCCACAACGCGGTGTGCACACGACAACGCAACAGACAGGCGTCTCTCCTGCATCGCTAGCAGCGTCTCGCGCATGGCTTTCTCGTGCACCGCCAATCCTGATTTAACCCCACACCACTCCACCCCACCCCACCCACCAACAGGTTGGCATGATGGAGGACAGCAACTTGTGCGCCATCCACGCCAAGCGCGTCACCATCATGTAAGTGAACCCGTGGGTGCCTGAGACGGCCTGCAACCTGACCATTGTGCTCCGGGTCATGAACGTCGCAGCGTGGTAAGAGAGATTAGGACAAGCATGCTTTGCGCGTGGTCATTTGCAAGGCTAGTCTGCAGTGTAGGGGCACCGCCACTTGCCGCCTTGGGGGCTGGTGCCATGCGGACGTGCCCATCAGTGTGTACCGTAGCTACCTCACACGCCAGTCACACACTCACGCTGCGCTGGCTTGCCGTAAGGCCTGACGTGCTTTTACATACACTTGCTCTCTGCAGATCCGGTGCCCTTGGTGCCGGTCGTGTGCTCTGCCCGTCTGACCACATGTACGTCCCCCTGACCCTGTGTACCCTGTGCGTGTGGCTGCGTGCAGGCCCAAGGACATGCAGCTGGCTCGGCGGTTGCGGCGCGAGGAGGAGATGATCTCGTAAGCTCACACGTGCGGTGCGGTATGGACAGCAGCAGCCGCAGCGGCTCATGCGGCAGCGACTTGACACTTGCGTTGGACGTGGTGCTGACTACAGCCAACAGACGACCATGTGCCAGTGTAGTGTGCTGGTTGTCGGTACGGGGGCTGCAGCTTGGCGGCTCACCTTGACCAGGCGACGAGCGGCATTTTTGACCTTGTGCAGTTAGTTAACGGTACCTGCCACAGGGTCCTGTGGTGGGCGTGTATCATACATCAAGTAGCCACGGGGATGGAAATTGGCAAGGCAAGGGGCGCGCTTTGTGCGGGCCCTGGGCTCAGGTGGTCTGGAGCATGACGGTGCACTGCATGGAGGCATCATGTTACGAGATTGAGAGGAACTGCAGAACGCATTACCTGACATGCCATGGACGTGCATTGTGAGGTGGAGTGCCGCTGCATGGGTGGTGGAGACTGCGGCGTGCACGTTTGCAAAGAACACTAGTGTGAATGGTGGTGAGCACAAAGCTGCCGGCGTGCAGACATTGGCGGACTGGTACGGTTTTGGGGTCGGTTCTTGTGTAGCAGCGGCTTTCGGTCATGAGCGCTGTGCAGTGGGGGGCAACCGACACAGCCGGCTTTTCCATTTCAGCTGAGTATCCCAGCAAGTCAGAATCAGCGACAGTGACCACTGTCCCCGATATGCCACTCTCCGGCCTTGCCTTGCCTCGCAACTTTCTGCCTGCTGCTCCTGTATGCCTTTAATCGTATAAGGCTCACTTGCCTACATCCCGCACCGCATCCGCTACACTCCGACGTATGCGGGCAGGGGAAACGGGCCTGGAGACGGGCCTACCCGAAGCTCATGTCACTGTAACCCAAACGTTCGACTGCATCCCAACTGACCCCTACCGGGGCGGGGCGGAGGGTGGGCTGGGGAGCACCTCTGGTGCGTGGGGATCGGGGCGAGCATGGGGCAAGTTCCTTGTGTGTGTGGGCATTGGGGGGATATCCCGGCACGTGGCATCAGTACCTCTCCCCAATCCGGCGCCAGGCTCTATGAAAGTCGTCTGGAGGGTTCCCACAGGGGATCCCCCACGCTGGCCTGGCACAAGACAGCACAAGTAGGCCCCGTCCACGCCTGCAAATGATTCTCACCAAGCCTCGCCCGCAGCCCCCAGCCTGTGGCCCCTGTTCCCTGCCCCCCGACCCTGCCCCCTGGCCCCCGGCAGACGCGTGCGGCTTTGTTGGCTCGGTGCGTTCGTGTCCAACACAGTTGCCACGCGCGCCGCTTCGTGGTACGGCAGTGGCTCTGGTTTTGGGTTGGTTGTTTACAGGGGACCCCTTTGCGGTCGGGGTGTCATACCACACCCACCACCCCGGGAGGGCAACGAGGCAGCCCTCCCAACGAGACAGCCCTCCCAAAGCAAGAAGCAACGTGCGATGTATTGTAAATTAATCCCTTGGCACACCCACAGGCTCTCAGGAAGGCTCCCACACCCCCATAGGCTCTCAGAAGGGCTCAAACCCCCACACTGGCACCGTTCAAAACAGCACCAGTAGCCCCCGCCCCACGCCCGCCCCACACCCCACAGGCTTTCTGCACCGCGCCCCTGGCTCCCACACCCCAACAGGCTGTCAGGAGCACTCCCACACCCCAACAGGTTGGCAGGAGGGCTCCCACACCCCCACAGGTGGTCAGCACGAGCCGCTACGGCCAGGGCCACATCACGGCTGTGGGACCACACCGAATAGCCCCCCCGAGAGCAATTTTTCCGCGTTGAAAATTAATTTATCTTGCAGATATATTGGTGGAGGACACTCTTGTCATCAAACGGAACGAGCTTTCGTCGCGCATCCGCGCGCGCGAAGGGTTCGAGTCTCACATCATGCCGGGGAGGGTTGCGTCTCCTTGTCACCCGAGTGGGGGCTGATGGACGGAAGTCCTGCATCATTCCGCCGGTCTGGAGGTCTCGTGTTGATCGTGTGTCCGCTCTGAGCCTACGGTGCGCAGCGTTCGTATGCCCCTGATGGGGCATGCAGCGGTGCTTGAACATTGGGGGATCGCGTGAGACGGGAAACCGGGCAGCGAATACCTGGGGCCGCAGGTGGCAGACGGATCGCATGCGTGAGCGGGACTTCAGACCATCCGGTGGGTGCTCTGTGGGGCAACTATCTGTTTTGTTGGACCTAGTACAATAGACTTCCTTATCACAACACCTTGATGCTGGATGTTGTAACAGCCGCAACACACTCCGATCCGATAGGGTGATGGCGGCAAGCGGACGATGTTGCAGTGTGCGCACGGTCTTGCTCGCCTGCCGTGTCTCCTCTGGTCCCAGCACATCCTGGGCGTTAGGTTCTGACCAGCAATCCTTCCTTCCGCTGCAGCGTTGCAGGCGCCCCAGCTGCACGCAAGTACATCCTTAGGTATGAGCCCTCCTGGTGTACTCCATCGATATGCAGTCGACCTATTTTATCATCGTTACAGCACCTGCTAGTAGCAGCTGCACTGACCTAAGCACCGTTCGTTGTTCGCAGGCCGCTGAAGTCGCACACCTCTCGTACACTCGTATGTCCGGCAGCTCTGGTCCTCCCCCAACACCCCTTATTGGGCCGCAGCTTGCACGCCAGCCGACGCCTCGCCATTCGCCCCAGACCCTCCCGCTTCCCCATCCGCCCGTCCTCCTGCTTCAATCCCCACCTGCCTATCCCCCTGCTGCTCCCTCTGCTCCTGCTCTTGCTGCTGCTGCCGCACCTGCTGCAACACCCTCTGCACCTCCTCCCTGGCCGCCACGACCCTAGGATTCTCCACCGCCGCCCCCTGCCCCTGCCCCCCACGCTCCCTCGCCTGCGCCTGCCGCACCTCCGCCCTCTGTCGCCTCAGCCGCATCACCAGCACCAACCCGCCCAGCAGCACCAACAGCGCCACACTCTCCGCCCCGTCGCCCAGGCTCAGCAGCGAGCTTATCCCACCCGACACCCCCAACACGTCCATCCACCTGCCCACTAGCACCTCGGCACGTGCCACGGCCAGGTTGGGCAGCAGCTGCTGCATGTGCGCCACCCAGGGACCGAACAGGGAGGTGTGCGGCTGCCGCAGCACAAACACTGAGGCCCACAGCGGGCGCAAGGACTCGGGCAGGTGCGGCCGCAGCGCGTCCCACCAGGCGTGCACCTTGAGCCAGGCACGCGCCAGCGCCACGGGCACCGCTGCGTCGGCCTGCGGACGGTACGGGTGAGCAGTGGCGGTGTCAGGCTGAGGCGCAGCGAGCCACGAGCACGCTGCGGCTGTCGTGTAGAGTGGCCATGCAGCTCCCTTGTAGATTTTTACACATTTTGCGCTCTCGCCCCAGTGTACTCTGGACCCCTAGTGCAGCAGAATAGCCTTCTGTCCTTTCACTGGCCTCACGAGACAGCCCCTTACCCTTTGAGACCATGTGTGCCGGCAGGAAACCCTGCCGTGTCCAACCCCCAGGCCTCCGTACAAGGAATGCACGAGATGCAATGTACCTTCCCCTCCCCCACCTGCGTGTGCTTGGCCATGTTGTAGAACCTGAGCGCCAGCTGCAGATCCTTGGGCACGCCCACGCCGAACTCGTGCATGAAGCCCAGGTTGAACATGGCCTCCGCGGACCGCTCCTGCGGGGGCAACAGCACCAGCATCAGCAACAGCTACAGGAGCAGCAACAATTTCGGACCGTAACACAAGCGCAGCGGCCGCACAGCACATCCGCAACCGCGATTAGTATACATGCCGGGGTTCATGGCCCACAGAGGCTTTCGACGAGTGGACCGGCAGACGCTTAATACACAAGCTCGCGCTTGTACCACCAGGAGCTACCTTGCTTGCACGCACGTGATGTATGTACCCCCCCCCCCCCCGCACCTGGTACGCCTCGTAGTACACCGCCGCGCTGCGCACCCAGTCCTGCTCCACGCCCCGGCCATAGAAGTATGCGTCCCCCAGGGACAGCAGCGACGCCACGTTGCCCTGGGCGGCCGACTGGCGGTACAGCGAGAAGGACAGCGCCGAGGAGGCGGGGCCTGCGGCGGGGGCCAGGGAGGATGGACGCTCAGGGTGCTGCACGAAGGGCCTTGTGGAGATGGTGGCGGTGGCGGGTTGCAAAATCAGATCGCAGCAGTGCATGCAGGGAAGCAGCGGCTGCGGCCCGGTGTTGCCTGGCAGGCAGGGCGTCTTGGGTTCCGTCCGGCCCCCTCCTCCACGCGCGTCCCCAAGCGCCAAGGCGTACGGCGTACCCTTCTACCAGGGATGCCACATGCCATGGTCCCAAAAGGGAGAAACAGCGTTTGCCACGACGCAGGATGTGTATACTCAATGACACGGCATACTCACTCGGCGCCACAGCGTACCCCCGCTCTAGCATCCACGCGGCGTTGCTCTGCGCCATCTCCACCCCCAGGTCCGCGGCCCGCAGGTAGGCCAGCAGCGCGGCGCCGAAGCGCCCCCGGAAGTAAGCCTCGTGCCCCGCCTGCATGTGTGGGGGTGTGGGTGGGTGTGGTCTGTGGTGTGGAGCGCGGTGTGGGCGGAAGGAAACCCATCGGCGATGGCCCTGTACTGAATGTGCGCGAGGCGGGATCGTCACGGCGTTCGATGCAGCACGTGGAAGGTAGCGACCATGCAACTACTCCTCGACAATCGCGCCTTGGGCACACTGGGCAAGCGTGACTCATGGGCAGCACGATGGTCCACGGGCGAAGGTACCGAAACCGTCAAGGGGGTACAACCGTACCTGCAGCGCGGCTGCGGCGGGCCCCTTTTCCGCTAGGGACTTGAGCTGCGTCACGGCCGGCTTGCAGTTCCTGCAAGGGAGGAAGGCAGTACCAAGTGAAGTAGCCCAACCAGTGCAAAGCCGCATGCAAATTGCGGCATGCGGAGGACTCTCGGCTCCGCCGCACATTCTACGATTCTAACTTGGAAACACTGCAACGGTCATGCCACCAGCGTCCGCGAGCCTACCTGGGCGTGCCCTTGCCCGCCAGGTGCATCATAGCGGCGTTGTACTGGCTCAGCGCGTGGCCCGCGTGCGCCGCCAGCGAGAAGTAGGTGAAGGCGCGCTGCACGCTCTTGCGCCGCACGCCCAGCCCGCGCTGGTGCATGACGCCCAGGAAAAAGTGTGCGTCTGGGGGATGGCATGGGCGCATGGCGGATGGTTCCTTAGTGGCGTGGTGGAGCGGGAACAGGCAGGTACGGTTGTGAGTGCATGTCCGGGTGTCCGTTTGTTCAGGTTACGCCACCCCGTCGAACGGCCCGATTTAAACCTCCCATGTGCAAAATGTGCCGTGTCTATCCACCCTCGTGGCCTTGGCCTGACCTGTTACAGCTGCTTCGCGCTAAACCACTGCTGGCTGACCGCAACAGTCCACCTGCACTGCCTCCTCTTACCCGCGTGCCCCTGCTCCGCCGCCTTGCTGAACAGGTGGAAGGCGCGGTCCGCGTCCGCGCCCACGCCGCCCAGCCCCGCCAGGTGCAGGTAGCCCAGGCCGAACAGCGCGTGCGGGTTGTTGCGCCGAGCCGCGCGGCTCCACCACTCGTGAGCCTCCTTGTACGACTGCTCCGTGCCGTACCTGCGGCGTACGCAGGGGTACGACAGGATTGGTGCTGTGTGCGCGAAGGATTGTTACCGTACAGCCAACGCAACGATGGTGTAGAGGGTGCGCGGACGCGTACTTGGCGTGGTGTCTTTCATGCGGGCGGGTGCTGCGGCAGGGTACTACAAGAGCCGCGTCCCACAGGCGATGGGCTCTCGGCAGCCATGCCCCCCCCCGTAACAAAGAGAGAGGTCCTGTCCTCCGCGCCGCATAAAGCAAGTCATGCAGCGAGCACAGGCACGTGCCGCTGTGGGCGCGTGGAACTCGTCCTTCCAGTGCGTCTGCATGCCAGTCCTGCCGCGAGCCCCTGTCCGTATGCCCGCATCCCTGGCCAGCCCTTGCCTTGTGAGTCCGTACCCCTGCCGAGCCTGTGCCTCGTACGCCCATATCCTGCCGAACCGCTGCCGCGTACGCATGCTGCCTCGTACCCCCGTTACCCTGCCCAGCCCCTGCCTCGTCCCCTCGGTACCCCCGACTAGCCCCTGTCGTACCCGTTGGCGAACATGGCGCCCAGGTGGGCCATGGCCTCAGCGTCGCCCGCCGACGCCGCCATGCGGAAGTACGACAGCGCGGCTGCGTGATCGCGCTCCACGCCGTGTGTGCCGAAGTTCAGCACCTGAGTAATTTAGGTCAACCGACGCAAAAGGGCAGGACATAGCATCTTGAAATCCGGATGACGACAAAGTTCGCAGTTGAACGGGCCGTGCGCCTGTGCAGTCCCGCTCCAGCGCGCACGTGCAAATGCTCGCCACTGCTTACAACCACCTGTACGCATGGGCACACACGCCATTGGGCAATAATGCGGGTACCAGGATCGTGTTCCTGGTGCCGATGTAGCCAAGAAGCGGCACACCGCTGACAGCCCCGGCCTCATCCCAACCACCGGCAATGCGCTCCCGCTCCTAAACCCCCGCTCCCATAGCATTTCCCATCCGTCTTCCTGCCTTCCAACCGCCCCCATGCCCACCCTCCGCAGCGCGCACCTGCCCCACCGCCGTCTGCGCCTCCGTGTTGCCCCTGTCCGCGCTGTACTGGTAGTACTGCACCACCTCGCGGTGCCGCTCCGAGCGCAGCCCGCCGTTGGCGGGGTTCTGCAGCGCCAGCCGGATGCGCTCGATGTGCGGCAGCCCGCCGTGCACCCCGTCTGCAGCTGCCTTGCCACCGCTACCGCTGCTGCCGCTGCCGCCACTGATGCCACCGCTGCCTGCAGAAGCTCCAGAGCCAGTGCCGGTGTCGGTTGTAGCAGCGGCTGTAGAGGCATCCTTGGCCGCATCCCCAGTGCTGGTGCCGGTGCTGGGGGGCGGGGTGGTGGTGGCAGCGGGTTCCGGCACGCTGTCTGCGGTGGCGGCGGCGGAGGGGAAGCCGGTGCCACGTGGCGGCGGTGGCGGTTGTGCCAGGTCTGACCCGCCCAGCAGCCGGTAGGCGGGCTCCGCCGCCAGGTCCGTCACCTGGCGACACAGATGTGAGGCAAGGACGGGGGTGGCATGGGACCATGGGACGGGCACGGCAGCAGCCAAGGCATGGGGCGGTTCCCATCCGAGGAGAGCCACAGCGTTTTTACCGCACACGAGAGCACCTGCATCCGGAACACAGGGCATCGGACGTGGCACGTGCTGGACCAACAGCACGCTTCGCCGGCTTTCCCTAATAGGTGCAAGGACACTGTAAGGCCATCCCCGTGGGTTGCTCCCGCCCTACCCCAGGAGGCGCCTCCTGGCGCGATACACGGTGGCCTCACGTTTTACGCGTACCCCTTCCCCACCTCCTCCGCCACCGGCTGGTAGTATGCCGCCGCCGACCAGCAGCTCTTGGGCACGCCCAGGCCGTGCAGGTGGCGGTAGGCCAGCGCCATGCGGCTGGCGGGGTCGCCGCCCAGCGCGCCGAACGTGTAGTGCAGCAGCGCCTCCTGTGGCTTGGGCTGCGGGGAAGGGGGGCGGGCGGCACGGCACGGGTGCAGGGGCCGGGGAGTGGTGAGGGAGGGACGAGAGCGTTGCAGGACGGGAGCGCAGGCGAGCCGACAGGAGCGGGCTGGGCTGGTTGTATCTCAACCCCTGGGCGAGGTAGTCAGTAGGCCTGGGACGCTGCCCTTGCGCAACCCTACATCCGGCGCTGCGGATGATCCTCGCCCCACCCACACAGAAGGCTTCACGCTCCGCGTCTGACACGGCTATATCTCTACCCACACACCCTAGCCGTTGCACGTCCAGCCCCAACCCCAACCTGCCTACCTACCCTAAGCATCCCCTACCACCATCCACACAACTCCAACACCGCCCCCTTACCCCCATTGTCCTCTGCGCCTCCCACCAGCCACCGTGCCTCCCGGCCCCACCTCTGCGAACCGCGCCACCCCGTCCGCCGTCCAGCAGTCCCCCTGGTCCAGCCCCACGGCGTAGCGCAGCGCCATGTGGCCGTGCGCGCCAGGGTCCCCCGCTGCCGCCGCGGCGCGCAGCAGCTCCAGCGCCAGACGCATGTGGGGGTACACCCCGAAGCCCTCCTGGGAGCGGAAGAAGGGAGGGAGGGGAAGCAACGGAGAGCCAGGGTTGGTTGAGCGGGTAGCCGGAGTTTTGAGTGCCCCGACGGCGTGGCAAGTCGGCATGCTGCCGTGCAGCACGCGCCATCCGTGACACCGTCCCAGAAACAGTCAGGTGAAGACTCTGCAGCTTATGTCAGGGGGCGCCCAGCCTCCCCCTTGGTCCTCAGTGCAGCATGTGCAGTGTCGTGCTACGACCAGCATCCCACTGTCCCCGGTGCCAGACGCCTAGGCGCCGTAGGATACCCCAGAGAGTGTATCCTGCCTCTTTACCTGAAAACACAAGCCTAGTTCCCTTAGCGCCCCACGGTGCGCCGCTTGGGAGATATTGACGGTGGCAAAGTCCGGCAGCTCCACGGGGGCAGCCTGTAGGCTACTGCTGCTGCTGCCGCTGTGCCCGCCGTCCCCTGCATCAATGCTGCCGGCGGGTCCGCGGGCGCGAGGAGCGTACGTGCCGTTAAAGGGAAAGGAACGGCCGTGCGCCTTGCTGCGAAATCCACTGGCTGTCACCAGCAGCTCAACCGCCTTCTGCTGCTCCGTCCAAGAGGGGTTCCGCCTGGCCCTGCAGTATCAGGGGCGCTCGAACAATTACAATTGCCGAAAAGCACTCGACATGTGCTGTCGCTTCACAATTGTACACCCGTTTTCACAGCAGCGCCCGAGGAGATCGACGGCAGTACCAGACAGCGTGTCGCCGGGCAGAAGTGCAAGCTCACCGTAGACCCATAGCACGATGATACAATTCATTGTGTTCGTGTTGATATATATCAACTCGAGGGTGCGGAAGGGCTGCTGCGAGGCCCAAAGCGAGGCCCAGGGCCAACCGTAGCAGGTCGCGCTCTTTCATGAATCACTCGGGCCTCTTTCCAATAGCTTGAAGCTGACGATCAGCGCAAGACCGCCATCATACCAGGGCTAGCCACTGAAGGAACACCGTGCCTCAAGCCCGAGTCCCAAGCAATTGAAGGTGTATTGCCAGCTTTTCATATGCACTTTAACCTCAGTCTAAGGCAAAGTAACATGGCCACTCGTTGATAGCGTTCCTCCAGCGTTGGTAAGCTACGCACCAAGTGGTTATTGCTCAAGTGGCTATTGCTCAAGGTGGCTGAGTTCGTGAAGCCTGTTCAGTAACTGCCCAATTAATGTCGCTTTACATATGTACAAGAGACAGCAAGGGACCTCCGGCTATCCGTGCTGACGACCTGCATGGGGCTTGGGGCGCAATGCATTGGCGCACCCTGTGTGGGCAGAGACAGGCCCTGACAATAACAACTAGTTGGAAGGTGTTTGCTCATGCAGTAGTAGGATAGGCGCCTTGATAGTGAGAGACGGCTTTGTGTACCGATCCTTCCCACAGAAACTCCAGCCTTACAAAGACACCGAGGGCGGCCGAACTGTTTACTAGTGAAGCCGCCCCTATACTCCATCTAGTAGGGCACGCGTCCGCGAGGTGCTTCGCACCGGCTGGCTGCCGAAAACAGCCTCTGCCTCTGGCCTGCATTACCTAGAACCCCGCAGCCATGAGGATTATGATCAAGGGTGGTGTTTGGAAGAACACTGAGGTGCGCAGCTTGGCTGCTCGTGAGGTCTGGGCCCCAGGCAAGAGTGCCCTCCCTCACATCCCCATCGTCCCCGGCTCCTGCACGGACAGGATGAGATCCTTAAGGCTGCGGTGATGAAGTATGGCCTGAACCAGTGGGCCCGCATTTCTTCGCTGCTGGTGCGCAAGTCCGCCAAGCAGTGCAAAGCCCGCTGGTGAGGGAGGACGGGGTGGTCTGGGCGTTGCCTTGTCGGCACCAGCCGCTGGCCTTTCCCAGTGACCTTTGTGGGCCTGGGCACGTGGTGCCCTAGCCAGGGCGCTCAGCGCCTCTGTGCCTTGGTTTGTGCGAAAATGATGTGCCAGCGGGCTGGCGCGGGAGCCGTTGGGTCTACAGCGCTGGGGGGAGAAGGAGGATAGGCGCACCGAGTGGGTGCCTCCAGGCAGCCGGTCACGCTCGGCAGAGCGAGCGACAGACTACAATCACGGGAGCTCATGGCTAAGTCATGTGTACCCTGTGATTCTTTTGTTGGAGACACGGCTGCCTCCCGTAGCCAGCGCAATGATGGCCTGCCGCTGACGAGCTTGACAGCTCGGCCAGGCGCTGGGCCTTACCCGCGCGGAGCAGTGTGCTAGCTTCTACCGCGTGCATCGTACACCCCCTTACTTGCTCATAGCACCCAGCTCACACAGCAGTAGCTCCCCAAAGGCTGGGGTGAACAGTTTTGATCCCAGCGCACGCGCCCTGGTGGTCAACCCGCCTGTTCCGCCCCCTACCGCATTGCGGCACCCAACGTCCCCTAAGCACACGCCCCACGCCCCTTTTCTCCCTTCCTGCTCAACCCCTTCCTGCTCAACCCCTATGACCTTTCTGAAACCCCATCGCAACGCCCGTACAGGTACGAGTGGCTGGACCCGTCCATCAAGAAGACGGAGTGGACGCGCGAGGAGGACGAGAAGCTGCTGCACCTGGCCAAGCTGATGCCCTGCCAGTGGCGCACCATCGCGCCCATCGTGGGCCGCACGCCCGCGCAGTGCCTGGACAGATACGAGAAGCTGCTCGACCAGGTGGGGTGTGTGTGTGTGCAAAGGCATTGTGGCGGGGTGGTGGTGAAATACAGCTATCGTGGATAGGCACAGCGTGGATAGGGCCGTCTTTGAAGCGGGGTACTTTGCAAGACGGACTACAAGGTGGTCTTTTGGTGCGTACAAGGTCCTGGCTTCTGGAGGGGACGTGGCTGCACGGGGGAAAGGTCTGACAGTCGGCCTAATCAGACAGTAATAAACGGGAGCTGGCTCCCGTGCACGCGGCTTCCTTCGACCCCACAGGCGGTGTCCAAGGACGTCAACTACGACCCTCGCGATGACCCCCGCCGCCTGCGGCCTGGAGAGATCGACCCCAACCCCGAGGCCAAGCCCGCGCGCCCCGACGCCGTGGACATGGACGAGGACGAGAAGGAGATGCTCAGTGAGGCCAGGGCGCGCCTGGCCAACACGCGGTGAGCCGCACGGGATGGCGCAGAGGGGAATGGCACGGTGCGGCGCGGCACTGCCACTGCTGCGGTGTGCCGGTGTGGGGGTCTCCAACGTCATGGTGTCGCGAGGCCGTGTTGAGGCTGTGAACACGCAGTGGGGCAGGTGCTGCACTGCCACCAACGCTGTGCCCTCGGCAGGGCTCTGGGAACTTCCTACCCGCAGGGTTGGTCTGTCTGCTACCGTGCACACAGCGCTCCCAACTTGCTTTGCTGCAGCGTCTGCTATGTGTCCGATGGATGCCTCGCCGTTTCCCTTGCCGTCCCGCAGCGGTAAGAAGGCGAAGCGCAAGGCCCGCGAGAAGCAGCTGGAGGAGGCGCGGCGCCTGGCGCAGCTGCAGAAGAAGCGCGAGCTCAAGGCCGCGGGCATCGAGGTGCGTGATGCGGGTGCGGCGGAGGGAGGGACGTGCGCGGAGTAGCGAGGGGGGTTTGGGGGCCTAGTGCCGATCAGGCGGGGTGCAACGGTGCGACAGCGAGGGCTCCAACGGCTCAACCCTCATGGCATATCAATGCCTCGAGCATGCGTACGCGACGGTGTGCGTGGTCGCAGGTCCGCGACCGCTTCAAGAATGCTCGCGCTGTGGACTACAACGCGGAAGTGCCCTTTGAGTTGAAGCCGCGGGCGGGCTTCTACACCACGGAGGAGGAGGAGCAGATCACGCGCAACATGCAGCAGGTGGGGGCAGCGGGGGCAGGGAGGAGGCAGTCGGTATGAAAGCGAGTTTGCTAGGGTTGGCGTTCCAGGTGCTGTCGGAGCTGGGTACGAGTTGCAGCATGCAGATGGCGATGTCCAAGCTGCAGGAGCAGAAGGAGGCAAAGACAGCAAGGTGTAGCACGGGTTGGCAGGTTGGGGAGTACGGCACAGCACCCTGAGCAATCGCATTGTGTTGCAAGGATAATTCCATCCGAAGCAGCAGGTCCGTGCTTACGCGCCACCCACTGCCTGCTGCCCACTGCCATCCCGTTGTGCAGGAATTCCGGCCTGTGACGGTGGAGGAGCTGGAGGGCAAGCGGCGCAAGGACATTGAGGAGGCGCTGCTGAAGCGCGACATGAAGCGCCAGAAGCTGCAGGAGCTGCACGACGCGCCGGGGGCGGTGGCGGCGCAGATGGGGATGGACGATCAGGGCGCGGGGCGGCGGCGGGGCAAGCTCATGCTGCCGGCGCCGCAGGTGTCCGAGGCGGAGCTGGAGCAGATTGCACGGCTTGGGGTGGACGGGGTGCTGGATGCAGGGGTGGCGGAGGGCGCGGGCGGCGATGCCACACGCACGCTGCTGGGCACCTACAACCAGACGCCGCGGCTGGGCCCGGGGGCCACGCCCATGCGCACGCCGCGCGCGCCGGGGGTTGCTGGCGGCGGGGACCGAATCCTGGCGGAGGCGCAGGCGCTGGCGCGGCTGCAGAACATGGGCACGGTGCTGGAGGGCGGCGAGACGGGGGTGGACGTGGGCACGATGGACTTTTCCGGCGTCACGCCAAAGCCGGCGGTGGCGGCGACGCCGAACCCGCTGGCGGCGATGGCGACGCCGTCGGTGCGTGGCGGTGCCGGCGGCGGCGCCGGGGGCATGACGGGGGCGCGGGTGGTGCCGGCGATCGCGGGCGTGGCGGCGACGCCGTCGGTGGCGGGGACACCGCTGCGCGGCGGTGGTGCTGCCGGCGCCGCTGGCCCCGGCGCCACGCCGCTGATCCGTGATGAGCTGGGTCTGAATGACAGCGATGTGGTGGCGGCGGCGATGGAGGGCGCGATCAGCAAGCGCGCGGCAGCGCAGCGGCAGAGCGCGCTGCGCAGCGAGCTGCGGGACCGCCTGGCGGGGCTGCCGGCGCCGCAGAACGAGTACGCGTTCGAGATGCCGGAGGTGGAGCAGGTGGGGGCTCGCGCCGCGCACTGGGGACGGGGCGGGTGGAATGGAACTCTTTCAGCGTGACACGTACAGGGGCACACGAGAGTCAAAGCAACAGGCTGGGCAGGGCTGTATTCTCGGTAGGGGCAAACAAACATACTACATGGTAAGGAAGTGGATGATTGAACGCCAGCTACTGTCTGTGTCTTATCCACACCCACTTACAGGAGGAAGCGGAGGAGGCCATGGAGGAGGACCTGGCGGACATCAAGGCCCGCAAGGCGCGGGAGGAGGAGGAGCGCAGGAGGATAGAGGAGGCCAAAAAGTCAAAGGTAAGCGCCGGCAGCATGCATTCATAGGTGCTGTGCCGCCGCCCACCGGCTGGGCGCACGTGTGACGAGCACTGGAGAGCCCTGCCAGCCGCCCACAACAACGACGTGCGCTGGAGGCCGCTCACACACTTAGCGCGGTGGTTGTGTCTTATCAGTGCTTTGCACTGCACAGCATGTTTGCCGTGTTGTGCCTTCTGCCGGCTACAGGCGCTGCAGCGGCAGCTGCCGCGGCCTCTGGCGCTGCCTGACTCGCTGCTGTCGCGCCGCACACCCGCCGCGGCCGGCGGCTCGCTGGCGGGCGCGGATGCGGCGGCGCTGCGCGAGGCGGCCGAGGAGCTGGTGGTGGCGGAGATGGCGGCGCTGCTGCAGCACGACGCCATCAAGTACCCAGTCAAGGACGCCAAGTGAGCAACGCTCGGCAATCCTGCTGCCGCTCCCCTTGAATTATACAACCGTCGGAAGCCCGTTGCACCTTACTGTGCTACCGTATTCGGACGAGTGCCGCACGAGAACAGCGCACACGGACGCCCCCGAACGCCCCCTCACCCCCCCGCCCCCCCCCCCCCCCCCCCCCCGCCCCCCCCCCCCCCGGCTGCTCCCTCCACCCAGGTCCGACAAGAAAAAGGGCGCCAAGGCGGCCGGGGCCCCAGCCGGGCCGGCGCCACCCCTGGAGGAGTTTGAGCTGGCGGAGCTGGAAGCAGCCGCCGACCTCATTAAAAACGAGGTGCGCGCCGGGTCACCCGGTATACGCTGCAGCTGGTTGCACCTCCAGTGTACACCTTGCCCAACACTGGTGACGCCGGCCAGGTGGCCTTCCCGCATGTACTTGAACCACACTGCGACACCTACTCGCGCCCCGCCCCCGTCAGGTCGCGTTCCTGCGCGGCGCCATGGACCACACGGGCGTGCCCCCCGAGGAGTACGGCGAGGTGATGGCGGCGGCGTCGCGCGACCTCGTCTACCTGCCCGCGCGGCAGCGCTACGAGCGGGCCGCGTCGGCCACCACCGTGGAGCGCATCGACAGCGGCAAGGTGGGGGCCGGTGGGGGGGGGGCGCGGGGGGGGGGGACTGCAGAGCGGTGAGGGCGACTAACGGCGCAGTGGAGGCGGGAGGGCAAGGACGACGTAGGGCAATGGGCGGCGTGACGCGGTGGGCTGGCGGGTAGTGGCCGACCTTGGCCAGACCCTCCTAGCTGCAAGGTGGATGTTAAGGAGGGCGCAGGAGGGGTTGATAGCAACACCGGGCGGCGTAACTCAGTGGGCTGACCGCTAGCGGCCAGCTCCATCCGACCCTTCGGTGCGTCTTCACTGCAGCTGAACGGACGCTAACGTCCAAACCTCCCTTATCGGTTGTGGTACGCGTGGACTACCACCACGGACTATTAACGATGCATATGGTGCTGTCCTTGTCGTCGCACACAAGGGTTAACGCTTGTGCGCGTGACTACTGTTCGTGCCCGCAGTCCGAATTCGAGTCGGTCCGCGGCGACATGGAGCGCGAGGCTCGGCGCGCTGCCAAGCTGGAGGGCAAGCTGGGGCTGCTGCTGGGCGGCCTGCAGAAGCGGCACGGCGAGCTGGCGGGACGCGCGGGGGAGCTGTGGGCGCAGGTCCGGGACGCGGCGCAGGAGCTGGTGTGCTTCAAGGTGAGGGGCGAGGAGGACCTCAGGGCAGCGGCGGCGCTGGGTCTGGGTCCAGGAAGGGCGGCATGGCGTCTGTGGGGCGAGGCGTGGGCTCCATCAGTGCCCAGGCGCTCCTCAGAGATGGACTGCTGCTGCCCAGCACCAAAGGGGGTGGCAGTCCGCGCCGCAAACCCAGTAGCCGCACCACCGCGGCGTGGCAATGCCTTCAAACTTGTCCCATACCCTTGCCTGTGCTGACAACACGCACTACCCCAACAAGATCCACCGATTTTCAACACCATGCGGGAACCCTTTCCCTTTCTCCGGCACTGAGCGCTGTACGAGGGAAAACACATGCCATGTTGTCCGTTTTTGTGGACAACCCCACTGGTGATACCACTCATTCCTTTGCTGTGGCCCATGTCCTTCTTAGGCGCTGCACGAGCGCGAGCAGCGCGCCGCTCCCGAGCGCCTGGAGGCGCTGGGCGAGCTGCTGGGGTCGGCGCAGCAGCGGGAGCGGGAGCTGCAGGAGCGCTACAAGGCCCTCACGCGGCGGAAGGAGGAGCTGGGGGCGGCGCTGGCGCAGCAGCAGCCGGCGGCGTGAGCGGTGGTGAAGAGGGAGGAGGCGCATGGGGTGAAGCGGGGTGGAGGCGTGACAGCGTTGGTGGCAGTGGGGCAGATGCGGTTGCGCAGGAGTGTTTAGAGCGTCTGCAAAGCGGGCGAAGTAAGGGGTCGGTCTTGGTGCTGGCTGCATTGACGTCGCTAAGTGACATGGGGGGTGGGCATTTGTGTTGCTGGACCCAACGGGGCCCTGCACTTGGCTTACGGCCGTCAGCAGCGGGATACAGAAATGTGTCGCACAGTTGCGTCAGCGTAACGGAATTGCGTCAAGAGTGCTGGGGTGCTCCCCCATACTACCCCTTAGTGGAGCCAGGAGATAGCTGGAAGCCACAGCAGCTGACGGCATTGGGCATGTACGTGCAGGAGAGCTGCCCGGAGCGCCAACGCACAGGACCCAGAACCGCAGCGCGTTATAGTGCGCGTGCCCCAAGTCGTACAATGGGGGCGCACGGCGTTGTTTGTGACTGGTCAAATAGTTGCGCAGGTGGCCGGGGCCTGTGGCTGGTACTGGGGTTGATGCTTCACTTGGCGGTACAGGTCAGCGGGTCAAGGTGTTAAACCGGGGCTACCTGCAGTTTTTACAATACGCAGTAATAAACTCACTGGTGGCATGAGTGCCAACTGTCCTTTTGCGCACGGTCAACGCTTGAATGGATGTGGTGGGGACGTAAGCAGCCGACGGTGCTGTAACGGTCCATGTCCGTGTGAGGCGGAGGTGGGCAGAACCTCACTGCCTGCACCATAGGAGATTCGGACGTTCGGTACTCCCTGCTTCCCTGACCAAAGCTTCGTATCATGTAGACCTGTTAAAGGTATGCTGTGCAGTAGGGAAGACTCAAGCCTGCCCAAGCCAAGAGGGGACGGGGTCTACCACGGCAGGGCCACGTGTCGACAGCAGTGACTCGTGACAGCTGCAATTGGCAATGGCACAGCAGGGTGACAGCTGCAGAGATCTACAATAACAACTTTGGCTTCTTACATGCCAAACCTACCGAACGGCGCGGCGCACCCCCCAACCGCGCGACAGTTGTCCGTTGGTACCTGACTCCTGACGAGCGCACGAGCCAGGACGAGTTCGTGGCACAGCCGCGGGCACAAAATTTTTCGCCTTGATTGTGTCTTTGTTGGCTACAGGGGGCACTGACCGACACTAGATCGCGCTGTTGTTCGGCTTTACTTACTCCCGTGGTTCTTTCGCCTCGTGCGGAAAGATGATTGACGAACGAGTGAAAAGTGCTTTGCTGCTCACCATAATGGGTGCAGCGGGCACGGCTTTAGGAGGGCTTATAGTGGTGGTGCAGCCCAAAATGCAGTTCAGCCGTTTAGGTTACCTGCAGGTGAGAGCGATGTGAAAGCCCCAATACATTTGAAGCGTACAGGCAGCATCAAATCCGTTGCTTCTTTGGGCCTCGCACAGGGCCTTGCAGCGGGGCTTATGCTCTGCATTTCCATGCTGGACCTTATGCCGCAAGCAGTGGAGGAGGTTGGCTTCGCCTCGGCGAACGTGTGGTTCTTCGCTGGCGTCGCGTTCTTCGCGGTGATTGTACAGTTCATCCCGGAGCCCTCGTCGGAGGGCCTGGTCCTAGACGACGACACTGGCCCCAGCAGCAAGGCCACCTCGCAGTCCGCCACCCCAGCGAAGGCGGGTTCCTCCGATGTGACCCCCAGCAAGGGCCTAACAAGACGGTGAGCAGAGCGGTGGACTTGTCACCTGGGTGCTGGCAGGCCCGCACATTCAGGGGCAAGGATCACGGTGGGGAAATGCTGGCGGCTACTGGCGCGGTGACTGCCACTGGAGTGCTACCATACCCTGGGGAGGCCCCAGCACATGGGCTCTTGCCACCAGTACAGATGCTTCCGCCAGGGTCAGACAACACTGTGCGCCGCGCCTGTACAGGGCCCTGTGCCGCCCGCGGGGGCCTGTACGGCAAGTCGGCGCACGTTTGTGTCTGCAACCAACCTGCACCTGCACCTGCCCCCACCCGTATGCCTCATATTCAAGCATAGGTGGCGGCGGGCTGCTATCCGCTATTATGCTGTGCTCTGGCGAACATCGGCCAATCACCTTGGTCCTTTCACAGAGCACTCCGTTACCCCGGCACAGTCAGTCCTCTTGACAGGTTACCATGCGCCAATGAAGGCCTGCACCTGCGCCTGTGGCGCAGTGGTACTCGTTCACGCGAAGTTGCGCCCGTAGAACTGAGCAAGCGCGTCTAGCGTGGCAGCGCTTGTTCACTCCTACGGGCGCAACTTTGCGGGAAATGAGTGCGTCTGCGCAGCAGGCGGAGGTGAAGGTCTTCCTTGGCGCGTGGTAACTTTTCGGGGGAGGTAGACTTAGGTTGCTAGGCACTGCTGTCAAGGAGAGGGACGTGGGGGAAGCGTGCAACCTGTGCAAACCGCTCGCAATGTCATGGACCAGTTTCCTCAGACACTCCGTACGCTGCATGTTTCAGCGCCAATTGTCCCCAAAACATACCCCATCACGCCCACTATCCCTTCCTCCCCATCCTTTTCCCGTCCCCAGGCCCGGGAAAGGCCAGCCCGAGGCGTCCCAGGACGCCGCCGGCCCCGCATCCTCCAAGGAGAAGGAGAAGGACCGCCTGGTCCGCCGGGAGGCCAAGAAGCGCGTGCTGCTGTCTGGCCTCATCACCGCCATCGGCATCGCGCTGCACAACTTCCCCGAGGGCGTCGCCGTGTTTCTGGCGTCCATGAAGTCGCACGCTATCGGCGCTTCGCTCGCCTTCGCGATCGCGCTGCACAACGTTCCGGAGGGCGTCGCAGTGGCGCTGCCGGTCTACTTCGCGACCGGGTCGCGCTGGCGCGGCTTCCTGTACGCCGCGACCTCCGGCCTCGCCGAGCCCATTGCAGTTATCGTGCTGGCGCTGTTCTTCCCCTCGAACCTGGACAAGCAGCTGGTGGAGAAGCTGCTGGCAGCTGTGGGCGGCATCATGGCGTTCCTGTCCATCAGCGAGCTGCTGCCGCTGGCGCTGGAGCACGCGGGGCGGCAGAAGGCCGTCATCTCGCTGTTTGTGGGCATGGCCATCATGTCGGCGAACCTGTACGTCCTGGACCACTGGCTTGGGCACGAGCACTAAGCTGCAGCACGATACCTTGGTTCGCATGCAAGGAAGGGGTGCATGCTCCCAACGTTGTTGTGCAGTTGAGGATCTCTACACGCACTTGAGTAGCGGGTGCGAGCCTGGTAGGGCACAGCTGGTTGAGCCTGTTGGCCCGATGCTGTGATGCGTTTCGTACATACTGGGGCTTCGTTTTTGTGAATGGCGGTTGCGAAACGCTAGCATGCCGCGTGGTAGCTCCATGCTGCCCGGGGTGGGTAGCGGGCATGGTGCCTGTGCATTGCATAACCATGAATAGTACAGCATCGGGAAGCGACCGGATTCGGACGCGTGCAAGTGACAATTTTACGATAACGAATGTGTGCTTGCCGCTGTGTGGCGCTTCGGGTTGCGTTTCCTGATGTGCACGTGTTGCGGGCCAGGTGCGCCACCTTCCCTGGTCGCCAGGAGCGGTCGAGGTGGATTTTGCTTGTTCCTTTAGGGAGCATGCTGTAGGGTACGGCAGGGTACGGCGCTTGCTAACACCGATTCACACACATCTGACTGTACGTAGCCGGACATAGGCAAGTAAATACCTTACGGAATTGGTCGGTGTCGTTGATTTGTGGATATCAGCGGCTGTCACCCACATGCATTGTCTTGTGCGGCTGGAGTGTCCTTGTGGTATGGACTGCGTAGAAGAATGATGATGGCCAAGCATGGTGGTCGAGTGCCTTGCGCACGTGTGCGTGAGCAGGTGGTCGTACCGGCTTGTGCCAGTGCCGCTGGCTCTGGCTCAGTGGTCGCTGTTTGACGCGGGGTCCTGCCCTGTTGCTGCCAGCGTGTCAGAGGAGCTTCCCTCTGGGGCTTGAAACTCCATTGGCAGCTTCCCGGATCGGCGCTGTTGATAGGAGGTCTGGACGCGGCTGATATGCCTGTAGGCTGTTGACGGCCAACGGTTTGTAAGGGCGTCAGGGAGTCCCAAACTTCTGTCGGTTCACGGACAGGGGAGCTCCCCTGGTCCCTGACATAAGACCATGCACATCAATCGCACACTGAGTTGCAAAATCCAGCATACTCTTGCCGAGGGAGCATGACAGCCAACGCAGACGCAGGCATGCGCTTGTGCATGCGGCCCTCAAGCTCAACTACCCGGTCACGAATTACGGCGGTTACCACTAAACAGCTGTACGGCAGCAGTGAAAGGAGAGACAAACCAGCTCGCACTAATATCATGTCCGCCTCCTCCTCATGAAGGATATGGCCACAACATTCATCTCGTTCCTGCTCAGATCCAAAACCCAAGCTCGTTAATTGCCTATGAATATATATGCACAGTGCCTTGCGTCTCGCGGGGGATGATTGGATCATGAGGTGCATGGGCGGCACGAGATGCACTAACAGCACTGACCCACAGCAAATTGTGTAGCAGGTACAGTGCTTGACGTGATGCCAAGCAGTGTGGACTAGAGGAGTCATGCGCTCATGCCCATGCCTGATTATTGGTGCGAGCATCCTGCTATGCCTGATGCGCATCTAGGTGTCCCAGTCGGCCAGGCTGCCGGAAAAATGGATGAATTTAGCAGCCATGATCAGGAATCAATGTGAGAGGCATACGATTCAGTAAGCATTATATAGCGCACCGTGGCACAGTATACGAAAGTGCCTTGCATGTGTCCAGTCCCCAGTGCAATGCAGTGCGTACCGTGCAACTCATGCGACAGCAACACGCATGAGCCTCAGCACAAGAGACCTGCTGCAACAGTAAGGTTCTTGCCAATCTACAGGTAACGGGCCGGGCCCCTGTTATCCCCCACCCTTCATGACACCTTGCGCCTAGCACACCTTCCAGCACACAGGCCCCACGCCCGTGTACCCCTCCCTGCACTGTGGGTAGCAAATCAGCCCGTCCTGCTCCTCGCCCTGCCCGCACGTCATGGCCTCGCCCCAGCCGTTGCCGTAGCTGTCCTTGGCGCACGACACGCCGATGTCGTCCATGCCGGCGGGGCAGGACGGCGAGCACACGCAGCAGCCAAACTCGTCGAAGCCCGCGTTGCAGTTGGCGTAGACGTAGACGCCGTCGTCGCTGCAGCCCTCGGGGTGCGCGGCTTGGCAGGCGGCGTAGGCGCCGCCCCAGCCGTCGTCATCACAGTCGTCACCGCAGTCATAGTCATCGGGGTCGTAGCTGTCGCGCCAGTAGGCATCTGCAGCAACAGACAAAGAGGAGGTACCCTGTCAGACACGCACGTGCGGGTTGCCAGGAGGTACGGTGCTTAACTCAGGTACCCGTGCGGAGAGCGTGGAAGGCGGCAGCAGACAATGGCCCCTGTGGTAGGTGACGGAACTGGCTAATACACACGCACACGGACGGAGTGCGCTGCTCACCGGGCTTGCCGCAGAAGGCGCCGTCGTCAGAGAAGCTGGCGGGGCAGTCCTGCCAGCACACGGGCCCGACCATGGAGTAGCCGGCGTTGCAGGCGGGGTAGCACAGCGCGCCGGTGGGGTCCTGCACGGTGCCGGGCGGGCAGGCGTCCAGCGGCCCGCCCGCGCCGCGGCCGTACGACGACAGGCAGTACAGCTCGCCGTTGATGACTAACGCGAAGTCAAAGTCGTCCACCGTACCGCCGTAGCCCACGGTCATGATGACACCGATCTCGCCCTGGATGGGCGGGATGTCCAGCACGGGCAGCACGTCGATCTCGCCCTTGAGATCCAGGAAGATGGCGGCCTGGTTCTGGTCCACGTACAGATCCATGGCCGCCGTGCCCTTGGCGTCCAGCAGCGCCTTGAGCGCGTCTTGGAGGAACGGCACGGAGGCGAACAGCGCGTCCAGCTCGAAGCTTTCGGTCAGCGACAGCTGGAACTTGAAGTTGTCGGCGGCGATGTAGGTCCAGATGAGGTCCAGCTCGGTGGAGCGCAGGCCGGACAGGTCCAGGGTGAGGGTGTCCATGAGCGTGATGGAGGGGGAGCCGGAGATGCTGATGGCGAAGGCGAAGTCGGAGCCACCGGTGCCGTCGTGCGCGGGGTCCAGGTCTGTGAGGCAGGGGGCAGGGGCAGCGGGGATGTGTATTAGCATCACAAGAGCAGGGATGATACGGCGCTGTACCCGTATAACACTGGCAACTGTAGCACATCGTACATCCGTACGTCTTGAGCATGTACGGTACTCACTGATGCCCAGCCTCAGGCTGCCGGTGACATCCAGCGTGGCCACCTTGTCCCCGTTGGGCGTGGCCAGCCCCACGGCCAGGTCCGCGGCGCCGCCCACCAGCACGTTGCTCTCAAAGGACACGTCCGAGGTGTTGCCCTGGCCGCCGCCCGAGTAGTCCCACACGCCCTTGGCGGGCAGCAGCAGGTTGGAGGCGTTGGCGGAGTAGGCCACGGTGCTGAGCGACAGGGTCAGGTCCACGGGGGGCTCCTCGGACACGGGGATGGTCACGGACAGGCCCTGCACAGGGTGGCGGGGATGCAGGCGGAGGGTCAGCTGCGGTGCATGCAGGCTTGCCAAGCTAGCATAAGAGGGTTGATAGCTCCACTGCCGGACATGATACCCGGCTGCAAAGGAATGCCCAGATACTTACGTCAAAGCCGAAGACGTAGGCGTCGTCGCACGGGTTGATGGCTGCGCATATGGCCATGGAGCTTCCCAGCATGGACACCTGCTTCTCCGCCTTGCCCGCATCCGGCTCCCCAGCAGTGGGCTTGGGCATGTCCCACGCCGCCACGCCCAGGATGTAGCTCTCGGAGGGCGACAGCACGGGGGCCACGTTGGCGCACGCCTTGACCCCGCTGCCAACGTCAGACGGGTAGAAGTTGTTGATGTTGCCGCCCTGGGAGGCCAGGCCGGACAGCTGGCCGAACTGCTCGCCTGTGAGGACCAGCAGGGGGCAGGAGTCGCCTCCGCGGACGGTGAGGGCGGCTGTGGAGGCCAGGGAGGTGGTGGAGAAGACGGAAAAGATGGCGCCGGCTGCGGCGGTGTTCAGGGGCGGGGCGCCGGACGTGGAGGAGGGGTCGGCGGTGAGGTTGGCGGCGGAGTAGGAGGGGTCCAGGCACGCCATGCTGCCCCAGCAGGAGCCGCTAGATTGCTGGAGGCGGCGGCCGAGGGGCTTGGGGTCGGAGTGGGCGCGGGAAAGGCGCCGGGCGTGGACTGGGCCGCAGAGGAGCAGCAGGGCCAGGCAGCACGCTGCGAGGGCAGCTGCTGAGCTGCGATGCCGTTGCGAAGGAGGAGCCATCCTCACGCAAACGCTGTGTTGTATAAATATGCCAACAGTGTTACAGTGTTACTTATATTTGATAGGGGAATTCTGAAGGTGCGTTGGCTGCAGTTGTGTTGATAAACAAGCGAGACCGAAAAACGCTTCAGGCAGAAGAGTTATTCGCTGGGTGCTCTCGAAGTCATGTGTACAAGATAATGTTGTGTGTTTGTAGGCTGCTGAAGCGCAGTTATAGCTTGCCTTCACGTTCACTAGTGCAAGTTGCGGTTGGAAGCTCGATACTCTGCTCGATACTCGACTGCGTGACCTTCCGAACCCCGAGCAGCCGGCCTCGACAGCGGAGACCAACAGTTTGAGCGTATGTCACACAGTTTCTGCGATGTCGTTTGTTGTACGTTTTGCCTTACGTGCACGTCGAGCTAAAATGCACTGAAGAGCATGGCTTGAAGGTGAACCAGTGCCAGGACGGGCTTATGCGGCGAGTTATGAATCCCGTTTGCGAGAGCCACATCAACGTATAGGGGCATGCCACGGCAGGAGAACGCTGTAGTCAGCGTGGCCACTGGGCCCTGGCCAAGCTAGGGCCAAGGTGGGGTGCTGCACCGGTGGCGCAGGCCCCCCGCTGCTCACCCGGCAAAAGCCGCGCCGAGTGGAGCTGGTGTGCTTGTGACCCTGTCCACCTGGGTTAGCAGGGGGCCTGGGTGAAGGGTGGTTGGGTAAGGGTGGGTCAGGTCAGGGTGGGCAGGGGTAGACGTGTGTGGGTGGGGGAGATCTGGGGAGATGGAGGGCGGGTCAGTGTGGGGGACCGACACCACCGTGGATGCAGATGCAGGGCACGTCCTGGTAAGGAGGTAAGTATGGGCTGCGCTTAAAGGAGTATGCAGATACTTTACGGCCGACATTCTTACACATTCTGTACTTCAACTTATTCAACCTTACCTCTGCAGGGGTTACCCGAGAATGCCGCTTGTTCATGTGTCCACTGGCCGAGGACGGCGGCACTGCGTTATTGATGCACACGACGCCGAATCCTTATTAGCGGTAGTGAAGGATAGCTTTGGGCCAGGCGTGCTGGTCGATGATGACAACGTCCAACTGTCCACAAGCACCCAGCAGCTGAAAAGCTCGTACAAATGGCTTCCCAGTATGTTAGCGGTGGTGCGTGTAGGGTGTGGCTGTTTGGTCGCCATCTCGCCCTCCCCATCCCCACGCACGCACCGTAACTCATCTGGCTGACTCACTCTTAATACACAACGCTGCTGCTTTTTGCGCGGGCATCGGCCCACAGTGTGCAATTGCCCAGCCTACGACATGACGGCAGTCCTCCCAGCTCCCACGTCCCAGTGCCTGTCTTCATTGTTGCCCACCAAACATGCGTGTGTACCCACCCTGGTGGTGCAGCGGACCGTGTCGAGGACTTCCACCGCAACCTCAGGACTGCAGCGGCGCTGATGGCTGCGGGGGCGGCGGTGGTGTTTGCGGGGGTGACTTCCCACGGTGTTTCCCGCGGCATCAGGTTCATGCGCTTCATAGAAGCGTGGATTGCGAAGCGCAACCCCACCATGAGGGCGTGCACCTAGTAATCCACAAGACTGGCGGTATTGCGAAGGTGGCCGTCCCCCTGTTTGCCGTCGTGGGCAGTGTGGGCGTTCGTTGCGGTTCAGCAGTTGATGGGGCGGTTCTGGCGCCGCTGCGGAAAGGGCGCACGGCAGCAGCAGCAGGCACAGTGCTGTGTTGGAGGACCTTGCGCCAGCGGGCGAGTCCCTGTGAGGTGGTTTGTGTCTTGCCAGCTGGGAGGAAGCCGTGCCCGGCACCGTGACGAGCTTCCTTTGGGCATTTTGTGGCGTGGCCACACGATCCTGGTCACTAAGACCCCACCTGCAAGCAAAGTGGCTTGCCCGGCAAATAGGTACTCGAGCGAAGACGGCTCACAGTCCGTACTGACGGCTTCTGTAAGCTCATGAAGGTATGGGCTGTGGCCTGTGGGTATGGCTGTGCGTGGCCCCATGGGGGAAGCAGTTGAAGTGCTGGTGCTTCCTGAAGGAGCATTGCCATAAGTTAGCGGCACACGCCCAAACGTGCTCTTAGTTGTGCTTGTGTCGTATTCAGCGGGCAATATGGAGCAGTAGCAAAGACCTCTGCACGGACAGGACCTTCGCAGGAAGTGGTTGCCACAACCCACAAGCACAGCAGCACTTCAGCAGGCCCGCCGAGCAGAGCAGAGCAGGCAGGGTGCCATCGGGATGGGTCCATGCAGGTTAGTACGGCTGCGCTGATGGCCCATCCAACTTACTCCTCAGCTACGTACGCTGTACCAGCGCAGAGGCCATACCGGGTTGTGAGCGCAACTGCTGTTCTGGGCGTTTCCGTAATTCCAACGTGGGGCTTCACCCGTGTCCACCATCCAGCAGTTCCCTACGGCCCTCATTACGACGACGCTGGTTACGGCTGGGTTTTTACCTGGCCGAGTTGAGTGATATCATGAAGATCCCGGCTCATGCCATTGAGCACGCAAGGCCTGCCTTGCAGCAGAGCTGCAGCTCCTTCCTCGCGAGCCAGCCAGCTCTGTCGCGCCGAGCAGCACTAGCGATGACTACATCAAGCGCAGTTATGCTGCTTCAATATACAAAAGCTTTTCAATCCGCTGCTGCTGCTCCTCTTGTTGCCGCGGCTGCAGCCCCGGAAGCGCTTGCTGGCAGCAGGCCCGGTGCCACCAGCACCAGCACCAGCGACAGGCCAGCCCCGTCTGGCATGACCCTATCACAGGCCCGGGCAGCAGCCTCCGCATCCATATCCTCCCTGCAGTCCGCCTACTCCGACCTCGTCACGCTCAGCAGCTGCACGGCCGTGGAGCCGCCGCCCGACTGCGTGTCGTCCAAGTCCGCTACAGCCCTGCTACAGACGCTGGCAGGCAGCTGCCGGCAGCTGCTCATCGCTCTGCCGATTGTGGCCGCGGACATCGCCTACAGCGGATCACCTGCAAAGCGGAGGAGCGGGTTCGGGGGCCTGCTGGACGCCCTGGAAGCTGCAACGCGGCAAGGGGAGTCCATCGACACTGCGGACCTGGAGTGGGTTGAGCTGGTCGAGGACCGGAGCATACGGGCCGTGGGGCGGCTGGAGGAGCTGGAGGCAGCTTTAAGGGAGGTGCAGCAGGTGGTGGCGGCGGGAGGAGGGGGCGCGGGGAGGGAGGTGGTTGTGTTGGCGGCGGAGAGCGGGCGGCTGGCCGGGCTGGTGCGGGGGGCGGTGGGGGCGGTGCAGCAGGCGCTGGCCAGGACCTGAGGCTGCTGAGCTATGCGCCTGCTTGCCTTCTCATCAAGTGCTGGAAGGAATCTGGGACGCTACGGCATTCAGGTGTGGAGTGCTGTAGTGCTGGGGAGCACACAGCATGCGGCAAAGACGGGTGTTGTGTCCAGGCCAGGACAGGGCAGTTGCAAGCAGGAGGTCTGGTGGCGACACGGGTTTAGCGATGCAGTGGCCCAGTGTACCAGTCTAAGACCAGAGCCCAGTGTGTCGTGCTGTCAGGGTGGAGAGTTAAGGCAAGGCGTGGCAGGGACGTGCTAGCCTGTGACATTATTGGTTTGCAAGCTCAGACGGTCTGTCCATCTGTTAGTAGTTCCCTGCCACGTGCCACCTGCGCTGGGGAACCAGGCCACCCACGAGTACAATGTTCGTGGCTAACAGGCAGCGCTGGTTCCATTTCCAGCACAACATACACGTACGGAGCGTAAAAAGACCTGGCATGTATTAGCGCGACTGCAGTGATGCACATTCCGGAGGTGCTGGTGCAGCTTGTTGCCGTACCGGCAGCCCACCCTGGTCATCCACCCTTGCACACCCCTTGCAACTTACCCCTTCTACTCACGCTGCAACAATAATGGAACACGAGTCCTTTTCACTGCACCATCAGTACTGGGTCAGGTGAGGGGTCTCTGCCCCAGACAGTGCGCCAGCGCCCTACCGTAACCCACGTTCGGCTGCCGCTGGAAGGGACCCATGGGTCGCCGGGGCAAGCCAAACCCAACGGCTCGCTCCAAATCACATAGCAGCAGCTGCGAGCCTTTACACATAACTGATGAAAAGTACGCATGTCGAAAGCTCTAGGCGTTCACTGTTGCCCTTGTCAAGTTGTCATGCTGCACGGGTAACTCACGGGCACCAGCCGGATGTGTACAAGGATCGGACGGTCTGGGGCGACATACTGCGGAACGCTTACCAGCAGCGGAAGGTGCTATGACATAGCCTTTGCAGCCTCCAATTTAAGTTACGAGCTGGGATTAACTGAGGCATCTGTCGTTCAATAGCGATTATCAGCACCGACCCTTACGGTTTCTGACGCATGCTTCAGGCCACTTCGTGCCACATACCGCCACCTACACGTGCATGGCGTTCCGCATGGACCACATAGGAGCAACTCATGGCGGGCCCGCGGCAGCCGGCGCAAGTAATCTTGCTCCCACCGCCACCGGCAGCAGTAACGCTCCGGAGCCGCTGTGCGCCGAACTGTGGCCTGTGGTCTGGTACCACACCTACACCTCCCCCGCATCCGGGCTCGGGGGCTCTCCCCTGCCCGACCTGCGCACCGCCCTGGCCGCCACGTGTGTGTGCCGGGGTTGGCGGGAGGAGCTGCGGGCGGCGGTGACCAAGGGGAGGCTGGAGCGGCCAAGCCAGGTGGGGGTCTCTTGAATGTGAGATGTGGTGGCTTAGCCCACGGGACGGGCGGGCTTGGCTTCGGTTCATCTGCAAAAGACACGTGTGCGTGTCGCACGGGCACAAACCGCACTGGCTTCATTGCTTTGCCTATTGTTCATGCTTTACTGTGCCCGGCCCTTCTGTCGGCCGTCAGCCGCGCGTTCCCGCGCCTTGAGGAGCTGGAGGTTGCGCGGGGACCGGCAGAGCACACCAGGGAAGCTGCCCTGGAGTACACTCAATCCTCACTACCGGTATCCAACCCTTTGGCATCGCCTACTGGTAGGACAAAACCAGCAGAAAGCGGGGAGCCGGAGTGTCAGCAAGAGCAGCAGCAGCAGCAGCAGCAGCAGTCGGGGCAACAGCCACGTCCTTTAACGGGCCCGCTACCCTTCAGCGAGCATCGCCAGGGGGGCAGCATGGCCAACAGCGCATTCAGCGATGTTGCGACACATGCCAGCGGCCCAAGGGACGATGACCACTGGCTCTCGGATGCCTGGGCACCCGCGGCCCCACAGCCCCCGCAAACCTTCGAGTCCCTCCTTCGCCAATGGCGCCCACCGCCAAGCCTGGAGTTTGGGAGCCTGCTGTGGCCAGCGCTACGGGTGCTGCGCCTGTACAGCATGTCCACCAGTGCACCAATGCTGCCGGCCACCGCGCTTCCTAACCTGGAGGAGCTGTATCTGGAGGACGGGGTGGGTAACCCCATGCGTGACGCCCCCCTTGCGTGACGCACCATGCGCATCACACGACATGCGTTAGGTTGTTTGCACTTGTGCCGAGTGGCTGCACTACTTGCGCGTCCTACCTTGTCAGGCATTGGTTGGGTGCGGCACCTGAACTTGCCAGCCTCTTACTTAAGCAACATGGAGACTTGGATAGCAGCGTCTGCTGGGGCATTCTGTGGCGCCGATGCCTGCCGTGATCTAAGAAAAGCATTGTGTCATACCCCCTCCTCTTGGGCCGCCCCTGACAGGAGCTCTGCAACGCCGCCTGGCCGAGCCGTCCGCTGCGCCTGGAGACCATACGCTTGCGCCGCATGGGCATGGCCGACTTCGGTGTGCTGGTGGAGCTGCTGGACGCCAACCCCCAAGTGCGCACCTTCCGGGGTGTCGAGCTCCGCGCGCCACTCTTCGGCCTACAAAGCAAGACCCACATGTTACGACTGCCGCAGTGCGAAGAGCTCGTGCTCGAGTGGTGAGCACCGTTTGCGGGAAGGGTTGCCGGAGGCCAGAGGCACATCCTGCACACATGGCCAAATGCTCGGGCTTGCGCACCCAGTACGAGGCGCATGGTCCCTCGCTCCATCCTGTGACGCTTCTGTTTGCTGTGCCTCAACACGTCAAACCGTAGAAAGAAGGTGGGCGCTTGCTGCCATGCATCTACGGCGTGCTAAGCGCTCATCACAGAGTACCCGCCGGTACAGAACTTCAGCCCCGGCTTCTCCAGTATGTGACACACTGCACGTGTTCCCGTCAACCCCCAGCGAGGGCGCTACCCACCTGCGCGTGTGGGGCCCCCGTCTACGCCGCCTGGACCTGGGGGCCTGCCAGAGGCTGCGGAGCCTGAGGCTGCTGGACACGGAGCCCCGGCCGGCGTGTAGTGATGAGGAGCGCCGATTCGACATAATTGCAGCGGACATGGCGGCCCTCAACCTCGCTCCAGCCTCTCCTCCAGCAGCCGCAGCCGCAGCCGCAGCAGCGGCAGCAGCAGCGGGCAGCTCCGCTCACGCACAGCCTGCAGCAGCACCCAGCGTGTGGGTTGACCTGCGGGACACCATGGTCTCCCGCTACACCCTCAAGCACCTGCGCACCCACACGCGGGTGGGGCCGGAGCGCCTGGTGCAGCCTGTGACGTGCGGTGGCGGGGCAAGCGGTGCCCAAGGCGACTACGACTGCGGCCGAGTACAGCGGCCACCGAGCCGTAGCAGCCGGGGCAGCAGCTTGCCACCTGCATACGACCCGTACAGTGACAGCGACGATGACCCGTACGGCGGTTACTCTGACGGCGCATAATACGACGAGTATCACGACGACGATGACTACGGTGAGGGCTGGGGTGACCGCCCTTACGAGTACCATTACAGCAAGTACGACTCGTACTACGACTCCTACTACTATGATTGACCCACGGGCCACGGCAAGCGTGCAGCAGTGGTTGGGCCAGCGCCTGCGCACCGGCACTTGGCCATGGGACAGCAGGGATACAAACGGTACCTGGCGGTGCCTTCATCATGCCACACAAGGGAAGCTGCCCCGGGGCGTTTGGGGCTTCTGGCCGTAGCGGAGAGCAGTGGAGCGCCCCTGGCGGAGAGTGTTGTGGCTTTGGGTAGCGAGCTTGGAGGTTATCTTCCTGCTGGCTGTGTACGTAACATGGCTCGGCGTGACCACAAGTGCAGAACGGCCAGGTGCTGCAGGGGCGGCAGGCCCCACACACGCTTACCGCGGTTACTGGCTGGGAGTTTATTTGTTGCGAAGGGCGTGCTAGGTGTTCGCCGGTGTGCATTCCTGGAAGTGTCCTGACAGGGGTTCTGGTTGAGCAGGTGGGCGCATGCCCATGGCACTTGGCGGTTGGCGCGCGGCACGCGCTTGTACGTTTGGATTTGGCGACAAGTTACACGTGCGCGCGAGGAGACATGCTACGGGTAGTTGTCGCTAGGTTAGCGTAGTCCTTGTCCTGCTCGCTTCGGCAACAGGGTAGCTCTACCGGCCGTACCGGCGCTGTGTAGAGATGCTGTGTGTACCGCCGCTGTGTGCTTGCCAGGAGACGTGTGTTAACAAATGTGGGCAAGGCGCATGGCATACTTGTTACCATGATCAGTACTGGTACACAATCAATCCCTTTTGTATCCGACCAGTTGTACTCCACAGCAGGGTTGCCGATCTTCGCGTCCCTTGTACGCCAGGCCCCTGGCGCTCAGTGCTTGTGCACGTGCATGGCAGCCGTACGTACCACAGCAGGCATGGCAGCTTGTGCACGTGCATGGCAGCCGTACCGTACCACAGGCAACCCAAGGGCACTTTTTCAATGACCATGGGTTGCGAGGGCACAAGGCTGCATACCCCCTGCCCTGTAGTGCCTCTTAACACATTCCGCCAGGAGAAGTCAGATGCTCCGTCCTAAGCAGGGAAGGTAGGAGGCTGGCCAGGAGCAGGCCAGGAGTGTCAGCCGCACGGCCCAAAGCAGCTCTCGGCAGATACCGGCAACATGGCAAGTCGAGGTTCACCATCAGGCAATCACATTCCGCCAGTCTTGGTTGTGCGCCTATGTCTCTATCTTGGCACGGGTGCGGTGTCTGGCACTCTGGTTCTGGAGCGGGGACCGGTCACCTTGACCATCACCAGCATGCGCTCCGCATAAACAACGAATAGACAATGTAGAAGACGCTACAAATGCAACGAACATGGCGACGTTGTACCTGGCCGAACCTTTGAGTCGCGAAAGCGGCAACGATGGAAACCCCGCCGATACGAAACCAGTTGTGGACCGTCTTGAGCGTATACTGGCTCTCATAGATGCTATACTACAGGCAAGGCCAGGAGAGCAGACTGCTTGCTATGTTTCGCGCCTGACTGTCACCCCTGAGCCCTGTGTTGCCACGCGCCCTGACGCACCCGACTGCGGACCTCCTCCTCGCACTGCGCAGTCCGACCGCTCACTCTACCTGGAAGCGCGGAGCTGGCTCCTAAACAGCATATCGGCTTTGGTGGGTGTGGGTGCAGGTCCCAGTGTGCAGGCTTTGCCTCAGTGCGCCACGCCATTGTGGGTGTGCCGCCACGGTGTGCCACCTTGCCATGAAGTTGCTTAAGGGCCTATCAAGGCGCATGCTTGGAAGCCCCGCTGCCCCGTATAGACCCCCACACTGCAAGCCCCGTCCCATGTCGCTGCTTTTGACTTGACTGCACCCTTTGATGCAGGACCCACCCGCCCGGGTGCGTCTGGCTTGCTGGGAGCCGTTGCTGGCCGAAGCACTGCGGCGGCCACACCCAGCACCTGCCGGCCCTGGTGGCAGGGGTTCGGAGTCAGAGGTGGCTGGCGGCGGCGTGTGGTCTGGCAGGAGCGGTGGCAGGGATGAGGAGCGAGGCAGGCATGGGCGCCGTCACCGCAGCAGGGGTCGGGGGGACAGCGGGAGCCGCAGCAGGAGCAGCAGCAGGGACAGGAGTAGGGAGTTGAACAGGGAGAGGGAGAGGAGCAGGGGCAGGGAGAGGAGCCGGGAGAGGAGCAGGGACAGGGGCAGGGAGGAGGCACGGGGAGGCGGTCAGAGGGAGGGGCACGAGGCAGCGGCTCAGGCACAGCGGGCAGGGATGCAGGGGCGAGGGGGAGGGAAGGAAGGCGGCGGCGGGCAGGACGGTCGCGAACTGCTGATGCAGCTGCTGCTGCTGGCGTCGGAGCTGTGGCCGGACAAGGTGGGGCCCCTCACCGCCCACGGGCGGAGTGCACGGCCACTGCCACGTGCCAATGTGCGCTCAGGTCTGGCATGGCGTGTGCGGAGCCTGGGGAGATATGACCCTCAGCAGTGAGCTTGGGACACCCCGCATAAGTGGGGGACAGAAGGCCAGCGGCTACGCATGCTTATCAGTAGTATGTAAGGCTGCAGTTGAGGCAGAAGGAACACGGAATAGACGGCTGGGAGTGCTGTTGCTACGTCATGCGGTGCCCTCCCTCACCTTGGCCGAACCCGCGTCCCAAAGCTCCTTCTGAAGTGTCATGTTGCGCTCGCTCCACATCCCCAGGTGGCCGCAATCCTGCTGGACCAGCCCCATATCTTCATAGACTTCTTCTCAGGTACGAGGTGCTTACTGCAGGCCACCTCAGTAGCGGTGACTGATCCAAGCAGCTCCGGCCAGGGCACCAGCACAGGCCCCCACGGCCCCTGCTGGTCTGCGCGCCAGCTCTGTACTCTTGGCCCCTGCCACCCCGTGCCCTCCAACGCTCCTCGCACCGTCAGTAGGCTCACAAGGACCGCCTTACCACTGCCCTGGCTACATTGCTCCCTGGCCCTCAACCCCTGCCCCTCCCCCTCTTGCTCCCCCGGCCCAGCCCCCGGGCGCGAGGGATCCCGGCGCATCCTGCTGTGGTTCTCTCACTTCTCCATGGAGGGCAGCAGGGCCTTCAGGTTCGGGGCGGCGGCGCTGGCCAACTACGCGCTGGTGCACCGGGAGGAGGTGGGCGGGCCGCGGGTGCACGTGTCGGGGGTGTGCGTGGGCAGGGTGTATTGGGTGGTCAGCTTGCAGGCTATCCGGCGGACAGCGACGGCAGTGTGGTGCTGTGGTGCTGTGGTCCCGGTCCTGGTCCTCCCTCCGGTGCTGCCCGCTGGCACACGAACCCGTTGTGCTGCAGCGGGTGGGGGTGTGGAGATAGGAGGGTTGCTAGCTGTAGCGGCATGCATTTCGATAGGAGCAAGTACGTCTAAGCCAAGACTGTTGACCTGCGACATTTTTGCAAGCAAGGCCGATATCAGTGTACGCACGACATGCAGCATCGAAATGCCCCAATACCACCTGTTTGGACGTATCTGTTTGCAGCCCATATTGTTCTTACACCGCCACGCTGGACGAGTGAACCATTTTGCCCCGATAGACGTGGGACGTGTTGCGCCAGGAGGGCTGCCATGCAACTGACTTAACACGCGAGTATCCTACAACAATAAGTCCATGTGAGGGTGAGCGAGCCACGCTGCCCCTGCAGATGTGGGACCTACTGCGCTGGGAGGGCAAGCACCCGCAGGCTCCCGTGTCTGTGGCCGCCAAGCCGCACTACTTCTGCGAGCTGGCGGTGGGCCGCAGCGTGCGCGCGCTGCTGGCGGCCCACCCCGCCTTCTGGCGCAGCGAGCAGTGGAGGGCCTGCTGCGCGGACGGGGCGGTGCTGGAGCTGGACCGGAGGCACTTCTGCAGGGTGAGGGGGAAAGGGGCGGGGCGGGAGGGGGGGAAGGGCGGGAGGGTGTTGGCGCAGGGTTTTATCTGTTGAGAACTGCCCGAACATGTGGAGTTGGGGCAGTGTGGCGGGGGTCGTTGACTGCGTCGTGCGGGGCTGGTGCTACTAGGGGCATTGGAGCAGGTAGGTGCGGCTGGGGCGCGAGGTGTGCTGTGGGGCGAGGGACTGGGGCTCGTGGCCCGAGGGTTCGGCAGGCGTTGGTGGAAGGGGGAAGGGGGTATTGGGCTAGGCAGGGGGTACGGCTGCGGGTTGGTGGGGAGGAACGCACTGCGCTGCTGATCCTTGCGCCTGTTGGGCTGCACAGAAGCCGGGGTACCACTCCGTTGGTCCCCATACCCACTCATGGCCCCCACGTCAACCCCCCCTGCGCTACACTGCCCGTACGCAGGTCCTACTGGACCAGCTCTTGGAGCCCCCTGCAGCATCTAAAGGGCAACTCGACACCCGGTCGGACGCCGCAGCGTCCGGGGCAGCTGCCACCAGGTCCCGCCTGTCGTCGCTGCTGCGGGAGCTGCTGGCGGCATCGCCCTGGCCGCTGCTGTGCCAGCGACTGCTGCACCAGCTGCACGAGGACACACAGCTGCTGCACCTGCTTAATACACATGCTGCACACACGGCTCTGCCAGGGGTCGGAAAGCTGCTGGAGCTGCAGCAGCAGCCGGCGCAGCGTGGAGGCGGATCAGGGGATGGAAAAAGGGAGGCGGGTGGAGGGGAGAAGTGTGTGTTGCGGGTCGGGCTGCAGGGGCTGTGTGGGGAGGGCTGGGGGGACCTGTCGGGCCTGGTGCTGTGCGGGGGCGTGCAGTGGGGCAGCGTCAGGCAGGCGGTGGTGGCGCTCGCGATGGCGGCGGCGAGGGGGCAGCTGCAGCGGCTGCTGGCGGAGGAGGCGGCAGCAGAGGCGGCGGCGGGGGCCGATGCGGGGCACAGGGGCGGTGTGGCGGCTGCAGGGGCCGAGGCGGATGGTGTTGGGGGTGGTGAGCATGGAGGGGTACGGGTTGGGGGCATGGTACGCGAGCTGCAGCAGCTGTGCTGGGAGCTGCACGGAGGCGGCGAAGCGGCGGCAGGGGGCGGGCGGCCAGGAGCAGGAGCGGGAGCGGGAGCAGGAGCAGCAGGCGGCGGGGCCGGCTGCAGGGCCGCGGGCTGTGAGCATGAGGTGAGGACATGGGTTGGTTGTCACAATGCGGCGGACATGCATATTAGCTGCATTGAGCACGACGCGGGAGGCGGGGCCTTGGACTGGGAGATGTTCAACGGGTAACCTGCGCCATCCTAAGGTGCATGCGGCAATCTGCAGCAGCCATGGGATACAGACGCTTGTCTGAGGTGCAAACGTGTATGTACCCCATGTGCGGCCGTGCGGCAGCCTGACGACGGTGCATGGGCCTTCTAGGCATACTCACTGCTCACCTGCCAGGAACCCGATGCCCTGTCGCGGTGCGTTCCTCCTGCAGGCGCATGCGGCACTGCTGCGCCCCGGCGGGCCCCTGCGCCCCCTGCTGGGCCCCCGCAGCTGCCAGCCGCGGCTGCTGCTGCTGGCGGAGGCGTGGAGCCTGCGGGAGGCGCTGCGGACGGCGGGGCAGCAGCAGGAGAACGGTGGAGGAGAGGCGCAGAGCGAGGCCCAGGCGCAGGGCCACCAGGGACAGGCTGAGGAGCACGTGCCGCTAGTTGGGCGAGGGCCGGCTGGCACTGCACCCACTGGAGGAGGGGCTGCAACGGCGGAGGGGCCGGGGCCAGCGCAGGGCCTTGGGGCCGGAGTTCGCCAGCCGCTGGAGGTGGCGCTGTCGGAGCTGAGTGGGCTAGGTCCTGGGTTCCGGTTCGAGAGGGTCGGCGGGGGGCAGGAAGGGGGGCTCGGCCGCGGAGGTGGAGGGCCGGCGGTTGAAGGCATTGTGGATCCGGGGGCTACGGGGATCAGGGGAGGCGCCGGGCAGCTTGGCGGCCATGGTGGGCCTCAAGCTGTTGCTGCTGGTGGTGCTGGTGCAGCTGGGGTGGCCAGTGGCGCCGCTGGTGGCGGCAGCGCAGCAGGACCTGTGGGTAAGGATTACGCGCTCCTAGGGTCTTCGGACGAAGAGGGGGATCATCGGGGACGGTGGCGGGAGGGCAAGAAGCGACGGCGGAAGAGCAAGGGTAAGGGCAAACACCGCCGTTGCCGCAGTCGCAGCAGGAGTAGGAGCAGGAGCAGGAGGGGCGGCAAGCGCCGGCGGCGGGGCAGCAGCAGGAGGAAGCGCAGGAACACAAGTAGCAGCAGCAGCGAAAACTCTAGCAGCAGCGACAGCGGCGGCGATGTCGGCGGCTTGTTGCCGCTGACGGACAGCCGAAGCAGGCGGCAGGCTGTCAGGGATGGCCATGACGACAGCGACAGCGACAGCGGGTACGGAAACGCACGGGGTGCCAGCCCCGACTCGGACGCAGACGAGGACCCGCTGCAGGCCATGCGGTCGCACAGGGTGGGGAAGCAGGGGCGGGGCCTGGACCGGGCTGCACGAGGGGGAAGGGGCTCGCCGGTTGGTGGAGGCGGTTCAGCGGTGGCAGGTGTGGCGCAGGGGAGGGGCCCGGCGAGGACCGGTGGGGTGCAGGGGCTGCTGTGGTCGGTGAGCGTGGGGTGGGGGGAAGGGGGACACGCGGTCGTGGGGGGCGGGGAGGGGGACGCGGGTGGGCGGGGGAGCATTGGTGGAAAGGGGCGGGAGCGGGCGAGTGGGGGGAGTGCGGGGGCGGTTGTGTTAGTGGGTGGGGTGGATGAGGTGTCCGAGCTGTTGGTGGGCTGTGCGGCCAAGGCTTGGCTGGCCAGGCTGCTGCGGGCGGAGGGCGTTGATGGGCCGGGCAAGGAGTAAGTGGCCTGCTGTCCAATTGATGTGGGTTGCATGCAAGGTTACAAGCACGTTACAAGCACGTGATAACGTTTAACACCTACTTCGACGGCTCCATGCCCTGTTTAGAACATTTTGCGTGGCTCACCGTGGCTGGCTCCAGATTAGGATGGTGACTGATTACCGGTACGCTGGACAGGTTGGTGCTGGATGATGCCGCCAGCGCTTGAACAGTTGTATTGACCATGCAGCTCACACAGCCCACAGAGCCACACCTACAGCTGCCAGCGAGTATAGCTGTATAGGACAGTCGAGTAACGTTCGCAGTCTCGCGTGGCAAGCGTTGCAGAGGCTTACACAGGCCTGCGCAGCAACCAGCTCACGTACTGGTACCAAGTCCGCCAGAGCCGCGCGTGCGCACGACACATCAACGCGTGTACCCGTGCATCCCTTGGAGGGCAGGTTACTACTACAGATGGCTGGGCAAACTCCAAATGCAACCATTTCCCGCCACTTCTGGCGCCGTGCCCGCACAGCACTGCCGCGCATGCCGACCTGAGCCCAGCGTCAGGCACTCCTTCGATTGTGACTGCCTCTCACGCCTCAGCACCGTTCGCCGGCATCAGTGCACACCCACACAGGGCTGTGCCCAACCCGCAGCACGCCAGCATCTCTCAACTGACAGTACACGGCCGCCGCCAAGAGCACTCCAACAATGCGACCACCAAACCACCAACACACAATCCTTGCCTGCCCAGGCCGCCTTGCCCGCTTCACCCCAGTGACATGTGGCCACCCTGCTGTGAAGGCGGCGCCAGTAGCGCTTTATTCAAAGCTGATTACTATGCCAATTTGGACTCCTGCACGGAGCCGAGGAGCCTGATGGGTTTGTTGAAAGCTGGTGAGTTCCATCCGCAGGCACTGCGGCCCATCCGCTGATCCTTCACTTCGCTGCCGACGGGTCCTGCTGCTGCCAGGGCCCCTCCAGCTTGTCCGCAGCCGCCAGGAGCGTGGGGACCAGACCGCCTGTGCGGGGCAAACACGAAGATAGGTGAACGGCAGACGGGGACCAGGCTGTGTGGAGGCTTCACATGATGTCAAGCCGCACTAACAGGACGACAGCTGGCGTATCAGCCATACCTTGCATACGCGCAGGAACTGCAGCGTCGAACTTATGTGCTACTGCTACGTGCTTTAAAGGCAGGCTGGCCACTCGGCCCATCCCCCCCCTGGCCATCGACCCGTAGCCACCCCCCCTTGCCCACTCACCCACTTCCGCCGCGGCTTTCTGCGCGGCCAGGTGCCTAAGGCTGGTGCGCACCACCAGCTTGTGGTCGAAGGCCAGGGGCGGCAGCGAGAACACGTCGAACCAGCGGGCGTCCTGCGCGTCGTCCTGCGGGGCCAGGTGGTGTGCAGGACCACAAGCCGTGGGAATGAGGAAGTGTGTGTATTCACGTGCTAAAAGGTCCCCGAAATGCCGCCAAACTGCAAAAGCAAGGGGCGTTACAGCATGGAAGTCAGCGGTCGGAGGAGGGAGGTTGAGGTGGGCCGTCGCAATGGGCAACGTGCGATCACCGCGCGGTGGGACTGGCACGTCTGCCTGGTGTAAGGTGCCGTGTGACGCGAGGTGCACAACGTGCAGTTGCATGACGTCCAACGGTGCTACTCTGCGCATGAGTCTACGGCCCTCGGAACAGTTGGGAAAGACGGGCGCACGGGTGAGGTTCGGGGTGGGCGCAATTGGTGAGCCCCAAAAGCAGCAGCTCAAGCAAGGGTAGCCTCACACCCGGAAGGTGGTGTTGGGCCTACGCGGGCCCACGCACATGCATGCGTTCCACCACCGGGCACCGGGCAGTGCAATCTGTACCAGCACCAGCACGGCACCGCGCATTACCCCTCCATCCCAAATAGCTGCTGCCGCTGCCGCTCACCGCCGCCTTGACGCCCAGGTTGGTGGAGGGCACCAGCGCGGCGTAGGCCACGGTGATGGTCCAGCCGCGGGGGTCGCGCCCCGGGTCGCCGAACGCGCCCACCTGCCGTGCACAGGACAGCCGCAATCAGCTCAGGGCACGGGGAGTGGGCAACAATGCAGCAAGTGCGTAAGCGGGGCGGAGAGCCGGAAGGTGGTGCTGCCCGTACTCGAGCCGCCTTGTACTGTGCTTCTGTACCCCGCTACCCGGAAGGCTGTGCATCCAGCTTATGAGCTCCATGCAGCTGCGTTGACGCTACGTTGACGGGTAACACCCAAGCCATCCCTGTTTGCGTGAAAAACTTTTAACCCGCAGCCAAAAGGCACCACCCGTGTCCAGCACCCCATGCCATACCCCCATTGTCCCCAGCTTGCATACGGGTCGGGTCGGGCCCATGACATGCGAGACGCAACCTTGTTGGGCCCCACCCAGCCAGCGCGCTGGCTGCGCAGCGACGGCCCGCACGCGCCCAGTGCCCTCCGTTTACCCCGTGCATTGCTTTGTTGATCTATGCACCGCATTGCTGCACGAGTACCCCCCGGTGGCAGAGCTGGGCCGGCGCCCTCCATGCCCCATCATTGACACGTATCTGCTCCAAGTTACGATACTTTGTCGCTCGGCGGACAACCCCCGGTGCATGGCACGGCTGTGCGTGCGCGCCCCGCTGCCGCACCTGCGTGAGCAGCACGCTGGCGGGGTCCACGCTGGTCTCCTCCTGCAGCTCCCTGCCCGCAGCGGCGTCCAGCCCCTCGCCCTCGTCCACGAAGCCGCCCGGGAGCGCCCAGCAGTCCTGGGGACCGGGTTCAGGAGGGTGGGGTTCGGGGTAGGGGCCAGGCCGTCAGGCAAAGGGCCCTGCGCGCGGGCGGGAGGGCTACTGCATCATAGGGGCAAAAGGGCTCCCTGGTCGAGAAGCGGCGGGAAGTGGCTGCTACACAGGTCCTTTGGAAATTGGCCGTGTATGTGGCCGGCTTCCTCTGTGGACTTGGGGATTTGGGTTGGGCGCTCGTTGCAGCGCTCCGCCTTCGTGCCCACGGAGGCGGCACCCACCACAGCCGTCGGGCTACCGGTATTACCGTACCCTTGGTGGGGTTTGGCGTCCAAGACAGGCATGGAGACAGACCCCTGGTGGGCCGGTGCGCTCAGCGAGTGCACTGGAGCCTTTTGCTTTCGGGCCACTGTCACTCTGGCCTAGCTTTCCGCTCGAGCGCCATCCCCACATACCTTGAAGGGAGGGTTCTTCCGCTTAATCAGCAGCAGCTGGGGCTGGGCTTGGGTAGCTTGGGGTTTGGACACAATGATCGTGTCAACCGTCACAGCGGGACGGGGGTACCTGTATTTGACAGTTTGAGGAAATTGAGTGCGGGCTTGAAGTGCGTGAGAGCCTTGACTTGCTTCGAAGGCCGCCAGGGACTCTCGGGTAGACCACCACGGTCGGAACGCGCCGAGCACGACGCCAACAGTTCTATGCCACATGCACGGTTGTGACTTGCAGGTGCATGCTGGATGCCGCCTGGAAATCCCCAAGGTATGCTGCGACGTGAAATGACAGGTTTCGCCGTTTCGCTCCAGAACAGCATGTCAAAAGTCAGGCACACAGGCCCTCACTTCGTGTCGAGAGCAAGGTTGCCACACTTACTGGTAAGTATGCGCCATACACACGGGCGTTAGAGCACAGTGCCTGGATCGCTGAAGAGAACCACGACCCTGCCACTGAGAGAACCACGACCCAGCCCTTGCTAGCCGAGCTGACTGCATGCGCTAGTTTAATGCACGCGTATTCGGGATCAATGAGTTCCGATAAAGAAGCGTTTTAGTGTGCACGGAAGTGTGCACTCAAGCTGGGGAGAATGCAAAGGCAGGGATGACAGCGCCGTGCACGCGTAAGCGTATAAGGATATGCGCTTGGGCTATGCAAGATACAGTAAGTACACGTGCTTCTATTTGCTACTCCGAGTGCGCGGTCTCGGAGCCTCGGCCTGAAGGAGGTGGCTATACCTGACAGCTGCCTCCCTCTCCGCAAGCCCAATTGTAGAGGGCTGCTACCCTGAACACTGTGAACAAGCACTGGGTCATAGTAGCGCTGTTGGACTTTAGTTTATTAGCTCCTCCTTGCCAAAACACCCAAAAATGCTGGATATCAACCTCTTTAGGACAGGTTCGTGACGTGGATTCCTGTTATGGGCCTTCTTATGGGGTATGCTTTGGGTCTGCGCCGACGCGTCTTGGTGCTGCGTGTCGACTGTGCCCGCAGAGAAGGGTGGCGACCCGGAGATTGTGCGCGAGTCGCAGCGGAGGCGTTTTGCTGACGTCTCCCTTGTCGATAAGGTCATCGAGCTCGACCAGGAGTGGCGCCAGGGTGCGTCGCCGAGCGCGTCGGCAGTCGCACTACGTCGTTGGGCGTCCTTCGTAGCCATCCATAATACACACAACTACGCTTCATTCATTCACATTATGCAGTTCGCTTCTCGCTTGATCAGCTCAACAAGGACTTCAATGCGCTTAACAAGGAGATCGCCACCGTGCGCAAGGCGAGTGCAAGGCCTTCATGCTGCCTGCCTTACCAAGGGCTTTTAGCTGTGTAGGGCGCAACCTGGCTACATTATTCTGTGTCAGGAGCTTGCGGTTGATGGGTCGGCGGCTCTGGCGCGCTGCAGGCTGGGGGTAACTCGGACGAGTTGCAAGAGAAGAGCAAGGAGATGAAGAAGAAGATCCAGGAGACGGAGGAGAAGGAGAAGGAGGTCATTCGCCAGCGCGACGCGAAGGTTGTCGCTATCGGCAACCTGGTGCACGACTCGGTGCCTGTCAGCCAGGACGAGGTACGACTGTGCAGCCGGCCAGGGGGGCAGGTGCAGCCATGGGGGTGGCTCTACACGCACTCCAGCAGCTGTCCACCTGTCACGTATGCCACCGGACGGGGGCTGGCGGACCGGAACAGGGGGAGTGTCGGGATGATCCACCGAGACGTGCAGTGCTTCCACCTCAACTCGGACTCACAACCCCATTGTCGCTTGAACAGCCGCACGTGCTCCCATCCCGCATCCAGCTCAGCCCCAAACCGTATTACATGCCGCTGCTGCGTTTGTGGCGCATACCCTTCACCCCACGCGCCTTACCCCACACCCCTCCCTGACGCCGTGCACGAATTCCCCGAATACCCCACTCCCCGCGCCCCTCAACCCGCTCCGGCGCCCTGCGCCCTCAACCCACACCCCGTACCTGCAGGAGAACAACGCGATCGTCAAGACGTTCGGCGAGCCGCGCATCCTGTCCGGCGGGGAGAAGCTTTACAATCACGTGGACCTGGTGCAGCTGCTGGGCATCGTCAACATGGAGGCGGGCGCGGAGGTGAGCAGGCGCTGTGTATTAAGGGCGGGACCTGGTGAATCATGGACCGGGTCAGCTGCTGCGGTGCACAAGCTGCAGCGGGTAGGGAATGCCGGTCGATGAATTGCAGCACAAAGGAAAGTATTGCAGTTGGGGCTGGAGACTGGTGGTGCTGGGAAGCGTCCAGGTGGCGGGCTTGGCACCGGCGAACCTGGAGTCGTTGGGGGTGGTGCGGCAACACAGTGCTGCGCATTTCGTACGGTATCCGGGGCTTGGGCTCCGGCATGGCCTCAGCGGGCGGATGTGTGGAGCAGCAACCAGGAGGCCTGCGTAGGTGCCCTGGCTCGGGGGGCCGACTGCTGCAGCTGTGGCGGGCCGCATTGAGGCCTGCCTCCCCGGGGTTCAGAGAGTGGAGGCGGGTGCCAAGCAGGACCGGGCGTCCTCGCCATGCTGGTGGGTTCGTGCCCTAATGATGGCAGTACCCTTGTGGCGGACAGCTGTAGCAGCAGCACTGTAGCAGTGGCGGAGGCTGTTAGGCGGGCAGCAAGGAGGGGCAAGAAGTACGCGCGATGAGCAGCAGCGGCCATGGAGGCGGTGCCGCCTGGGGCGGCGCAGGGGGAGCTAGAGTTGGTGGCGGGGGCCTGCCTATGGGGCTGCGGGCCCTGCGGAGCTCTGGACTGGGCTGCCATGGCCAGGGTTCTTTCTGCTGGCGCATGAGCGTCAGGCCTCGGATCCAGTCGGTTTCACAGCAGCGTCAACTGGGGTTGCTGGGGCGGAGGATGGGGGGCTGCAGGCAGGGTTTTGCAGCAGTCGGCCGGCGCGGGCGGCAGAGGCTCAGACGGAGGCCGGGGACCAGCGTGCGTTACGCCTGGTTCAGAATCCAGTGCCGCCGCCGCAGTCGCGGTGCCGTGCTGCAACTTCGGCTGGAGCTTCGGAGAGGGGCAAGCAAAGGGGAATGTGCGAACAGGTGCCTGCGCTGCCTAAGAGCAGGACATCTCAGGCTGTCTGGCGGTGTGCACGGCGGTGTACACGGGGCGCGGCGGCAGCCAGAGTAAAGCACCAGTCCGTCTGACTGTAGGGCCAGGTTGCAGGGGCATGGCAAGGCGTCCCGGGTGCTGCCACTGCAGCGGCGTGCGGCCGGAATCAGGCCAGGCCAGCCGCACATGACACGGCGCCCCGCTGACGTGGGCATTGCCACCCTGCTCATGCCAGGATCTGGCCCCAGCGTGGCCCGCACCGATACTCACAGGGCAGTTGCGTCCATGGTCAATCCCAGAGAGCGCGACGCAGCGGACTTCGGTAATGAAGTACGACGTTCCTCGATCCCCCGCTTGCAGGTTGCTGGCGGTCGCGGCTACTACCTGACGCACGAGGGCGTGCTGCTGAACCAGGCGCTCATCAACTGCGCGCTGCAGTTCGGCTACAAGCGCGGCTTCATGCCCGTGCACACGCCCTTCTTCATGCGCCAGGTGGGGGCGGAGGCGGCGGGTGAAGGACAGGGTGTTCGGGGCAGGGCCTTGCGGGGCCCAAATCCTACGAAGGGGCCAAAGAGGTATGGCGTAGGGGCATGCACACGCATGCCTTCATGTGCCAGGTCCGGTAATGATGGTCGGGGGAAGGGCCGGTTGCAGTGTGTGCGTGTGGGTGCGACGAGGGTGTATGGCCACGTTTGACACGCATTTTGCCCCAGCAAAATGTCGTGCCATTGGCCCGAGGGTAGCGTGACCGGTTGGCGGGCGGGTTTGCACCCGCCCCACCCCGTGGTTCAGCTCGGGTCGCAAATATGTACCGACCGCCTTGTCTTTTCGGTCTTCAGGTTTCGTCCGTGTGAGCACCCCCCTGCCTCCTGCGCCCGCTGCCCCTTATGTTGCGCACCGCAGGAGATCATGGCGGAGTGCGCCCAGCTGTCGCAATTTGACGACGAGCTGTACAAGGTCACAGGTGGGTGGCGGGGCTGGTGGTACGGCGCGGGATGTGGGCGGCGAGAGGCAGTGGGTTCGGCGCCGTACAAAGTCACAGGTCGGTAGCGAGCAGATGGGGTAAGGGCCTGTATAGGTTACCACGCGAATGGCAGGGTTGGCGCGGGGCGGTGGGGCAGTGGGGCTTGAGGGCTCGTACAACGTCAACGGAGGGTGGAGGGGGAGGTGGGGGCAGGGCGGTTGGCGGACTGAGGCGCCGCGCAAGGTTACGGACTAGCTACGGGCGCCGTTAACGGGCAAGAAGACATTCTTGCGGGTTGAGGCCATCGTCAAGGCCGCATTTCATGGCCGGGGGGAGGTGACATGTGAGTCGACCTTAGTGCAGCCTAGGCAAAGGGCACATATGGCAAAAGGAGGACGGCACATCAGATCAGATCCGGCTCCCTATATGCCGCCAAGCCCCCGGCCCCCCGGAGGCGCACGACAACGCGGACGCCATCGCAGTGGGTCAAACGATTATTGCGACACGTGGAGCGTTTCAGTACTATTTACTTAGTAACTTCTTTCCCCACCACCGCCACGCTCTCCGCAGGCGAGGGCGACGACAAGTACCTGATCGCCACGTCGGAGCAGACGCTGTGCGCGCTGCACCGCAAGGACTGGTTCGAGAAGGCCGACCTGCCCGTCAAGTACGTGGGCTACTCCACATGCTTCCGCAAGGAGGTCGGCTCGCACGGCCGCGACACGTTGGGCATCTTCCGGTGGGTGTGGTGGCTGCATGGGAGACTCCAGTACGTGGGTATGCCACTTGCGGGCTGCTAAGGATTGGCGGGAAGTTGCGTGCGGTCAAGTCGGCAGCTTGTGACAGGCAGGGTAGGGGCCCAGCAAGAGTGCGGAAAGGGGTTAGGAGGCAAGCAGCGGAAGGGGCTGTTCCTGTTGGTGGGAATGGTTGCTATGTAGGCATCGGGGCAGTGCGCACCTGACATCCCGCAGCATGTGCACGCACCGCAAGCCTCACCCAGCTGCCTTACTCCCTGCATCTTTGCCACTCCTTCGCTACCGCTCTCCCCTCCCACAGCATCCACCAGTTCGAGAAGGTGGAGCAGTTCGCCATCTGCTCGCCCGAGGGCAACTCGTCGTGGGAGACGATGGAGGAGATGCTGGCCAACGCGGAGGACTTCTACCAGGTGGGGGCCTGGGGCACGAGCGGGCAGGTTGGCGAGTTGCGAGGATGAGGACTGGAGGGACAGCGAGGAGGGAGCGATGTGGGTGTAGGGCATGCGGGTGCGATTGTGGCCAACGCGGAGGACTTGTACCAGGTGGGGGCCTGGAGCAAGGGAAGGCATATCGGGGAAGGCACGAAGAGGGGAAGTGACGGGTGGTTGAATGAAGCACAGGACTACCGCTTGAACTGACCACACGCGGCTTCCCTTACACGCCTGCACGCGGCTTCGCCGGTCTCTTAACCCTTGGCCCCTACTGCACACGACCCTCAACTGCCCCAGGCGCTGGGCCTGCCGTACCGCGTTGTGAACATCGTGTCCGGCGAGCTGAACAACGCCGCCGCCAAGAAGTACGACCTGGAGGCGTGGTTCCCCGCCAGCCAGACGTTCCGCGAGCTGGTGTCGTGCTCCAACTGCACAGACTACCAGGTGGGGTGGAGCGGGAGGGAGGGGGCAGGGGGCAGGATGAGGATACAGGCTGCCAGGAGGGAGAGAGGGGGGCAGGGGGGGAGGGGAACAACGGAGGTTCACCGCAGAGCGGCTAAGGGGAACGGGGGGTACGGGCCACTGCGCATAGGAATTAACGAGCCGGGCAGGTTTGGGCCGAGGTGGGGGCTGGCTGCTGCACAAGTAACCAGATGGGAGGGAAGGGGGGGGCCTGGGTGGCGAGGGAGGGGAAGGGAAGGCATGGGCTGTTGGACGGGTGTTGGTAGGAGGCGGCTGTACCGGCAGTGGGGAAGAAGGGGCTACGTGAACATGCTAGGCCTGGCCGCTCAAAATGGTCTTGCAACCAACCCCTGCTTGCAACATACCGCAAGCATGGTTGGAGTGTTCTGCCTGCAGGGCTAACTAACGGGATACAGGATGACGCCCCTGGAGTTGATTGTCATGGTGACCCAACACTCGGCCGGTACTGCCCCGTGCTAACGCTCCCTCCCCAGCGTTTCCGTGCTTCCCTGACACCTCACACGGTTTCCTCGCGTTTTACGCGTACTCCCTCCCCTGCCCCATGCAGTCCCGGCGGCTGGACATCCGGATGCGCACGCCCAAGGGCGCCCCCGGCGAGGCCAACAAGCAGTTCGTGCACATGCTCAACAGCACGCTCACCGCCACGGAGCGCACGCTGTGCTGCGTGCTGGAGAACTACCAGACGCCAGAGGGCGTGCGCGTGCCGGAGGTGAGGGCAGGGGAGGGGGCATGTGCCGTACAGACGGGGGTGTGGAACGCTGACGAGGATACCAACCTGGGATTGACAGACGGCCGCGGGTGCCGGAGGTAGGAGTATGATAGGGCAGGAGGCTCGTGGAGAAGGGAGGAGGGTTGGCTCCTGCAGTATTGTGCATGTGGAGGACGGAGGATTGGGAAGGGCAAGGAAGGGGCTAAAGCATGCAGAGCGCCAGCGATCGGCGGTAAGCTCGGGTGTTCGTGGGTGCCCTTGAGTTGCGGCACCGGTTCGCCTGCTCTCGCCGTCCAGCGCATGCCCCCCCCCCCCCTTCACCCCCACACACACACACTTACACACACCCCGCAGCGCCCCCGCGCCAACTCTGTAACGCTCACCTCCCCCGCCAGTTTGTGTGATCACGTTTCCTCTCGCCTCCCCACCTCCCCAGGTGCTCCGGCCGTTCATGATGGGCATGGACTTCATCCCCTTCCGCAAGTCCTTCGACGCCAAGGGCAAGCTTGTGGCGCGGACCCCCGCCGCCGCGCCGTCCACCGCGTGAAGGGGCGGGCCCCCGGGGGCGCAGGGCGGCGCCGCTGCGGCGGGAGGCGGCAGCGGGCCGGGCCTTGGACTGGGCGGCGCTGCAGGGCAAGCCAGGCCAGCAGCAGCAGCAGCAGCAGCAGTGGGGGTAGCAGGAGGGTCAGCACAAGCAGGAGCAGCGGCAGCAGGAGTGGCTGGGGCTGGAGGAGGGATGGGGCAGCCGGCGGTTGGCGCGTGGCTGGACGGGCGCCTTGCCGCAGGGGCGCAGCTACGGAGGCTGCTACGTTGCCATGCCGCGGCTGCATGCGCGGGTATGGCTGCGGGCAGCGCGGCTGCCCCGGTGCGGAGGGAGCGGACGAGCTTGGGAGCAGGGGGGCTGCTGGGCGGCGCTTCGGGGTGGGCTGGCCTGCAGCGGCAGCGAGTGCAGCCACCAACACCACAGCCGGCTTTGGAGAGCAGGGCGGTGGGTGAGGCGTGGATGTGGCGGGCACAGGTATTGCCTCGCCTGCAGCCGCGGCAAGGGCTGCTGTGTGCGGCCAGTGGGGCAGGCGCGCCTGCAGCGGTGACTTCCGTTGGTGCAGCCACTACCGCACCCTCGGCGGGTCTGGGAGGTGCTGCTGTGGTGCAGTTCAGGGTGCTCAGTACCGGGGCCGGGGCACATGCTGCACGTGCAGCTGTTGGCGCTGGCGATGCTGCTCGTGTCCTGGGAGCGCTGCTGCCGTTCGGCCCCCGCACGGTGCCCAAGTGGCCACCGGCTGGCGCTGCTGCTGTTGCGGTGGCGGTTATTACAGGGACGTGTGCTGCGTTTGCCGCTGCGAACTAGTGGTGGTGGTAGTGCTGCTGCTGGCATAGGCACGCCTAGCTGTGCTCGCGGGGGCCGCTGGGCAGGGGGTCAGCTTGGGGGCTCGGCAAGCCCCATTGCGTGCGTCTTACTCTGGAAGAGGCTAAGGCCAGCAGTACTTCTAGCGGGGTGCCAAGTAGCGGACCAGCAGGATGGAGCGATGGATGGGTGCGTCGTGCGTGCGGTTTGCTGGCAGGAGACGTTGGCAGGTTGCTGAGGATGAGGGCTGAGAGGAGGAAGGCGGAAATGTGAAGGCGGAAATTACGTGAATGACGGCATTGCTGGAGCCCTGCCATAGGTCGGGGTCAGGGAACATGGTGCCAGCACGGCAGGCATGCTGAGGCGTGGAGCAGGTGCATTTTGGGCGCTCTGGAGATATTCTTTGTATGCTCAACCCTGGCGCCTGTGCTTGAGAGTAAGATGAGAGGCAGGCGGCGAAGCCCCTTTGTGTCAGCAATGAGCGGTGCCCAGTGAACAGCGCGCCCCTGTAATCGGGAGTCCCATGGGCCACACACGTGCATACGTCTATGTACTTATTCGTAATGTTGTGCCATAGTACGATGATCTTATGAGCTCTAGGGTGAAAGTACAGCTCGCTTTACGCAACACTGCAAGAGGCCGGCTTCCCAAGTCCCTCCTGAATTTGCAGGCTTTCCCCTTGAATACATGTCTATTATGCACATGGCGTCTGTACCATAGCAATCTGACGCATTTTGTTGGCTCCTGGGCTGCTAGCTTTTTGCGATCGACTACAGCCAAGTGACTCAGAAGCCCAAATGAAGTTTAGGACGAGCTTATGTACATTCATACAGTGATGTAAGCAGGGCGGATGGCGACAGCAGAGCTGCAGCGAGCAGCGTTCCTCCTCCTTCTCCTCGCGAGCTGCTGCCGTGCGGCCGTCGTCACCCAGCCCCGCAAGCCGGCAAACAGCATAGATGTGGAGTCTATCTTATCTAAGCGCCTGGGTCTCAACAAAAAGGATAGCCCACAGAACCAGGAGAAGGTGGAGGTCAGCCAGCCCGCCACCCTGGCCTTGGTGCAGACAATGCTCGAGATGCCCCTGGGGCTGAACACCTCAATGGAGCGCCCCCCGGAGATGCTATACCACGACGCCTTCTGGGAGATCGTTGACCTCTCCAAGCAGCTATCAGCATCCTCGGCGGACGCTGTGTCCCTGCTGAAGAAGATCACAGCCAAGGTGACGCAGCTGCCCACACACCTGTGCTGGTCCGTCACCCGGCGCATAGTCCTGGCGGGCATCGCCCTCCACCGCATCAACGCCGGGCCATACAGCGCAGCTGCTCAGGCGGGCATCGCCACGCTCTGCCAGCGCTTCTTCGAGCTGCACAAGCAGGCAGCCGTCCGCAAAGGCATCGTGGACTTCTTCCACGTGTCCAAAGCGGGCGGCACGTCCTTCTGCCAGCTGGGCAAGCTCAACGGCTGCCGCACGCAGTCCTTTGCAGCCAGGCGCAACTGCCTCATCCGCGAGTTCGACGACGTGCCGCGTTGGGTGAACAACTCGCTGCACAAGTCGCTCGCACCTGAGGGGCTCCGCACGCCCTGGTTCGCCAACTACGGCATGAAGCACAACGCGGTGTCGTGCCGCCTGCGCAAGAAGTTCATGCTGCGCCGGCGGTACAACGTGTACGCCAACGAGTTCACGCTGCACGGCGGCACGCGCCTGGCGCGCAACGTGCACGTGTGCCCCGGGCACCTCAACGTGCTGCAGCTGCGCCACCCGCACGACCGCCTAGTCTCCCACCTCAAGTGGGTGTGGGCCCTGTACGACCACCACTTCAAAGAGCAGGCCGCCGCCTACTTCCCCACGCGCGACAGGGCGCATTGGGGCGCGCTCATGCCGGCCGCCACGCACAACTACCTCATCCGGTCCATGCTGGGCGAGGCTGTGTATTACCAGGACGCCAAGCTGCTGGACTGGTCGCACCTGGAGCTCGCGCGCATGACGCTGGCGCAGTTCGACGTGCTGCTGCTGCTGGAGGTGCCGGACATGAACACGGTGCTCATGGAGATGGGCCTGGGCTGGGGCCTGGGCTTCGGGACCGTGCACGCGCGCACCAGCAGCCAGCTGCACGAGGTGGGCTCCAAGGGGCTGCCCCCCGACCTGGACGAGATGCTCAAGGCCAACGCGTTAGACCTGGAGCTGTACAAGTTCGGGTACATGCTGGCGCATCTGGATGCGGTGCTGTTCGATGTGGCGAAGGAGATGGGCCTGGGCGTGGGGTACGAGGCGGCGCAGATCCGGACGACGGGGGAAGGGGGTGGGGACGGGGGTGCGCAGGTGGCGGGCCAGAAGGCGCAGCACCCTGGGGACGACGAGCAGTGGGAGCTGACGGGGAACACCACGCTGCCTGCCACGTGTGGGTACGTGACCATGAACGACAAGAACGACCCCGCGGTGGAGTGGCTGCTGGTGTGAGCGCGGTGCGGGCGCATATGCTGACATGCATGTGAGTGAGTGAGCGGATCGTGAGAGGGTGTGTGAGCGTCGTCTACCTGGTTGCACGGAGTGGTACAGTCTGTGTTTGGGGGCAGCTAGGAAAACCATGGGGCTCGTGTGATGTCGCATAGTGACAACTGAGCGTAATGGCTAGTACTTGGGTAGGTAATGCCTCTAGCACGGCATGCCGTCCCACCCTGGTAGAGCCTCCGATTGCCTTTTGCTTGTGGGAGTACGGCTGTATTGGCACAGGTGGCGCGGTTCTGCTTGCCCGCCGTCAGATCATTTGCTCACATCAGCCAAGCTTTAGGGTCGTGATGCATTGCTGCTTGCTGGACTTTCTTGGTCGGTTGGTGACTGGTCAGATGGGAGGGTCCCGCACATGTCCGCTAGCGGCAAGCTGAGTGGACGAGCGCCACGCTGGCACTGCCTTGGCCGATGCATATCACGTCTCGCATGTTCGGCTGCAGTATGTGGAAGTGTTAGGGCTGGCGTGCATGCACCAACTGTGTGTGATACGACGTGTCTGCGAGACGCTGCTTAATCCCCACCGGTATCTGCCGGTAAGCGTGCAAGCCCGTCTGTGCTGACGGGCGGAGGAAAAGTGTACGGCAGGGCAACAGCGTTACACCCATGGAGTAAAGTAGTAATTTGTGCCATGCAAAGCATTTTGCATGACCTGAGCAGTTCTTGCTGGTCATGACGGGTGACATAGACTTCCATTGCAGGACTGCACCCAGACCCAGCCTCTCTGTGCGACACACGCTTGCACAGCGTGCTATCTGGCATCAGCAACCAAGCAGCATAGACGCCATAACGGCACTGCTAGCACTGAGCAGTGCGAGAGGGCAACACGATTCACAGAAGCGGTCCTCAACTCCAGCAAAGCGCCTTAAGAGGTGACAGCTCGGTACACAGGCTTGGTCATCACACCCAAGAGCCAAGCAAGACAGCCGGCTCCATGCATAGCTACTCGTACAGCTTTAGCCCTAGAGGTCCACTTGCATTCAGGCTGCCGGTATATAGTCACGGAACATCACGCCGGTATAAATTGACATACCAGTACACCCATGCAAGACCCATGTAGCCGTTACGCCAGTAACCGGTATACACGCCAGAGAAGCTACGCCTGGACATATGCTACCCAGGAACAGGGGAGGCCCCTTTGAATAAAAATTGTACAAATGCTATTAAGCGTCACTTTGCCATAGGAGGGAAAAGCGCAACGGCAAAAAGGGATGGCGCAGCTTGTGGCCAGCAAGCGTCCAGTGGGCAACAGGGCACACCTACGGGCACACCTTTGACTCACCACCCTTCCGCCGCTATAAAACACAGAGTACGCCCTAGCCGTCCACGTCAGCGTTGCAAGCCGCAGAAGACCAGGCGGTTGCGGTCACCCGCCGTAGCAAAAACGCGGCACTCAGAAGACGAATTGCATTCTGACGCCGCCAGGTTTCGGGGCTCGTACCTACCACATACACCTGCCACAACTGATTGTACATGAGGCCTGCCACCAACACCTCGATGCCTCCAGCAGACATTCTCGGAGAAAGCAAAAATGGCTGCCAAAGTGCAGCAAGAAGAATATATCATGAACCCCTCCCACCAAATTAAAATCACACCCATGCGGCAGGCAACCTGCAGCTGCTCATCTACGCCACCACGTGATCAAAATTGGTGGACATGACCCACATCAATACCCACACCGCTCCCGCCCCCACGGACCAATGTCATCCCAATGCATGCTTTTCATCTCGGATGTTGTGGTCAACACCAATTTGCCTCGCTTTCGCTAGAGTGAGCATGGGCTGGGAGGGCCCATTTACACGAGTTCCTTCCTGGCCTTGTTTCGGCCATACCATTTGTTGTGACAAATCACCTGGGCATTGCCATCGTGCACACTGCAACCACACCGTTACATTTTCCATGCTGCCACAGCGCCTACCCGGGTCGCCGCCAGATTCACCCCGTTAACCCACACACCTAAGCGAGCACGCCCGAGCAGACACCCTGCACCTCCTTCTCCACCTTGGCCGCCACCACGCCCTGCCTCGGCAGCACAACAAACCCATCCTTCACCTTCCCACCAGCAACCCCCGCCTCCACCTCCATCTGCGCCAGCTGCTGCCTGGCGCGCGCCTCCTGCAGCGCCGCCGCGAACCGCCTGTTGACGTATTCCCAGTCGCTCACCAACTGCGCCATCTCGCCCACGCGCGTCACCGCGCCCCAGCGCGTGGCGCCGCCCGCCTCCACGCCGGCCGTGAGCAGCAGCGAGGGGAAGGCGCGCACTCCGTCGGGCAGCAGCGCGCACAGCGCCACATCCAGCCCGTGCGACGCGGCCAGGCAGGACAGGTGCGCCTCGGCGGGGGAGTCGGACCGGCCGCGGAGCAGCTGCTGCAGCGGGCCTGGCGCGCAGGGCGAGCCGGAACGGGCCGCGGTGTTGCGCTGGTGGAAGCCGTCGCCGATGCGCACAAACGCGAAGCGGCAGGAGGAGCCGAAGCGCTGGCGCAGGCGGTCCAGGAGGGCGCCGTGCGCAGCCATGGCCTTGTCGGAGACGAAGACTGTCGCCAGGAGCAGTCCGGACGCGGCAGCGGAGGCGTTCAGGGCGGTCCAGTGGGAGATGGAGGTGACGAAGGTGGGGGCGTC